>RCMY010000428.1_pt1 | contig 39340 bp, 40 predicted proteins | sample 2041341 | NCBI WGS metagenome assembly RCMY01 (sample SAMN09708234, study PRJNA481090) | Marine sediment metagenome, whole genome shotgun sequencing project. | reverse complement strand
GGCACCGCCTCCGCGCACATGATCACCACGGTGTTCTTCTTTGCCTCGGCAACCAGCTCGTCGACTGCGTGCGCGAATTCCGGGGTTTGCATGTAGTCGGCGTAGCCTCGAAACGACGCATTACGCCACGCCATGTTGGGGCTGGAAGTGGTCGTGTGGCGAAGCCCTCCCAGTTGTTTCATCCACTCATACTGAATGCCATTCTCCCGCATACTCTTGCGCAGTTCCTTTTCTCCAAACTGCGGGTTATGTCGCGAACCGGGCACCGTGCGCACGTCGATGAGCTTCTCAATGTGATGGGCACGAAGCATCCGGACAAACTCGTCAATCGGATGTGTCGAATGGCCAATCGTGTACACCGTTGTTGTCACGATGACAGTCAACCGCACGTTTCGTTTCCGCGCTCCCCGAAAGCACGCAGAATAGGATGACACCATGGCGGTAGGAGCGTGACAACACTTTCATGAGGCTACTTCTTATCCGCCACGGCGAAACGCCCGGCAACGTTCTTGGTCAACTTGATACCGCTCATCCAGGTCCGGGACTCACAGAATTGGGCCATGCTCAAGCAGAGGCTCTCACCACGACACTTGCTGAAGAGCACGTCGGTGCGGTGTACGCATCAACTCTCGTGCGCACGCAGTTGACAGCCTCCCCGATTTCCGCCGCACGCCGTCTAGACGTGGAAGTGCGAGAAGGGCTGCACGAAATCAGCGCTGGTGACCTCGAACTGCGCAATGATCGCGAGGCGATTTTGCGCTACCTAGACACCGTTTACGCGTGGGGCGTCGGCGATCTGGATGCGACAATGCCGGGTGGTGCAGACGGTCACGAATTCTTTGGTCGATTCGATGCAGACATCGACGCCATCGCGGCGTCGGGGGTGAGTGCCGCAGCAGCGTTCAGCCATGGCGCCGCGATCCGAGTCTGGGTGTCGAGCAGAGCGAAGAACATCGTTCCGTCATTTGGTGCGGAGAACAAGCTGGATAACGCTGGAGTTGTCGTGCTTGAGGGCTCACCCGTGGATGGCTGGACACTCAAAGAGTGGGCAGGAACACCGATCGACGGCACACCAAACCAAAACTCAGGCGTCTAGCCCTGCCGCGAGTATTGCGCGGATGCGACCAAACTTCTGCTCAAGGTCATTCCGTATTGGCGAATCAAGACGACGCGACCGCCACGGTGCCGAATTGTCGGCGAGCGCTGCGAGTTTGACGGCGCGCGCGTCCGGATGCGAGGCGACTCGAGACAACCAGTCCTCCTCGGTCACGTCGGCTCTGCGCGTCAGCAGCGTGACGATGTCGACGATGTCGGGAGAGAGCCCGGCGTCGAGAAGATCACGTTCCGTCACGTCGCTGTATTCGAGCACGTCGTGGAGCCAAGCCGCACAGTGGCGAACATTGTCGCTCACGGCATCGAAGGATTCTGCAACTCGTGCCGAGTGATCCACGACCGCACCGCCCATGAGATCGAGGCGGCCGCGGAGGGTGACCGTAGCCAACGCGATCGCGATGCTGCGTTGGATAGCGCCAAGAGGAACGGCAGGGACGGCTGGAGCAGCGGGTTCAGGCTCTGCGGGTTGCTCTTGCACTGCGGGACCGGCTTCGACAGGCTCGTGGGCAACTGCTGATGGGCTGGCACGGTGGACACCCGATTCACGCATCGCCACTGGCTCGACGCGCGCTTCCACGCCAGCCGCATCCGGGTGAATATCAAAGAACTGGGCTGCTGTCACTTCAGAAAAGTGCGTGTCGACGTCATCGCGCACGTACAGAAACCCTAAAAGTCCGATATTGACCCATCCGCCCGTGAGCCATTGAAAATACTTGCGACGGTTGTCGAGGGTTACTGCACTGAACGCGCCGACGAGATGAAATCCGCCATTCGTGACGCGGGTGTAGTAGCGAGGTCGATCCGGCTGGTGTTCCGCCGGATGTGCTGGAGAGTCCTCATCGGTCGCGGAGTTCACGAAGAGGTCGAAGTTGAACTGGGCATCGAGGCGAGCGAGAAGTCTTCCTTCCGACGCCACCAAGGAAATCCTGCGCAAGACAGCCAGTTGCTGAAATGTGCTTCCTGGCCACTCAAGAGCGTCCTGCGAACTATTGAGATTTGCGCGCTTCAGAAGCACATGGTCGGGCCACTCACTTTGCGGCACGTCAATGACGGGAACCTCATCCGGAGGTACGGTTACGGTTTCGGGTATAGCGGTGTTGTGTTCCATGATCTCTACTCCACGCTGTTTCGGGAATGGTGCGCGATTGACCATAACGGCGGGTAATACCGTCATCTCGTCGGGCCCATGCCGCAGAGCTCTGTGTGGAGTCACCGAAATTCGGGTTCGGCGAGATTACTTAAACAAGACGATATATCACCACCATATCGGTTACACTCCCCACTTCAAGGGGGACCCAAGGTGGTGGCAAGCGACATCGGTCCTGCTCTCGACTGCGATGGAGTGACCCGTTAGGGGACTCGCAGCCCGTCGTGCAAGTCGATATACAGGAATATGCCCAAAGTCTCCCGATTCACTTTCGACGGTGGAGCTGCCAACTATTTTGGCACTGCGCTCCTCGGCGGACTCATTACCCTCATCACGCTCGGAATCTGCTATCCGTTTGCTCTTGTTCTGATGGAGCGGTGGCGCTGCAAGCACACCTACATCGACGGTCAGCGGTTGATTTTTACCGGAAGCGCAGTGGGACTATTTGGTCGCTGGTTGCTGTGGTTGTTGCTCTCGGTCATCACTCTGGGCATTTATCTCTTTTGGGTTGCACCCAGGCTTCAGCAATGGAAAACGGTCAACACCGACTTTGCTGTACCTACCGCTCCCATTACCTCCTGGGCGCCGAACGTTCTTCAAATGCGCTAGTGGCGCCCCCGCAATGCGACTGGCGAGCACACGGGGACGCATAGGCTGGGTTCATGAGCGAGCAGCAATCTGAGTCACGGCCCGTACACACGATCGATCCCGATTCCACGATGTGGAACGTTCCACCTGAAGAACGCGAAGGCAAGCCTCTTCTCGTCATGATGCACGGTCTCGGCAGTCACGAAGGGGATCTTTTCGGTCTGAATCGATTCTTGCCATCCGGTCTTGTCGTGGCATCGATTCGTGCACCACTTGGCTATGGCGGCGGCTTTGCGTGGTTTGATGCCGATGTTCGAAGCGGAACCGACACGGCGCTTCTGGACGCCTCCGTGCGCGGCGTGCTTGCGTGGCTCGACGGGCTTGAAGCGACACCGAGCAGCATTGGCCTCATGGGCTTCTCTCAAGGCGGCTGCATGGCCCTCCAGTTGATGCGAGAAGCGCCTGACCGCTTCGCATACATTTTGCAGTTGAGCGGTTTCGTCGCGCCAACGCCGCACACTGGCGACGATGCACTGGCATCGCGTGTTCCGCAAATGCCGGTGTTCTGGGCACACGGCGACCTGGACGAGGTGATTCCGGTAGACGCGATCACTAATACTGGCTCGTGGCTTTCAGCCCACACTGCCGTGGAAGCACACCGCTACCCCATGGCTCATACCGTCTCGCAAGAGGAACTGGCAGACATCGTGAGCTTCGTGTCGGCGCAGCTTCGCAGCTGACCGATACCCTTGAGGTTACGAGAAGGAGTGATTAGATGACTGACCCAAACTTGGGTGAGATTTTAGGCGCGTCAACAACGATTGCTGTTGTGGGGGCATCCTCGAATGAAAAGAAGGCAGCAAACCGAATTCCTCGATGGTTGCTCAAGGCAGGATTCACTGTTATTCCGGTGAACCCGAATGCCGACGAAATTCTCGGGCAAAAAGTGTACAAAACTCTCGCGGATATCCCTGTGCCCGTGGACATCGTGGATGTCTTCCGGCCTTCTGAGGAGGCTGCGGGTGTCGCTGAACAAGCTGCGGCGATCGGTGCGAAGACGGTGTGGCTGCAACTGGGCATTACGTCGGATGAGGCGAGATCGATTGCCGAGAAGGCGGGAATGAACTTCGTGGAAGACAATTGCCTCGGCGTGACGGTGAATGAGCTCGAGATCACCAAGTAGTTTGGCTGTGACATTTCGCCTGTGAGAATTCGTCAGTGGTTTTTCGACCTCGTTCTGAAGCTGATGAACTTCGGGCACCGGGTATTGCTGGCGATCACTCGAGGTCGTCGGGGGTGGACGATCGGCAGAATGCCCGCCGTGGAACTGCACACCATCGGTCGAGTGTCAGGGGTTCGACGCTCGACCATGCTCACTTCCCCCGTCCATCACGACGGTTACTGGGTTCTGGTCGCCTCCAAAGGTGGGGACGACAGGGACCCCGAGTGGTACCGCAACCTCGTGGTAAACCCGAATGTCGACATCACGGTGCGAGGGAAAACGCGAGCGGCAGTCGCCCGCACCGCAAACTCGGCCGAGAAGGCCGAGTTGTGGCCTCAGATCGTTCGCGTGAACCCCGGCTACGCCGGATATCAGCGCAAAACGGACCGCGACATCCCTGTGGTCATTTGTGAGTCGCGCGGCGCGAGCAACTAGTCGCGCCTTCGAGATGGCGGGATCACCCCGAGCGCTCCGTGCTCACGGCGAGCAATTCCGTCACCCACTCGAGCACTTGCTCACTTGCCTGGCCAAGGCGAGTCTCGGCGAAGTCATTGTTGACCTCGGACGCTTCCAGATTGATTTCGACGGTGTGCGCTCCCGCCGCGCGCGCAACGCGAACGAACCCTGCAGCCGGGTACACGTTCCCGCTCGTACCGATCGCGGCAAAGAGGTCGCACTTCTCGAGCGCCGCGAACGATTCGTCCATGAGCAGAGGTACTTCGCCAAACCACACAATGTGTGGTCGCATATGGCCCTGACAGTGCGTGCAACGATCGGTCACGTGCACGTCGCCGCGCATCTCGATAACGTCATCGCAGACTTCACAACGGGCTTTGAGGAGCTCACCGTGCATGTGAATGACGTTTCGACTGCCGGCACGCTCGTGCAGGTCGTCAATATTTTGCGTGATGACAAGCACCTCGCCATCAAATTCTTGTTCGAGCCTCGCGAGCGCGCGGTGAGCGGCGTTCGGTTGAGTGTCACTGTGGAGCAATTGGCGTCTGCGCTCATTGTAGAAACGCTGCACCAACTCCGGGTTCGCTTCGAAGCCTTCCGGGCTCGCGACATCTTCGACCCTGTGCTCTTCCCACAGTCCGTCGGCGGCGCGAAACGTGCGGATGCCGGACTCTGCGGACACCCCAGCGCCTGTGAGGACAACGATGCGACAAAGCGGAGAGGTCATGCTCTCACCTTGCCAGACTCGACTGCCAGAGTGCTCACCAAGTGTTGGACATCTACGAAGATGCCACCTTGTTGAACTGGCTCTGCACGACGGCAGCACCGATGATGCTCAACAAGAAAAGCAACCAGAACGCGGCGTGGCGGCTCATGCCGTCTTTCGACACTCCCTGAACACCAACGGCGTACTTCCACAGCCAATAGATGTTAGCGATGGGAACGATGAGCAACCACGCAGTGGGAATGCTCTCACCGCTCCGGTTCATCTCGTTCTTCGTCTTCACGAACCAGACGATGGAATAAATTCCGAACGTGATGAAAGGAAGCAGCAGAGGGGCGGCGGGGCTACGGTGTTTCACGGATCTCCTTTGATGTTGAGGCCAACGTGGCCGCCCTCACCATACTGACAAAAAGTCAGATCAGAAATCCCGCGGTCTAGGGGGTACCAATATTGGTGGCCTCGGTCCTTTGCGCGCGGCACGAGCTCACGCTGCAAACCGATACCTTTGAATCGGAGGCAACATGCGCATCGCCATTATCGGAGCCGGAATCGGTGGACTCGTGGTTGCGGCGGCGTTTCAGCGCGACGGCCACGCCGTCACGATTCTTGAACGGAGACCACAACCAGGCGCCATTGGTGCCGGCATTTCCCTCTTCGGCAACAGTTTTGCGGCATTCGACAGCATGGGACTTGGCGAGATCATCGAACCGCTGACGACGAGCGCATCCGCCCAGTTCCGCGCAGGTCAGCGCACACCCGACGGTCGCTGGCTCGTCACCCTGCCACGCAAGGCCGTCTCATCCATGCGTATTCTTCATCGGATCGACCTGCACGCAGCTCTCGCCGCCAGTCTCGAGCCCGGAATACTTCACGCCGGATGCGATGCGATTCTCGCGGAAGACGGCTCGCCCACGATCTCGGTCGCGAGCACCGTCGATGGTGACGCCGCCGATCCAGTTGCGGGGAGCACTGCGACCTTTGACCTCGTTGTCGGGGCAGATGGCATCCAGAGCAGCACTCGCGCAGCGATGGGGCTCGATACCGGTGTGCGTTACGCGGGGTATACGGCGTGGCGTGGCGTGACTGACAAACCGGTTGATGTCCACGGTGAAGCAGGCGAAACCTGGGGCAACGGTCGTCGTTTCGGAATAGCACCGCTCCCGGACGGGCGCGTGTATTGGTTTGCCACCGATAGCATGCGGGAAGGCGAGGCTTTTGAGGATGAAAGAGAGGCAGTCCTCAGCCGATTCGGCTCGTGGCACGACCCCGTGCGCGCTCTCGTGGAAGCAACTCAAGCGCGGGCCGTCAACCGCCACGACATTTACGACCTCGCCGAACCGCTCTCCAGCTACGTTCGGGGCCGAATCGTACTTCTCGGCGATGCTGCCCATGCGATGACGCCGGATCTCGGGCAGGGCGCGGGTCAAGCGATCGAGGACGCAGCGACCCTCTCAGCGCTCCTCAAAGGGCAGCGAACGCAAGCAGACATTGATTCTGCACTCCAGCGCTACGATCAGCTTCGCCGACGTCGCAGCCAGAAAATCGCGTCAAGGTCACGGCGCATGGGAATCATCGCGCACGAGAGATCACCGATGCGGATGAAAGTCCGTGACGGTATTCTCAAAGCCACACCAAACTTTATTGCGGGTGCCGCAGCTCTACGCATGCAGAACTGGCAACCGCCGCGTCTCCGCTAGACCGCAACAGCTCTTCGACGCCCGAATAGCCACGTATTCGGTTATGGCTGCTGGAACCAGGGCGGGTACACCGACACTTTTTGTGCGAATCCGTGCGCCGCGAGGAGTTCTCGAACGCGAGTGCGCACTTTGTCGTTTGCCACTCCGATAAGAGTCACCGATGAAAACGGGAAAGCCGTTGGCACAAGGAACTCTGCAGAAAGAAGAGAATCTTCTTCCTCAAAATCCCGTCTGGGCATGCGGCCACCAAGCATGTCCGGCGAACTGAACCTGGTTGCAGGGTCAGCCGCATCGCCGTCGGTAATGAGAGAGTCAGCGCCAGCCCCGCGCACCGAACCCACGAGAACAACGAATTCGGATGTCGGAATGTGCACGGTGTCATCCGCCAGCCGGTAGTTGGTGATCCCTGAGCGCAACTCTTCCCACATGAAAGCATCGGCACCGAGAAAGAACGGAACATACGCGGCGACGGGAGCGGGGCCCGCACTCACTTCGCGACGCAACTCGCGATTGTCTGCGGACGAAATGTCAATCACGGGTTTTGCCCCGGCGGCATCCGCAAGAATCTGTTGGCTCGCGAGAATTCCGTCGAGGTTTTTGACATGGGTGAGGTGAAAAATGCGCCGAGTGCCGGGGTCAACAGCCACGTGCTTTTTCGAGCCACTGGCGCGGCTCGAGCGTTGCGCACGAGCGCGCACGGGCTTCACCTGACTAGCCGCAACTTCAGCAGCAGTCCGTTTGCGAGGCGCGCAAAGGTCGCACCGTTCGGCGTCAAGCCCGTGGATACACTCCGTCATCGTCTCCCCTAGCCACAGCATGCGGTTAGCTGTACAGTCCACGTTACGCGGGACCAGCATGGGTCTGTGACCAGAGCAGAAGGTTCGACCCGCGAAATGGGGACTGCCGCGCACGTACCAACCTACTAACGTGGCACGTAGGGAACGCACCGAGCGAGGGGCTCGCAGCGATTTCTCGGGGGGAATGATGACGATCAGTGCGCCGGATACGGTCATTGTCGCTGGATGGTATCCAGACCCCGCTGACGACGATCACGCGCGTTGGTGGGATGGCACTCAGTGGACATCGACGACTCGAGAACGTCATCCAGTGTCCACGCCGCAAGAGCCCCAGCAACGTGACCGCTACTTCTCAGCTGTTCCGGTTCGAACCGACGCCACACTTCCGCCCATTGACCCGTACCGCCCGCTTAATCGACGTCACGACTCTCAGGGGTTCGTGTCTATGGGCGTGAAGGCAACTACACGTTTTCATCCGACCAGGGCGTACACGGGTTCCGTGTGGGCGATTGCAACAATGCCCGTCTGGGCAACAATCGTTACGCTCGCTCTCGCCATTGGGCTCGGCGACCTTTTCACAACATTTCTCGTGGCACTCACGAGCGTCGTTTTGTTTCTTGTTGTCGTCGCGTTCGCGATTCACGACCGCAAAGTGTTGTTGAACTCTCTGCACCCGCAAGCAGCTTCACCCTGGTGGATGCTACTCGGCCCGCTCTTTTACCTGATTGCTCGTGGAGTGCACGTGAGCCGCGCGGTTGGCAACGGTTGGGCACCGCTTATCGTGTTCTTCATTTGCTCTTTCGTACCTGCGGCAGCTGTGCTCGCGTTTGGTTCTCTCTACCTGTACTTCGCGTCGCTCTTGAGCGGAATGTGAGACGTAGTCTGAAGGCATGAGCCTCCACGACATTTCTTTCACCACTATCGACGGAGAAGCCACCAGTTTCGATGAGTTTGCCGGCAACGCAGTCCTGGTTGTCAACGTCGCGTCACGATGTGGCTTCACACCCCAATACGCGGCGCTGGAAGAACTGTACGAAAAGTACGCAGACAGAGGCTTTACGATTCTTGGCTTTCCGAGTAACCAATTCATGTTTCAGGAACCGGGGACGGCGGAAGAGATCAAAGAATTCTGCACCGCAAATTACGGAGTGACGTTCCCGATGTTCGAGAAGGTGAACGTTAACGGCCGGAAGCGGCATCCGCTTTTTGCGGAGTTGACGAAAGCGAAAGATGCCAGCGGAAAGGCCGGCAACGTTCGATGGAATTTTGAGAAGTTCCTCGTCTCGTCGCACGGTGAGGTCCAGCGATTCAGGTCGGCAGTATCTCCGGATGCACCCGAAATTGTTGAGGCGATCGAAAAAGTGCTGCGCCACTAACGTATGACTGGTGCGTGACCACGCGTGAGTCATCGTGTGCTTGCTGGCCAGCCGCGATGTTAACATCTCTCGTTCTCGATAGCCTTGGAGTGCGACACTCCACGCCGTGGGGAAGCAGAGTTGGAATGCCGGAATAGAATCAGAGGATTCCGCCGGAACCCGATATCAGTGGAAAGGACCATTACCTATGTCACCAAACCAGGCAGCGCCGGTACCGGCTGGCTGGTATCCCGACCCCTATGGTGTTTCTGAGACTCGTTGGTGGGATGGCCAGAACTGGACAGACTCCATACACCCACCGGCGGCACCCGCATCGGCTGTCGAGGCGCCCGCGACGGGTTCGGACAACGTGACGACAACCGTTGAGCCCGCTGAGCTGGTGCAGGAACCGACTGCGGAACCAACCGCAGAACTAAGCCCAGAACCAACCCCAGAACCCGAGCCCGAACCAGAACCAGAACCAATTCACGTGCCAGCTCAGGCACAGGAACCAATTCCAGAACCCGATCCGGATCCGTTTGGCGACCTTGGCCTTTCAACTCCCGAGAGCGAACCAGAAGCCTCCACCCCGGCGACCGGGATACCCCCACTTGTTCCACCTCCTGTTCCACCGGTCTTGACCCCGCCGCGATCGGGTAGTTTGCTGAGCGACGACGTTCTCGGCATGCAATCCACGCCGCCATCGCTGGACGACACTCCCGCGTCACCGTCAAGCCAGGAAGCACCAGAGCCCGAAGCGTCACCTCGGCTGCCATCTCGTCGCGAGATGCGGTTGAGGAGTGAACTCGAGGCCGACGCGACATCATCGGTACCCTCATCCCCTGCAGAAGATTCACCAGTTGAGCCGATCCCAACCGCAGCCCCCACAGCGACCCCATCACCCGTCCCGGACTCGTCAACTCCGACCGCTTTCGATTGGCTGCCAGACGCGAATACACCCGGACTTGGGGTCCCGCCTGCCGTGCCGACTCCGCAGGCCACGACGCCGCTGGCTGCCACGCCGCTGGCCGCCACACCGCAGCCTCCATCGGCACCTGCCGGCGAATCGGAGGGCTTTCCGCCGCTTGGTACGCCCACCGCATCCGCCCAGTTGGGCATCACTGATGACAACGAGTTCTCGGATGTCCCCTCGCCCACGACAGACGCGTGGACGCGACAAGCCGAAGCGAGCGTTGCTCCGGACGAACCGGTGAGACCTACCGCTACACGCATGGCGACGGTGTCCAGCTGGTTTATCGCCACCATGCCGCTTCTTGCCGGAATTCTGTCAATCAGCGCCGTGAAGGGCCAGGAAAATTATCCGCGCTACGTACCTACAGGTTTCGAGTGGTGGATGCTCGTTGGCGCAGTCATCGTCGTCCTGTACGCGGTGACTGTCCTGCTCGCCATCGCCGACCGACGCAAACTTGATTGGGCAGGGTACAACCAGCCTGCGCACTGGGCGTGGGCCTTCTTGAGCGCACCCGTGTACCTCCTCGCTCGCACGATCGTCGTCAAGCGAGAGACGGGCCGCAACTCGCTCCTACTGGGAGTTTGGCTCTTGCTGAGCGCAGCCATCGTCGGAGCCTGGTTCGCCGCTGGCTACTTTGCGCCGCAACTGATCGAAGGCTACGTTCTTCCGTTCGTGTGACCAACGACGTAGTAGGTCAAGCAACCAGTGCGTGAACCGATCCATCGTCCCGACGCGATTCGTCCGTTAAATGGTGCGGAGGCGGTAGCTTCAATGGCTTGACTAGCTGCGAAACTACCCCCGTATTTTCGCTGCCGACCTAAGCCCGCTACCGCCTCCGGGTGTCCCCCGTATTGCGTAAATTCACCATATTCCAAAGTTGCAAGACACTTCTGCCCCCAATGCAGGGCACGCAGCTTATGCGTGCTATTTCAGGTACTCGGCGAGCACAACGGCTTGATTTTCACGCTCGTTCCGTGCGCTGTACACGAGAGTCACGACATCGTGCATGTCGATCATGCCGCGAAGCGCATCGACCGCCTGATTCGCATCAAGCTCGATCCGGTAGCGTTCCCTAAACTCTGGCCACTTCGGGTCCTCGTGGTCAAACCACTTTCTCAACGGGGTCGATGGAGCGACATCCTTCAACCATTCGTCGAGTTTCGCCCTTTGTTTGCTTACTCCCCGCGGCCAAACACGGTCGACGAGAACACGGTAGCCATCCTTGTCTGACGGCTCCTCGTAGATTCGCTTAATGAGAACAGCCATAACTCCACGATGCCACTCGATCCACTCGGAAGCTAGCGTGGAGTCATGATCGAAGAAACCGCAGCATCAGCCTTCACCTTCGTCGAGGATGTGAGAGCCGTCTCCCCTATTCCCGAATCCGGGCTTGGACACGCCACCGTGCTCGTCCACTCTGACCTTCGAGTCGTGGTTCTCACGTTCGCTTCTGGTCACGTTCTCAAGGAGCACAGCGCCCCGTTCCCCATCATCATGCAGTCCCTCAACGGCGACATGCTCGTGCGGACCCCGCGAAAGGAGATCAGACTGACCCCCGGTGCGATTCTTCGCCTGGACGCAGCGCTCCCGCACGAAGTGGAAGCCCTCGGCGAATCTCGGCTCATGCTTACTCTTGTGACAAAAAAGTAGTCTTCTTCGGGAGTTAGTCGCCGGCGTCGAGCGCCTCGCGCAGCATCGCCATGAGCGCTTCAAGTTGAACGTTGGAATCCGCGACCACTTCGTCATCCGATCCATCGAGTGCGCGGGCGGCGAGACCGGCTTTGCTGTCAATGAGTTCGGCGATCTTCGCGTCAATCGTGTGTGCCGCAATGATGCGCCATGCCGTCACGGGCTCTGACTGACCGATGCGGTGCACGCGGTCAATCGCCTGCGTTTGCTCAGCGCTCGTCCACGAGAGTTCAGCGAGAACCACGTTGGATGCGGCCTGAAGGTTCAATCCGACGCCCGCGGCAGTCAATGACGCAACCGCGACCGAGACATCCGGGTCGTTCGCAAACGCGTCAATTTGCTGTTGCCTGAATGCACTGGACTGGTCGCCGCGAATGGAAATCGACGTGAGGTCGTGCTTGGCGAAGTGTTCTTCTGCCGCGTCCATCACGTCGATGTGCTTGGCGAAAAACACCACCTTGCCGACGGAACGAGCCAACTGGAGCGTGTAGTCGGCGGCAAGGACGGCTTTGGCTTGACCGATCTTGCGCACCATGGTGAAAACGTTCTCACCGGTCTTCGCAGCCTTCGACTCTTCAAGCTCAGCATGCGCCACAACGCGAATGAGGTCCTCTTGCTTGCCGTCAGGTTTTGCGGCGAGAACTCGTCGGTACTTCTCCAACAGCCGTGTCGTGAGCGCTGCCTCCGCCTGGCGAATGCTTCGGCCCAGTTCGTCGTCGAGTTCCACCGGAAGGTCCGCGATGCGCCGCGCGGGGATATCCGCCGCGACATCGATCTTCTTTCTCCGCACGATCCCCATATCGATGACCGCTTTGCGCGCTTGGGCGAAGAATCCAAAATCTGCCGGGGTCAATCCGGTGGACTCGAGCCTTGCCATGAGATCAGCAAGCGGCTTCTTGTCGTCGATCCAGCCGAGGAACTGCCAGATTGCTCTGAAGTCCTCAATGTCGTTGATGAGCGGGGTTCCCGTAAGCGCCATCATGAGCGCATTCGGTTGTGCAACACGAATACGCTTGCTGAGAGCCAGCACGTGCTTGGAACGCTGCGACGAGAGGTTCTTGATGAAGTGGGCTTCATCAACGACCATGCCCTTGAACCCGAATCGACCCAACCAGCCAACGTGGCGGTCGAGCACTTCGTAATTCACAATGACAACGTCGCTAAACGCGTCGACGTCGTTACCGTCTCCGTGCACGACGGTGGCGGTGCGATGCGGCGTCCACAGTTCAACTTCTCGAGCCCAGTTGGTCTTGACAACATTCGGCACGACGGCGAGAAACGGATACGAGTGCGAAACGGATGCCGCCAGGAGCGCTTGAGCCGTCTTGCCGAGCCCCGGCTCGTCAGCAAGCAGGAACGTACGGTGTCCCTTCTTGACCTCGGCAAGCAACCTCGCCTGGTGCCGCATGAGATCGGGGCTTCCCGGTACTTTGAGCGACGCTGCCTCTGGGAGATCCATCGTGGCTGCGCCCCCACCCGCGCCATATTCGAAAGCCCGGAAAAGTGGATCGAGAAGCTCCCAGTTCGCCAGACGATTTGTCGGCGTTGACTTCTTCGACTGAAGAGAGGAAAGGTCTGGTGCGAGAAATGGGTTCGCCATTTGCGCTTGCCTCACGGATTGCGGAACGACTTGCTTCTCCGCGGCGGGGGCGATGATCACGGGTTCCTTGACGATGATGAGCTCGTCGGCAGACAACTCTGTGCCTGAAGCGATGAGCATGTCCCTGCGCAACTTCTTTGCCGCGTCAGATACGTTCGCATCCTCCGCAAGCAGTTGGATGAGGGACGTATCACGAGCGGCCGTCTTGGCCAGAATTGTTGCTACGCCGTCAAGTCGCTTCATCAATTCGATGCGCTCCGCGTCCGAGAGCGAATCATCGGATCGTGCGCGGGAGCGCTCATCGCGCATGAGTAAGGCGATGACCTGAAATTTAGTGCGGTTGGCTGGCGACGCTTTGCCGCGCTCTACCGCGTTCTCCACTTCGCGCACTGCTCGCGCGAGGATGGGAATGATGCCGACGTCATCGCCCGGTCGTGATCGGCGATTTGCGGCCTTTTTCTGCGCACTTGCCGACGAGTGTCCGCTGGACGACTTCCGTCCGCTAGACGTTGTCTTCTGGCCCGATCGAGCCATGATCCTCCTTGAGGGCTTTGCCTCCATCAATCCCACACGACGCTCGTGAAGTGATCGCTGCGCGCACCGATACCTCGCGCTCTTTCAACTCTGATGGCTGGCCAGTGGGTCCTGGTCGCCAGGTGCGATGTTGAGATCCCAAACCCGAGCAACTTGCCAACGGCAAGGTCAGGCCACGATTGGGTTCTCGCGGTACACACTCAGTTTACGTCATGAACGCTCTGATAGCGACATTCGCACCGAATTTGCGACTCGCCGCGGCAGAGCGCACATTGCCACAGCTTTAGACGATGTGCTTAACCCATGTCACGTCGGATGGCTGAATACTCACGGCCACACCACTTCATTTTGCACCTCAGTGACACCCACCTGCTCGCGGATGGTCAGCTTTACGACCGCGTGGACAGCGAAGCGAAGTTGCGAAAAGTATTCGACGATCTCGAGCGTTCTGGGGCACGCCCAGAGGCGATCATTTTCACGGGTGACCTCGCAGACAAAGGTGAACCGCTCGCGTACGGGAAGCTGAGATCGATTATCGATCCCGTCGCCCGCCGGCTCGGAGCTCAAACAATTTGGGTGATGGGGAACCATGATGATCGGGCGGCATTTCGAACCACCCTGCTCGGCCAGTCCGCGTCAACGGATCCCGTCGACAAGGTGTACTACATCGACGGACTTCGCATCATCACGCTGGACACGACGGTACCTGGCCATCACTACGGGCACCTCGACAGCGCCCAACTCGATTGGCTCGAGGAAGAGTTGGCGACGAAAGCTCCGCACGGCACCATCCTCGCGATGCACCATCCGCCCGTCCCGTGCGTGCTCGATCTCGCCGTCACGGTAGAGCTTCGCGAGCAGGGCGCTCTCGCCGAAGTGCTCAAGGGTTCGGATGTTCGCAGCATTATCGCTGGGCACCTCCACTACTCCACGAGTGCCACGTTTGCAGGAATTCCGGTCTCCGTTGCCTCAGCGAGTTGCTATACACAGGATTTGGCCGCACCAATCGGAGCAACGCGCGCGCGAGACGGCGCTCAGGCGTACAACCTCATTCATGTTTACGATCACACCGTCATGCACACTGTTGTGCCCGTTGGTGAGTCGACGACGATGGCATTCGTCTCTGCGGAGGAGACGAACGAAAGACTCGCGGCCGACGGGGTTGTCATTCCCCCCGCGACAACCGACGACGACTGGCTTTCCGGAATCGACGAAAGCGAAACTATTGACGCCCTGGGAACCTGGAAACTCACGCGCGTCTAAACGCCGTATTCAGTGAGATGGGTTCTCCCACGGCGCCGGAATCGGAAAATAGCTGTCCAGAAAATGTGTCACTGCGCCGAGTCGCTCTACTTCCGAAACTTCGGGAAAGCTGCCGTCGTTAAGGCAAAAGTGATCGTGCGAGCGTTTGCGCAAAATCACGTCAAGCTCATCGATCCCTTCGCGCGAGGTCGTATCGACATATTTGACCGAAATGTTTTCTTGAGTCACAGCACGGCCCGTCATAATGGCGAAGAAATGATAGAGCGAGTTTGTGACAGAAATGTCGGTTTGTGATCGAAATCGAGCGGATGCTGTTCGCGCGAACTCTTCGGGAAAATTCGATTCGAGTTCCTCGAGAACCGACCGACGCATGGGCGCTGGAGAGTGTTCGAGGTGCCGCGAGATCGTGCGGCCGAATTTTTTCTCCAGCAATGCACGATTGACTCTCGCCGCGTTTTCAAACCCGCTGCGCACCGGGCTCGCGTCACCCAGCCCAATGCGGGTGTTTGATTCAACGAATCGGCTGATACCGCCGGAGGTGAAGAACGCTTGCGGGCTGAGCTCTCGGCCGAAGAACATGTCGTCGTTTGAGTAAATAAAGTGCTCGCTCAAACCGGGAATCCGGTGCAACTGGCTTTCCACGGCGTGGGAATTGTAGGTGGGAAGCACTTCCGGATCGCTAAAGAACTCCGCACTGCGCATGACGCGCACGCGCGGGTGATCCGCGAGCCATTCGGGCCGCGGCGAGTCTGTCACAATGAAAATGTTTCTGATCCACGGAGCAAAAAGGTGCACAGAACGCATCGCGTACTTGAGTTCGTCGATTTGCCGGTAGCGCGCCTCGTGATTGTCGCCTTCGCCGACAACATAGCTCTGCATTCTCGCCGCTCGCGCACGCTGCCACTCAAGGTCGGTGCCGTCGACCCACGAGAAGACGATATCGATGGGAAAATCAATGTCATCCGCGAGGTTGTTCCACATCCCAGCGAGTGTCGGCCAGGTCGCACCGAACTGCTGTGTCGTCGTCGCGTGGGCTTCATCGCGCGGAAGCGTTGAGCGAGTTAAGGCGTTCTCATTTGGCAGGTGAATGTCTCCAGCGTCGTACACCCAAAACTCAAGACGAACGCCGAATCGTGCTCCGAATCGGAGAGAACCGTTCGACGTCACCCTTGGGCGGTACAACACGAAAGCGCGGTCGCTTTCACGTCCGCCGAGAGTGCCCGTTGACACGAGCACCTTAGAGCGGCGTGCGACACCGCCGCGTGGCTTCCTGGCCAACGGGGACGAAACCACGGAGCGAGAACGTGCCGCGTCATGGGCGGGCTTCGAATACATCGGCTCATCGCGGCACGCATCGGCGAGTGCAGCGACCGCATCCATTCGGTCCCGCTGATTGACGGCAAGTGTCGGCCTGACGGCTCCACTGCGAGCGTCGACGCCGCGCACGAGCACGAACTCAATGCCTGCTTCGTCGAAAACGCCACGAAGGAAAAACAGGTCTTCCAGCATCGCTTCGTGCGGACTCACGACGTCATTCTTCAACGACAACCAGTTCGGCTCCACGTTACGGCGCGGCGGAATGTCAACGAAAGCGGCGGCCCCCTCTGGTCGAGGGGTAGGGAGTAGTGAAGAAGCACCGTGCATTTTGACTGGCCAATCGTTCGAGCCCGACACGGTCACACCTTGTGGAGCGAATCTGAACCACTCCCATTGTACTCGGTCGGTCTGTGACCTCACTGAGCTACGGGCGGTTGCGGTCCTCCGGGTTGCTTACCTTGATGGTGATCCCGGCGATGATGAAAGCAAGCGCTGCAACGAACTGTCCGGCGACCCAGACTTGACCGTGAAAGTCGAACGGCCACACCGGATTCCACACCACCACAATCGGCAGCAAGACCGCGAGCCACCATTGCTGGTTCGCTTGCCATGCAAAAACACACACGATGAGCGCGAGCACTGCGGCAACAGTCTTGATCCAGAAAAAGCCACTTGAGTTGTCGAGAAGCGCGAGGCCCGCAAGCAAAACGATCGCGCCGAGAAGCCCTGGCGCGAGTGCAGGGCGAGTGAATGCTGGCGTGGGATACGAAGTCATCGTTCCCAAGGCTATCCGGCGAATAGAGTCGACGTGTGCACCCAGCAATCGACGAACAGCGCGCAGTAGAGAATCTCCGCGCGCTCATTCGCATTCCCACCATCTCCCACCTCGACGAATCAAACACGGACTGGATGCAATTTGTCGCATTCCGAGAAGAAGTTTCGACGCGATATCCGACAACACTTGCCTCGCTGGATCTTGAGCTCATCGACGGGCACTCCATGCTGTTCCGATGGCCGGGAACCACAACCGCCGAGCCCACCGTTCTCATGGCCCACTACGACGTTGTTTCCGCGACGGATGAAGGATGGGACTACCCGCCGTTTGCCGCGGAGCTTGTTGGCGAGCCAGGCCGCGAGTTGGTGTGGGGGCGAGGGACGCTCGACGACAAGGGTTCACTCGTGTGCATTCTCGAAGCTGTTGAGACCCTTCTCGCGGACGGATTCACGCCGCAACACGACGTGTACTTGAGTTTTGGGCACAATGAGGAAACCGCCGGCTCCGGTGCACGCGTCGTGGTGGACACTCTCGAAGAGCGCGGGATCAAACCCCGACTCGTTCTCGATGAAGGTGGTGCCGTGGTTGAGGGTATCTTTCCGGGCGTGACGGACCCCATCGCCGTCATTGGAGTGAGCGAAAAAGGCATCCTCAGCCTCAAGTTGACGGTGGATCAGCAAGGTGGGCATGCATCCACGCCACCCAAAATGACGGCGACAGTTCGCCTCGCCCGAGCGCTCGTACGCCTCAATCGCCGACCGTTCCGCACGTCTTTCGTTTCCACGAATCTTGAGATGATCCGCACTCTCGGAGCGCACGCTTCTCAACCCCTCAAATGGGTGTTTACGAACCTGTGGTTGACGAAATTGCCACTTCTCGCGCTGTTCTCGCGAATGAGCGACGAAACCGCCGCGATGGTGCGCACGACGCAAGCCGTCACGCAATTGAGCGGAGCCCAGGCGGCGAACGCTCTCGCCGAGCAAGCGAGCGCAATCGTGAACATCCGAATTGCCATCAATTCAAGCGTGGAGCAAGCGACCGAGCACGTGCGGCGAGCGATTCGGGATGACAAGGTGCACCTCGAACTCCTTCATCCGACTGAGCCCTCCCCCGTTTCTCCCACTTCTGGCGAGGCATGGGAGCTCATCAAAGCGACTATTCACGAGACCTACCCCGGCACGATCGTGACACCGTACGTGATGCTCGGCGCGAGCGACAGCCGTCATTTCACGCGCATCAGCGATCACGTGTATCGCTTCAGCCCGTTCGAAATGTCGACGGAGGAACGCGGAACCCTGCATGCGAAGAACGAGCGAATTCGAGTCTCAACGTTCGTGAAGGGTGTTGGCTTTTATACGCGACTGGTGCAGCAGTTGTAGGTGCGAGCCTGCTTCTACTTTTCCGCAGTGCGTGAAAGCCACTGATCGAGACGATTCGGTTTGTCCGTAATGATGCCGTCGACTCCGAGGTCCAGCGCTTGCTCCCACGCTGCTTTCGTGTTGAGCGTATAGAGGATGATGCCAAGCCCTGCCCTGTGCATGCGGTCGACGGACCAGGGTTCACGTTCGACGGCAGACTGATTCACGATGAGTGCAATCGCCCCGTAAAGTTCGGCATACGCTACGGGATCCTTGGGAAGCGTGCTGGTGATGAGGGCGAGAGCAAGAGTGTTGTCTACTTGGCGCACGTGATCGATTGTCGAGGTGTCGAAACTTGTCACGATGACAAGTTTGCCTACGCCATAGTTGGCGATAAGGTCTGTGACGATTTTTACCTTTTCCTGAGTCCAGTAGCCCTTGAGCTCCAGGAGCGCTTTCTTAGGGTTGCCCTCTGCCCGCTTTGCCTGAAGCGCTGACAGCAGCGATTCGAGTGTCGGCACTCGCGTATTCACGAATGCCGGCGAATACCACGCCCCCGCATCGAGCTTGTGGATCTGGGCAAAGGTGAAGTCGCTGACTTTCCCGTCGCCGTTCGTCGTTCGGTTCACAAAGGAGTCGTGCATCAGCACGGGCACGCCGTCTTTCGTGAGTTGGATATCTGCTTCCACAAATCCCATGGAGCCATCGAGAGCCGCTATAAACGCCGGCATCGTGTTCTCGGGGGCAACGGATCGGTCTCCCCGATGCGCGGCAATGAATCCGGCTTCGCCCGCGGACCGAATTCCACCGAAGAGACTGGATGCCTCGACTTTTGAACTGGACGACAGCAGCACAATCCCACCGACCATGGCTGCAAGAAGCGCACTCGCGATGACCCGGCGCCGCACAGTGAGTGTGTTCGGGTGGTGCGCAGTCGCCATTGACACGCCATTCGGTAGATCGATGATGGTCCGCCGAAACGGATGTCACCCACTATACCTGACGCGTTACCAATTCGTTACTTTAGCCAGCGGCGACGCAACCGCACCGCTGTCCACGCGCCGCTGCTCGCGACAAGAAGGCTCAGCGCGATGGCAAGCACGACGCTCAGTGCCGCATCCGGACGTGCGGCGGCCTCGAGTTTGGCAACCGGTTGAGAAGTGAGAGATTCAATCGCCAGGGATTCCGCTTGGCCTCGCACGGCCACGGGATGAGGCGTTGGCGCCGCTGATGCAGAGTCCGGCGCGGAGTCGGCCGATGGCTCAGACTCAGCGCCCTTGCTTGCTGGCGTAGCTGACCCGCCACCGAGCGGAGCTGCCGCCTTGGAGGGCGAACTCTTCTGGGGGCTTGCCGGTGCCACAGGCGCGGCAGGAGGAGGCGCGGCAGGTGGTGCAGGTGGTGCAGGAGCGGGAGGAGCAGGCGGCGGCGCTGGTGGTGCAGGTGGTGCAGGAGCGGGAGGAGCAGGCGGCGGCGCTGGTGGCGCAGGGGGAGGCACGCTCGCGCCGTACTTTGCGAAGTTCTGCACGGCCCACGTCGTACCGCCGGCACTAATGAAGGAAATCCCGATGTCGGTAAAGTCTCCGAGGATGTTCGCTCTGTGGCCAGCCGAATTCATCCAGCCTTGATGCACGGCGGACTGTGAACCGTAGCCCTGTGCGACATTCTCGGCCGCTTTGCTCCAACCGCCGGGGATCTGGGTCGAATAGCTCGGGTTGTGCGTCATCGTACCGTTAGCGGCCATTTGGTTCGCCCACGCAGTGGACACGGCGCTCAACGAGCCGTTGAGCGCGAGAGGCCCAAGGCCGCTTGATGCCCTGGCCTGATTGACAAGAGCGAGGATTGTTCCCTCACCAGCAGCAGAAGCGCGATCAGCGTGAGAAACCGTGACGACGGAAGCGATCAACAACGCTGCCGCGAGCATGGCGAACCACCTCGCGACCGCGCGTCGCAACTGAAGCCCCCCGGCATTCCCCACACGAGGAATGTTACGCGAAGATGGCACGCACCTCTATCCCCAATTTCGGGACGTTCGGCGCGCTCTCGCGACTCTAAATGATGCCCTTCGGATGCCACACGGTTTTCGTCTCCGTGAAGAACTGGATGCGATCGATAGATGGAGCAGGAATCCCAGGCTCAGGTGGCAGCACCCTCTTGAGCGTGTCGGCTGCGGCAATCTGCAAATCAACCCACTCGATGTTGCCAGCTCCCGCGAGATCGATCGCGTTCACGTCCGCATGACTGGCGAGCCACGGCGCGACCTCGGCAGGTGAACCGGTGAGGATGTTGACCACTCCACCCGGCACATCACTTGTTGCCAGAACTTCGGCAAGACTGATCGCCGGCAGCGGCATTGACTCGCTCGCCATCACGACGACCGTGTTTCCGCTCACGAGCGCTGGCGCGATGACCGAGACGAGTCCAAGCAAGCCCGAGCCTTCTGATGCTGCACCTTGAGGGGCAATGGCCGCGACAACCCCCGTGGGCTCTGGCGTGGAGATGTTGAAGTATGGACCGCTCACGGCGTTGGCGTTTCCGCTCACCTGGAGGTACTTGTCCGCCCACCCCGCATACCAAACCCACACGTCGATCGCGGCGTCAACCTCCCGCTGCGCTTGCGCCTCGCTCAAGCCTCCGCCGCGACGAAGCTCATCGACAAACTGCGCGCGACGGCCCTCGAGCAACTCGGCAATGCGGTACAGCACTTGGCCGCGGTTGTATGCGGTCGCCCCTGACCACCCGGATACCGCTGAGCGAGCGGCAACGACGGCGTCCCTGGCATCCTTTCGGCTCGCCTTCGCGGCGTTCGCGAGGAATTCGCCCTTCCGGGTTTGTACTTCGTAAGTACGCCCAGACTCGCTGCGCGGGAACGCTCCACCGATGTAGAGCTTGTAGGTCTTGGGAACGGCAAGATGAGCACTCATTTGGCTGCACCCTTCTTTTGTGAAACGGCGGGAACCTGCGTGTGGGTGAGTGCCGGATGCCAGCCAGTGTCGAGGTAGGCACCGAGCCCGTGGCGGCCACCTTCTCGGCCGTATCCGGACTCCTTGTAGCCGCCGAACGGACTTGCGGGGTCAAATCGATTGAACGTGTTCGCCCACACGACGCCGGCTTTCAACTTGTCGGCAACACCGAGGATGCGGCTGCCCTTGTCGCTCCAAATGCCAGCAGAGAGCCCGTAAGGAGTGTTGTTGGCTTTCGCAATTGCCTCAGCGGGGGTGCGGAACGTGAGCACGGAGAGCACGGGCCCAAAGATCTCTTCGCGGGCGATGCGGTGACTGGTCTCCACGTTCGTGAAGATCGTGGGTGCAAACCAAAACCCCTTGGCCGGGATGTCGCAGTCGGCGCTCCAACGGTTGGCGCCCTCCTCTTCCCCCACCTTCGTGAGAGCGCGAATCCGCTCAAGTTGAGCCTTCGAGTTGATCGCACCGATGTCGGTGTTCTTGTCGAGTGGGTCTCCCATGCGCAAAGTGGAGAGGCGCTCTTTGAGCCGGTCGATGACTTCGTCGTGAATGTTCTCCTGAACGAGCAAGCGACTCCCAGCGCAGCACACGTGCCCCTGGTTAAAGAAGATGCCGTTAACGATGCCTTCAATGGCTTGGTCCATTGGCGCATCATCGAAGACAATGTTCGCGGCCTTGCCACCGAGTTCGAGAGTGAGCTTCTTACCGGTTCCCGCCGTCGACTTCGCAATTGCGCGCCCCACCGCAGTCGAACCCGTGAAGGCGACCTTGTTGACGTCCGGATGGTTCACCAGCGCAGAGCCCGTGTCGCCCGCGCCCGTCACGATGTTGACCACTCCGGGGGGAAGGTCAGCCTGCTGCAATATTTCGGCGAAAATGAGCGCAGAAAGCGGAGTCGTCTCCGCTGGCTTGAGCACGACGGTGTTTCCTGCCGCGAGCGCTGGTGCGATCTTCCACGCGAGCATGAGCAGCGGGAAGTTCCACGGGATGACTTGCGCGGCAACTCCGAGAGCGCGCGGCGCTGGCCCGAAACCGGCGTGGTCGAGCTTGTCCGCCCAGCCCGCGTAGTAAAAGAACCACGCGGCGACGAGCGGAACATCGACATCGCGGCTTTCCTTGATGGGCTTTCCGTTGTCGAGGCTCTCGGCAACGGAAAGTTCGCGCGAGCGTTCCTGCACAAGCCGGGCGATGCGGAACAAGTACTTCCCGCGGTCGGAGCCGCTCATGCGCGACCACGTCTTGTCGTACGCGCGGCGCGCAGCGGCAACTGCTGTGTCGACATCCGCCGCGTTCGCGTTGGCGATGCGCGCGATGGCGCTTTCATCGGCGGGTGAGATGGTCGTGAATGGCGTGCCGTGTCCATCGACGAACTCACCATTGATAAAGAGCCCGTAGTCCTTTTTCAAGTGCAGGATGCTCTTCGATTCCGGGGCCGGTGCATATTCGAGAAAACTCATGGTGACTCCTAGTCGATCGTGACGTAGTCGGGGCCGCTGTAGTGGCCGGTCGTCATCTTTTGGCGTTGCAGAAGTACGTCGTTCAAAAGGCTTGATGCCCCGAACCGGAACAAGTGCGGCTGAAGCCACTCTTCGCCGACCGTTTCGGCGACGGTCACGAGGTAGCGGATGGCATCCTTCGACGAGCGAATACCGCCGGCCGGCTTCACGCCGATCTTCTCCCCCGTCAGCCGGTACCAGTCGTTGACAACCTGCAGCATGAGCAGGGTGACCGGCAGAGTCGCCGCTGGCTGCACTTTGCCCGTTGACGTCTTGATGAAGTCGCCACCAGCAAGGATCGCAAGCCACGATGCGCGGCGAACGTTGTCGTACGTGTTCAATTCGCCGGTTTCCAATATGACCTTGAGGTGCGCGTACGTGCCATCGTCGCGACGACACGCTTCTTTCACCTCGACGATTTGTTCGAAGACAAGTCCGTAGCGGCCGGAGAGGAATGCTCCCCGGTCGATTACCATGTCGATTTCGTCGGCGCCCGCGGCAACGGCCTCGCGCGTGTCGGCAAGTTTCACCGCAAGAGATGCCCTCCCGCTTGGGAATGCGGTTGCAACGGCCGCAACGTTAATGCCGGTGGTTCCGCCTGCGGCGTGTGCGCTGCCGAGAGCAGCCACCGCTCCCTCCACCATGTCGCCGTAGACGCACACAGCGGCAACTCGCGGCGTTGTCGGATCCGAGGGGTCAGGGTTCATCGCTTTCGCAACGAGCGACTGCACTTTGCCTGGCGTGTCCGAACCCTCGAGCGTCGTAAGGTCGATGAGCCGGATGATGGTGTCGAGAGCCCACGCCTTCGAGGTCGTCTTGATGGACCTCGTCGCGAGCCCGGCTGCACGAGCTTCGAGCCCGACAGCATCCACACCCGAGAGTCCATCGAGGTGAAGTTTGAGGCTCTTCTCGGTGAGATCCGCGCCAATGAGCTGAATTGCTCTCGATGCGGGGGCCAGAGCCACAGCGTTATCGATTGTCATGCTTCCTCCAAAAGGGCTGCTGCCGTCAGTTCGTCTGTCACGATGACACTGCACAGTGAACTTGTGACGACAGCGCGTGCAATATCGTGTTTGGCTTCGCCTGCGACGACGAAAATGGCTGTGCTTGCTGCGCGCAGCTGATCGAGCCCGAGGCCTACCGTCCGCTCATCCAGACCGGGGTCTACCGGGTTGCCGTTCGCGTCGATGTAGCGACCGACGACGTCGCCAACTGCGCCCTTGCGCACGAGCTCTTCAACGTCGCTCGGCACAAGGTAGCCGCTGTCGACCAGCACGGATGATGAGTCGGCGACTCCCGCGCTGTAAAGGTAAACCGACGCGCTCGTTGCGCGCTCGAGCACTGCCGCGACTGTGCGGTCGCTCGAGATCGCGCGGGCGGTCTCCAAGCGTTCGAGAATGGCCGGGCTGGGGAGCAAGACGGCTTGACCGCCACCTTTGTGTGCGATCTCAGCTGCCGTAGTTGATGCCGTGCCTGGTCGGCGATTGAGACTTACTCCTCCGTTGATTTGCACAACTGAAACGCCGGATGTCCAGCCGAGCGCAAGGTGGTCTGCAACTCGATCCAGGGTTCTGCCCCAACTGACCCCCAGAACACGCGGGACGGGGCGAAGTGATGTGAGGTAGTCGGCAGCGGCTTGAGCTACGCGGGAGAGCATGTCGTCTGACTCGGGCACCACGACGGCGTCCTTGAGCCCGAAACGCTCCTTGAGTTCTCGTTCGACCCCGAGCCGCCTCGCTCGCGGGTGAATGATTTCAATCCGCACGATGCCGCGGTCTCGCGCTTGCGTGAGCAGCCGCCCGACCTTCCAGCGCGTAATCCCGAGGAGGGCACCGATCTCGTCCTGCGTTTTGTCTTCGTCGTAGTAAAGCTCTGCGACGCGCACCGTGAGGAGCTCGGTATCGTCAATAGTTTTCAACGGCATGGCAACCTCCTCTTTAGTCAAGGCTAGGTGGGATACCACCGCAATTCAACATTCGTTGCCCCAATTGCTCATATGAGCAGCAAAGTGCAGTTACTGTGCGCGAATGTGGCGACAATCGAGCGCGGCAATAGGCTCTCACCATGTCAGTTTCACTAGCTCTCGCCGTGGATGTGGGCGGCACGAAGGTTGAAGCGGCCCTCGTCACCTCCGATGGCCGACTCATCCAGCACTCCCGCTTTCGCGCGCCGACGGGGCCAACACTCACTTCCGTCGAGCTCAGCGAGAACGTGCGCACCGTCGTTTCCGCTGCAATAGCGGCCGTGCCTGCCGGCCACAACGTCGTCGGAGTGGGTGTTGGGTCCGCTGGACCGATTCGACAGGATGCAGGTGCAATCTCTCCCCTGAACCTTCCGGCATGGCGCGACTTTGCCATCGTCGACCTTCTCGTTGACTGCGTTCCTGACGTGGACGTCACTCTTCGCATCGACGGATTGTGCATCACCCTCGCCGAACACTGGATCGGGGCTGCGCGCGGAAGCCGCAACGTTTTGGGCATGGTGGTTTCCACGGGAATCGGCGGCGGGCTCATTCTCGACGGGCGCGCCGTTCAAGGCCCAAGCGGAAACGCTGGCCACATCGGCCACGTCGAAGTCGGCGGACACGATGAAGCGTGCGCGTGCGGAGGCAGAGGATGTCTTGAGGCCGTAGCGTCCGGACCCAGCACGGTTGCCTGGTCCAGGTCCCAGGGATGGGAAGGGCACTCGGGAGAAGACCTCGCCTCCAGTTATCGCGAAGGAAACGCTCTCGCTCGCGCCGCGGTTGAGCGCTCCGGCGTGGCGATCGGCAGAGCAATCGGATCGGCGACGTCGCTACTGGATCTGGATGTCGTCACGATAGGCGGAGGTTTCTCTCGTGTCACACCTGATTTGTTCGACTTCATTCGGCGGGGCCTCGCCGAGCGAAGCAGCTTCGATTTCGTCCAAAAGGTGAGGATCGTGGCCTCCGCACTTTCGGACGAGGGCCCGCTCATTGGCGCGGCAGCTCTCGTGCACAGAGCGGTAGTGCTCGCGTAGCGTCAGATCGCGGTGGGCGATGGCGCTTCGGGTGCCTTGGTCTGCGCGATGTCGTCTTCGACGAAACGCGGAGTGCGCAACACGACACCGAAGTAGATGAAGAGTACTGCCGCACCCGTGAGGAGCGCGAGGGAGGACACCCATCCCCCCGTGGCGTCATGCAGCACGCCCACGAGCAGTGGCCCTAGCGCGGCAATGAAATAGCCGATCGCTTGTGCGAATCCGCTCAACGCGATGGACCCTTCGTGCGTTCTCGTGCGCAGGTTGATGAGAGCAAGGCACGCGGGGAAAATGATTTGCCCCACCCCACACAACGCCACCCACAGCCACGGAGAAACCCCCGGTGCGAACCACAGCCCCAAATACCCCAGGATGAACCCGGCCGCTCCAACGTGCATGACCCAGCCGACGTTCGAGAGTCTCGCGACAAGGATGGGTGCCGTGAACGACGCTGCCATGCCGAGTACTCCCCAAAACCCGAGAAGCACTCCCGCCTCCAGCGCGCTCACACCCACTTGATCGACGAGCAATTTCGGAAGCCACGCAAACAGCGAGTACGCCTGAAATGATGTGAGGGCGAACACGAGTGTGATCGCCCAGGCAACGCGAGAGTGCCAAATTCGGCCGAGAATCGCTGGTTCGACCTCTTCTAATTCGGGGGCGGCATCAGTAGCGACGCGCAGCGAACGGCGCCGCTTTGCGAGCACCGCAAGCCACGGCGGCAAACTCACGATCGCGAGCATCGCCCACACGGCAAGCGACATCCGCCAGCCTGCGGCATCCGCTATCGGGTACGCGGTCACGGGAGGCAGGGTCGTGCCCAGCGCGACCGCTGTCGCGTACAGGGACGTTACGAGCCCAATGCGGTCGGGAAAGTAGCGCTTCACGATCGGCGGCAACAGGATGTTGCCAGCTCCCGCTGCCGCGAGGGCGAGCAACGTGCCCGCAAATAGTCCCCAATACTCCGACACGAGCGCTCGCGCAGAAAATCCGATAATCATGGCGACGATCGCCATGACAATGGCTTTTTCGAGTCCCCATTTGTGTGCCATTCGCGGCGCGAAAAGACCGGCAGACGCGAACATGATGGGTGGCAGCATGCCCAGTACTCCCAGCCCCACTGCGTCTAGCGGAATATCAAGCGAAACGTTGTCGACGATGGGCGAGAGGGATGTTGCTGCCGTTCGCAGGTTTGCGCTGACCAGAATGATCCCGATGAGCACGAGTGTTCGTCCAGCCCACAGCGGAAGAAGGCGCGCTGTTGACCGAGCCGCGCTCGTCATTCTTGAATCACGGGACTTGTCGGCAGCAGAGCCCTCACGCGTGCGACGTCGTGAGCTATTCCCGCAATGAGCGCATCGAGAGTGTCGAATTTGAGCATGCCGCGCAATCGCTCCACGAAATGCACGTCAATGGTTTTTCCATACAAATCAATGTCGATCTCGTCGCTACCGGAACCGAGCAAGTGCGCCTCCACTTGCCTGTCTGCAACACCGTCGAATGTTGGGTTGTTGCCGATGGAAACCGCGGCCCGATAGCAATCACCTTTAACCTGAACCCACGCGGCATAGACGCCATCCGCGGGAACAAGCCCCTCGGATTCTGGCGCGAGGTTTGCGGTCGGAAATCCAAGCTCTTTGCCACGTTGCGCACCGCGCACGACGACCGATCGCACGACATGATGACGCCCGAGCAATTGTTCTGCGCCGCGGACGTCACCGGCTCCAAGCAAGTCCCGCACCCACGTTGATGACACGCGTCGCCGTCCGACCCCTTCGCCTTCGCTCTTCTCGGCATCATCCGGGAGTTCAAAATTCTGAAGCAGTGCGACCCGGAAACCGAGCTCTTCGCCGAGCTTCGTGAGCGAAGCGACGTTCCCGGCGCCTCCTTTGCCGAAGCGGAAATCCGCGCCAACGAGCACCACTTTCGCGTGCAGCGTGTTGACGAGCATTTCTTCGACAAATTCGCGCGGCGAGTGCTCGCTGAACTCTCGCGTGAACTCGAGCATGATGGTGGCGTCGACGCCGCTGCGCTCGAGGAGCACCAGCTTTTGCGCGTTACTGACGAGATCGCGAGGGCACGATTCTGGTGCAAGAACTCGCAGCGGATTGCGGTCAAACGTCAGAACAGTGGAAGAAAGCGACTCCTCCCTAGCCTCGGCGCGAAGGTGCTCAATGATGGCAGCATGCCCCTTGTGCACTCCATCGAACTTGCCGATCGTGACCGCGGACGGACCGAAGTTTGCTGGAACATCCTTGAGCGACGTGTACACATCCATGTCAAGCGCCGTCCTCAACCTGATCGCGTGGGCGCCGCGCAAGCCACACCATCCCGAGCACCGGGATCACGAGCGGAACAAACAGGTAACCGCGACCGAAGACCGACCACACGGTGTCGCTTGGAAATAACTCGCGATCAAAAATGCTCAGCAAGCCGACTACAAGCACGCCAAGAAGTTCGAATGAGATCGTGACCCAGGCGATGCGGTTCCACACCACACCACGTTTGAAGAGAGCGATCGTCGCGACAATGTAGACGAGCGCGGAGAGCGCTGACAGCACGTACGCGAGCGGCGCTTCATCAAACTTGGTGACGATCTGCACGAACGAACGACCGGTCGCGGCGAGCGCCAGCACTCCATACACGGCAATGAGTACGCCGCCGATTCCGCGCGAATGCGGGCGCTGTGGCGCGGGCTCAACAGTGGGGAATGACATCGATTCAGAATAGGCGATTCGCGAGGCGGCCGGATGCCGACATCACGCGAACTGCACGGTCCAAATGAAGTGCATGCGGTACAGCATGATCGCTGCGGCGAGCGCGGCTACCCCCAGGATGACGGTGCTCCATCTGGTGCGCTCGATCAACCCCCAAAATCCTGCAGCCGGCAACAGGATGATGGCAGACACGAGGTAGGTGTAAAACTCCAGGAGGCTACCGGAAGGTGAATTGCCCACGGCGGGTGCCACGATCGCCACGACGAGTTGAACCAGAAGAAGAACCTCAACGAGCAGAACCGCGCCGAGACTGTAGTCATTGGGGGGCCGCCCGGCGAAGCCGAGGGCGATGCACAGCACGCCTGCCGCCACGGCAACCGCCACTTGAACTATCGTGAACCACTCGATCATGGCGCTTCGACCTCCTCTGGAAAGTTGATGATGGACTTTGCGCTGCCGCCATCAAGCGTGACAAGACCCACGAGTCGACTGTCTGGGGCAATCGCGGCAATCGGGCCTTCCGGGTTGAGCCCGACACCCCTCGGCTGGTCCCCGTCAATTTCTACGCGCTTGCCGTGGGAAAGGTCAATCGCGTGCTGCGCGGAAAGTTCGAGCACGGGAAAAAGCGCGCGCGCAATATCCGAAGGAGCCTGCAGGCTCGCGGCGACATCCACGTTGTCGAGAACGGCCGCGTCAGAAACATGAAACGGTCCAACACGAGTTCTTCGAAGTGCCGTGAGATGCCCTCCCACCCCGAGCGACGCCCCCACGTCACGCGCCAGGGCGCGCACGTACGTGCCTGTAGAGCACTCCACGCGTACGTCGACGTCGAGAAACTCGCTGTGTCGGATCGCCACCACGTCGAAAGCCGACACCGTGACCGGGCGAGGCTTCAGCTGAACCGTCTCGCCCGCTCGCACTCTCGCGTACGCGCGTTGGCCATCCACTTTGATCGCGCTCACGGCGGACGGCACCTGCCGAATGTCCCCCGTCAGCGGTCGGATGGCGTCCAGGATGTCCTGCTCGGTGACCGCGGCAAGCCGATCAGGGTCGCCGACGACGTCCACTGGACTATCAGCGTCATCCGTGGGCGTCGAACCGCCAAGACGGATCGTGGCGAGGTATTCCTTGTCGAGCCCAACAAGATACGTCAACAGCCTCGTCGCGCCATTCACGCCCAAAACGAGAAGACCTGTCGCCATGGGGTCGAGAGTGCCCGCGTGTCCGACCCTGCGCGTAGCGGCACGCTTTCGCACGCGAGAGACGACATCGTGACTCGTCATTCCACCCGGCTTATCGACAAGAAGAATGCCGCTTCGCCGAGAGGTCTCCATCACCCCTTGAGGCTACCAATGTCGCGCACTCGTCGTAGGATGCGAAGCATGAGAGTCGCAGTTATCGGCGCGGGGGCCGTGGGGGGAGCAATTGCCGCTGTGCTGCATCGTGGCGGTCACGAAGTCGATGTCACTGCTCGCGGAGCGCACCTCGACGCGATTCGAGGCAACGGCATCTCGCTCACGGGCGAGTGGGGCGATTATGTCGCGACCGTGGAAGCCAACCCGAAGCTCACTCGCGCACCCGAACTGGCGATTGTGACCACCAAAACGCTTGACGCTGCACAAGCTCTGCACGCCAACGCGAGCTGGTTGCGCGGAGTGCCGGTCGTCGTGATCCAAAACGGAATGACGGCAATCTCGACGGCACGTGAAGTGCTGCCGTCCACGGATATTGTGGGTGGGCTCGCGGTGTTCGCCGCTTCGCTCGTGGCGCCAGGCAAGGTGGCCATCACAACCTCGGGAAGCACCTATTTGGGCAGCACTCCGGTCGGGGGAAACGACGTGCAGCTCTCCGTCGAATACGCGGCTTCCGTTCTCGGTCCCGTCATCCCGGTGCACATCACCCATAATTTCGCCGGCGCCCAGTGGACGAAACTCATTGTCAATCAAATCAACGCTCTGCCCGCCATCACGGGAACAAGTGCGCAATCGACGATTGCCCACAAGGGGCTACGCAACGTGATGACGCGCAGCATGCAGGAAGCCGTGAGCGTGGCCTTCGCCTCCGGGGTGCGTTTTGAGAAAATGCAGGGACTATCGCACGGGCTGCTTCGTGCGTTTGGCCGCGCTCCCCTTGCGATTGCTCACGTGCTCCCGTTGTTCATGAAGTGGCGGATGGGCCGCATCCCCAACCCGGGCTCGACGCAGCAAAGCATTCGGCGCGGCCAGAAATCTGAAATTGACTACTTGAACGGCGCGATCGTGGATGCCGCCTCGGCAGCAGGAACGAGCGCCCCCATCAATGAAACGCTCGTAACACTCGTGCACGAAGTAGAAGCTTCCGGGGAGTTTTTGAGCGCCGAGCAGGTGTTGGCGCGCGTCGAAGAAGCCGTAAACCGGCCTCCCGCAGCAGCCAGTTAGCAGGAGTCCGCGAAAATTCGGATCGGCTTCTCTGGGTTTCGGTGGTCAATAATGACAGTCGCCTTCTCGCTAGCGTTTACCTTTGCGAGATACGCCTCGTCAGAAGCGATGTTTCGAGCGCGTTCCGGGTCATCCGACTCCTCCGCCTGTGTGTCCAGCCAGATGGAGAAGTTCCACATCCCGGCGAGCTCCGGTCGGTGAAGAAACACGCCGTCAACGATGAGAATCGCATCTGGACCCGCCGACATCCACTTGGGTTGAAAGACCGGCTGGTCGCGCACCTCGTCGAAACCGGTGAGAACAAAGCCCGTGCTTCCACCGGTGTGAAACGGGTCGATGAGCACCCGACGAAGCAAGGAGTAGTCGTACGCTTCGCGGTAGTGGGCAACTGGGTCGAGCCAGCCCTCACGTTCGCGGTCCGCCCTGGGCCGAAAGAAGTCGTCGATGCGTGCGTTAAACACTTTCGCTCCGCGCACAGACAGTGCGACGGCAAGGTCTTCGGAAAACTGCTGCTGCCCTGCACCGTGTCGACCGTCGACGGCGACGAGAGCGCGGCCGTGACCGTAGTTGTGCAGGATCTCTTCCGCGATCGACTTCAACACGTCATTGCGTGACAGTACAGATCCAGCCATATGCCTAGAGTAGTGCGGGTGAGTGAGTCGGTGCGGAGTGAGGACGATGTGCTCCTCCTTTCCCACGCGGTCGCCGACTGGTATCTGCGCAACGCCAGGAGCCTGCCGTGGCGTGCAGACGGGTTCGGGGCGTGGGGAATTCTCGTGAGCGAAGTGATGCTCCAGCAGACGCCCGTAGCGCGCGTCATCACGCCACTTGAGCAGTGGCTTGAGCGTTGGCCTACGCCGGCCGATCTCGCCGCGGTGCCTGCAGGAGAGGCCGTTCGCGCGTGGGGGCGTCTCGGCTATCCGCGGCGTGCGCTTCGGCTTCACGCGTGCGCCGTTGCCATTGTCGATCACCACGGTGGCCAGGTTCCGCTCGACGTCGACGAGTTGTTGGCTCTGCCGGGAATCGGCGAATACACGGCACGCGCCGTGGCCGTATTCGCGCACGGGCAACGGCATCCCGTCGTCGATACGAACGTTCGCCGCGTCGTAGCTAGAGCGGTTCACGGAAACGGGCTGCCTGCTCCCGCGTCAACGACGCGAGACCACGCCGATGTCGAGCGGCTGCTTCCCTCGAGCGCAAAAGCGGCTCACGTGGTGAGTGCCGCGATCATGGAGCTAGGCGCCGTCGTGTGCACCGCGCGGTCGCCTCGATGCGGCGAATGCCCCATCGCAGACCTTTGCGCGTGGCGAGCTCAGGGCTATCCGGAATACGAAGGCCCCGTGCGCGCCACGCAAGCCACCTACGAGGGTTCTGACCGGCACGTGCGAGGGCTCGTGCTCACGGTGCTTCGCGAGCGCGAAACGCCCGTGAACTCTCGCGATATCGACGCGGTGTGGCCGGATGTCAACCAGCGGCAGCGCGCCGTCGCAAGTTTGATCAGCGACGGCCTCCTCGAGCGCGACGCCGAAGGTGACTACCGGTTGCCCGAGTAGTTACTCTTCCTCATCCGAATCGGCGGATTCGTCGCCTTTCGCCACGGCGTCGTCGTCCTCGTCCTCATCCTCGTCGTCATAAATCTCGCGCGGCTTCACGTAAGGATCAGCGTCTCCCGCATACTGCGCGGTTGACGCAAGCGACGACACCTCGCCATCGCGAGAGCGCGCTTCAGCGAGCAATCCCTCGATAAGCTGAGCGTTTTCGGGGATCGCGTCGGCGATGAACTCCAGGCTCGGGGTGAGCCTCGCCGAAATGTTGCGCCCAACCTCCGACCGCAGCATGCCGGTCGCAGATTTGAGAGCTATCGCAGAATTCACGCGCTCCTCATCTGTGCCGTACACGGTGTAGAAAATGCTCGCGTGCTGCAAATCGCCCGTCACCTGCACATCCGTGATCGTGACAAAGCCGAGCCGGGGATCTCTGATCCCCTTCTCGAGTCGCTTCGCCACGATCACTTTGATGCGATCGGCGAGCTTTCGCGCCCTCGCCGGATCTGCCATTAGCGGACCTTTTCCTTCAGTTCGATGGTTTCGATTTCATCGCCGATTTGGATGTCGTTGAACTTGCCAAGACCGATACCGGCCTCGAAGTCCGTCTTGACCTCGGTGACGTCGTCCTTGAATCGACGCAGCGACTCGATAGCGAGGCTGTCGCCCACGACAACGCCATCCCGGATAACCCGAGCCTTCGCGTTTCGTGTGATGGTTCCCGAGCGCACGATGACTCCAGCGACGTTGCCGAACTTCGAGGAGCTGAACACCTCGCGGATTTCGGCGACGCCAGACTGAATCTCTTCGTACTCTGGCTTGAGCATGCCCTTCAAGGCATTCTCGACATCCTCGAGCGCGGTGTAAATCACCGAGTAGAACCGCACATCCACACCTTCGCGGGCCGCACGTTCGCGGGCCTTCGGGTCTGGGCGCACGTTGAACCCGATGATGATCGCGTTGTCGACGGTCGCAAGGTTGACATCGCTTTCCGTGACACCACCAACACCGCGGTGGATGATGCGCAACTGCACCGAATCATCGACATCGATCTTGAGCAGCGACTCTTCGAGTGCTTCAACAGCACCGGAAACGTCACCCTTGATGATGAGGTTGAGCGAATCGACCTTGCCGTCTTCGATAGCCTTCGTGAAGTCCTCGAGGCTGATGCGCTTGCGGCTGCGGGCAAGGAGAGCATTGCGCTCCACTGCTTCGCGCTTCTCAGCGATCTGCCGCGCGGTGCGGTCATCCTCGGTGACGAGGAACGTGTCACCTGCGCGAGGCACCGATGTGAGCCCGAGCACAGCAACCGGACGAGCTGGTGTTGCGAACTCGACCGACTCGCCGTTCTCGTCAAACATTGCGCGCACACGGCCGTATGCCGTACCCGCAACGATTGGGTCACCAACTTCGAGGGTTCCCGACTGGATGAGCACTGTTGCGACGGCGCCTCGCCCCTTGTCGAGCTTGGCTTCGATCGCAACGCCGCGCGCGTCCTTGTTCGGGTTTGCGCGCAAGTCGAGCCCGGCATCTGCCGTCAGGAGCACAGCATCCAGCAACTCGGTGATACCGATGTTGTTGAGCGCCGAGACGTCGACGAACATGGTGTCTCCGCCATACTCCTCAGCGACAAGTCCGTATTCGGTGAGCTGCTGGCGCACCTTTGCCGGATTTGCATCCGCCTTGTCGATCTTGTTGATGGCGACAACGATCGGCACGTTGGCCGCTTGCGCGTGGTTGAGTGCCTCCACCGTCTGCGGCATGATGCCGTCGTCGGCCGCGACCACGAGGATCGCGATGTCGGTCACTTGCGCACCACGGGCACGCATCGCTGTGAACGCTTCGTGACCTGGAGTGTCAATGAACGTGATGGCGCGCTCGATACCGTCGTGCTCTTCCATGATCTGGTAGGCACCGATGTGCTGCGTGATGCCGCCGGCTTCACCCTCGCGCACGTTCGCCTTGCGAATCGCGTCGAGAAGTCTCGTCTTACCGTGGTCGACGTGACCCATGACCGTGACGACGGGGGGACGAATTTCAAGCTCGTCGTCGTCTTCGTCTTCGAGTTCCTGATCGATGTCGATGTCGAAGCCTTCAAGAAGCTCCTTGTCTTCATCCTCCGGGGAGACGATCTGGATCTTGTAACCCAACTCGGTTCCCAAAACTTCGAACGTTGCCTCATCCAGCGACTCCGTGGCCGTGGCCATTTCACCGAGGTGGAACAGCACAGTCACGAGATTGCCTGGGCTCGCATCAATCTTGTCGGCGAAGTCCGTGATGGAGGCTCCGCGGCGCATCCGCACAACGGTGTTGCCGTCGCCGCGGGGAACGCTCACGCCACCAAGCGACGGGGCTTCTCTCAGTTCAAACTCTGCGCGCTTCGTACGCTTCGACTTGCGCGACTTCGCGCGACCGCCACCGCGACCGAATGCGCCGGCCGTGCCGCCGCCTGGGCCACGACCGCGACCGCCACCACCTGGTGGACGATTGGGTCCGAATCCTGTCCCGGGCGCTCCACCTGGGGCACCGCCTGGGCGGAAGCCTCCGCCGGCGCCGCCTGGACGTGCTCCTGCACCTGCACCGGTGCGAGCGCCACCTGGGCCGCCCGGACGTGAACCGGGTGCTCCTGGCCGCTGACCGACACCTACGCCTGGGCGCGGTGAACCTGGGCGGGGAGCCGCCGGGCGCGGAATTCCGCTCGCCGACGGTGGACGAGTATTCATGCCCTGCGCGCTCGCGTAGGGGTTGTTGCCTGGGCGGGGAGCGCCTGGACGCTGCATTCCCTGCGTTGACGCAAACGGGTTGTTTCCCGGGCGAGGAACGCCAGGGCGAGGGATGCCTGTGCCACCTTCTGCGGCAGGCGTATCCGCTGGGCTAGCGGCTTCCGCTGCTGCTGGCAATGGCGCTGCTGGTGCTTCTGGCGCTGGCGCAGGTTCTACAGTTTCTGCCGCGGCGGGTGCTTTCGGCGCTGGGGCGGGTGCCGGAGTCGGCGTCGCCTTCGCGGGAGCCTTCTTGGGCTCTTCGGCGGGCTTGGGCGGCGTGATACCGTCTGCCAGCAGCGCAGCCTTCAGCTTGCGTGCGACGGGCGGTTCAACGCTGGAGGACGGTCCTTTGACGAACTCGCCCATTTCCTTGAGTTTCTCAAGGGCTGTTTTGCTGTCTACGCCGAGCTCAGATGCGATCTCGTGTACGCGTGGTTTAGCCACAATTCTCCTGTCTGGGATCTACCCCCGACGGGAGTAGACCTAGTTACGGACGGGTCTCATTTCGAGCCGCTCATTAGTTATCCATAGGTCAATCAGCCTGTTCTTCTAGGGCTCCGGTTGAAGCCTTAATTACGGTGAGAATCTGCCCGGTATCGAGCGCCACCTCCGACTTCAACGCCCGGCCGAAGGCCTTGCGCTGGATTGCGGACTCTATGCACTCGCGAGTGGGATGCACCCACGCACCACGGCCGGGAAGAATCGCGGAGTGATCCACGACCACTTCTTCGCCGCGAGCGACAACCCTCACCAAAGTGGAGCGATCAGCCCGCTTGCGACAGCCAAGGCAGGTTCTAACGGATTCCAGTGTAACCCCTAGTCGTCGAGGATGCTGTCCGGCTGGATGTCAATGCGCGCACCCGTGAGTTTCGCGGCGAGCCTGGCGTTTTGTCCTTCTTTGCCGATCGCAAGGGAAAGCTGGTAATCCGGCACGAGCGCACGCACAGCCTTGAGCGACTCATCGATGACGAAAGCGCTCGACACTTTCGCGGGCGAAAGCGCGTTGGCGACGAATGTTGCAAGGTCAGGGCTGTAGTCGACGATGTCGATTTTCTCGTTGTTGAGTTCGGCCGTGACCGCGCGAACTCGCTGGCCCATTTCGCCAATGCACGAGCCCTTCGCATTAATGCCGGCTTCGTTCGCTTTCACAGCGATTTTTGTGCGATGACCGGCCTCGCGCGCGAGCGACACGATTTCCACGGCTCCACTGGCGATTTCGGGAACTTCCAGCGCAAACAGTTTGCGCACGAGCGACGGATGCGTTCTGGAGACCGTAATGGACGGCCCCTTGAGCCCCTTGCTCACACTCGTCACGTAGACGCGAATGCGCGAACCGTGCGCATAGTCTTCGCCCGGCACTTGCTCTTCTGGCGGAAGGATCGCCTCGACCGTACCGAGGTCCACGTGGATCATCCGCGGATTCGGGCCCTGCTGGATGACTCCAGCAACAATGTCGCCTTCGCGTCCGCGGAACTCGCCAAGAACGGCGTCATCCGCGATATCGCGCAACCGCTGATTGATCACTTGCTTTGCGGCGAAGGCGCCGATGCGGCCGAAGTCTTGAGCGCCGTCCTCGGCTTCACCGATAACTTCGCCTTCTTCGTTCAACTCGGGAACGAAAATGGAGACGTGTCCGGTCTTTTGGTTGAGTTCGACGCGCGCCTCTGGCGGGGCATCCTTCTCGCGGTGTTCGGACAGCCCAGTGTGCTTCAAGTAAGCGGTAAGGATGGCCTGCTCAATAATCGTCACGAGTTCTTCGAACGGAATTTCCCGCTCGCGCTCCATGGTGCGCAGCACGCTCAGGTCGATGTCCATCACGCCCTCCACTATTCATTTCTGGTGTTGTTGCCCATTGGGCCTAAGTCACCCTCTAAGTTACCTGACTTCGTCGACAACTCTCGCCGCGATTTCCGCAATCCGAACCGACGAGCGTTCGTTGCTGCGGCGATCCCACAACTCCACGTTGCCGTCGACCACGGTTTTGCCCACAATCACAATGACGGGCACGCCTAAAAGCTCCGCATCGCCGAACTTCACGCCTGGCGATACCTTTACTCGATCGTCATACAACACATCGATTTTTTGGGCTTCAAGTTCGGCGACGAGCGCGTCGGCTGCTTCATACACGGCAGCTTCCTTCGTGGCAGCGATCACGTGCACATCGAACGGGCTGACCTCTTTCGGCCAGATGAGGCCTTTGTCGTCGTGATTGGCTTCGGCGATGACCGCCATGATGCGCGTGACGCCGATGCCGTATGAGCCCATCGTGACGGTGACGCGTTTGCCGTTCTCGTCGAGCACTTGCAGGCCGAGAGCCTCCGCATACTTGCGGCCGAGCTGGAAGACGTGGCCGATTTCCATGCCGCGTGCCAGTTCGACGGGTCCAGAACCATCAGGAGCTGGGTCGCCAGCGTTGACGGTGGCTATTTCCACAATTCCGTCATGGCCAAAATCGCGGCCAGCGACGAGACCGAAAACGTGCCGCCCGTTTTCGTTGGCGCCCGTAATCCATCCGCTGCCTTCCGACACTCGCGGGTCAACGACGAAGCGGATCCTGGTCGAGGCCTTCTCCCCCAGCACCGGCCCGTTCGCGCTCCACGGTCCGATGTAGCCCTTGACGAGCCCCGGATGCTTCGCGAAGTCCGCCTCAGTCGCAGGTTCGACCGCGGCGGGCGCAAACGCCACCTCAGCGCGCTTCAGATCCGCATCCCGATCGCCGGGGATCCCCACGACAACGAGCTCGCGCGTGCCGTCGAGCGACGTGAGCGCAAGGACCACATTCTTGAGCGTGTCTGCGGCCGTCCAGGCGCGACCGTCCGGGCGAGGATGCTTCTCGTTCGCCACATCGACAAGCGTCTGGATCGTCGGGGTGTCGGGAGTGTCGAACACCTCAGCAGGGGTGAGTCCATCAAAAGAGCGCGCCTCTGGCGCCTCGGTGTGAAACGCTTCAACGTTCGCCGCGTAGCCGCCTGCCGAACGCACGAAGGTATCCTCGCCCACGGCGGTGGGGTGCAGGAACTCTTCTGAACGCGAACCACCCATGGCGCCAGCATCCGCATTGACGATCACGTATTCGAGGCCGAGCCGCGTGAAAATGCGCTCGTAGGCGTCTCGATGGTTCTGGTAGGACGCATCGAGCCCCGCATCCGTGTAGTCGAAGGAGTAAGAATCCTTCATGCTGAACTCGCGGCCGCGGAGGAGACCAGCGCGGGGCCGCGCCTCGTCGCGATACTTGTCCTGGATTTGGTAAATCACAAGCGGCAAGTCTTTATAGCTCGAGTACATGTCCTTGACCGTGAGCGTGAACACCTCCTCGTGCGTTGGCGCGAGCAGATAGTCGGCGTCTTTGCGGTCCTTCAGTCGAAAAATGCCGTCGCCATACTCGGTCCAGCGGCCCGACACTTCGTAGGGTTCGCGCGGAAGTAGTGCAGGGAAGTGCACTTCCTGCCCGCCGATGGATGCCATCTCTTCGCGCACCACTTGCTCGATCTTGCGGCGCACTTTGAGTCCGAGAGGCAGCCACGCGAAGATTCCTGGTGCCTGACGGCGGATATACCCGGCGCGAACGAGAAGGCGGTGACTAGCCACTTCCGCATCGACGGGGTCCTCGCGGAGGGTGCGGACGAAGAGTTGAGAGAGTCGAGTGATCACAGCATCCGAGTCTACTGAAGCCTGCCACGCTCCTCACGGCGTGCGCGGTGCTGGCAGTACGCTGGGACACACGATTGAGCAGGAAAGGATGCCGGTTGGAGAGCGAGGTACCGCATTGAACTATCGCATTGACGCTATCGACCGCCGCATCATCGCCGAACTCGGCAAGGATGCGCGGCTGTCTGTTC
>RCMY010000427.1_pt1 | contig 39346 bp, 35 predicted proteins | sample 2041341 | NCBI WGS metagenome assembly RCMY01 (sample SAMN09708234, study PRJNA481090) | Marine sediment metagenome, whole genome shotgun sequencing project. | reverse complement strand
GAAGCCGACTGACCCGCCGAAGCCGACCGATCCGCCGAAGCCGACTGACCCGCCGAAGCCGACCGATCCGCCGCCACCGAACGAGCCGCCGATCTTCGCTCGGGCGGCTGCGTCGCCGGCACTCGTGCAGGTGAAGCAGGGAGCGAACTGCCAGGGCCAGAGTGTGACGGTGATTGCAAGCGTCAGCGATCCTGACGGCAGCGTCGAGTCGGTGGTGGTCACCTGGACGCCAGGAGACGGCACAACGCAGACCACAACTCTCCAACCAGCCGCCGGCGCAGGACCGGACACTTTTGCCGGCTCGATCGGGCCGTGGTTCGACACCGGTCGGCAGTCGTCGACAGTGACGGCGACCGACGACGATGGTGACTCGACGGCCACGCGAGTCACGGTTACCGTGACGGGATGCCCGGCAGGTTGAGTTTCCCCTCGAGGCCGCCTCGATTTCGACCGAAGATCTTGGAATGTACGACGTGATCAACGACCGACGGCTCGTGGCCATCGGGCTCGTTTCCTCCATGACGTTGCTGGTGTGGGGCACGGCGTTCAACGGTCGGTCGTTCGGGCCAATCCGGGCACTTCTCGTCACGCTTCCCTATGGAGACAAGGTCGGCCACTTCGGTCTGTACGGTGCGATTGCGATGGCACTGGGTCTGCTCGTCCGATCCAAGACGCACGTCGCCGCTTGCGGGCTCGGAGTCATCGTTCTGGGTGTGGCCGACGAGTTCCGTCAACTCACCGAGGGAAACCGAAACTTCAGTGCCGGCGACGTGCTGGCCAACCTCGCAGGGGTGTGTCTTGGCCTCCTCGTTGCATACATGTTCCGGCGTCTGAAGGCGATCGTCGATGAGACGTCGGGGTCCGAGTTCGTTGTGTGGTGAAGCCGAGTAGCGTGCGATTCGATGACCGAAGACGCGCGATGCTCGATGGACGTCGTGGTGATCGGTTCTGGCCCCGGAGGTCTGATGGTCGCCGAGCTGATGGCCTCCGCCGGCCATCGCGTCACGGTGTTCGATCAGCGAAGGTCGCCAGCGCGCAAGTTCGTGCTCGCCGGCCGTGGGGGACTGAACCTCACCCACGGTGAACCGATCGAAGCGTTCCTCGATAGGTACGGTCCGGAACGAGAGCACCTCGAACCAATGATCACTGCATTTGGCCCCGACGCGCTCAGAACGTGGTGCGCGAGTTTGGGACACGAAACGTTTGTGGGGAGCAGCGGGCGTGTCTTTCCCGAATCGTTTCGTGCGGTGCCGTTGTTACGGGCATGGCTGCGCCGCCTCGACGAGCTCGGAGTCACCTTCGAACTTGGCCAAAAATGGCTCGGCTGGGACGATGGGCACGACCGTCGGGCGATGACGTTCGTCGACGCTTCGGATGTCACGCAATCGGTCGATTTCGACGTGGCGGTGCTTGCGTTGGGTGGTGCCAGCTGGCCTCGCGTTGGTTCCGATGGGTCGTGGGTGGATCTTCTCGTCGCTCGAGGCGTCGTTGTCGCGCCGCTTCGTCCAGCCAACTGTGCAGTACGTTTCGCCTGGAGCCCGGTACTGCTCGAACGATTCATCGGAGCGCCCATAAAGAACGCAGCGGTCATCGTCGACGGGGTCGTCGTCCGAGGTGACCCGATCGTGTCCTGCGACGGGCTCGAGGGCGGTGCCGTCTATGCACATACCCGACGTCTTCGCGAGCTCATCGACGAATCCGGCGAGGCAGAACTCGTCATTGACCTCATGCCAGACCTCGACCTTGGAGACCTCGTTCGCCGTCTGGTCGAGCGCCGCAGAAAGAAACGGTCAATCTCGACATGGTTGTCACGATGCGGGGTCAGCGCCGTCGGGGTGGCGCTCATGCGCGAAGTCACGATGAACACGTTGCCCTCCGACCCCGATGCGTTGGCTGGCCTCACCAAGGCGATCACGCTGTCGATCGAACGGCTTGCGCCGATCGACCGTGCGATCTCGAGCGCTGGCGGAGTGTCGTGGGAGTCGGTCGACGACGATCTACAGCTCAAAGCTGCGCCCGGGACGTACGTCGTTGGAGAGATGCTCGACTGGGAGGCGCCCACCGGCGGGTACCTATTGCAGGCGGTATTCAGCACCGCCCACCACGTGGCGACCCACGCGCGGATGTGATGTCAGGTCGTACGGAACGAGCGCACACCGGCCGCAGACCCATTTCAAATGCGGGAATCTCACCAAGGGTGTTATCTTTCGGAAATGGGTCACACTTCGCGACGAGTTCTCCATTCACTGATCTGGGCGTTGGGCGGAGCAGTTGCTCTGGTCGCCTATTTGTCGGCGACTGCGTCTGGCGCTCTCGCCGCTGCGTCCGACGTCGTGATCAGCGAGATCATGTACAACCCCGAATCAGATCTCGACACTGACGAATTCGTCGAGCTATACAACTCGGGGGGCGACGTTGTCGACATCGGCGGGTGGTGCGTCGATGGTGCGAGTTTCTGTTTTCCGACTGGAACCACGATCGATGCAGGCGAGTTCCTGGTCATCAGCCCCAACCCTGCACGTTTGTTGCAGGTGTACGGCGTTGCCTCGGCAGGCACGTACGCGGGTGGGTTGAAAAACGGCGGCGAGACCCTGCAATTGCTCGATGCCGCCGGTGTGATCGTGCATGCGTTCGACTACGACGACGGCGGCGAGTGGCCCATACTCCCCGATGGTGAGGGGCCCAGCCTCGAGTTGATGGCGCTCGATGCGCGCTCAAGCGCGTGGGGTTGGGTGGCGTCCAGCTCGCCCGCAGGCCACACCGCCGGCGGTCCCAACAGCGAGTCCGCGGCTGGCATTCCGCCGTCGATCGTCGACGTGACCGCATCGGCGCTTTCGCCTGCAGCGGGCGAATCGGTCACGGTGACCGCAACCATCACCAATACGACCGCCACCCCACGCGTGCTCTGGCGCACGAATCTCGGCGCGTACACCTCGATCGAGATGAGCGGGGCGGGACCGAACTTCAGCGCGGCCATTCCGGGCCAGTCTGCGGGCACACTGCTCGAGAATCGAATTGAAACCGTCGGAGCCTTCGATCATCGCTGGCCCCGCCACGACGATTCGAGGCAGACACTTGGCGTCTTCTATCCGCGCAACGTGATTTCGAATGTACCGGTTTTCGAATGGTTCATAGATGACGGCGACTACGACTCGATGATCACCGATCACCTCGAGGACGACAAGTTGTTCGAGAGCGTGTTGGTCGTAGGAGACGAGGTCATGACCGGAGCCAAGGTCCGTGTCCGAGGCTCGTCGTCTCGTTTCGGTCCAAAGGTCAATTTCAAATGGGAGCTTCCCCAGGGTCACGATCTCGAAGGTGAGGGGCTGTTGATCGAGGCGATCGACGAATTCGCCATGCAGGGTGAATTCAGCGACCGAACCTATGGACGTAGCCTGCTGACGTGGAGGGCGTTCGAGATGGTGGGCATCCCGACCGCGCAGACGTTCAAGATCCGGGTCGAACGCAACGGAGAATTTCAGGGTCTGTACAGCTACATGGACACCTACGACAAGACCTGGCGCGAGCGCTACGACATCCAGGAGAACGGCTCGTTCTACAAAGCCCAGTCCGGAGCCTTCTCCGATAGAAAGATCGAAAAACGTTGGGATGTGAAGGACGGGACCCAAGGATTCGCTCCGTTGCAGGCCATGCTCGACGTGATCATCGACGGGACCCCGGCCGAGCGCGAAGCGTACGTTCGAGCCAACTTCGATGTTCCACAGATGATCGACTACGCCGCAGTGACCGCGCTGTCACAACACATCGATTCGGCATCGAAGAACTTCTACGCGTACTTGCCCGACGCGACCGGCAAGTGGCAGTTGATTCCGTGGGATCTCGATCACACCTGGGGCAACACGTGTTGCCCGGTCTTCAGCGAGTTCGTCACACCAGCCGAACCGGGCGACAAGGTGAACCTGATGCTCGAGGCGCTGCTCGCGGTCGATGACTACGAGGCGCAGTATTTCGTCCGCGTAAAAGAGTTGCGCGATCAGATCCTTGCGCCAGGTCTTCTCGAAGGGATCTTCGATGCAGAGGTCGGCATCGCTGCACCCGAGGCTGTGCTCGACAAGGCGATCTGGGGGCAGTGTTGCTCGGTTTCGTTCGATCGCACAGAGCTGTTTGGTGACATCCAGGCCCGTCGCGTGGCCTTCGACAACGATCCACGCGTGGGTGGTGATCCTGATCCTGATCCTGATCCTGACGAGTTCGAGTGCATGGTCTCGGTTGTCGGTGCCGATGCGGACGTGTCGTTTGCTGGTCCTCGTGGCACGCGTGAGCAGTTGCGAGGTGTTGGTGCGGGTTGGATTGCCACGGTCACTGGTCAGGCGAGTGAGACGGTGTCGGGTGGTGCGGGAGACGCATATTTTGTTCGGTTGAAGGGCAACGGGTACAGCGACACGCCGGCGGGTTACACCGATATCTCGTGCACCTGAGCTGAGCAGTCTCGACGTCAGCGCCCAATCACTCGGCCTCGTCGGGATCGTCCACGTCACGGCTTCGGTCGGCGGGTTTGCTCGGTCTGGTGGTTGTGGACCAGGCGTCGGAGTCCTCGAGGCCGCGTGGCGCGGCATTTCGAACAGGCCCTGTCGGGCGCGTACCCTTCGAACCGGGCGTGAGCTCGGAACGTGACGGTCGCCCGAACGCAATCCACGCAACTGCTCCAATCGTTGGGACGAAGAGGACGACCAACAGCCACAGGAGTTTGTCGAGGTTTCGGATGATGATCCGCTGGGTGGTGATCACGTCGATCACGGCCCACATCCAGAGCGCGAACAGGGCGAGGCCGAAAAGTCCAGGTAGAAGTCTCGCCATCGATCGTTTCCCTTTCTCACTCGTTCACCGAGTATGACCGGCAGAAGTGCGTGTCAGGAGAGTTTCTTGCCGTCGAGGACTCGTACCATGCCCGCCGAAGCCTTGTCGCCGATTCTGTCAAAGAAGAGCCCCAGCACGAAGTCGGCGAGGCCGAGTGGTCCATTCAGCTCGAGGGTTGCGTCGTAGGTGACGTCACAACCGTCGGGACGCTCAACCACCGAGATGATGTCGTAGCTCCGAAAGAACGTCGTCTTGGCCTCGGCGACGAGCCGATTGGGTACGTCGTATTCGAGGACCTTGTACACGAGCTCTGCGCCACTCGCTTTGACCTTGTACTCCGCTCCGAGGCCAGGGCCATCGCCAGCGACTTGTTCTGCCACGCTGACGCCGGGGTCCCATTCGGCGAAGTTCTCGAGATCGGCCATGTAGGAGAACGCGTCGTCGGCGGACATCGGGGTACGGATAGTTGTGACGTAGTGGGCCATGGATCCTTTTTCGTTGGGTCCCTGTGGTGTTCCCCGTACCCCGCTGTGCCAAACCCTGAGCGGGGTCATCGGCTCGGGTCGACTCGTTGTTCTCGACCGTCCGGTTCACCCTTGTGCTTTACATTTTGTAAAGTACTGTCGTGGGACCGATCGAGCTTGCTGACGACCAGACACACGGACTCGTCTGTGCGCACAATCACTTCTATTCGGCTCTGGCGCGAGGCATGCCAGCACCACCGAGAACACCGACCGAATTTCTCGAGATTCTCGAGCTGGTCTGGTGGCGTCTCGACCTCGCCCTCGACCTCGACATCATCGAATGGTCGGCGAAGTTGTCGGCCCTCACAGCGCTCGAGAACGGCTGCACGGCCGTTATCGATCATCACGAGTCGCCTCACGCGATCGAGGGGTCGTTGACGACGATCGCCGACGCTGCTGCAGAGGTCGGCGTTCGCGTCAATTGCGCGTACGGCATCACCGACCGACATGGCCCGAATGGTGCCGCAGCCGGACTCGCCGAGAACGATCGGTTCCTCGCCGCAGGAGGCACGGGGATGGTCGGGCTTCACGCGGCGTTCACCTGTGAGCCCGACACGATCGCTGCAGCCGCAGAACTCGCAGACAAACACGGCGTTGGAGTGCACGTGCACGTCGCCGAGGGGTCGACCGACACGTGGGAGCTGCTCAAAGGCCACACCCGTGACGATTGGTTGCTGATCCATGGCGTGCACTTACCGGACAACCATGGCTTGCGAGGCACCCTGGTGCACAACGCCCGATCGAACATGAACAACGGCGTCGGCTACGCCAATCCGATGCGGTTCGAGAACCCCGTTGCGCTCGGTACCGACGGCATTGGTTGCGACATGCTCGATGAGTTCCGGGTGTCGTTCGTACGGGCGCGAGAGCTCGATGTGACAATGACTCCTGATGTGATCTGGGGATGGCTCGAACACGGCCGAAAACTCTTCCCGGAAACGCGCAACGATGTCGTGACCTGGAACTATGGGCCGATGGATCCGTGGCGTCTTGCATACACGACAGGGGTCAGACCCCTTCGAGTCGAGATCGACGGAGAACTTCTTCTAGACAATGGTGTCCCAACCAAGGTCGATGGCGACGAAATCAAGGCAAAGGCAGCCGAGGCTGCGCAGAGGTTGTTCAAAAAGCTCGACGGGGTCTAACCCCTCATTCATCCACATCCAGAACAGGACCGATAGCCATGACCGACAGCACTGCAGCACGCGAATCCGGCCTCGCCGTGTTCGGCGATTTTGCCCCGGACGGGAAGAAGTCCTACGACAACGCCGTCACCCGCTTCCGAGAGAAGAACATCGTCCTGCCGACGTTTGCCCAGCTGCGCGATCCGTCGACGATTCCATCGGCCATCGTCGACTCGCTCGCGACGGTCGAAAAGGACGCCCCCGACGCCCGCAACCTGTTCCGTGTCCACTGGTTCAACGAACACGCCGATGCTCCTGGCGACAACTTTCCCGGTTTCGTCGACGTACCCACGCACGTCGAACTGCCGAGTGAGATGACCGGTGTCGACGCTCGTATAGTTCTCGCGTTCGGCAACCGGTTTCCGATGATCCGAGCCCACAAGGTGCTCGCCGCGTACAGCTGTCTTGTCGCTCGCCTGGTCACCGGTCGTTTCGACCCCACCCGTCACCGTGCCATCTGGCCTTCTACCGGCAACTATGCACGGGGCGGCATCGCAATCTCCAAGATCATGGACGTTCGAGGCGTGGCCATTCTTCCCGAGGGAATGAGCCGTGAGCGGTTCGAGTGGCTCGAGCGCTGGACGATCAATCCTGACGAGGACGTCATCAAGACGTTCGGAACCGAGAGCAACGTCAAGGAGATCTACGATGCCTGCAACCAGCTGTCGCTCGATCCCGTCAACGTGATCCTCAACCAGTTCAGTGAGTTCTCGAACCACGTGGGCCACTATTCGGTCACCGGACCGTCGCTCGAGAAGGTTTTCGAGCACGTGACGAAAGACAGCGGCGGCACGCTCGCCGCTTTCGTTTCCGCATCGGGTTCAGCCGGCACGCTCGGCGCCGGTGACTACTTGAAGGACCAGCACGGATCGAAGATCGTGGCGGTGGAGGCACTCGAATGTCCGACGTTGCTGTACAACGGCTTCGGCGATCACAACATCCAGGGCATCGGCGACAAACACGTGCCGCTCATCCACAACGTCACCAACACCGACCTCGTCGTCGGTGTCAGCGATGACTCGACGAACCGCCTCGACATCATGTTCAATACTCCCGCCGGTAAGAGGGTGCTCGCCGAACGAGGCATCGATCCCAAACTTTCCGACATGTTGATCGACTTCGGCTATTCGTCGATCTGTAACACGCTCGCAGCGATCACCGCAGCCAAGACGATGAACCTCGGCTCCAGCGATGTGATCATGTCGGTGGCGACCGACGGAAGCGACCTCTACAACTCCGATCGAGAACGCATCATGTCCACCCACTACGCCGGTGGTTTCGACGAATCCGACGCCAACGAGGTCTTCGAAAACCACCTCGTCGGGGTGCCAACCGAATACCTCGAGATGGGCGAAACCGAACGGAACCGCGTCTTCAATCTCGGCTACTTCACCTGGGTCGAGCAACAGGGTGTCGAAATCCCCGATTTCGAGGTTCGCAGGAGCCAGGACTGGTGGGGTGGCCTCCGGGGCCTCGCAAGCGGCTGGGACATCATGATCGACGAGTTCAACGACGCCACGGGCGCGAGCCACGGCTGAGCGGTTGCAGCCGATGGCGATCTCTGGCGAGTCCAACCCTTTTCTCCGATTCCGAGATCGGCTCGATAGTTATCGGCCGGTACTCGCCGGAGACATGTCCGATCAGCAGTGGGTCGACCTCGTTGCAGGACTCGACGAGGCGGTCGGTGAGGTCGAGGGGCATGGCTTCGTCGAAACCCCTCTCGTCCATGCACGTGCGCTGGCCGACGCCGCAGGGCTCGATGTTGATCTGTGGGTCAAGGCTGAACCCGGCAACGTCGGTGGATCGCACAAGGCTCGCCACCTCATGGGCGTCGCCATCAGCATGCTTGTCGACGAAGCCTTGGGTGCTCCCGTGTCCGATCGACTCGCGATCGCGAGTTGTGGGAACGCGGCCATGGGAGCCGGAGTGATCGCTGCGGCGATGAAACGACCCCTCGACGTCTATGTGCCGACGTGGGCCGACACCACAGTGGTCTCCCGCCTCACCGACCTGGGTGCGACCGTGAACCATTCCGAACGACGAACGGGTGAGGCCGGAGACCCCGCCTACCTACGATTTCGCGAAGCGGTGTCGTCGGGCGCCCGGGCGTTCAGCGTGCAGGGTACCGATACGCCCACGACGTTCGACGGCGGACGGACCTTGGGTTGGGAACTCGCCGATCAGCTCGACGACATCGATTCGATGTACATCCAGGTCGGTGGTGGGGCACTTGCGACATCGGTGTCGATGGCACTGCCCGACGTTCGGCTTCATCCGGTGCAGGCCGAAGGTTGCGCGCCACTTCGGCGGGCCTGGGACGCGCTCTCGCCCGACTTCGACTTCGACGCTGCTGAGGCAAACCCCGAACGTTACATGTGGCCCTGGGGCGAGCCGCACAGTATTGCCACCGGGATTCTCGATGACATCACCTACGACTGGTTGCCGCTATTGCAGCGAACGCTCGCGTCGGGCGGTGAACCCGTCGTCGCACCTGAACTCCTCGTCGTTCGGGCCTACGAGATGGCCCACGCATACACCGACATCGACGTGTGCTCGACAGGCAGTGCGGGCCTTGCGGGTCTGCTCACTTCACCTCCGGCTGAAGCGGAGCGGGTGGTGTTGTTCTTCACCGGCATCGACCGCAGCTGAGCTCGACCGTGACTCTTCGTGGAAGAAAGATTACTCAGGCTGCGTCGGCGACCAGATCTTGCCACCTGGCGTTGTCCTCGATGTGGCGGGCGGCGAAGGGACATCGCGCCACGATGTGTCCTCGCGACATCCGGATGTGTCGAAGCACGCCGTCCATCAGACGGGCTGCGTGTCCCTGATGTCTATGAGCCGGAAGTGTCATCACGTGGGGGACGGTCACCACATTGGCCTGCTCGCTGAAATCGGCGAAGCTGAGCAGTTCGCCGTTGCGATGGAGTTCGAACCGACCGCCCTTGATGTCCTTGGACACGACGTAACTGTCTCCGTTCGCAAGGTCGGCGAGTTTCGTTTCGATCTCGGCGTTGGTGGGTTCGGTCAGATGACTGTCGTCGTCGAACACGATCACTGGGATCCGCTGGATACCACCATTTCGTTCGAGGATGATGTCGGCCGCTTCGGGGACGTCCTCGGCATTGACATAGTCGAACGGGATGTTGTTGTCGGTGAAGTAGGCCGATGCTCGACGGAAGTCTCCGCACCAGTCGGCGCCATACATGGTGATCATTGTCATGGAACCCTACGGCGAGGCGATCGCTTCCCAAATGCTTCGGCAGGTGCCCGTAGTATGCAATTCGAAAGGACGTGTTGTGACCTCCTCATTCATTGTTCATGATGTGCAGCGCCAGGGGCGTTCTGTTGGACGAATCGTCCGACCGAGTTCGATACTGGAGGCGCTTCAGGCTCTTGTCGACGAACCTGGTGCTCGACCGATCGCTGGCGGGACCGATCTTCTGCTCGATCTTCAACGTGGAGCGTCTGGACCTCCGGTGACCCTGGTCGACCTGACGGGAATCGACGGCTTCCGATCGATCACCGAGGCACCCGACTCATGGGCGCTTGGTGGGGGAGTCACGCACAACCAGATCGTGCGAAACGATCATCTTCGGGCGACGGCACTGCCTCTCGCCCAGGCCTGTCTCGAAGTTGGGTCTCCGCAGCTGCGAAACAGGGCAACGATCGCCGGCAATCTGGTCACCGCGAGCCCGGCGAACGACACCATTTCGGCGCTGATGGCGCTGGGGGCATCGGTGGAGTTGCAGCGACTCTCCGGTGGCGACGTGGCGGTTCGCGCAGTCTCCGTTGCCGAGTTCTTCACCGGGTTTCGTTCGACGGTGCTTCAGGACGGTGAGCTGATCACTGCGATCATCGTGCCGAAACTCGCCTCGAACGAACGCGGGTTGTGGGTCAAGTTGGGTCTGCGCCGAGCGCAGGCGATCAGCGTGGTCCATGCAGGCATCGTCCTCGGCATCGACGATCCCGACTCGTCTGTGCCGACCGTGACCTCGGCTCGATTGGCGATGGGAAGTGTGGCCGCCACCGTGGTGCAGATCGATGAGTTCGAAGCCGCGTTGGTCGGGAAAACCCTCGATGCGGAGACGATCGGCTCGGCCGCTCGAAACTCTGCAAGCGCCGTGACGCCGATCTCCGATGTTCGAGCGACCGCTGACTACCGGAGCGAGACCATCGAGGTTCTCGTGCGTCGCGCTCTGACAGCCCTGGCCAACAACGAACAGGCATCGATGTGGCCGGACAATCCGCCGAGTTTGAGTACGACCGAACAGCTTCAGATTCGCGGTGCCAGCGGGGACGACATCGACGAGACGACACCGATCACCGTGTCGTTGAACGGCACTGCCGTCACCGGGACGAGCGCCACGATGACGCTGCTCGATTGGGTTCGCGAGGTCGCCGACCTGACGGGCATGAAAGAAGGTTGCGCCGAGGGTGAATGTGGTGCCTGCACGATGTTGCTCGACGGTGCCGCGGTGATGAGTTGCCTCGTGACTGCGGCGCAAGCAGATGGTCGCCAGGTCGCCACGGTCGAGGGACTCGATCATCCGATCCAGCGAGCGTTCATCGACGATTTTGCCGTGCAGTGCGGCTTTTGTATCCCAGGATTCCTGATGGCAGGCGCCCGACTCCTCGACGAGGTCGACGACCCGGACGGCGATCAGATTCGACTCGGATTGTCGGGGAACCTCTGTCGATGTACGGGGTACTACCCGATCATCGATGCCGTTCGTGACGCCGCAGTCGTCGTTCGCGGAGGTGCATCATGAGTGCCGTCGGACAAGCTGCGCCTCGAGCCGATGCATACGACAAGGTCACGGGTGCGGCGCACTATTCGGGTGATCTCGTTGCAAAGAATGCGTTGTCCGCACACATCGTGTTCTCGAACGAACCACATGCACGCATGCTCTCGATGGACACGTCGGCTGCGCAGAACGCGGACGGGGTCGTTGCGATCCTCACCGCAGCTGATGTGCCGGTGAACGAATATGGGCTGACCATGTTCGATCAGCCCGTGTTGATCGGTGTTGAACACAGCGGCCGATCGGCCGTCGACCCAACGGTGAGTCGGTGGGAAGCCGACAAGATCGCCGTCATCATCGCAGAGACAGCTGCAGCAGCGTCTGCAGCTGCGCCGCTCATCGAGATCGAGTGGGAGCAGCTGCCGCTCGTGCCCGACATCGAGGCTGCTCGTTCCGATGAGGTGTTGGTTCATGCGGAGAAGAAGAGCAACACGTACTACGAGCTCCGTATTCGCAAGGGAGACATGGATGCCGGCTGGGCGAAGGCCGACGTCGTCGTCGAGGGCACGTATCACCTTCCGTATCAAGAACATGCCTATCTGCAGGTCGAGGCGGCATCTGCGTGGGTTGATGAGGGTGGTCGGGTTACCGTCGAGACCGGCGGTCAGTGGGCATGGGAAGACCAGCAACAGATCGCACACGCGCTCGACATTGACGATTCGAAGGTGCGTGTCATCTACGCGGCGATCGGTGGTGCATTCGGGGGTAAAGAAGACATGACGTTGCAGATCGTCATGGCCCTCGCGGCCGAGCGGGTGCACGAACTCGGGATCGATCGGCCAGTGCATTGTCGGTGGTCGCGAGAAGAGTCGATCGTTGGCCACCACAAGCGTCATCGCGCGACGATCCATTCGAGGCTCGGCGCCACATCCGACGGAAAGATCACTGCGGTCGAGGCGGAGGTTCTTCTCGACGCCGGAGGGTACAACTACACGTCGAACAAGGTACTCGGCAACGCACACCTCAGCGTCGCCGGTGCGTACGAAGTGCCCAACGCCCACATCGACAGTCGAGCGATCTACACCACGACGGTGCCCGGTGGTGCGTTTCGCGGGTTCGGTGGACCCCAGGGGTCGTTCGTGGCCGAGACGCAGATGAACAAACTTGCCGTCGCGCTCGGAATTGATCCTGTCGAGCTTCGTCGACGCAATATCCTGAAGAACGGCAGCGAAGGAATCACCCAAACAACGCTGCCCGAGGGGGTGACGCTCCCCGAGGTGCTCGAGCGGTGCGCATCCGAGGCCCACATGGATGGGGAGTTGTTCGACGCAGAACCGTTCGCTCCGATTGCATCATTGCCGGCCCAGACCGGATCGGTGATGCGTGGCCGCGGTTTCGCTGCCGGATACAAGAACGTCGGTTTCAGCCATGGGTTTCCCGAGCGTTGTGAGGCCGAAGTACGGCTGCTCGGCGATGACGACGGCGACACACCGACGTCAGCAGAGGTCTTCCACGGCGGTGCCGAGGTGGGGCAGGGAGCCCACCAAATTTTCCGTCAGATGACATCTGAGGCAACCGGAGTCCCACTCGATCAGGTGTCGGGCACGTTCAGCGATACGGCGACCACGGGCGATTCGGGCTCGGTTTCTGCTTCGCGAATGACGTTCATGGCCGGCAACTCGATCCTTGGAGCAGCCGAGGAAGCCGAGAAGGCATGGCGCGATGGGGATCGACCGGCGATCGGTCGATTCCGGTACACGCCACCTCCGACCGAGATGCCCGATGACGAAACCGGCGCCGGGCACCCGAACTTCGCGTACGGCTACATGGCCCAGGCGGTCGAGGTATCGGTCGATACCGAAACCGGGCACATTCGGGTCGATCGGGTGACGAGCACCCACGATGTTGGACGGGCGATCAATCCTCGCCTTGTGCAGGGGCAAATCGAGGGTGCTGTCGTCCAGGCCAACGGATACACACTCAGCGAAAATCTCATCGTGACCGATGGTCGAATCCAGAACCCACGTCTCAGCAGTTACCTGATCCCTGGCATCGGCGACATCCCCGCGCATGTCGAGAGTGTGATCCTCGAGCTGGCCGATCCACATGGTCCGTGGGGTGCTCGAGGCATGGCCGAGATGCCGTTCATCACGTATGCACCGGCAGTCATCGCCGCTGTCCATGATGCGACGGGCGTGTGGTTCGATGAGTTCCCACTCACCCCGAGCAGGGTTCTCGCCGGGCTGCGTGCTGCATCACGATGAGGGTCGGACCATCAAGAGGTGATGATGACCGGTGCGCCCAACGGCATGTGCTCGGCGAGAAACTGCACAACGTCGTTCGGTACCCGCACACAACCATTGGAGATCGCTCGTCCGAGCTCTCGAGCTGGGTCGTTCGACCCGTGAATTGCGATGACTGGCAGTCCGCCGCTGAACGTCTCGAGGGTCTCGGAATAACCCGACAAGACCAGTGCCCAGGTGCCGAGATGAAGTTGGGCCGCCGGATTTCGCCGCTTGGCTGCGATGAAGAAGGTGCCCAACGGCGTCGGAGTGTTCGGCGCACCAATCGCAACCTGTGATTCGGTGAGCAGTTTCCCATTGTCGAAAACCTTGACCGAGGTCGTTGTGAGATTGACCTCGGCATGCGCAACCGTCGACCTGATCCGATAGTCCGAGGTAGGGATCCACGCTTCGGTCCCGTTCGGGCGGATAGGGAGTTGAACCTTCACCCACGCGTCGTCGCGATCGCCCTCGGTGACCATCATGGTGAGGGGGCCACCGAACTGGTGGGGATTCGGAACTTGAAACGGCAGCTCGACGAGCTCACCGTTCGGCGCGTCGTATGCCACGAGCGACGTGAGCGACGATCGTGCAATTGCCGTGAGCGTCTCGTACGGGTTCGGGATCGTCGTCGTGGGAGGAGCAGTCGTTGGCGGTGGTGCAGTCGTTGTCGTCGTCTGTGGAGCCGTGGTCGTTGATTCAGTGCGCACGGCTGTCGTGACCGCTGCGGTCGACGCAGCTCCCGCTGTGCCACAGGCACTCGCTGCGAGCGCGAGGACGGCGAGCATCGTGCAAAGAGATCGACGTCGAGCAACCACGTGGGGATCCTAGTGGTCAGATGTCGCAAAGATTCTTCGGTGGGTCGCGTTGTGGCCAGATGTTTGGTCGAGGGCCGCCCGCGTACGCTGTGGTCGTGGAGCTCGGCGTCTTCGATCAAACCTCTGAGGTGATTCGAGCGCGCGCGCCCGATCATCTCGGCGAACTTCGGGTGCGCGCCCATCGGCGGGGCGTGAAGATCTGGTTCGAGACCGACGTTCCGAACAAGGAACACTATGAAGCGCAGTTGCTCTCACGACACTACGTCGACGGGGTCGACGGGATGGCGCTCGAGATCGGTTCAGAGGCGTGGATCGAACCCGATCTCGATGACCCTGAACTCGCGTTCGAGATCGCCGCTCGGCTGGTCGACTATCTCCTGGTCATCGAACCGGCTCGGTCGTGAACCCGGTGATGTTCGTGACCTAGACGGTCAGGGGGTCGAGCTCCAGTCCGACCAATTGGTGCGGTTCTTACCAGCGGCGCGAGCCGAGTCGAGGTTGACGCGGGCCGCGAGGAGAAGGTCGTCGAGATCGGTCATCATTGCCTCGGTCGTGTGGACGGCACCGATGGTGATCGTGACCCGACAGACGCCGTCGATCGAGTCGAGGTGGGCTGCACCGACCCGTTGACGAATCGCATCGGCGACCCGTGTCATGCCGATACGACCGGAACCGGGCAAACCAATGGCGAGCGTTCGGGTGTCGAGCGCGACGAGAAGGTCGAACTTGCGGATTGAGGTGCGAGCGATGTCTGCAACCGATTGTGTGATCGTTGCCTGGTGGTCAGGGTCGTCGGATTCGATGTCATCGACCTCGATGACCAACAACGCACCCTCGTCGTCGGTCGCGGCGAACGCACGACGAATCGACACCGCAAGATGATCGAGGCAGGTCTCGGGTTCGTCGAGCGTCGATTCTCCGAGGGGCGAATCGACACCATGAAGCAAGTCACTTTGTAGAAGCAACGTCGTTCCGTCGAATGTGGTTGTGGCCATGGTTTCTCCGACTGTTTGTGCCCGTCGCACAAGGTGTCGTCAAAAGACCCGAAAAAGTTGAGGCCAGGGATTGGGGCGTCAGGTGCAGTCCCAGAGTCGATCGCAGACATCGAGCCACAGCTTGGTCGTCAGGCGAAGTGACTCGACATCGATCCGCTCGTTGTGTCCATGAAACCGGTTCAAGAACTCGCCGATGCTCACCTGAGCGCTGAGCAAGCCCGCACCGTATGCGGGAATTCCGCGGCGCCGGAAGAATCGAGCGTCGGTTCCGCCGGTCACCATTGACGGCAACACCCGTGCGCCTGGGTAACTCAACTGGATCGAGTCTGTGAGCGCATCCCAGAGCGCGGTCTCGGTCGTCGACTCGGTCGAGGAACCCTCATGAATCGGTTCGACGGTGATCGAGCCCATGAGTTCAGGCCCAATCGCTTCAAGGAGGTGCTTTTCGACGTCGGCTGTCGTCTCACCGGGGAGCATTCGAATGTCAACCTCGAGCACGACCTCATCGGGGATGGTGTTCGTTTTGGTTCCGCCGTGAATGACATTGTTCGAAAAACTCGTGTGACAGCAACTGTGCAGGTTTCGAGCGAGCCCGGGCTCAAGTTCGTCGAGGGCTTCGAGGATCCTCCCCGGGTCGAGGAGGCGAGCCTCGAGGTCAGCCGGAAAATTGTGGGAACGCACGCGACTTCGAAAGAGCTCATCGATCCGTGCGCCCGGATTGTACGCTTCGATCCTTTGCACGATGGCTGCCGCTTTGTTGATTGCATTGTCGGTACCCCACGGCATCGACCCGTGACCGGGTGAACCGTGCACCCGGAGTCGACGTGCGCCGAGTCCCTTTTCGGCAGTCGTGAGCAATACGATCGTTTCGTCGGCGGTGATCAGTGGCGAACCGCCGTACTCGGTCAGTACGTAGTCGCATCGAAGCGCGTCCCAATTCGACTCGATCAATGCTTCTGCGCCGTATTTGCCGCCGGCCTCTTCGTCGGCCACGGCGAAGTACACGATGTCGCCGGGATAACGCCTTCCCGATGTGACGAGGTGCCGAAAGGCGACGGCCATCGACGATGTCACGTTCAACATGTCGACGGCGCCCCGACCCCAGATCTCGTTGCCGATTCGTTCGCCACCGAAGGGGTCGACCTTCCAACCTTCAGGGGTCACCGGAACGACATCGGTGTGGCCCATCAGCATCAGCGCAGGGGCATCAGGATCGGTGCCGTGGTGGCGGGCGACGAGAGAACTTCGACCAGGCAGGACTTCGAGTAGTTGCATGTCGACGCCAGTGGACTCGAGCTCGTCTCGCAAGAGATGTGCATTGCGATCCTCGTGGCCAGATTCGGGCGTACCGTCGTTGACACATCGGTTGCGAATCATTGCTTGGAGCAGTTCGATGTTCTCTTCGGTCAGACGGTCGAGGTCCTGATCGGTCATTGCCGGACCCTACCGCAGGCTCATCGCTGGGGAGGCCTGCCCGTACGGACAAAAGCGAGCGATTCATCGACGTTGGGCGCAACAAATCCTTCGCGACGCGGCGACGACAAATATCGGGCCGCTGCGAGCAGCGGCAACGACGAACCCGTCGATGCCGACTCGTCGATCGCTGCCCAGGTGAGTTTCACGAGGTGGGCGAGAACGATGAACGCTCCGGACGGATCGTTCAGCGCCGCGTGCACGAGCTGCTCACCGGCTTCGTCGACGTCGAGTTCTGCCACCGCGGCGAGGGCGGCACCAGGATCACGGTGGATCACAGCGTCGGCGACGCTCATCGATGAATGATCGTTGGCGTGGAGTTCCGGACCGATGCCAGAGCGCCGCTCGGCGCGACCGCTGTCGAACAACAACCACACGGCGAACAGCGCCAGCCGGGCAATCGTCGGGCCGGGGTTGTTGGTCCACGCCCACCTGACCGCTCGCGTCATGGTGAGAACATGGGTGATGTCGAGCCAGTTGACCGGATCATCTGGCGAGAATTCGATCTGCAAGTCGTGACGCAACAGTCGTCGAGAGGCGCCGACGGAGAGCGCGTCGAGCAGGCCGCCGATCCCTCCGCCCTCCATCGCGGCTTGGACGGCCACGTCGATCGGTGCCGAATCGGCGTCGAGGAGTGCGTCGACCAACTTCGAGCTTGGTCGCCATGTCGCAGACCGTGTCGCGCTGGCGAGCGCTTGCAGGTCGACCTCGTCGATGACCCGCATCGTGCTTCGCATGTAGGGGAGCAGGTCCTCGCGGGTCGAGTATGCGATCGCCACGCCGAGGTGGGGGAGTACCGACCGGGCGTGTTCCCAACCGACCATGTCGAGGAGTTCGAAGGACTTCTGGGTGTAGATGATTCCGTGCCCGTAGCCGAGGTGATGCCTCGAGACCGCGTCGATGATCTCTGCGCGCATCGTGTCGACGGTGGCGCCATCGTCGAGCAGTTGCACGGTCGCGGCCATGACTTCGTCGACGTTCTCGGCTTCGATCGCGCTGCCGAGGTCGAGGTGTGCGGGAGAGGTCGGTAGCTCTCGTGTCGGCCGGTCCCGGGTTTCTTCGGCCAGCGCTCGGAGGCCCTGGACGAGTGGTAGCGCCTGGCCGTCCCCGTCTCGCGATGCGGCGATCGAGAGACAATCGGTGGCAAGTGCCAGCTCGTGTCCAGGGCCGTATTCGGTTCGGGCAATGGCGTGTTCGACTCCGACCCACATGATGTCGGCGGGTTCTGCGCCGGCGCGCAAAAGGCGAACGGTATCGCGCGACATTTGCCCGAGGTAGGCGTCATCGATTGCTCGTTCGAGACTCGGCCAGAGTTGTGCGAGGCGCTCGTCATTGGACGGCTCGACGACGGTGACCTGTACCTGTCCGTTCTCGTCGATGTCGACTTGGTGGCAGGCGACGTCTTCTTCGCCCATGACGCAGTGTCCGGTGCTCGCTTCGAACTTCCAGTTGTGCCATTGGCAGGTGAGCAGCTCACCATCGAGCGACCCGGTCACGAGTCCGTACCCCTGGTGCGGACAAGCGTTGTCGAGTGCATGAATCCCAGATCGGGTTCGGATCACCGCAATGCGGTGCTCGCCGACCGACTTCATCTTCATCTCGCCGATGGCGAAGTCTGCGGTGTTGCCGACCGCTGCGGTCGTGGCTTGTGCTGAAGTGGTTTGGGTGGTGCTCATGACGTCGGTGGTGCTCATGATCAGGAGAATAGAACCTCAAGTAATGTCGAGGTCAAGGAATCGTTCTCGCCGTCAGAGAGCGGCGAACACCGTTGCCGGGTCAGCCACGATCCCGGTGTAGAAGGTGCCGAATTCGGCGTACACCGAAGATGCTTCGTCGAAGCGCATCGTGTAGACGACTTCCTTGAGGTCATCGGGATGCTGGCCAAAGAGTGTGACGCCCCACTCCCAGTCGTCGACACCGGTCGAACCGGTGATGACCTGCAGGATTCGCCCCTTGAACTTTCGGCCCGACGCTCCATGTTCGTACATGAGCTCCTTGCGCTCCTCGAACGGCAACGTGAACCAGTTGGCATGACCTTCGCGCTTCTTGCTCATGGGATAAAAACACCATGCTGGTTTGTCCTCGTGCACCACGGCGAGCTCAGGATACAGCCGCATATTACGCATTTCTTCTGGCACCCCAGCCGCGTACTCACTGATCTCGGTGAGTGAGACGAACGAATCGACGATCTCGAGGCCCGCCGCGACAATGGCGCTCTGCAGCCGTCGAAGTGCCCACCAGTCGGCGTGCAGCGCCATGATCGCCACGTCGGCCTTGTGGCCCAACATCGAGACGACCACGACCTGTGCGCCTTCGTTCGTCGACTCCGAGATCGCTGCGATGGCCTGTGAGCTGTCGAAGGTCGATGTTGGCTTGCAGAAGAGATGGACGACTCCAAGCCCCTCCGATGGTGCAACTGCGTTGGTCATGTCAACAGCCTACGGTTTGGGTGTGGAACGCGAACGGGCGAAAATCGGTGGCGGTCCTCACTGACCGAGGCGACTGTCATCGGCAAGGCGATACAACAACACCAGAGCAGGCACGACGATCACGGCCGCTGCTGCCGAGACGAACAGGAGGGCTTTGAGTGATGCCGGGTGGCCGGCGCCGTCGGCGATCTCGACGGTGTCGACGAGGATCCATGGATACTGTCCGAACCCCCACCCGAGGACGACCGATGCAACGGCCACCACGGCCCCCACCCGGGCGGCTCGGTAGCGACGCCGAAACACGAGGAATCCGGTTCCGAGACCTGCCACCGCCGAGGTGATGATCAGCGGGAGGGCTCGTCCGGTCAGTCCGTCGAACAACGTGGGCGCGTCCTCGTGCAGCGGGAACACGCCACCCAACGCGAGTGCGCCGGTCACCGCCGCAGCGATCACCGCGCGGGTCCGGAACCACTCCGTCAATTGTCGATCTCCCCATCGGTCGGCTTCTTCAACGAGGAAAACTGCCGCCAAGAAGCCGCACGTCGCCACCGCCAGAACGCCACCGACGATTGACGCGGGCGACAGCGCGGCATGGCCCGCACCGGTGCCCACCCGTCCAGAGGCAATCGCGCCGGCGATCGATCCGAGGAAAAACGGTGTCACCAGCGACGAGAGCGCAAATATCGACCCGGCCAGCCTGGCCCAGCCGAGGTTGGGGGAGTACTTGCGAAACGCGAAACCCGCGCCGCGCAGGACGATGCCCAGTCCAGCGAACCAGAACGGAATCGCGAGATCTCGCATGATCATGGCGAATGGTCTGGGAAACCCGGTCCACAAGAAGACGAGCACGAAGATCAGCCAGACATGATTGGCCTCCCAGACCGGTCCGATCGCTCGATCGATGAGGCGTCGGACAGGGGAGCCCTTTCGCGCATTGCCGGCGACGAGGTCCCAGATCCCGCTGCCGAAGTCGGCTCCGGCGAAGACCGCGTAGAGCACGATCGCAAAGAACATGACCGCAGCGACGGCATCTGCGGTACTCATCGAGATCCATCTTTGGCAGCGGGGCCGTACGGGCTGGCAAGGTCGGTTTCGCCAGCCGCCCACCTCGCCGACATCGAGCGGAGCACAGCAATCCCGGCCACGCCGAGGCCAAGATAGATCACGGCCAATATGGTGAATGAGTACCACACCCACCCGCCGTCGGTGACCGCTTCCTCGGTGCGCATGAGTCCGTGCACAATCCACGGTTGGCGACCGACCTCTGTGGTGATCCACCCGGTTTCCATGGCGGTGACAGCGGCGATTCCCGAGATGCCGATTGCACGAAGCATCCAGACGCTCTCGAGAAAAGACTCCCGTCGATATCTCCATCGCCACGCGACGACGGTTGCCAGCAGCGCGAGCGCCGTACCGATCGCGACCATCGTCTGAAACGCAAATCGCACGATGTTGACCGGCGGCCGATCAGCCTCGGGCACGCTGTCGAGGCCGATGATCTCGGCATCGAAGTTGTTCTGCGCAAGGAACGACGCCAGCCCCGGGATGGGTACGACGATCTGTCCCACAAGCTCATCATCCCGGTAGATGCCGCCGAGGACCGTCTCGACCGACGTGTCCGTTTTGAACACTCCTTCGATCGCAGCGAGTTTGATCGGCTGATCATCGGCGATCCGTTGCCCGGCGAAGTGTCCGACGATCGGCTGGATGGGAGTGGCGATTGCGGCGAACGTGAGGGGCACCAGGATGCCGAGTCGGTGCAATGCGGTTCGCCGACCACGCAACCATCCAACGGCATAGATGGAGGCAACCGCGAATCCCGTGACCATGTACGCCGCGAGAAACATGTGGAGGAATTGCAGCGGTACGGCGTCGTTGAAGATCGCTCGCCACGGATCGAGTTCGGTGATCACCCCATCGACCTCGGTGAAGCCGGTGGGTGCGTTCATCCACGCGTTGACCGAGACCACGAAGAACGAGCCGGTCACTCCAGAGAGCATCATGGGGAGCAACATCAACGAATGAACGCGAGGTGAGAGCCGGTCCCAGCCGTACACATAGATGCCCAAAAAGATGGCTTCGATGAAGAACGAGATTCCTTCGAGTGCGAACGCGGTGCCGAGCACGTCGCCATAACGTTCCATCAGCCCCGGCCACAACAAACCCATCTCGAAGGACAGAATCGTTCCGGAGACCGCTCCGATGGCGAACAACACGGCTGCCACTTTGGACCATCGCTTGGCCAAGACGAGCGCATCGGAGTCGCCATGCAGACCCCGTCGATGAAGAACGAAGATCATGGCAGGGAAGGCCACGCCGAAACACGCGAGAACGATGTGTGTCCCGAGGGAGAGCGCCATCTGGTTGCGAGCGGGCATGAGGGCGTCTGCTGCGAAGAGCAGCCCAGAGGTCATAACCCAGTGTGTCACCGGAACTACGTATGATCGACTCAATGACCTCGCCCGATGGTTGGACTCCGCTGCGTGACACGCGCCGGACGGCCGCGCCCGCAGCGAGGGGCGCAAAGTCGACGGTCAAACCGTCCATGAACCCCGGTCTGGGCAATGGTTTGGTGGTCACCCCGTTCACCACGCTCGCTCGCGTCCACGTCTTGTCGACAATCGGTGATGGTTGCATCGCCGTTGCACTCGCCGGCTCGATCTTCTTTTCCATCGATCCCTCCGACGCCCGCTGGCGGGTGGCCCTCTACCTGATACTCACCATTGCTCCTTTCGCGATCGTGACGCCGCTGCTCGGTCCGGCGATCGATCGCGCTCGCGGCGGTCGGCGCGGAATGGTCATGGGGTCGTTGACTCTACGAATGCTCGTGGCGTTCTTCATGTCTCGCCACATCGACAGCCTGTTGTTGTTTCCCGAGGCGTTCGCCATGCTCGTGCTGCAGAAGGGGTATCACGTGTCGAAGGCGGCACTGGTTCCCGTGGTGTGTCCACACGAGGACGAGCTTATTCAGGCAAATTCGAAGCTTGCGCTCCTGAGTTCGGTCGGTGCGTTGATCGGCGGTGCGTTCGGTATTGCGCTCATTGCGCTCTTCGGCAATTCAGCATCGACGATCCTCGCGGTGTTCGTCTTTGGGGTCGGCGTCGTCGCTGCATCGAAGTTGCCGCAGGTGCAGATTGCGTCCAAACCCGTCGATGCCACCGAGAAACTCGAAGTCCGTGGCGCCAACATCATCTTGGCGGCCACGGCGATTGCGGTGATGCGCGGCATCGTTGGCTTCACCACCTTCTTGCTTGCGTTTCATCTTCGCGCGGGTGAGGACGGCGTCGATACGACCGAGATCGGGGCCGGTGTCGGAGCGGCGATGGGCACCGTGCGAGGAGTCGACATCGTCGGAAACCCAGGACCACCGCAGTGGCATCTGGGTGTGGCCGGTCTCGCGGTCGGGGCTGGGGCATTACTCGGTGCGAAGTACGCTCCGACGGTCCGCGACCGAACCGGCGAAGAACGCATTGTTCTCGGCGCACTTGTCGTCACCGGGACCACTGCGTTCCTCGGGGCGTGGGGTGGCGGGATTGCCGGTATTGCAATGTTGGCCTTCGGGGTCGGCATCTCTGCAGCGATGGGCAAACTCGGTTTCGACGCCTTGGTGCAGCGCGATGCCCCACTCGCGAACCACGGCCGAGCCTTCGCCAAGTTCGAAGGCCGATTTCAGCTGACGTGGGCCATTGGAGCGTTCGCAGCTGTGGTCATTCACCTTCCCATTCAGTTGGGCGCATTCCTGGTTGCGGTGGCTGCGGGATTGGCCGCAGTCAGCTACGAACTCGGACGCCGGACCGATCGCGTTCGTCGATCCTCGCGTGTACGCGAGGCACTGCGAGAGCGCGTGCCGGCGAGCGCGGTGGAACGAATTGAATCGAATCGGGCGGTGCAGATCTTCCGGCCGATCGCCGAACGCGTGTCCCGATTCAAACACACCGCGTCCAGGACGATCGACCGATCGTTCGACAAGCCGCCACCCACGAAGGTGGAGACCGCTATGAGGGCGCCGGTCGCTCGTCCCTTGCGCGGCGATGCAACGGTCGTTGCTCCAGTTCCCGGTCCCATCGAGGCCACCGACCCTCAGGTGCAAACCGGTCGCGCCGATGACGTCGACAACAATCCAACCACGCCGATCGATCACGTGCAGTGGGCGAGTCCCGCTGCGCCAGAGATCTCGGGCGACGGTGTGTGGATCTCTCCAACGGATCCGCCCGCAACGCCGGGCGAAGATGGGCAGTTCCGGCTCTGGGATTGAACGCCGTTCAGTCGTCGAGTTCGATCCTGGCCAACCACAGTCCGGGTGCGTCCAGCTCGTTCGGCGTGGGGAGGTGTTCCACCTTGTCCCACAGTTTTCCGAGCCCTTCCTCGCCGTCACGTTCGATGATTCCGTCGACGAACGCACGACCGCGGTCGTAGAGACCTTGGTCCAACTCGAGGCCGAGAAGCCGTTCGACGAAACGATCCGATGACGAAGTTGTCACCCGACGCCGGCGAAGTGCTTCGGTGAGTTGTCCATAACTCGTGATCAGTCGGGAACCCACCGAGTCCATGATGTGGTCGACGTAACCGACGATGGCTCCGGTGAGGGCCGCGATTTCGGGCAATATCAGCTCTTGTTCGGGGGAACGCATCGAGCCCAGCATGGCGCTGGGGTCTCCGAACATCTCCTGGATCCGAGCCTGCACTTCGGCGAAATCACCACTCGGTTCGAAACCTTCGAGCGAGTCGGTTATTGCCTGCGGGTCGTTGCGAAACGCGTTAGCATATCGGCCGAGGAGAAGGCTCATCTGTTGTGCGACGTGCGGAATGCTGAGCACGGCGTGGTGCGCGACCTCGCTCAGTGCAATCCACAGACGAAGCTCGCTGAGGTCGAGACTCCACTCGTCACCGAATTCGTCGAGGCTCGGCACGACGACGAGAAGTTCGTTGTTCCCAGGACGCGGAATTGGCAGGTCGTAGGTTCCGAGCGCGCGACTGCCGAGGTGGCCGATCATCGACCCCGTTGTCAGGTTGACCATCATTGGTCGCATCGACGAGAGCAGTTGTTCGAAGGCCGCCATCTGTGGGTCGGCGCCGAATTCGTCGTCGAGGGCAGGTGTGGCCATGGCTGCAGCGAGCTTTTCGAGCAGGGGTTTGTATGCCTGCATGGATCGGCGTACCCACTCACCCTTGTTCACCGGGGCAATCGTCAGTGGCGACCCCGTCGATGTGCGCAATCCAGTGGCTTGGCCAACCTGGAGTTCTGCAACACGGACGAGTTGCTCGAGCGCCATGCGATCGACGGGATCGACGTTGTCCTCGGTAGCGCCACCCGCAGCGATCGAAACGGCGATCTGCATGGCATTGTCGAGCCCACCGGCACCACCACCACCGCCGAGGCCGCTGAACATTTGCATGAAGTTCGCCATCATGGCGTTGGGGTCGCCGGAGTTCCCGAACAGGTCACCGAGGTTGAAGTCGTCGGGAAGGTCGTCGTCGAATGGACCGGAATCACTCACACCGTGCATCGTAGAGGCATGAGCGGTTCGCCGAACCGCGAGAGAATTGACGGCTTCGATGCGGGTAGTTGTGACAGGTGCGAGCGGTGCGGTCGGACGACACGTGGCAGACCGGTTGTTCGCCAATGACTCGATCAGCGAGCTCGTCGCCCTCGATCGTGTCGCTGCCGATGGCGTTCGACAGATCGAGCTGCTCGAAGACGACCTTGGCGAGGTATTCGAGAAGGGGGACACGATCGTGCACCTTGCGGCGACCCCCGCCGGTTTCGCAGGCGACGCCGGTGCGGCGCGAGCCGACCGCGAGCTGGCCGAACGAGTGCTTGCCGGCGCCACCAGCGCGGGAGCGGCGCACGTCCTTCTCGCATCCTCGGCCATGGTCTACGGGGCATGGCCCGAGAATCCTTTGCCGCTCACCGAATCCGCCCCCGTCAAACCGAACCCGGAGTTTCGGTTTGCCGTTGTGCGCAGTGAGATCGAGGCTCTCGGTGAGGCATGGTCTGCCGACACTGGCTCATCGCTCACGATCATTCGCGCTGCCACGACGTTGGCACGCGGTCGGGAGAACGGCTTGGCAAACCTGCTCCGCCACTCGGCAGCATTACGAAGCTCCGACGGTGATGCACCTGCGCAGTTCCTCCACGCAGAAGACTTCGCCTCGGCAATCGAGCTGCTCGTGATCGGCGGGCATGAGGGCATTTTCAACGTCGCAGCTGACGGCTGGCTCAGACCTGCCGAGATCGCTGCGCTTCGCGGTACGCCCGAGACGCCGATCCGTGTGCCGGGGGTCGTGATTTCTGCGGTCTCCGATGCTCGACGGCGATTGGGATCGGCCACACATCCAGGACTCACCGCGTACCTGCAACACCCGTGGGTGGTGGCGACCGACAAGCTGAAGTCGCTCGGATGGCATCCGGAGTTCAGCAACGAGGAAGCCTATGTTGCGGGACACCGCGCGTCACGGTTCGACGGCGTGACGGCGAAGCGACGTCAGGAGCTGGCGTTGGGCGCTGCTGGTGCGACGATCGCCACGGCCATCGTGGGGGCCGCTGGCGCAGTGTCTTGGGTGATTCGCCGATCCCGGCGGTGACACCTAGTGGATCGGCGCAGCGCCGACCGTCACGATCGTCGAGAAGAGCTCGCCGGCGAGATCTCCCGGTTTTGGATCGGTGGCATCCGGGGTCGGGAGCGCCGGCGTGGCACGTGAATACCGAATCTCAATCGAGTCGCCGGGGTTCAGCGTGGCCATCACGAGGCCAAGGTCTGTGCGATCGAGCACATTGACCGAACCGGCGCCCACGATGATGTCGCCCGCCACCAGGCCGGCCTTGGCCGCTGGGGTTTCGTCCCACACGCGCAGAATCAGTACACCGCCGAAGAGGCTGCGCTCTTCTTTGATGCCGTCGGAGAGTTCGACGAGACCATCGACGCCGAGCCACGCCCGGTGATCGACCGTGCCGGTTTCGATGAGATCACGAGCAACGTCGCGTGCGAAGGAGGTCGGGATTCCAAAATGACCACCATCGCGACTTTCGACGACCATCCCGACAATGGCGCCATCTTCGTCGAGGATCGCAGCGCCAGCCCACGTATCGGAAAGATCATCGGACAGGCGAAAGAGACCGGACAACAAGTCGTCGTTCGGCAACGAGGTCACATAGTCCTTGCCGAGGAGATCGACGATCCGTGGTTCGTCTGTCCGGGCAAGTCCGACCAACTGGTCGCCAGCGAGTACTTGCAGTTCGTCACCATAGGTGGGCGGCGGAAGCTCGGGGGAGTTGATCTTGAGGACCGCCACGCCCGACACCGCATCGCTCGCGACCAGCTTTGCCGGGAGTCGTTCGCCGTCGTACAACAACGCAAAGATTTGTTCGGGGTCGGCGCCAAGCAATGAGTGGGCAGACGCAAGGAGGTGGCCTTCGGTCGAAAGCAGGATGGCTTGGGCTGTCTCATGTTGTGGTGAACCGACGAGCTCGAGTGCGACCACCGAGGTCTGATTGAGTTGCGCAACCTCTTGTGACCATTCGTTGAAGGCGATATTGCTCTGTGGAGGCCTCGTCGTAGGTGGGATCTCATACCCAAAACCGGGATCAGACGCATCGGATCCTGCCTCCTCCTGCAACATCCAGGCGGCGCCTATGAGGGTGCACCCAGCGATGAACGACATGACCATGCTCGGCCACCGACGGCCATACACACGGCGAGCGGCCAGGTTCGCTGCGGCCTGTTCGGCACCGCGTTCAGCCGGATGTCGCCACAGCCGATCCGGCGCAGCCATCATCTTGCCCTCTGGGGGCTCGTCGTTGGGGCTTCCCTCCTCCACGGCGCCAATGGTAGCGAGAGGACTGGTCGAGCTGAGCGCGGCTCGCCGAGTTTGGGTCGAATTCATCGCGAGGGTGATTGCACGTACCATGACCGACGTGCAACAGCAGTCATCGACCGGACCAGCCAGCGACACGTGGCTGGCCATCACCGAGTCCGAGCCATTGATCGAAGAAGCGTACCGATGGGCGGTGCAGCCAGACTGCGGTGCCGCGGTGCTCTTCAGCGGGACAGCACGAGATCATTCGAACGGAAGACCCGACGTCACGAAGCTCGCGTACGAGGCATATGAAGAACATCTGCTGGATCGCTTCAAAGGATTGGTCGACGAAATCCGCGATCGGTGGCCCGATGTTCGTAGGGTAGGCATCATGCATCGGGTTGGAGAGGTGCCGATTGGGGAGTCAACCGTGGTTGTCGTGACCTCATCACCACACCGAGACGTGGCCTTCGAGACCGCCCGCTATGGCATCGACAGGTTGAAAGCGACCGCGCCGATCTGGAAGCGCGAGGTGTGGTCCGAAGGCGAGAGTTGGGGCCTCGACGCCCGCGAGATCGACGATGTCGGGTTATCCGCGCCGACCGCCGGCGGCGTTCTCGGAGATGCCTCGTGACAACACCCATTCTGTTCTTGTTGGGCGCCGTTGCCTTGTCGGCGCTCGGTGGACTCGTCGTTTGGATCGCGAGCAGACCGCGTCCCGAGCGGTTCGGCTCGACCATCGACACCTTCAATCGTGATCTCGATGCGCTTGCTCCTCCCGGTGTACAAAAGGAGCGGTCACGTTCGATGAACCACGCTCGGTCGGCGCCTGCACGTCGACAGCACGCAACCTCCGAGCCCAGCGGAGACCGTCCACGTCCAGGTCCGCGTCCATCCAGCCAACCAAACGAGCGCTGACCAGTGGCAAGAGATCTCGCAATCGACCTCGGTACTGCGAACACGCTTGTGTATGCGCGCGGCGAAGGCATCGTGCTGAACGAACCGTCGGTCATCGCACTCAACAGCCAGACCAACGATGTCCTCGCAATCGGCTCCGATGCCTGGCAGATGATCGGTCGGACACCGAGTCACATCGTGGCCGTTCGTCCGCTGCGGAAAGGCGCAATCACCGATTTCGATGTGACGCAGCGAATGATCCGTCTGGTCCTCGAGCGTGTGGGTGTCAGCAGGTTCAACCGTCCACGCGTCGTCATCTGTGTGCCTTCGGCGATCACCCCTGTCGAACGTCGCGCGGTCACCGAGGCCGCGAGACGCGCTGGAGCCAGCGACGCGCAGCTCATCGAACAGCCGGTCGCAGCGGCGATCGGCGCAAGCCTCCCGATCAACGAACCACTCGGCAACATGGTCGTCGATGTCGGGGGCGGAACCTCGGAGTCGGCCATCTTGTCGCTCGGCGGTGTGGTTGCGCTCGAAGCGATTCGTGTCGGTTCGTTCGACATCGACGCTGCCATCCAGGCCTGGGTGCGACGCGAGTACGGCATCGCGATCGGCGAACGAACCGCCGAAGACATCAAGCTCACGATCGGTTCAGCAGCCAAGACACCAAACGAGGTTCGCGCCGAAGTCCGCGGCCGCGAGCTGATGTCGGGCCTTCCGAAAACCATCGTGTTGTCTCCCGAGGAGATTCGCATCGCGATCGATGAGCCGGTGAGCGCGATCGTCGACTCTGTTCTGTCGTGTATTGCCCAGGCGCCGCCCGAACTCAGTCAGGATCTCATCACCGAGGGCATCCACCTCGTCGGTGGCGGCGCCATGTTGCGGGGGCTCGATCTTCGGCTCTACAGCGAGACCAAGGTCGACGTCCACCTGGTGGACACACCACTCGAGTGCGTGGTCAATGGCGCCGGTCGTTGCATCGAGTCGTTCGAGGCACTGAAGGTGATGTTCCTCGGTGACAAACGTTGACCCGAGTGGTCCCCACCGGTGGTTGTCTCTGCGGTGCAATCACCTACCACGTCGATGGCCCGCTCCGAGGTGTCTTGCACTGCCACTGTGTCAATTGCCGAAAGAGCAGCGGAAACTTCGTCGCCTCATCAGGTAGTGCGACCGAGGATCTCACGATCGAGGACTCCGGCGGTGTGCTTCGTTGGTACGACCTCGGATATGCGCGTTACGGATTTTGTTCGACGTGCGGGTCGAGTCTGTTCTGGCAAGGGGCCGAGCACGCCGACCGCACCAGTATCCAAACCGGCTCACTCGATGATGCCTCCAACATTTCGCTTGCCGGCGTGTGGTTCGCCGCCGATGCGCAGCCACATCTGACCGTGGATGTTTCGGTCCCACACTTCGTCGGCAACGATGAGGGTGGCGACGGGTGAACCCGTCGCCAGCGCTGGTCATCTGGGACTTCGATGGAACCATTCTCGACACCGAGTGGCCGGCGTACGAGGCTGCGAAGAGAGAGTACGAGCGACTCGATGCGCAGATTCACTTCGGCGACTGGCAGGACTCGGTTGGGTCGGCGAACAACGAGCCGTGGTGGGAGCACCTTCGACGCCAGGTGGGAGACCTTGGCGAGCCCGACGACGTCGTCATCGCGCGATTTCGAGAGTACAAGAACGCCCTCACCGATTCCTACGACCTGATGCCCGGCATCAGGCGCGCGTTCACTCGACTCACCGAGCTGGATGTGGCGAGTGCGGTGGCGAGCAGCTCGCCGATCGAGTGGGTCGAGCGACACACCACCCGCCACGGCTTGTGGGAGCACTTCACCTCGGTGGCCACACGCACCGACGTCGGAGCCGAACGGACAAAGCCACATCCCGACTTGTTCCTGCTCGCTGCGACTCGTGCCGAATGTGAACCCGATCGTTGTGTGGTGATCGAGGACAGCGCACATGGTGTCACCGCCGCCCGCGCTGCGGGAATGTCGGTCGTGGCCGTGCCCAATCGAATAACGACAGGGCAGGACTTCTCCCACGCCGATCTCGTTCTGGACTCACTCGATGATGTCTCGATCGACGAGGTCCTGGCGCGGTGTTTCCCCACGCGCCATGCACCGTAGAGTCATTCCCATGTCGTTCCCGTCGCAACGCCTCCGCCGCCTTCGTCGCACCGATGCAATGAGACGGCTCGTCGCCGAGACCACCTTGTCCGTCGACGACCTGATCGCCCCAATGTTCATTCGGGAAGGCATCGACACCCCGCAGTCGATCGCCTCGCTTCCTGGCGTCATGCAACACACCCTCGAGTCCGCAATGGACGAAATTCGAGAGCTTCGCAGTCTTGGGATTGCCGCGGTGATCTTCTTCGGTGTTCCGCTCGAGAAGGACGCAGAGGGATCCGACGCGTGGAACCCCGACGGAATCGTGCAGGTGGCACTGCGGGAAGCGAGAGAACAATTCGGCGACGGCATGGTGTTGATCGCCGACCTGTGCGTCGACGAGTACACCGATCACGGGCACTGTGGGATTCTCGACGGGTCGGGGTCGGTCGACAACGACGCCACGCTCGAGTTGTATCGCAAAGTTGCTGTCGCTCAAGCGACGGCTGGGGCCGACATCGTTGCGCCGTCGGGGATGATGGACGGACAGGTCGCAGCCATTCGCGCCGCACTCGACGATGCTGGCCACGAGACGGTGGCGATCATGGCGTACGCCGCCAAATATGCATCCTCGTTCTACGGACCGTTCCGCGACGCCGTCGATGTCACCATTGCCGACGGCGGCGATCGTAAGGGATATCAGCAAGATCCTCGCAATGGTCGAGAGGCGATGAGCGAGATCCGACTCGACCTCGCCGAGGGCGCCGACATGGTGATGATCAAGCCCGCCTTGCCCTACTTGGACATCATCTTGCGGGCGCGGCTCGAGACCGATGTTCCCATTGCGGCGTACCACGTGTCTGGCGAGTACGCGATGCTCAAGGCCGCCGAAGCCAATGGCTGGATCGACGGTGAAGCTGCGGCCCTCGAGTCACTGATCAGCATCAAACGCGCCGGCGCTGACCTCATTTTGACCTACCTCGCCCGGGCCGTCGCCGAATCGCTCGCTTCGGCCCGGCCGGCTCTGCCAGAACCCCCGCGTGCCATCGACCCCCCAACCCCAGAACTCACGCCATGACACCCACCAACGAGTCCCTGTTCGAACGTGGCAAACACGTCATGCCCGGTGGGGTGAACTCACCAGTCCGCTCGTTCCGGTCGGTCGGTGGGACGCCGTATTTCGTTGCCGAGGCCAACGGCGCGTATGTCACCGACGTCGAAGGCACCCGCTACATCGACTACGTGCAGAGTTACGGACCTGGGATTCTCGGGCACGCGCACCCAAAGGTGATCGAGGCCGTGACGCGTGCAGCTTCCAAGGGCACCACATTTGGAGCTCCCACGTTGGGCGAGGTCGAACTGGCCGAAGAGCTCACCGCTCGCGTCCCTGGTCTCGAGATGATCCGTCTCACCTCGTCCGGTACCGAAGCTGCGATGTCGGCCATCCGGCTCGCGAGAGGAGCCACCGGCCGAGACACCGTCATCAAGTTCGCGGGTTGTTATCACGGCCACTCCGACTCACTGCTCGCGGCTGGTGGATCGGGCGTTGCGAATCAGGGATTGTCCGGATGTGAGGGTGTTCCTGCTGGCGCCGTCGCCGACACGATCGTGGCGCCCTACAACGAGGTTCCCGACATCGACGAGACGATCGCTGTCGTAGCGGTTGAACCGGTTGCCGCAAACATGGGTTTGGTACCACCGAGCGAGGGATTCCTGCGCAGCCTCCGAGATGCCTGTGATGCCACCGGAGCCCTCCTTTTGTTCGACGAGGTCATTACCGGTTTTCGGCTCGCCCGCGGCGGGGCTACCGAATGGTATGGCGTGCAGCCCGATGTCTGGGCCTTCGGCAAGGTGATCGGCGGCGGTCTTCCCGTCGGGTGTTACGGAGCATCGCGGGAGGTCATGGCGCACATCTCACCGCTCGGCGGGGTCTATCAAGGTGGCACACTTTCTGGGAATCCGTTGGCGACGGCCGCGGGTTTGGCCACTCTCGAATTGCTCGATGCCGACGCGTATGTGGAACTCGAGCGGATTGCCACTCGGCTGGCCACAGGCATGCGTGCCGCGTTCGACGATGCCGGTGTTCCGGCGCTCGTGCCGCAGGTCGGGCCATTGATCGGTCTCTTCTTCGGTGACGTGTCGCCGACCAACTTCGACGAGGTCAAGGTTCTCGCCGAGAACGGCATCTATGCCAGATTCTTCCATGAAGTCTTGTCTCGTGGAGTTGCACTCGCACCTGGACCGTACGAGATACTTTTTCCGGGTCTTGCCCACACCGATGCCATCGTCGATGAAACCATCGAGATCATGTCCGAGGCAGCACGCGCGATCTCTTGACGATCATGCAGACGCCAATCTCGACCACCAAAACTAGAGACCGGGTGAAACGCCCGGGACGTTACGTCATCGCGCTCCTGGTCGTGTCGGCGCTGGTTGCGGTGGGTTGCTCGTCATCTCCCGAGGCGGGCGACTCAGCCACCACGGCGCCGCCGGACACAACAGCGAACGACGTCGACACCAACACCTCCAGCACCGCGCCAGCACCCACGGCTCCGTTGCTCGTCTTCGATGCCCCCGATCCGGATCGGACGCCCCTCGGGATCGATGATGAGGTGCGCGTGGGTGTTCTCGACAACGGTCTGACGTACTACCTCCGGTCGAACGACAGCCCGGGGGGTGCGATGTCACTTCGTCTCGCGGTCGGTGCGGGGGCGCTGAACGAAGATCCCCTCGGAACCGGCGTGGCCCACTTTCTCGAACACATGATGTTCAACGGAACCGAGAAGTTCCCCGGCAATTCTCTCGATGCGGCGTTGCGCCGGATCGGCGCAGAGATCGGACCGGACTTCAACGCCTACACCAACGAGACCGACACGGTCTACCAACTCGCGGTCGAGGATCAAGGCGACAACGTCGACGTGGCGTTCGATGTGTTGTTCGAGTGGGCCTCGGCAGCCACGATCGATCCGATCGAGGTGGCGAACGAGGCACCCGTCGTTCGCGAGGAGCTTCGCGCACGAGACGAGTCCGGCGACGGATTGATCAATGTGGTGTTCGAAGAGACCTATCACCTCGACACCCCCTACGAAGGGGTGAACGTTTCGGGCACTGCGAGCACCGTGAACTCGTTGATCGCGGAAGATATTCGTGCCTTCTACGACACGTGGTATCGACCCGACAACATGGTGATCGTGGCAGTCGGCGATCGAAGTCTCGATGCCCTCGAAGCCGAGATCGTCGAGCGTTTCTCCCCATTGGAGGCGCGTGGCGAGCTCACCCGATCGCCAGATACATCCAACTTCGAGCTTCGGACCGAACCGTATGTCGACGTCGTGATCGAACCGAGTTATGGCGACTCGTTCATCAGCGTCGACATTCCCCTCCGAGCGTGGGACCTCAACACCCGAGGTGGAAACGAGCTGGAGATCACCGAGATCATGCTGGGAATCTTGATCAACAACCGACTCACCGAAGGTGTCGATTCGGGGCGTCTCAACTTGCGGCGTGCCGGCGGGGGCCGGTTCAACTGGAACGACGATCTCGTCTACATGGGCTTCAACGTTGATGCCGAAGACCTCGAAGCTGGCACGGAAGAGTTCATGACCGAACTTCAGGGCAGTATGCAGAATCCGTTCACCCAACAAGAACTCGATCGAGCCGCCGACGTGATCCGGTCCGCCCAAGAACAGCGCCGAGCACAGTTCGGAACAAGCCAAGACGGCGATCTCGCCGACGAGCTCGTTCGACACTTCCTCAGCGGCGGTGACATCCAAGACATCGACGACTCCGTTGACATGGTGCTCGGAATGGTCGACGGGCTCGACCTGGACACGATCAACAACCACTACGGATGGATCATGACGTCCTCGGCTCCCATCGTGATCGTGGTCGGTCCCGACGCTGAACGGGTGGGTGACCCAGAGGTGCATCGCGCAGGCATCGAACGAGCAGCGCAGGCGACCGTCGACGCGTTCGAGGACGGCGTCGAGGAGATCGATCAACTGATGGCTGCGCCCGAGCCGGTTTCGGAGACCTCTCGGCGCAGCCTCGAACGGAACAACGGCTTCGAGATCACCTTCGACAATGGTGCCAGAGTCCTGTTCTCGCCCTCGACGATCTCGGAGAATCAGGTCGCGTTCGTCACCGAGTCGCCCGGTGGTCGCTCCATGCTCGACGCCGACGATGGTGTGGTTGCCGGTGCTGCCGTCGCCGCTGTCTCATCGAGTGGTGTGGGACCGTGGGACTCGATTCAAGTGCGCCGCTACCTCGCCGATCTCGAGGTCTCTCTGTCTCCGTATCTGGCCGACTTCAGCGAAGGTTTCTCCGGTGGTGCTGCAACGAGCGATCTCGACGTTCTTTTTGCGTTGTTTCATCTCCAGTTGACCGAACCCCGAGTCGATGCTGTTCCGTTCGCGCAACAGCTCGAATTCGCCCGAGACGCCATCGACCGAGCGGCGCTCGATTCGGCGACAGCGAGCGACATCGCCGTCGCCGATGCTCGGACTGGGGGCGGGTCGCTTGGAGCGGTGCCGACCGAGGCGCAGCTCGACGCGCTGACCGCCGATGACGCACTTCGTATCTGGACCGACCGGTTCGGTGTCCTCGATGAACACGTGATCGTCGTCGTCGGCGACGCCGACCCAGACGATGTCGTCGATCTCGCCCGAACCTGGATTGGTTCGTTGCCTTCGACAAGTGGTGGTGAGAGTCCCCAACAACCACCGTTGCCCGGACTCGTGCGCAAACGACTCGCGGTCGGTTCCGGAACGTCGGCTGGTTCGTATCGGCTGCTGTCGGTGGGTTTGGCGGACGAGACGATCCGCAACCGTGTGCTCGGAGAGCTCACGACCACTGTTCTGAACGATCGCCTTTTCACCGTTGTCCGAGAGCAACTCGGGGCCACCTACGGCGGCTCAGCCCGCATCGAGTTCAGCGACCCTGGTGATGAGGTCGAAGTGCTCGTGTCGATCGACGGTGATCCAGAACGGATCGACGAGATAGCCGAAACGGTGCTGACCGAGCTCGATGATCTTCGTGCAGGGTTGCTGACAAGTGAAGATTTCAACGAGGCAGTCGCAGTGTTGTCTTCGGGATACAACTTCATCAACAACGGTTTCATCATTCAGTCGATGTTCGATGAGGCGTACCAACCCGCTGACCGAGTCATCGATCGCACTGCCCAACGTCGAGCCCTGGAGAGCATCACGCGAAACGATGTCTCAAATTTCCTCGTCGCTGCGGTGTCCGACACCAACCTCATCGACGTCAGAAACGTGCCCTAATTTCCCTGTTTCCCGCTCGTTTCTCGCTCCCGGCAATCGCACATTCGCCTTCGGCTCGGTGTGCTCTGCGGACTGCCGGAGGCCGCGAGCCGCTCGTCGTCCCTCCTCACTTCCCGTGAGCGAGGGACGAGCGACCAGACGTCGCCTCTGGCGCAGCAGCCGAGCATCGAGGAGCGAAGCGACGGATTGAGACCGCTGGAGCAGCAGCCGAGCATCGAGGAGGCGTCAGCCGACGGATTGCGACCGCTGGAGCGAGGAACGAGCGGGAACTAGGGCAGCGGTATTTCGCCGGTGGCGAGGCGGGCGATCCAGATGACCAGCCCGATAGTGAGGTTCACTTGGAGCACTCGGGTGTCGTTGTGTGCCCACCAACGTCGGGCAGCCTGGGGGGCACCAAGGAACCAGCCGCTGAGCACCACGGCCTGGGCGAGCAGCAGAAGAGTCCAAGGGTTCAGCGCCAGCGACGTGGTGACGTCGCCGCGGACGACGGCGCTGAGCGCACGCGTGCAGCCACAACCGGGACACCAGCCGCCGGTTGCGAGGCGGTACGGGCAGAGAACTTGACCTTCGTTGTCACCGACCGGCGACAATGCTGCAAGCGCGCAAGCGCCAGCCAGCCCAATTGCGGGAAACACCCGTTTCGCGCCAATCGACGCCGACCGTTGTTCTGGTGCGGTCAGCACGATGGACAAGCCGCTCAGCCCTCTGCCTCGAAGATCGCGTCACGGGCCGGTTGCAGATATGCCGCCACGTCTTCGGCGGTCAGATCGGCACCAACCGGAACGTCGTGAAGGCTGATTCCGCTCGCTTCGAGCATGACCTCGAGATCGCCGGTGTCGATGAGGAGGTTCATCTGCTCGGCCAGCAGGAGGTCCCGTTCGGCGAGGTCGGCGGGCGATTCTTTCTGTGTCCGCTCGTACAAGGTGACGGCGAGCAATTGTTCCATGTCGAGAGGGCTTGCGGCCTCGGCGCCGAAACCGGGCATGTTGCCGCCGACTGCACGGGGACGTGTCGAGTCAGGCGAGCTGTACAGGTTGCCGGTGCCAACGAGAGCTGACCCTTTGGCGATCCAGACGACCTGATCTTCGATCGACGTGAACGTGATGTGCACCTCGCCGTTCGCGAGCGCAGGTCCGATTCCGCCGCCACCTTCGGCTCCGTGACAACCAGAACATCCCGACTCGACGTACAGCGATTCGCCTTCGCCGAGCAGACCGGTGAGGCCTTGGGGAACACGCTCGAGCGTTCCGACATACATGGCGCCCCAGATGGGAAGCGTAAGGAGAACGGGAATGATCCAGAACGGCATCTTCTTGCGCGATTCAAAGGCCTCGACGTACGGGGCGACTCGAGCTGGTGGCTCCGGGACGACCTCGGGCACTTGTGCAGCAGCGACCGCCGGGGTTGCTGCAGCTGCTGCAGGTTCGACGTCGGTGCTGGGAGCGGCGTCGGCCGCAGGTGCCTCGCCCGACAGGGCGGCCTTGCGTTCGGCCGAACGCTTCAACAGATGTTCAGGAATTTCGGTCAACGGGACCCTCTTCAATCTTTGCCGACTGGCCTAGCGGTAGCCGGCGAATCCGTCGGTGCATGTTACGTCGACGCTCGCTCAAGGCAACGCCCACGCAGTGTATTCGAACGTGCCGATCGTAGGAGTGGACCATCGACAATAGCGAGCTGAGCGTGCAGTTTCGTGAGCGACGAAGGTCACGTCGAAGCCAATGTGGATCGGCGCGATATCGCGTGATAAACCGGCCGTCGGAGCCGGGAACCCCCAGCGCCGCTGACTACACTCGTGAATACGTTCACGAGCGATGGCACGTTTCATTTACGTGCACGTGAAAGACTTTGTTAGAACGACTGCTAGAACGACTATTAGAACCCGGCACTTCCGCCCTCGAGGAGAGCACACACCGACATGGTTGAATTTGTTGTTTCGCTTGTGGTCACCGGCCTGTCGATGCTCGTGTACCACTGGTACGTCGCAAAGGTGGCCGTCGACAAGAAGATGACCTGGGGCGAGGCAATGATCGCCGCCCTCTACGTCTTCTACATCTTCTTTTGGATCTACGGCGTCGTGCCGCACTACTGGCTCGAGTGGGCGGACAAAGGATTGGGCTGGCGTGCAGATCGGTTCGTGCATGGCCCTGGCGGAATTTTGAAGGATCAGAACAGCGGCGGCTGGATGCCATTCACGATCACCTACCTGGTGATCCGTGACATCATCGCGGTGACCATCTACGTCGTGTTCCTCGGTGGAAACATCTTTTATTGGAACCACTGGCAGACGCGAGCAGCTCGCGCGCAGGCAAAGGAACAGGCCGTCGAGCAGCCGTCGGAGTTCGGACGTCCACTGGTGCGCGAGGGCGCTCGTTAGCAATGCCTGTCACCGACGCAAACCCCCCAATGCCAGAATTTCGCGACGACTACGTCCTCCAAGAGGTCGACGCGGCCTGGTTGTCGGCGGCCGTCAAACCAAAACAGTTCATCCACATCGATCAGTCCGAATGCATCATGTGTGAGGGCTGCGTCGACATCTGCCCGTGGAAGTGCATCTTCATGGTCTCGCCGAGCGCGATCGACGAGGCAATCGGAACTGAACAGCCTGGCCTCGACCCCGCAGACCACGTCATCTTCACCATCGACGACGACGTCTGCACTCGGTGTGCACTTTGCGTCGATCGGTGTCCGACCGGCGTGATCATTCTGGGCAAAATCGGCGATCCAGATGCTGATGGCGACCGACATCAACGAACGAACACCCACGGATACGGCTACGGGATGCGTCTCGGCTGATGATCAAATCCACTGCAACACCTTCCCCGTCAACCAAACGACACCAGGAGTAACCCTTCGTGGCGAAGAACAAGCTGCCGGTTTCACAGCAGCTCCAGAAGAAAACAACCGAACTGATCGACAACACCCAGGGTTCACAGGCCTGGAGTTCGATCTTTCGTCCAGGATCGATTTTTCGAAAGGGCTACAGCGACAGCCCGAGGAACCGCTCGTACGTGATCATGAACTCGGTGCTCTATCACCTGCACCCGGTGAAGGTGAAGCGCCATGCGGTGAAGGTCAGCTACACGTTGTGCCTGGGCGGCATGAGCTTCTTTCTGTTCATCTTGCTCACGATCACTGGTATTTTCTTGATGTTCTTCTATCGACCGACCGCCGCACAGGCGTGGGACGACATCTTCCAGCTGCAGAGTGCGGTCACCTTTGGCCTGCTCGTCCGCAACATGCATCGGTGGGCCGCCCACCTCATGGTGCTCTCGGTGTTTCTCCACATGGCACGGGTCTTCTACCACGGTGCCTACAAGGCCCCTCGTGAGTTCAACTGGGTGATCGGGGTCATGCTGCTGCAATTCACCTTGTTGCTCTCGTTCACTGGTTATTTGTTGCCGTGGGATCAGCTCGCGCTCTGGGCCGTGACCGTGGGTACCAACATGATGGGTTACACGCCGGTCTTTGGACAACAGGTCCGATTCGTGCTGCTCGGCGGTGTCGAGATCGGCACCGATACGCTGCTTCGTTGGTACGTCCTGCACGTACTGTTCTTACCGTTTGTCACAGTGATTTTCATGGCCATCCACTTCTGGAGAGTCCGCAAAGACGGCGGCATCTCCGGACCGCTGTAGGTCGGAGGCAGAGCAATGACCGAGATTCCAGAACACCTCCGCAAACGAGCCGAAGAGGCCCGCGCGAAAAAGGCCGCTGCGGCTGCAGCCGACGCCGCACCCGCTGCGGCCGACGCTCCCGCGGAAGCTCCCAGCGCTGCGGCTTCCAAGATCCCGGCGCACCTGCTCGAGCGCTCGAAGGCGGCGAAGGCCAAGGGTGCCGGTCCCGCAGCCGAGGCACCGGCGTCCGGCGGGGCAGCGGTCCCGGTGGCTGCCGGCGGCGGTGGCGCAGTGGCAACGCTGGGCCCACCCCCATCGATGACCGGCCCCGGTGGCAACACCCAGCGCCTGCTCACCGTCGTGAAGTCCGGCTCGATCCAGGAC
>RCMY010000426.1_pt1 | contig 39415 bp, 33 predicted proteins | sample 2041341 | NCBI WGS metagenome assembly RCMY01 (sample SAMN09708234, study PRJNA481090) | Marine sediment metagenome, whole genome shotgun sequencing project. | reverse complement strand
CTATAGAATTTCAGTGGTCCGAAAGGACACGACTGATAAATTGAGATAATTGGAAAACAATTTATGGAATCATTAAAAGATGCCACTAATAAGTTGGTTTTGGTTAATGGTATATTACTTATCCAATAAAATTATTATCGATATCTCAATACACATCATAGCACTTAGGTTGAATAAATCAAGTTCATTCTGGTGAAAACAGAACAGTTCTTCTACGTCTGTTACAGATACGAATATTTGTGCATCATAGAACTTACATCAGTTTTTCTTGTGAGCACAATGTTGCTTTTCGAATACCCAGGATCATCAGGAGTGTACCTATGATTGATACGATAAACCCTACTGCAAGCATAGTTCTGATGGTGGTGAAAGATAGGAGGTACCCACCGATGAGGCTGCCTAAGACCGCTCCGACAGTTGTGGCGGATGTTGTATATGCTTGTCCCTTCAACATATGGCTTTTATGAAGCGATGTAGTAACGTAGTAAATTGATCCTGGGATAAATAGCGCGTAAGAAAACATCTGAAATCCTTGTGCAATATAAATGACGAGCAATGATTCCGCGAAGAAAGTGAGCAGCACTTTAGCGGTGAAAGCCCAAGCGGATACGATGAGTAATGTTTCAATTTTGAATTTTCGCAGTAAACTGGAGAATGTAAGCATAAAGGGGAGTTCAACAATGGCAGCAATGGCGAAGGCAGTGCCCATGTTTTTCTCACTGCCTCCTACGGATTCAATGATACGGATCATGTAAATGTTGATGATATTAAAGCAGATGAAGATAAATATGACACCAACAAGATATAATGTGAAACCAGAGTACATTTTTGTAAACTCCAGGAGGGACAAGGACTGTTTCACACTCTGGTTTTTTGGCTCTTCAGCGGTTTCATCATTTGGATATGGAAAGCTGCGAAGAAATAGAACAGTTGCAGCGGTTGTTATGAAAAATAGAACAAAATAGTATAGAGGGAGCAGCTCGGGTCCGTTCTTGTCAACAAGGTTGCCGAGGACAACAGACATCACAGCGTAGGTAAGAGAACCCATGCTTCTTGAAAAACCGAAGTTTATGCCATATCCCTTTTCAATGTATTTCATTCCCAGACCGTTGAGAAGGGGATGGACTGTGAGCATAGAAAGAAGCAATAAAAAATATACAAATGCGTTGATGGAATTTGACGCCTTAGTAAAGTACAACAATATAGAAAATGAGGTCGATAAAGAGAGGAAAATCATCATGAGAGATTTCAAAGTGTATTTTTTTTCCTGATCTGCATAGGAGGCAACAACGGGCTGCAGTATTGCGGACAGAATATTTGTAATCGCCATAATGATTCCAATGGCAGTACTTGAGTAATTCTTTGCAAGAAGATAAACTGTCACAAAATTGTAGGTCGCCCCAAATGCCATCCAATAGCTTCCATGAATGAATGAGTACTTTGCAGTTATTCTAGAAGAGGGGTTTACTTTGCTGATATATTTCATATTCTAACTACCGCCTGTTGATTAATTTTTATGCTATAAAAGCGTTTGAACAGTACATCTATCTTACCAAATATCTCTACAAATAGGTAGACATAAGAGAATGCAGTAGTAGATCAATTCACTATAAATAAAAAACCGCTCCTGTAAAGAGCGGTTTAATTAGGGTTATCAATTTCAATTGCATGAACAAACAATCTTCCATCTTTTATTGCGTAGTTGCATGTGGAGAGGGTAAGAAGCTGTTTGGTAACATCGGGTTTTTCTAGTCCTTCAATAAGTGAAATGTCGCTTAAAGTACTCACAAAATCACTAAATGAAATTTTTTCGAAAGTTGTATCCAAATAGGAGTTTATTTTTGGAGAAATATGAATGGAAAATATTTTAAAGAACTTCATACCTTGTGGTGTTGAGAACTCAATAATCTGATTCTCAAGAAGATATTCTTTATCCAAATATTTATCCAAATCACCGAACATATAGCCTCGCTCTGTGTAATGTCCATAAATGATCGTGTGTTTATCAAGATGCATTCCAATGTTCCGATAATCCATGAAAATACTGCCAAGAGCATCTTTCTCCCGGAAAAAATTATGATCAAGGTAATACTCGTTGTCCTGTGCTCTCACCATGGGATAGTTGATTTTTGTTCCAGGTATGTATAGATGTCCTACATAATCAGAATTCTTTTGAAGAAACTCTGATGCGGGATTTGGGTTATAGGAAAATACATATTCAGGAGCAGAGGCATCTGGAGAAGAAGGAGAGGGAACTGGAAGTGCACTCATCGGGGGTGTGTCTTCCAATTGATGGAAATCTTGAGGATTGGTTTCCAGATCGCTATAGACTGCGTGTGCTTCATCCAGCTGTTGTGCCGTCTTCCACTGCTTAAATCCCAGGTATCCTTGCGTTAAAGCAAGTAAAATCAGTACTTGCGCAATATGTTTTCGTTTCGTGATAATCACCTCCAGTTAAATAAATAAACACACATTGTGATTTTCTGAGGAAATCCGATTGGTTTTATGGACCGTGAATATTTGTAGTGTTATTATAACGGTACAAACAAATTAAATCAAATTAAATCAAACAAAATTAATTAGGAGGTCAAAAAAATGTTGAAAAAAGTCTCAATGCTTGTTGCAGTTATGATGATGGTATTTAGTATTCCTGTATTTGCTACAGCACCTACAGATGATATTGTAGACATTGCCGTTGGAAATCCTGACTTCAGTATACTGGTCGCTGCACTTCAGAAAGCTGAACTTGTTGAAACACTTCAAGGAGATGGACCTTTTACTGTATTTGCGCCGACCAACGCAGCATTTGAAAAGCTTCTAGCAGCACTTAATATATCCGCAGAGGAACTGCTTGCTCAGCCAGACCTTGCAAAAGTGCTTACCTACCACGTTGTTTCTGGAAAAGTAATGTCTACTGATTTAACAGATGGCATGAAGGCAGCAACTGTGAACGGAGAGGAAATCACCGTTGACCTAAGTTCTGGAGTGAAAATCAATGAATCGGCAGTTACATCAGCTGATATTGAAGCTTCAAACGGAGTAATCCATGTCATTGACACAGTCCTTGTTCCTTCTAACTTTACTCTCCAGGAAGTAGATCTGGAAGAAAGTGAAGCACCACAAACAGGTCTTCCAGTTGCGATTCCATTCTTCTTCACAGCAGCGTTGACAGCTGGAGGAGCACTGGTGTTATTTAAGAAGAAAGAAGCATAATTTAAAGCAGCTCCTTTGAAAAGAAGAGTCCTGATGAATATCAGGGCTCTTTTTGCTGTGCAGAAGTATTATCTTTACTGGGAGCACTGAGAATAGACGCCCGAATCACTACTTTCTCTCCGAACTTAGCACGGATGAGGCCTAGTGCATTTTGCAGGTTTTCATCACGCTGGATTTCTATTAGTCCAGTATTGTTTTCCGAGACGGTGTCAAATAGATTAAGCTGCTTCATGCTGGTTTCTTCATCGAAGTCCATCAGTGAAATACCGATGAGGCGTACTGGTTTTGAAGGATTCCATACTTGTCGAAGCAGATGCAGACCTGTTTCATAGATATATTTTGAAAGATTCGTAGACCGGATTTGCATTTGCCTTGTGATTGATTTGAAGTTTGGATATTTTAATACGATCTGGACGGTATGTCCTTTTTTATCTAGAGCCCGAGCGCGTGCTGAGACTTCATCCGAGAGCCTCATCAGCACTTTGGATGCTTCAGAAAACTCATGAAGGTTAGCAGGCAAAGTGATGGATTTCCCAATAGATTTAAGATCATCTCTAGTACGTACTTTTACAGGATCTTTATCGATTCCATTTGCATGCAGATGCATGATATATCCTGATTTACCGAATTTTTCAATCAGCTTTTCTTTCTCATATCGCGCAAGATCTCCAATGGTCCAGATTTGCTCATCGTGAAGGAGCTCTGCAGTTTTATCTCCTATGCCATACATAGATCCAACGGGCAGCGGCCATAAAAATGTTCTGATTTCATGAGGGAACAGTTCCGTGATACCCAAAGGTTTCTTCATTTCTGAGGCCATTTTGGAAAGAAATTTATTGCTGGAAATTCCAATGGAGCACCAAAGGTTCAGTTCCTTACGGATTTGATTCATAATTTGAGCTGCTGCTTCCCTTGGAGAACCGAAATGATGAAGTGAACCAGTCATATCAAGCCAAGCCTCATCGATACTGTTCTGCTCTACAAGTGGCGTATATTTTTGTAGAAGTTCCATTACTTTACTAGACATTTCCTCGTAATAAGAGTGATCGGGAGGGACTGTCTGTAGAGCGGGGCAGATTTTCAGCGCTTCATGAAGAGACATGGCTGTCTTAATTCCCAGAGCTCTTGCTTCATAATTTGCAGCAAGAATGATCCCGGTCCTTTTTTTGGGATCGCCAGCCACGGCACTTGGTTTCCCTTTCAGATGATCATGTCTTACCATTTCGCAGCTGATGAAAAAGGCATTCATATCGACGAGAAAAATAATATTTTTCATGTAACTCACCTCAATAAATTTAGTATAACATGAGTAACCTGTTTTAATTACCTATTATTCCTGTAAAGCCCATGGATGAAGTGCTGGACAATGCATCTCACTGTATCCGAGGGCAAAGGGCGGTATGATTCAATCAGAGAAAAGCAAAAATAATATTGAAAAAGAGGAAGTCATTTTCAGACTTCCTCTTTAAGGCTTTATTCTTGTTATGCAGAAACTTCTTCAGAATCTGAAAAGTCTTTATTGTATGTCTCCATGTCCAGCTCATGGAGTCTCTTTGCAGTAACTAGGCCTGCAACCATAGAACCAGATACATTCAGTGCAGTTCTTGCCATATCAATAAGTGGCTCAATGGCAATGAGTAGTCCTACAAGACCCACGGGAAGACCCATGGAGGAGAGAACTGTAAGAGCTGCGAAGGTTGCACCTCCACCAACACCTGCAATTCCAAAAGAACTGATTGCTGTAATGAGGATCAGTCTTACAAAAAAGCTGACATCCATTGGTACACCAGTTCCGACAGCTATCATCACAGCAAGCATTGCTGGATAAATTCCGGCACATCCGTTTTGACCGATGCTGGTTCCAAGTGATGCGGAGAGATTGGCAATTCCTGTTGATACACCGAATTTCTCCACCTGAGTCTCAACATTTAGAGGAAGAGTGCCTGCACTTGATCTGGAAGAGAAAGCGAAAGACAGCGGAACACTGGCTTTTTTCAGGTACTTCGTAGGGCTGAGTTTAAACAGCATGAGAATCAGTAAATGAACAACAAACATTAAGATGATTGCAATATAGGAAGCAAGAACAAATTCAAATAGTCTTGATATTTCAGCATAGTTTGAAGTAGAAACAAATCTGCTGAGCAGTGCGAACACACCAAATGGAGTGAGGCGCAGTACCATAGTAACCATTCGCATTACAATGTCGTGAAGCATGTTGAGGAAGTTCTTAAATGCCTCAGCGCTTTCCGGCTTCTTTTTGCGGATGCCTATGGTGGCGATTCCAAGGAAAGCAGCGAAGAACACTACAGAAAGAGTAGCTGAAGATCCTTGTCCAGTCATTGCGTAGAATACATTTCTAGGGATAATCTCTGTGATCTGCTCTGGGATAGTCTTTGACTGGAATTCTGTGAGAGTAGTCTCGAGAGCTTCTCCTCTTGCTGTTTCTGCTTGTCCAGCTATAAGTTCACTAGAATCAAGTCCGAAAATCCCAGCAATTCCAGCACCTAAACCAGCTGAAATAGCTGTGGTAAGGATGAGGATGAGGATGATGCTAGATGCGCTCTTTTTTAGGGCGGAAGCATCCTGATTTACAATGGATGTGGTGATTGCAACAAACACCAGAGGGATGACGATCATATTGAGAAGTCTGACGTAACCTGAGCCGATGATGTTGATCCATGTGTTTGAAGTGGTAATAACTTCTGAACCAGTACCAAATATCAGTTGAAGAGCTCCTCCAAAAATAATTCCTGCTACAAGAGCGGTAAGGACTCTTTTGGTAAAGGACATGTGTTTTTTCTGCATGTAGGAGAGCCCATATAGAATAAGTGCTGCTACTGCAAGAACCAGTACAGTGTAGATTGTGTTCATAATATTCCTCCTTAATTTTCGTGAATGTAAGCTCAAAATCGATCACATATGGAGAAAAGCAGAATTTTTAGTATAAAAAAACTCCCGCCCCTACTTACAGAGGCGAAAGTATACTTCCGCGGTTCCACTCTGTTAACCCCCAAAAGGAGATAACTCATTGTCTTTGGGTACAAACATACCCTAATGCTATAACGGGCATTCCCGCTGAAGTCTACTATTACTTCGATTCAGTACTCAGAGATGCACTTCGGTTCCAGTTCCACTAAAAATCCTCACAGCCAAGGGATTTTCTCTCTGAAAGTTTCCTTCAGAACGTACTCTTCTCATCATTGTATTCCGACTATTTTGCTCTACATTCAATACATAAACATCATAATGTAAGTGGCATTTTTTGTCAATGCTTTTCTAAATAAATTTTACAAAGTTAAATTTCGCGAAATCTATTCTGGGGATTGTAATTCTCTGATACGGTAGGATTGTTCTAGGAAAACTGGTAAGATAAATTTGATGAGGAGGGGTGTTATGTGATTTTTTATTTTAGTGGAACTGGTAATTCCAGATATGCGGCAGAGAGAATTGGGGCGATGATGGATGAGAAGGTGATTGATATGGCTAAGAGCCATAAAGATGAACGGTTCACCTTTGAAGTGAAAGACCAAGAGAAGATTGGTTTTGTTTTTCCTGTATATTATTATGGTCCACCTGTAATCGTTAAGGAGTTTATGACAAAGCTGAAAATCTCTGGAAATGAAGATTCTTATGTATTTATGGTTATGACCTGTGGCAGCAGCAGCGGCGGAGCGGATCGGTATATAAGTAAGATTTTAGCGGAACACGGTTTGGAGATAAAAGCTTTTTTTTCAGTTCCGATGGTGGATAATTTTATCATGGGTTATGATTTATCTGATGAAGAAGACAGAGAAAACATCAATAAAAAGGCAGAAGAACGTTTGGATAAAATTGCCAAATCTATTTTAGTAAAAGGAGTTTCAGATCGGAAATCATCCCAGTTTGATCAGCTGCTCACCAGCACAGTATATCCTTTCTATGTTCGGGGAAGAAACACCAAAAAATTCTTTGCGGATGAACGGTGTATTTCCTGCTATCTCTGTGAGGAAATATGTCCTGTACAGGCTATTAAAATGGTCGATGGAAGACCGGTTTGGGTTCTGAATCAATGTGTTCATTGTGTTGCATGTATTAATAGGTGTCCAGTAGAAGCGATACAATATGGTGATGCTACAAAGAAAAGAAGAAGATATGTTCACCCAAGTGTTGGGATATAAAATAAAAGAAAAATAGACTGCATCTGCAGTCTATTTTTATGGACTTCATTAAATTCTTCTTGCACCTTGGATTCGATAATTGTTCACATGCCAGGAGATACTTACAATCTCCACAGATTTGCCAGGTCTTGGGGAATGGATCATTTTTCCATTTCCGATATAGATACCTACATGAGTCACAGAGGACTGGCCGAAATAAAGAATGTCTCCAGGTTGTGCATTTGCAATGCTGACATACTTGCCTGATGCAGCCTGTGCTCTTGAGGCTCTAGGAAGATTGATGCCTTGTGAACGGTAAACATACTGGATAAAACCAGAACAGTCAAAACCACTTGGACTGGTTCCGCCCCAGACATATTTAACGCCAAGATACTGGTAAGCTTTGTTGACAATTGCACTGGAGGAAACAGAAGCAGATCCTGTATATCCAGCATTGGAAGAAGCTTGCGCTCTTTCTCTCTCAAGCTTTCTCTCTTTTAGTATCGCCTTGGCTTTTTCGATATAACGGACAACTTCCTCGTCCGCTTTGTCTGTGATAATTCTAGAACGGGTGTTACGAAGTTCAGTGATTGCCGCATTCAGCTGGTCATCACTGCTTGAGGAATCATCGATGATGGACTTGCTTGTGGAGCTCAGCATGTTTTCAAGATTACTGAGGTCCCCGGCAATTTTACGTTCCTCTTCTTCAAGCTGGGCGAGTTTATCATCGGCTTCACTTTTCTTTAACTCAGCTTCAGCCATATCTTTTTCATTTGCAGCCTTTAATATTTGAAGAGCATCTATATTCTGCTGAAGTGCGGCTTTCTCATTGTCTAGCGCAGCTTTCATCGCTTCAATTTCATCCAGAAGCTGTCGGTCAATCTTGGCAAACTGAATGATTGCTTCAGCTCGGGCGATGAAGTCACCAAGGCTGTCTGCACCGAGAATTGCACTGATCATACCAGCATTACCCTGTTTATACATTGCCCTGAGTCTTTCGCCATACTCTTCAATCTTAATGTGAAGATTTGCTTCAGTTTCACGGATTTGCTCTTCTGTTTCCGCTTTTTTCGCTTCAACTTCGCTGATTTTCGCGTCGTTATCTTCTATTTTTACCATGATATCAGTAATCTCATCCAGAATGACTGATATCTCCATATGCAAAGTATTGATTTTGTTTTCAATCTCTTTGTACTCTTCTTGTTGTACCTGCACATTCTGTTCCAGATCACCGGATACGGGAGTAGCATTTACAGGAATGGTAACTCCGAAAATTGTGGAGCTAGCGATAACTGCCGCAATGACTTTCAATTTAATATTCTTCATTGTGTTCTCCTAACATTCATACATTACAAATTAATTACAGAGCCTATTATAGGTCTAACTTGTAAGGAAGTTATGAAGAATTGTAAATTTTTCTCAGATATCTGTTAATAGTGTTGATTAGGTGTTAATTTAACAATTATAGAGTTGATTATCGGGATGAAGATATCAAATTATTATCAAAACTCGGATTAGGCTTTGGATTGTTTAACATTAGAAGGAGTTTTTTATCGTCGGCAAAGTTCTGATATGAATTTTAAGTTTACAACTTCACACGCTAGTCATGTATATGGAGCCTGACATCTTCCTTTTAGTGAAATTACTGTCCGAAGAAATGAATAATTTTGTCCTTTATGAATACATTTGATACCGTTGACGAATAATAGTATCAATAAAGGAGGTGAGAGGATGGATGAACTGAGGTATGAAATCATCAGAAAGATTGGTGAGCTATCTGTTTCCAGCAAAGGCTGGACAAAAGAAGTAAATTTGGTGAGCTGGAATGATAGACCAGCGAAAGTTGATATCAGAGAATGGGATCCTAGCCATGAAAAAATGAAGAAGGGAATCACGTTAACGAAGGATGAGGTGCTGAAGCTGAAAGAGTCTTTGAATAATTATGATCTGACATAAAGTCGAATGGGTTTTACTTTTCAATGATGCCTCATTGAAGTACTATTAGTATAGTACTCAGTTTTGTGAATAGGAGGATACTATGAGAGGTAAATTCAGCCCGTATTTTTTTGTGGGAATCATTATTTTAGTGGGGTATCTGCTGGTCGAAAATCTGATTGTGACGATCCCTGGCATTGTTGCAGTTCCAATACTTCTTTTTGCACTGACGCTTATTATCATTGATGGAATCAAACGCAGAGCGCATAAGGAGAAGTGAGATGATACTGAAGTATACTGTAAATGCATTTTCGAAGATTCCAGGTGGAGGGAATCCAGCGGGCGTTGTATTCTATGCAGACTTTTTGAAGGATTCTGAGATGCAGCAAATGGCCGAAGAACTGAACTTTTCAGAGACTGCGTTTATCATGACCTCTGAAGATGCTTTGTGTAAAATCAGATACTTCACACCAGTGGAAGAAGTAAGGCTTTGTGGTCATGCTACCATTGCGTCGATTGGTTTAATGAAACACCTGAAGATGGTTTCAGATGGGGTGCATCAAATTGAAACTGCAGCGGGGCTCCTTACGGTCATGGTCTATCCTGATAAAATCATGCTGGAAATGGATGAACCAAATTTTTTCGAGACCATGGACAGACATCTGATATCAGATTCTTTGGGTATTGAGGCGGACAGCCTTTTAGAACTGCCTTCTCCTCAAATTGTATCAACAGGACTGAAAGATCTCATCGTGGGCGTGAAGAGTCTTGAAATTCTTCGCACGTTACGACCTGATTTCAATAAAATTGCTGATATTTCTTCTAAAGCAGATATGGTAGGATACCATGTGTATTCTTATGGACCAGACGGTTCCGTGCACATGAGGAACTTTGCGCCATTACTTGGTATTCAGGAGGAATCTGCCACAGGAACTGCCAGTGGTGCTCTTGCTGTGTACTTATACAAGTATGGCATACTCCCCAAAGCTTCAGAGACTGCGAGAACCTTCTTTCAAGGCATGTTTATGGCAAGACCATCAGAAATTGAAATACTTTTGAGAGATGATGGAGAAAATACTAAAGTCTTTGTTGGCGGAGGAATCTCCGACATCATTCCACTGGGCTAAAAAAGAGCCGGGATCAAGGATCCCGGCTTTTCTGCAGGCTAAATGTGCATTCGTTTTTGGAATTCCAGTTTAATGCTGTCCCATTGCAGGATAAATATGGCTGACAGGATGGTGCTGCTGAAGGCGATGCTTAAAATGGAAGGGTATTTCATTGTAACCCAGTCCAGCATGATAAATAGGACAGGCAGTATACCGAATAAAGCCGACATAAAGGCGTAGGTTATATAATCCCGGCTGTTCAGCTTCATGATCACCGCAATGGCGTACATGAGAAGCAAAGCAGTAATATAAAGAAATGGGATGAAATAAGTAATAGACCAGCCACGCCATCCGGTATTCCAATCCCAAAATAAAGAAAGCGCTGCCAGAATGAATACTTGCCAGACTATTTTTTTGGGAATGTGAAATCTTCTTTTCACCAAAAAAATCATATCAAGCCACAAGCTTCCCATGCCTAAAGTGATGAGGAGCGGATAATTCAACTCCGTGGGGAAGAATGCGTAAACCGTGAAACTCAGGATAATAATCACTACTGATAGGAAAAGAAGAAGTTTCAGTTTGCCTGTCCCTTTGATATAAGAATCAATCTTCGGGAAGGACTCACTTATGTCCTGATCCGTTTCTATTTTCAAGCTATTGCCACATAGAGGACAGTGTTTTCTGGTTTCAAGCAATTGAACTTTACAATGTGTGCAGTACTGCATTACAATATCCTCCTATAAATTTCCGGATATGATAACATCGATACCCTTGTCGGTAAGAAATGAAAAGAAAAGCCGTTGAAGCTCAGTATCATGGAATGGAGATGTGAAGCTTGTGACCAGTTGATCTTCATAGGAACACAGCACTATCTGGGGTCTCCTGGCACTGACGTAGACACTGAATTTTTCGATGAATGGTCGGAACTCCTTATGCATTGAAATGCGTCCAACATTCGATATGGATGAGGTAATGGCTCTGTCTTTTATTGTATTGGCAATTTTCAGGGTCAGATCTTTCAATGGGAGCGGGATCAGTCTTGCCAATGGATTTTTTTCCAATGCCATCAGGTGATCCACATGCTCTTTTATATGAGGAAGACTCATTTCCCGTTGGAATTGCAGTTCAACTGTTTTTATAATGTCTTCCAAAGTCCACTCCGTCTCTTTTGGTTCAAGCACGATATTCATTGCTGCAAAGAAATTGCGTGCTGTGCTCGATGCGAAAAATGGCCGCAGGTTGACGGGAACCTGAAGTACAATTTCATGGTGACTCATTTTTTGGGGCCTCTCCTGTAAAATCACATAGAAGTAGAGAGACGTAAGGAATATGGTCATAGTGGTGTTGTATTCGTGGGCAAGTGCGAGGATTCTTTTTGTGGACATCGTGCCTTCAATGAGTTTTGTTCTGTTTTCTTCTACTTTGGTTCCTTTAAAACGGTAAACTTTTCTTCTTTTCTTTGGACTTGGTTTTTCTCCTTTTACAGCGGAGGTTTTATCGTAGGTTTTTTCAAAGCTGTCATCCATCTTTTGACTGATGGCTGCCTTGGGAAGGAGTGTGAGAAAGTCTTCTGTGAAGAAATCAGCATATCTTTTTGTAAGATAATGGAACAGCAGAGTTTCAAAGAACCATATGGCTCCAGCTCCGTCACTGAGTGCATGAAATATTTCCACACTGATTCTATTTTTATAGTAGAGCACTCTAAACAGAAGATCTCTTGATTCTTTCAGATAGAGAGGGGCACAAAGAGACAGATGCTCTTCCTCCACCATAGGCATCAGATCACTTTCCTCAAGGTAATACCAGAATACACCGCGTCTTAAAACAGACCGGTAGATGGGAAAACTCTGCAGTGTTGGCTCAATGGCTTCCTCCAGAATCCTTTTATCCACCTCATCTTTTAAAAAGCAGCTAAGTCTGAATACCTTTGTATCCCGTGCATTCATGGTGGAAGGGAATATTTTGGAGGCATTATCCAGTTTACTCCATTTGTATTTCTTCTGTTCTTTCATCTTTAACACGACCTTCCTGAACCGGTTCATTCAAAAATATTTTAATGAGCTCATGTGTTTTCCTGATTTCATCTATCGCCAGCGGGTTTCCAAGAAAACCATGGATGGCGCCCTTAATACAGAAAGTTCTAACAGCGTTGCCAAATTCTCTCAGCTTCATTCCATAGGCATCCCCCTCATCCCGAAGAGGATCAAACTCTGCGGTAATGAGAAGGGTATTTGGCTGATCATTGAGGTTTTCTGAAAGCAGTGGGGCCACAAATGGATTGAGCCGCTCTTTCTTCACGGGTACATATAAATCCATATAGTCCTCAATTCTACGCGCCGTAAGAATATAATCCTCCCCGTTTTCTGTTACGGAAGCAAAAGGAGAAGCTGGTGAATGGTCATAGTAGGTGGAGGGATAGATGAGTATTTGTCTCTTTGGAGAGAATTCCTTCTTTTTTGCCGCTAAAATGGATACAGCTGCTGCCAGATTCCCTCCTGCACTGTCACCAACCAAAGTTATGTCATCAGGGTGGATGCCCAGTTTGTCGGCTTCCAGAAAGATTGCTTTTGTTGCGATGTAGCAGTCGATGAGGCCTTTGGGAAAAGGGTATTCAGGCGCCAGTCTGTAATCTACAGAGATAACGGTCTGTCTGCATGAATCAGCTAAAGAACTGCATATGGGTGTATACGTGTCAATATCCCCAGTGACCCAACCTCCGCCGTGAAAGAAAATCATGACCTTGTTCATCTCGATGCCTGGAGGACTGAAGACTCGTACAGGGATTTCTCGCTCTCCCACCATGATTTTCTCGTCCAGGGTTTCGTAATCTGGTTTAAGTGGAGTGGTGATGATCCGCTGAACTTTTCTATAGAGCCGATAATTCTTTTTGATGTTCAGATTTATGCTTGAGAGTGCTTTTAATGTGATTTTTTTTAGAGGTTTCATGTGTTTTCCCCCTCGTTATTTGATTTACTACAAGTATACATGAGAGCGACCTGATTACGAAAGAATTTCTTAAAATACAAATGAATACCTTTTTGTAAGGCGAACAGAAATTGGAAGTTGATATATGTCGTTCGAGAAAGGTATAATAGATTGTAAAGCAATTGAAAGTATGAGAACAAACGGAGGAAATATTATGGAAAGGCTCATTGGAACTACTTCACGTGGTATTAGAGCGCCTATTATCAAAAAAGGGGATGATATCACAGAAATTGTTGTGGATTCTGTTTTGAAAGCGGTGAACAGCTCAGGAATCCAGTTGGAGAATCAGGATATAGTTTCTGTAACGGAAGCAGTAGTTGCAAGGGCGCAGGGGAATTATGCCTCAGTGGATGACATTGCAGAAGATGTAAAAGAGAAGTTTAAAGACGCGGACGCCATCGGGGTGATTTTCCCCATACTAAGCAGAAACCGCTTCTCATTGTGTTTAAAAGGAATTGCCAGAGGTGCGAAGAAAATTGTCCTAATGCTCAGCTATCCTTCTGATGAAGTGGGAAATGGTCTCGTTACATTTGATCAGCTGGATGACAAAAATATTGATCCTTATGAGGATGTTCTGACTGAAGCGAAATTCAGAGAGCTGTTTGGCTATGAAAAGCATCCTTTTACTGGTATCGACTATATTGATTTCTACAAAAATGTCATTTTGAGTGAAGGATGCGAGGTAGAAGTTTTACTGGCTAATCATCCTAAAGCAGTGCTGACATACACACCGCATGTGCTTCATTGTGATATACATACAAGAAAGAGAACCCGTCGTCTGTTGGAAAAAGCAGGAGCCAAGACCATATACAGTCTTGCGGAAATTTTGAATGCATCAAGGAATGGCAGCGGATACAATGAGGATTATGGACTCCTTGGAAGCAATAAGGCAACAGATGAAACATTGAAGCTTTTCCCAAGAGATTGTCAGAATGTGGTGGATCAGATTCATGATAAATTCCTGGAGAAAACAGGGAAGAATATTGAAGTGATGGTTTATGGAGATGGTGCGTTCAAAGATCCGGTTGGCGGTATTTGGGAGCTGGCAGATCCGGTGGTTTCACCAGCTTATACCTCAGGACTTGTAGGCCAGCCCAATGAAATCAAACTGAAATATATTGCAGACAATGAGTTTTCACACTTGAAAGGCCGTGAGCTGGAAGATGCCATAAGAGCTTATATCGAGAAAAAAGGGGAAGATCTTACCGGAGATATGACCGCTGAAGGAACAACGCCAAGAAGACTCACAGATCTTTTGGGCTCTTTGAGTGATCTGACTTCAGGAAGTGGAGATAAAGGCACTCCGATCATTCTTATCCAAGGGTATTTTGACAGCTATGCCAAATAGCATGAATAAGATGGAGCGTGATGTTTCTTCAGATTTTCTCTTGAGGCTTCCGATTTTCCAAGGAATGCCAAGAAATGAAGTGATCCGCTTTATCTCATCTGTTCACGGTAATTATGCTTCTTTTGATAAGGGAGAGTTCATCGGAATGGAAGGGGAGATGATATCGGGCATAGGGGTTCTGCTCACAGGAATGGCATCGGTCTTTAAAGAAAATGCTGCGGGAGAAAGACATAGGATGGCGACATTAAAACCTGGAGATATATTTGGAGAAGTTGCGGTATACACAGGAGAGCATTGGACGGCAAGCGTAATGGCAGAAGAACCTTCAGCGGTACTGATCCTTCCCAGGCAGCAGCTTTTACATCTGAACGAAACAGCAGGAGCAGCAGTTTTTCAGATGAATATGCTGAAGCTTGTATCGAAAAAGGCGCTGAAGCTGAACCAGAAACTTGAGATTTTATCCATGCGTTCTCTGCGTCGAAAGCTGATTCGGCTGTTTCAGATTGAATGGAAATCCCAAAAGCAGAATCTCCTGATTCTACCAATGAACCGGGAAGAACTTGCCGAGTACCTTCAGGTGTCAAGACCGGCGCTCTCCAGAGAGCTGATGAATATGAAGCGTGACAATCTGATTGACTTTTCTAGAAATAAATTCTATGTGAGCGATCAGCTTGCTGAACTGGAATAGTATATAGTGAAGAACCTTGATTATTTCAGGGTTCTTTCTTTTGTCTTGGAACGATGTACAAGAAAGTATTTACGTAACATATGGTACGGAGTTCGGAAGGAACTCCATGGTACAATTGTTCTTGTGTATGAAGAAAGTGTAGGAGAATGTGAAGATGAAGAAAAAATATATTGATCATCGTATGAGTCTGTATTCTGTAACAGAAGAAATAGAAGGAGCGCTTGCGTTGCTTGTTTCTTTGGGGTTCAGCAATCTGAGAGATGAGAAGCAACGAGAGCTGTTTGGAAAGGTGATTACAATCTCTGATGCATTAAAGACCAAAGGGATCTCACTGGATGCATTTACAGAAATGCTGGGTGAGCACGGGATAGAAGAAGAACAGAATCATAGCATGAAGGTAAAAATGGCTGGCGTATTGCCCTGTCCAGTACGAGTTCCATTATTGGAGAGTTTTGAGGAGTGGCTGAGTGAAAGAGAGTTTCCATTCCACCTGGAATATGATCTGAAAGCTGCTTCCATGGGAATCGGTTGGCTTTCAGAAAGTCTTGAGAACAAGTCTGGCGAGGATCTTCCTGATCTGTTCATTTCGGCTGGATTTGATATGTTTTTTGATAAAAGCAGGTTTGGCAGATTCAGAGAAGAGAATTTCTTTGAAGATCTTACATCATTCAGCCATCTTCATAGAGATTTTGATCAGGAAGACATCAGGCTGAAAGACCCCCGCAAGCAGTATTCGATGATTGGCGTTGTGCCAGCAGTTTTTCTGGTGAATACAAAAGAGCTGGGGAACAGAAAAGTACCGAGAAGCTGGGATGATATCTTATCAGACGAATTTAAAAACAGTATCAGTCTTCCGGTGAGCGATTTTGATCTTTTTAATGCAATTCTTCTGAACATCTATAAAAGTCATGGCGAAGCGGGTATCGCTCAATTGGGGAGAAATATGCAAAAGAGCATGCACCCGGCTGAAATGGTTAAATCCCACATGAAGCTTATGGAAAGACCCTCTGTGACCATAATGCCGTATTTTTTTACCAAAATGGTAAAAGATGGAGGACCTATGGTGGCGGTTTGGCCAGAGGATGGAGCCATCATCAGTCCCATTTTTCTGCTCACCAAAAAAGAGAGAAAAAAGGAACTTCAGCCCATTGTGGATTACCTTCTTTCGAAAGAAGTGGGAGAACTGCTTTCCCATAATGGACGGTTTCCAAGTGTGAATCCAGAAGTGGATAATCGGATTTCTGAAGAGAACAGATATCAATGGATTGGATGGGAGTTCATTGAAAAATATGATCTGACACTTCTTATAAGAAGATGCGAAGAAATCTTTCATAGAGCAATGAGAGGTGAAGTAGAATGAATCTGATAACTTTTTCAGGACCACCCTCTTCAGGGAAAACATCTGTGATCATCAAAACGCTGGAAGCGATGAAAAGAAGAGAGCTTCCGGTGGGGGTAGTAAAATTCGACTGCCTGTATACGGATGACGATGCTTTATATGAAAAGGCTAAAATCCCGGTGATGAAAGGTTTGTCCGGATCCTTATGTCCTGATCATTATTTTGTAAGCAACATAGAAGAAGCAGTGAAATGGGGCGTTGAAAAGAACTTATCTGTTCTCGTGACAGAAAGTGCTGGACTTTGCAACCGCTGCTCCCCCTATATCAAGGATGTGCTTTCTATCTGTGTCATTGACAACCTTTCTGGAATCAATACACCGAAAAAAATTGGACCTATGCTGAAGCTTGCTGATATTATTGTCATCACAAAAGGAGATATCGTTTCTCAAGCAGAACGTGAAGTTTTTGCCTCCAGAGTCCATTCAGTCAATCCTCAGGCAGTGACTATGTTTGTGAACGGTCTTACAGGGCAGGGAGCTTTCGAACTCAGCACACTGCTTTATGAAGAAAACAGAAGCATTTCCAGTGTCAAAGGAATGAATCTGAGGTATCCGATGCCTTCGGCACTTTGTTCTTATTGTCTTGGAGAGACTAGAATTGGAGAGGCATTTCAGCTGGGCAATGTGCGGAAAATGAAATTTGTTGATAAAAATGAGGGATAAAATGAGATATGAAGAAATGCGCATATCGGATCTCTTGGAAAAGTATCCGTTTGCGTCCAGTTATTTTGAGGTGAATAAGCTCTCGGTGAGAGGATTTGAAGACAGTTCATTTTCGGAATTCTTAGAGAGAATCCCTGAAGCTGAGCTGGAAGAATGGGCTATGAGCCCAGAGAAGTTAATAGAAGACCTTACTCAATATATTGATCAGATGAGTGTTTTTTTAGGTTTGAATGAAAACGAAGTAAACAGCATCACCATTCTGCCTGGATTCAATAAGCTTGGAGAAAAAGAGAACTTCGAAAGGTTAACAATAGAAAAAAGTGAGATTGTTTCTATTGTTGGACCCACGGGCTCAGGGAAAAGCAGACTGCTGGCAGATATAGAGTGGGCAGCGAACAAAGATACGCCCACAGGACGCAGTGTGCAGATCAACGGGGAACTTCTTGATCCATCTAAGCGGTTCAGCACCAGCAACAAGAGAGTGGCTCAGCTGTCGCAGAATATGAATTTTGTCATGGACCTTACGGTGGAGGAATTTCTGACTCTTCATGCTGAAAGCAGGATGGTAGAGAATGTGGAAGAGATGATTTTAAAAATACTGAATGCCGCCAATGAACTGGCAGGAGAGAAATTTCAGCTCAGCACTCCTGTTACGGGCTTAAGCGGAGGACAGTCCAGAGCACTGATGATAGCGGATACAGCGATATTAAGCAAATCACCAATTGTTCTCATTGATGAGATAGAAAATGCTGGGATTGACAGAAAAAAAGCGCTGAAGCTTCTGGTCAGTGAAGAGAAGATTGTTCTCATGGCAACCCATGATCCCAGTCTTGCGCTGATGGCAGATAAAAGGGTCGTCATAAAGAATGGAGGAATCCATCAGATTATTGAGACAAATAATGAAGAAAAGAGTTTGTTGGTAGAACTGGATCAAATGGATCGGGTGATACAGGAGATGCGGAACCGACTGAGAAATGGCGAAACACTAACAAAAATATATAAAGAAGGAGAGATATAGAAATGATGCATGATGGATGTAATGGCTCATTTGCAAATGGAGCGGAGGTTGTAGCAAAAGTGAGGTTCATGGGATTTGCTGAGCAGATGATTCCGATGGCGCTTCAGATTTCATGTGTGGAGTGCGGTAAGGAATTTGAGATGGAAACTTTTGAGGATCAATGTCCACATTGCGGCATGGTATATGGTGTAACACCATGTCATGCTTTTGATGCTGCAAACGTAATGCCTGCAGGGATTGGTTATTAAAAGAAGTTCAAAAATGCTTTTCCAGCATTGTCTGGGAAAGCATTTTTATTTTCTGTTGAACTCATTTTCAGGAATCCAATAGAACCAATGAGAAACAGGAGAAATAGTGGTAGAATATAAGAAGATACGGATATTATTTTGAATGGGGGAACAAAATGAGCCAGGGAAGTCAGAAACTTAAAATACTGTATTTGATGAAAATCCTGCTGGAGGAAACAGATGAAAAGCACTGTCTTGGTGTTCAGGAGCTGATCACTGAGCTGGAGCGGTATGGCATAACCTCTGAGAGAAAATCCATATATTCAGATTTGGAAACACTAAGCAGTTATGGTCTCGATATTCAGAAGGTGAAAGACAAACATACGAAGTATTACGTGGGTACAAGAGACTTTGAACTTGCAGAACTCAAGCTTCTGGTGGATGCCATACAAAGTGCTAGATTTCTAACAACAAAAAAGAGCAATGAACTCATTGAAAAACTGAAAAAGCTGGCAAGCAAACATGAAGGATTGTCTCTACAGAGACAGGTTTTTGTTGCAAACAGACCTAAATCCATTAATGAGCAAATTTATTATAGTGTGGATACACTTCATGAAGCCATCGCTCAGAAGAAAAAGGTTCGTTTTCAATATTTTGACTATACCGTGGAGAAAGAGAAGTCTTTCCGAAAAGAGGGTAATTTTTATTATATCAGTCCATACTCCCTGCTTTGGGATGATGAGAACTATTATCTCATTGCTTATTATGAGAAGTACAATAATTTTGTGCACTATCGTGTGGACAGGATGAATCAGGTGGAAATTGTTGACGAGCCACGAGAGGCTCTTTGTGAAGGTCAGAGTTTTGATGTGGCGGAGTATGCTAAAAAAACCTTCAGTATGTTCGGTGGAGAGGATGAAAGGGTAGAACTCACTTTCCACAAAGAACTTGTCAATCAGGTGCTGGACAGATTTGGTGCCGGTATTTCACTCAGGGCACTTGATTCCGATCATTTTGCTGTGTCCTGTCAGGTGAAAATCAGCAGCACATTTTTTTCTTGGATTGCTCAGTATGGGGAAAAGGTAAAGATCCAATCTCCCCAAGAGGTAAAGGAACAGTTCATAGGTTTTCTGGAAAATATTTTGAAGCAGTATTAAAGAACCAAATAAAGAAGCAAGCATATCAACATAATATGCTTGCTTCTTTTAATGGGATTCTTTTGAATAGACCACTGTGCCATCCACCATGGTTATGAAAACTCGTACATCCTTTATTTTTTCATCAGGCACATCGAAATATGGATCTTCAAGTACCACAAGATCTGCCACATAGCCTTCCTTCAGTCTTCCTTTTTTTGCTTCTTCAGAACTCATAAAGGCACTTGAGACTGTAATGTTGTCTAAAGCTTGACAGCGGTCAACAGCTTCGCTCTTGTTGAATCCTTCCGGAGGATTGCCATACAGATCTTTCCGTGTGACTGCACAGTATAGATTTTCCATCACATGGAACCTTTCAATGGGCGCATCTGAACTGTAAGCGACTTTGATGTTCAGTTTTTCCATGGTGCCAAAGGCATAGGAAGTATCTGCAAGATTCTTTCCTACGCGAAGCGCCACTGTCCTATGATCACTATGGAGGAATATGGGCTGTGCATATACACAGAGTTGGAGGGATTGAATCTTCTTTAGAAGAGCCTCGTCCGTTATTTGCACATGGATCAGTCCGTGTCTCAGCGGATTCCCCGGAGCTGCAGTTTTTTCGAAACAGCTGAGCACCATCTCAAGTGCACCATCACCTATGACGTGGATCACCGCCTGGATCTTATTCTTCTCGCATAACTGAAGAAACTCAAGCAGAATATCCTTTGGTAAGGTCATCATACCTTGGGTCGAAGGGTCATCTACATAGGGCTCACGAAGAAATGCGGTTCGTGCGCCAAGAGAACCATCTGCAAAAAGTTTAAGGGCTCCATAGCGGTTGAAAGGAGAATCTGTTTTTTTGAATCCATCATGGATTCGTCTCATGAAATCCTCAGGACTTTTTATGTAAATCTGATGATAAATCCACAAAGCTCTTTCTTTGGAAAATTCCATATACGCTTTTTCAATGATTTCAGATTCTTTGCTGTCACCCCAGATATCATTGACCTGCAATGAAGTCAGGCCATAACTGTGGGCAATGTGGGCTGCATTTTTCAAAGTGCGCAGTACCGTCTCCACGGTAGGTTCCTCATAGAGATGATCCAATAGAGAAATGGCGTTTTCTTGAAATATTCCGTTAGGCTGTCCGTCTGTACCAAGCATAATGGATCCACCCTCTACTGGATGCAGGAGATTGTTTTCTTCAAGAAACGAGAGGGCCCTGCTGTTCACTACCGCTAAATGGGAGCAGGTTCTGGTAAATACAATGGGAAAGTCAGTACTGATCCGGTCCAGATCTTTTTTCGTCGGAAGTCTTTTTTCCTTGAACAGGTCCTGATGAAACCCGCGGCCTTTTAAAGTGCCTTGAAAATCAGGTCTGCTGCGAAGATAGGATTTCCCTCTTACAATCAGTTCCTCAATGGATGATGAGCCATGGAGCTGAACGGTCTCCAGGGCTAGACCTGCTTGGTAGAAGTGCAGGTGAGCATCATTGAAGCCTGGGACTACGGTTTTTTCCTGAACGTCCAGGATTTCTTCACGTCTAAGAGCATGCTCATGGCCTAAGGCTTCTCTTCCAGTTGCAGTAATCACTCCATTTTCGATGTAGAGCGCATCTGTAAAGGTATCACGTTCCTGATATATTTTACCGTTCTTAATAAGCAGTTTCATTCTACATTCTCCTTTGTGGCTTTATGGGGGATGAGCGCCAAATATTTTCAGAATGGCAAACTTTTCTGGGTATATTTGGTGAAATCTGTATTCATTTAGCTTATTTTGTGTTTTTTTCCTTTATATAGATGTGTAGCCTATGGTATACTGGTTCTAAAATTATGATAAGCTATAAAAATATATACTTTTGTATACCGGAGGCATAAATGAAAAGAGTCAATTTTCCTCTTCTAATTGGAAGCGTAATTCTCATGGTCTTGCTTGCATTGTCTTATTTTCCGGAATTTTTCACGGATCGCGATCCGATTCATGAAGAACCGCCGAGATATATTGAATATGAAAAAGATGGAGAGATTGTGGAGGAGCTGTCTGTCAATCCTATGAGGCCCAATACGATCAACCTCATGGGGACAGATGATGCTGGCCGGGATATTTTTGCTAGACTTGTGTATGGCACGAGAAATACCATGCAGCTGGGATTTTTCATCGCTCTTTTCCGTATGATCATTGCATTGCCCATTGGTATATTTGCGGGGATGGGCAGGAAAACTCTATCCCGGATCATAGGATTTTTCAATACCTTTTTCAGTGCTGTGCCTATGCTTATTTTCAGCTATATTGTGCTGAATTTCAACTATTTCTATAGAATGCAGATGGAAAAGTCCATTGTAGCCTTTGCCATTGTTCTCGCTCTGGTGGGATGGTCTAAACTAGCAGGTATTATTGAAGACGTGACCAAACGAATTATGGCTGAAGATTTTATTGAAGGCGAGCTGGCAATTGGAAAAACGAAAACACAGATTATCTTTCAGAATGTGCTGCCTCATCTGATTCCTCATGGTGTCAGTCAGTTTTTCAAGGAAATGGCCATGGGGTTATTTCTTGTGGCGCAGCTGGCTGTTCTGTATGTGTTTGTAGGTACGACCCGAGAAGTTGGGGCCATGGCTTTTCGGGCAAACTACCGCATGGGTCTTGAACCGGAATGGGGCGGAATGCTATCCAGGATCACCAATGATGTGATGCGCTTTGAGGAAGTATGGTGGGTCTCTCTCTTTCCGGTGCTGTTTTTTGCTGTGGCCATCATGGGCATCAATCTCCTGGGAGAAGGTCTTCGGCTCGAATTTCAGAAGAGAACATCTAGGGTGATCAGTACAATCCGGAAAGGAATCTCTTCTTTGTCTCCTAAGCTTTTATATTTGCAGATCAGAGACATCCGAAAATACTACAAACCTGTTCTACTTAAAGCTGGTGTCTTTGCGTTTATCCTCCTTTACCTCTTTATGCCCAGATATCAAAGTATCGTTGATTATGACATCGATGGAGCATTGAATCATCTGGATGCTCTTTCGGATGTGAAATATAAGGGAAGAGCCAGTGGAACGGAAGGGGGATACCAGGCGGGTGAGTATATTCTATCTGAACTGAACAGTCTCGGTTATCAAACAGAAGTGACTGAAATCCCTTTTTATGATGGGGAACCTTCGCCTGAATCATTGAAGGTGATGGCTCCAATGACTGTGCAGCAGGGAACCATCACATTGTCTTTTGAGAATGGGACGCGTAAAACTTACAGACTCCATGAGGATTTCACCCTATTTACCATAGCGAGAGAGGAGCTTTTAGGAGCAGCAGAAGGGGAGTTTTATTATGCAGGCACTGCTACGACTGAAGAGAATCTAGGGAAGGTATCCTCTGAGAAGAGTGTTTTTCCCATCACAGAGCACTATATAAGAGAGCTGCTCTCCTCTACAGGGTCTCCTTTCAGCGTGGAAAAAATGAGGGGTAAAAATACCTTTGGAGAAGCAGAAAAGAGAGAGTTTATGGTGCAGTTTATGCTTTTAGATGAGTACAGTTCAGTTTCGAATGCTTATCTTCATAAAACTACAACCATTATCCCTTTTGATGAAATGAGAGAAGATCTTTATGAAGGGATTGCGGAGGCTGAAATCACATTTTCCTATCCCGAACTTCCTAGACATAATGGCAGAATCATTCAAGGGTTTTTGCCGGGATCAGGATTTTCGAAGGAGAAGCCAGGAGAGACCATCGTCATTGGAGGATCCTATGATGGTGTTTATGAAACTGGGGATATTTCGCCCCAAAGCGCAGCTCCAGCATCTGCTCTGCTGACACTGGCAAAGCAGACGGCAGAACTGGAAAATCCTCTCTCCAAGTCAGTTTCTTTTGTTTTCTGGGACAACCAGTATGAGATCAAAAAAAACACCAATGAAGAAGGATCGGAGTATTTTCATCGGGAACTGCTGAAGACCATCGATCTTGTTGTCTCCGGCGGCTACTATTACTATGAGTTGAACTACCCTGGCATGGAAGATACAGACACCCTGAATATTGTGTCCTTTCCTGCCCAAGGCGGAAGAAAACCTTCCTATAAGATTGGCAGGAGAATGGAAGATCTTATGACAGATATGAAGATTCCGTACAGACGTTTCCAGAGCATCTTTTATGATACCAGCACCAGTTCCAGTCTCGGGGTGTATGATATGGTGACCCGGTCTGTTCTGGACATGAGGCTAAACGGATTCTTCTCTGTGGGGATAGGATTATCCCAACCTAAAGGGATGGGGACTGTAATGGATCAGAGAGAAAAACTGAACGTGTTATTACTGAACAGAATTGGTCAGGTCATGCTGGATAATCTGACCATGAATGAAGAGCTCATGGAAAATGGAGAGTCCTCAGAACTGAAGTTGGAGGTGGCAAAATGATTGAAGTGAAAAATCTGAGCAAGCAGTTTGTTGTGAAAAGTGGTCTGCTGGGTCAGGAAGAATATGTTCATGCTGTGAATGGTGTCAGTTTCTCCATTGGAGATCAGGAGACCCTTGGACTTGTGGGGGAATCCGGCAGCGGGAAATCTACGACTGGAAGGCTCATTCTGAGGCTTTTAGAGCCCACTTCCGGGAAGATCCTTCTGGAAGGTAAAGACATCAGTACCATATCAGACAGAGACTTTAGAAAGCTTCGAAAAGAACTCCAGATTGTTTTTCAAAATCCTTATTCAGCTTTGGATTACAAAATGACAGTGGAGGATATTCTGATGCAGCCACTGCAAATCCACAAGATTGTGCCACCTCTGGAGTATAAGAAAGAAGTTCACAGGCTGCTCCACATGGTTGGTCTGGACCATGCATCTGCAAGAAAATTTCCTCATGAGTTCAGTGGTGGCCAAAGACAAAGAATCGGAATCGCTAGAGCTTTGGCGACAAAACCACGATTCATCGTTTGCGATGAACCTGTTTCAGCACTGGATGTTTCCGTTCAGTCTCAAATACTCAACCTTACCATGGATCTTCAGAAGGAGCTTGGAATTTCCTATTTATTCATAGCACACGATCTCCATGTGATCAAACATGTCAGTGACCGCGTTGCTGTGATGTATCTGGGTAAAATCGTGGAAATGGGAGAGGCAGAGGGAGTTTTTGAAAATCCTATGCACCCTTATACCAAAGCTCTTTTAGCAGCAGTTCCGGGGCAGGGAGAAGAGGCTCAAATTGAGCGAAGAAGACTGAAAGGAGAGATCCCAAGTGCGATCCGGATGCCATCTGGATGCTCTTTCCATACCAGATGCCCCTTCGCCATGGAGATCTGCAGAAATGAAATCCCCATCCTGAAAGAATATAAAAACAGAATGGTTTCTTGCCATCTTCTGGATAAGGAGGGAGTCTGATGAATCTAGCACAGAAGAAATTGATTAAGACGATACTGGGAAATGTTCTTCTTCTATTCTTTATTATTGTCAGCATTGTCATTCTTACAGGAATACCCATGAACTTCGACATATTCTATGAGAAAGGAAGTTATCGCCCCAATATGCCATGGAGCCAGATCTATGAGTCCATCACCAATAATTTCAGAATGGTGTTCACAGGGGAAATCAGAGATGTGGATATTCTGGGGGAAACGGTAGCAGAAATCTTTCAACGCTCTGCCAGGAAAAGCGGCATTGTGCTGTTTTTTGGAATTATTCTTTCGGTGGTAATCGGTGTACCAAAAGGGATTCTGGACAGCAGAAAGAATGACCAAACCGGGACTTTTAAAATGCTCCAATCACTGATACCGCTTTCGATTCCTGATATTCTATCCATTGGTCTTGTTCAGGTGCTGGCTCTATACCTGTTCAAGAATGGGATCACTTTTCTTGGCATTGGCCCCATCGAGTTCAAAGGAGATCAGTACTGGTATAATGCTATTTATCCGATCCTGGCCATTTCAATTTTACCCACGGCTTACATTGCCAGAACGACTGCGACAGCAATTGAGGAAGGGTTTTCAAAGCCCTATGTCCTGGCGGCCAGAGGAAAAGGCTGCTCGCGGATGAGAATCATCAAAAACCATCTGCTGAAGAGCATATTCTATGAGATACTCTCGGTATTTCCAACAATTCTTGCTCTCTTTTTCTCCAGTCTTATCATTGTAGAAAGACTGTTCTATTATCGTGGGATAGGCTATGAAATGATAAATTTCTACACTTCCCAGAGAATAGACCCCGTCATGGGGGGGATTGCGTTCAGCTATTTCATGACGGTCATGGCTGTCCTCTATTTTGCAATCCTATTTATGTTCAATCTTTTGAAAGAACTGCTGATTAAAAGTAAAAAGTCCTAAAAAGAGAGGAGAGAAGAAGATGGCATTATTGACAGTGAACAATATTAAGACCTATTTTTATCTTGATGGTGAGGAGCTCCCTGCAGTAGATGATGTAAGTTTTACCCTAGAAGAGAACAAAACCCTGGCGATAATCGGAGAATCAGGAAGCGGTAAGAGCGTCTTAGTGCTCAGCATCATGGGATTGGTGGATAAACCGGGGAAAGTGCTTCAAGGGGAAGCTCTTTATGGAAATACGTCTTCACGGGATTTATTGAAGATGAAAGAAAGAGATATGCAAAAAATCAGAGGAAATGAGATTGCGATGATTTATCAGGATCCCATGTCCACGCTAAATCCTCTTATCCCCGTGGGGAAACAGATCGAGGAAGCTTTACTGATCCATAAGAAGGGGAGCAAGAAGGAGAACCGAAAAAAGACGCTGCAGCTCATGGAGGATGTTGGAATTTCTGATGCGCAAGAAAGATTCATGGATCTTCCAAGCAAGTTCAGTGGCGGTATGAGACAACGTATTATGATTGCCATGGCCATTGCGTGCAATCCAAAGATTCTGATCGCAGATGAACCAACCACGGCACTAGATGTGACGATTCAGGCTGAAATTCTGGATCTTCTTAAGAAACTCCAGAAAGAGCAGAAAATGGCTATGATCTTAAACACACATGATCTTGGAGTGGTGAAGGATATGGCTCATGATGTTTGCGTTATGTACTGCGGTAAAGTCATGGAGAAAGCTTCATCCAACGAAATTTTCATGAATCCTTTGAATCCATACACCATCGGGCTCATGGAGTGTATGCCGGGACAAGGGAATCCAAAAGAGAAACTGCAGGCCATTGAGGGATATGTTCCGCATCCTTCTGATTTTCCAAAAGGCTGCAGATTTTCCACCAGGTGTCCTTATGCAATAGACAAATGCCATAGTCAACTGCCTGAATTATCGGAGGTGTCACCGAATCATTTTGTCCGATGTTTCCTTGTCCAAGAAGGGATTCCGTTGATCAAAAAGGCTTAAATCAAGGGTTTGAGGGACGGTGTAAAATATTGATCCCTTTAAAAGTTGACAGACCAATGGTTCCGGGGTATAATGAACATGTTCTTAAGGAAAAGACATTTCTAAGAACCCTATCGCGGGGTGGAGCAGTTGGCAGCTCGTCGGGCTCATAACCCGAAGGTCGCAGGTTCAAGTCCTGCCCCCGCTACCATTTAAAAAACTGTAAGATTATCAGAAGATGATCTTGCAGTTTTTTTTTGTCCTTTTAAATAGGTATGTATGGATAGAGGATGCACAAAACGGCCGAAACCATACGTCTGAAGCTTGGGAAAACTCCACTGAGCTTTTAACAAGAGCATAACATGGATACAAACAATCCAAAACAATCATCTCCTATAATTGAAAATGTAAGGCATGAAGTAGATGTCTGATAAAAAGTAAGATATTACTTAGGAGGAAGAAAATGAACAAGAAACTTATGGGAATTATTACATCCTTAACTGTGGCGGCCATGTTTGCTGCTTGCGGTGCAAAAGAGGAATCACCAGAAACCCCTGGTACAGAAAATCCTGGAGCAGAGACACCAGCAGGAGAAGAGCTGGAAGGCTCCATAATCGTAGATGGTTCCGGAACCGTTTATCCACTGATGGCCAATATCGCCGAGAATTATATGGTGAATGAGCAGCCTGGCGTAAGCGTTCAGGTTGGAAGAGCGGGATCCAGTGCAGGACTGAAGAAGTTCATTGCAGGAGAACTGGATTTTGCAGATGCATCTAGAAAGATTAAGGATACCGAAGTTCAAGAGCTTGAAGCTGCGGGGAAGAAAATGGGGGAGAATGTCCTTGAGATTGAACTTGCGTATGATGGGCTCACCATGGTCATCAACAAGGAGAACACTTGGGCAACAGAGATGACACAAGAAGAAATCGTCAATATGTACGTATCCGGAAAGCACAAATCTGATGACAAAGTTCTGTGGTCTGACATCAGAGCTGAATGGCCAAAAGAAGAGGTCAAATTCTTCGGACCCAATGAGAATCACGGTACATACGAGTTCTTCTATGAAGTGATTCTGGATGAACAGGATATGGTGTCTAATGTGAATCTGCAGCAGGAATATTCCACCCTGGTGGATCTTGTGTCAAAAGACAAGAATGCCATAGCGTTCTTCGGATATGGATACTATGCTTCCAATACGGACAAACTGACTGCTGTAAAGGTGGACTTTGGAAATGGAGCTGTGGAGCCATCACTTGACACCATAGGCTCAGACCTGGAATATGCTGGTTTCACAAGACTTGTCTATACGTATCTAGACTTGGATAAAGCAAAAGGAAATCCGGCAATTCTCGATTACGCATTATATGTCATTTCAGAAGAAGGTGCATCAAAGCTTTCTGGAGACAATGGTTTCGCGCCAATTCCTGCTGCAAAGCATGCAGAATATAAAGCTATTCTTGAAGGTTTGAAATAACAATTAAAATAGAGCAAGACTACAGATGAGAGCACTACTCTCATCTTATGCTTGCGTTCAAAAGATCGTAATGAGGAGATAGATTCCTATGGAAAAAGATACAAAGGTGCGGGAACTCATTCAGAAGAAAATCAAAGAGAAGAATTACATCATGGACAAGATTATTCCAGGTTTTCTTCTGACCATGGCACTTATTTCTGTGTTCACGACCTTTGGTATTGTGATCACTTTAATCACGGATGCATTCCGTTTTTTCAGTGCAGTTCCCATCAGTGAGGTATTTAGCACAGACCTTGCGCCCCTCAATAAAAATCCAAGGTTTGGATTTTTGCCCCTATTTGTTGGCACCATCACCACATCATTGATTGCAATGATGGTCGCAGTACCAGTAGGACTTGCTGCAGCAATTTATCTGAGTCAGTTTTCTTCACAAAAGGTAAGAAAAGTGGTGAAACCTATGCTGGAAGTGCTGGCAGGTATTCCGACCATCGTGTATGGTTTTTTCGCATATTCTTTTGTTACGCCACTTCTTATGAACCTCATTCCTTCACTAGAAGCAAAGAATGCGCTAAGTCCTGGGATTGTCATGGGCATTATGATTATACCCATGGTTGCGTCTCTTTCTGAGGATGCTATGAATGCTGTTCCTGAGATCATGAAAGAAGGGGCCTTGGGACTGGGTTCAACAAAACTGGAAGTTGCATTTAAAGTGGTGATTCCTGCAGCGATTTCAGGGATATTGTCTTCCATTGTTCTGGGGATCTCCCGAGCCATTGGTGAAACGATGATTGTGACCATAGCCAGTGGAAGCTCTAAAGCTTTTACACTTGACATCACAAAATCCATGCAGACAATGACAAGTTATATCGTAGAATTTACCAGCGGAGATGCAGCCAGCGGGACCACGGGATATTATAGCTTATATGCTGTTGGACTCCTCCTGTTCTTATTTACCATGGGGATGAACCAGCTGGCACATTATATCTCTAAAAAGTACAGGGAGGTATATTAGCATGGAACTGAAAAAAACAGCAAAAACAGATGTATCAAAAAATGTATCACCTGTGCAAAGAGTGTTTAAGGCCAATCCAGCTCAAATCAAAAGACGGGTAAGGCTCAGTAAAATACTGAAGAGTGTATTCGGGATGCTCGTGATATCCGCTTTACTGGTTTTGGTGTTTCTTCTAGTAGATATCCTCCGAGATGCAAGAGGGTGGCTTGACTGGGATTTTATTACTGGAAATCTTTCCATTTTCCCTGAGAAAGCCGGAATATATGGCGCCATTGCGGGGACGGTCTATATGATGATGATTGTTGTTCCTGTGACATTTGTGCTAGGGGTTTCTACGGCTATTTATCTGGAAGAATATGCAAAGCCCGGGAAGCTCAAGCAGTTTATAAATATCAATCTCAGCAATCTGGCGAGTGTTCCATCTGTCATATTCGGACTGTTAGGTCTTGCTGTTTTTTCAAGACTTCTGGGATTGGGTGGCAGTATTCTGGCAGGTGGACTGACGATGTCACTGCTGGTGCTTCCTATTGTTGTGGTTTCAGCCCAGGAATCTTTGAAAGCTGTACCAGGATATTTACGGGAGGCCTCCTATGCATTGGGAGCAGACAAGTGGACAACCGTTAGCAGAGTGGTGATTCCGGTTGCCCTTCCAGGGATGATAACTGGTTTTATCCTTGGGATATCCCGTGCCATCGGAGAAACGGCTCCGCTGGTGGTTCTGGGAATTCCTACACTGATCATGAGAGTTCCGAGAAGTGTGTTGGATGATTTTACCACTTTGCCCATTCAGATCTATTATTGGACATTGGATACCGTTCTTACACCAGAATATGCGAATCTGGCAGCAGCAACAATTGTGGTTCTTCTGCTGGTTCTGTTCTTTATGAACTCCATTGCCATCTACATCAGAAATCGCTTTGAAAAGAAATTTTAGCAGGAGGTGCATGAATCATGGAAAACAAAGACACTGTCTTTGAGGTGAAGAATCTTGACTTGTGGTATGGCAAAGATCAGGCACTGAAGAAGATTAATCTCGATATATACAAGAATGAAGTTACAGCCATCATTGGTCCATCCGGATGCGGAAAATCCACGTTTATCAAGACGCTGAACCGTATGGTGGAAAATATCCCCATAGTCAGAACAGAAGGACAGATTTTATACCATAGAAAAGATATTTTTGATAAGGAAATCCGGGTCGAGGAGCTGAGAACTCAGGTTGGTATGGTGTTTCAAAAACCAAATCCTTTTCCTAAATCCATTCTCGAGAATGTGCTCTATGCACCTAAAATTCATGGGCTGAAAGATAAGAATCTGCTCATGGAAATTGCGGAAAAGAGTCTGAAAGGTGCAGCGCTATGGAATGAGGTGAAGGACAGACTCCATGACAATGCCTATGGACTCTCTGGGGGTCAGCAGCAGAGATTATGTATCGCCAGAGCATTGGCTGTGCAGCCGGATGTCATACTTATGGATGAGCCTACATCGGCGCTGGATCCGATTGCAACTGCAAAAATCGAAGAACTCATGGAAGATTTAAAGAATGACTACACCATCGTCATTGTGACCCATTCCATGCAGCAGGCAGCGAGAATATCAGACCGTACCGCTTTTTTTCTTATGGGAGAGATGATTGAGTATGGAGATACGAAGGATCTGTTCACCAATCCTCGCGACAAGCGGACAGATGACTATATCACCGGAAGATTTGGTTAAAGGAGAATATAAAATGACATTAAGCAATATTGAACTTACCATCAGCCATATGAACAACAATCTCCTTCGGATGGGTTTCTTAGTAGAAACACAGATCAAAAGAGCGATCAGAGCTTTAACTGAAAAGGACATGAAGCTCGCGGAACTTGTCATCAGAGAAGATGTGCAAATCAACGATCTCATGAGATCCATAGAGGATGAAGCCATCCGTCTCATTGCAACCCAAGGGCCGGTAGCCTCGGATCTTCGTAATATTTTCACTGTCATCAAGATTGTTACAGATCTGGAACGCATGGGAGATCATGCTAAGGATATTGCAGAGATTACCTTGAAGAACAAAGATATTCTTGAAGATGTCATCAATGAGAATCTCATTGAAATTGCAAGACTTGTCATGAAGTTCATTTCAGAGTCTTTGGATTCATTTGTAGCCAAAGATCATGAAAAGGCATTGGAACTGACGAAGATGGATGATGAGATAGACCGGCTGACAACAGAATCCATCGGAAAACTCTATGATAAAGCTCAGAGTGATCCAGCCCTTCTCCGCTTAGCTGGAGAGCTTCAGTTTGTACTGAAATACTTGGAAAGAAATGGTGATCATGCGACCAATATCTGCGAATGGACCGTGTATATTGTAACGGGCCAGTTCAAAGAGCTGAACTAAAGCAAAAACTTGAAAATCGCCAGCGGCTGCAATGCGGACTTTAAGTAAAATCAGTGAGAATTCTCCCATCTTCTGAAGGTGGGGGATGAATCACTTTTTATTTTGTTCTGCCATGAATATTTTCACCTCTGCAAGGTTATGATTTAGGGTGAAAATATGATGTGAGAGTTTTAAATGAAGCATATCGGTATGGAATTTATTCAACTGATGCAGAGAACGTGTCTTTTATAAAATCTTTATCTGTGCCTATTGTTTTACAATAGAGATATCGACCAAGAAGCTCTCACATTAAAATGTTGTCATTCCTTTCAGTGGTGAGCAGTTCACATCGCTGCGCAGTCAGTATCCGCTGAATTGTTGTTTGCTGTATATACGGAAGTAGTAGCTGCTTCTTCCATGATCGATAGAATTTCTGGGGGAGAGGGAAAAACCGAATAGAAGCGAAAGGTTCTTCCCTGATGGTTGGTGCTTTCTGAATGAGCAAATCCATAATTTTATCAACTTAACAGCATTGTGATAGCCTTTATCATAAGATATAATAAAAGGAGTGCTTTTTACAATATAGGACGTATGACTGCATATTTTTATGGATTGAGGAGAAATGATATGGGAGTGTTGGAGTCTATCGAGAATCAGTTTTATTTTGATATGCTGGAACTTTCATCCGATCGGATTTGTATTGTGGACTTTGAGGGTAAAGTGCTGTTCACAAACAAAGCTTTCAGAGAGAAATTCTTTATAGAAGATGCTCAAGATTCTCACTTCCCCCTGAATGGTGTTTTTCGGGTGGAAGATTTTTCGCGTTTCAGCCAAATTCTTTCACGGGCAAAGAGAAGCGAGAATCCACTTCACTTCGTTGGGATTGGAAAAGATGAAGTTCCAGTGATGGTCACAGTGAAGAAAGTTCCATCCACCCAGCTGCGTGAGGACTACTTTTACTGCGTTTTTCGTCCTGAGAATCTGTATCAGGCCCCAGTGGTAAAAATAAACCAGCTTCTTTCTTTGTATGACTGGCAAGAGGACAGCAGCCTAGCTGTTTCTATAGAACAGAATGCAATTGAAGTGATGGGGGAGATGGCAGGAGCTGCCGCCGCATACTGGTGCCCTTACGACAAGAAGAAAGAAAAGTTCGGGTTTATGAAACAGAGTGGACAAGGTTTCTTGAAAAAAGAAGAAAAAATCTTCTGGTTTATACTTCCCTTAAGTGTGGAGAAGAATCAGGAAGAGACTGTGGATTATTATGATGATTTTCCCCACATCTTTGGGAACGCTCTTCTTGAGTCTATTCCCATTGAAATACGAATGGAGATTTATGACGGGTCAGACCTTCACTGTATCATAGTGGGGAATGGGGAAGAACTTTTTGGCGCGGTGCTTATATCACAAAAAGAGTTTCAAGCGCATCAGCAGATTCTATGGAGCCTTTGTCTCTCCCAGTTGAAGTCCTTTGTAAAAACAAAACGGGAGTATCAGTTTTTTAGAGAACAGTTTTATAAATATAAATTCGGTATCAATGCGATAGGGGTTGCTACTTGGGAATGGGACATCAGAAGCAATACCATCATCTTCTCCCGTAAATGGGCAGAAATCATGGGATTTGAATATGAAGAGCTCAGTGAGCGGTTAGAAGACTGGAAGGACCGCTGGCATCCGGAGGAGCGGCAGGAGAATGAGAGACTGCTTGAAGCGTTTCTGTCTGGTGAAATCCAAAGCTATAGTCCGATCCATCGCATGCAACATCGAGATGGACATTGGAAATGGTTTATGACAAGAGGACATTTGGTTCGGGACCGTCTTGGAAACCCAATCACCATTTCTGGATTTCATGTGGATATTACAGAGTCTGAAACGATGCGTGCTCATTATCTGCAAGAAAGAGAAAAATATCTGGATATCATTGAAGCGACCAGAGCAGGAACTTGGGAATGGAACATTCAGACAGGTGAAAACATCTATAATGAAAGATGGGCTGAGATTGTCGGATATACACTGGAAGAACTTGAGCCCATTACAGATGACACTTGGGCAAACCTTGTACATCCGGATGATCTTGTACGGTCTGATGAAATTGTTCAATCACTTTTTTACCGTGAAAAAGAGTATTATTCCATGGAATGCAGAATGAGACATAAGGACGGGCATTGGGTGTGGGTTCTGGATAAAGGAAAAGTTGTCCGATGGACAGAGGATGGGAAACCGCTTCAGATGTTTGGCACACATATTGATATAACGGAAGCAAAACTTCTGGAAATGGAAGTGAAGAACCGAGAAGATAACTACAGGCTCCTTGTGGAAAGCAGCTACGATATTGTATATAGACTGGATAAGAATGGTATATTTGAGTTCATATCGGCTGCCTGGGAGAAGGTGCTTGGACATTCCATTAAAGAATCCATCGGACAGTCCTTTGAACCTTATGTGCACAAGGACGATCTTCCTAGGATACAGGAGTTTTTCTGGCACATCGAACATACTGGTCAGCGGATGGAGACTGCGGATTACAGACTGCTGCACAAGGATGGTTCCTACCACTGGTTTACCACCAATGCAGTACCAATCCTGGATGAAGCTGGAATTGTCATCGGATTTACTGGTATTGCCCGTGATACAACGGAAGTGAAAGAAGCAAACCTGAAAATACTGGAGCAGAAGGATGAGCTGGAGAGGTTTTTTAAAGTGAATCTGGATTTCTTCTGTATTACAGATTCAAGAGGTGTATTCCTCAAGGTGAATGATGCATGGGAAAAGTTCCTCGGGTTGAAAGTGAAGAATCTTCTTGGTCAGAATGCTTTGCAGTTTGTTCATCCTCATGATCTGGAGCTTCTAAAAGATGCCATCAGCCAGATGATTGAGGACAAGAAAGATGGAAGCTTCACTTTGCGCTTTCGCCGAGCAGACGAGAGTTATGTGATGCTGGAGTGGAAAGCGCAATATACAGACAATCTCATCTATGCCGCAGCCAGAGATGTGACAGAGAAGAAAAAGCTTCAGGAGAACCTGTTTATTGAGAAAGAGCTTTTCCGGACTACGCTATTATCTGTTGGGGATGGTGTAATTGCCACAGATGAGACCAATAGAGTGCTTCTGATGAATACAGCAGCTCAGGAAATGACTGGTTGGACACTGGAAGAAGCGGCAGGAAGACCCATTGATGAAATCTATAAAGTCATTTATGAAGAGTACGATTTAGCGCACGACAGTTTTTCAGAAAGCAGAGCCTACTATCGCAGGGGAGAATCCAATGATCGGATTCTCTTGGCAAAAGATGGAAGAAAACTGCCCATTGAAGAGAGTATTTCTCCAATCAAAGGCAGTGATCAGGGGATTACTGGAATTGTGACGGTATTTCGGGACATTACCCCTAAAATCGAAAAACAGAAGCAGACAGAATATCTAAGTTATCATGATGTGCTTACCGGTTTATACAACAGGCGATTTGCAGAGGATATGCTGAAAAGAATTGACTTGAACAGGAACCTTCCATTATCTGTTATGATGATGGACCTGAACGGGCTGAAGCTCACTAATGATGCCTTTGGGCATGACTTGGGAGACCTGCTTCTGATACACTCAGCAAGAATCATGAGAACGCATCTGAGAGAAGGGGATATCCTTTCCAGGATGGGTGGAGATGAGTTCATGGTGCTGATGCCTAAGACTTCCATGAAGGAAGCCGAAGAGGTGAAATCCAAGATTCTGAAAGAAGCAGATGCTTGTGAAGTGGATTCAGTTCAGATTTCCATAGCCGTAGGCATCGCAACCAAAACATTAAAGCATCAAAATATACAGGAAGTTGTAAAGGTATCAGATAATAATATGTATCGTGATAAATTGAAATACGGGAAAATCATGAAACATAAAATGATTGATACCATACTTGATAGATTAAGAGAACAATATCCTAAAGAGAATGAGCATCTTCATCATGTGGCAATGATTGCCAGAAGCATCGGTGAAGCGATGGGAATGAGTCATGAAGCACAAGATAGACTGTTTACCGCAGGAAAACTTCATGATATCGGGAAAATCAAGGTCCCAAGAGAGATCCTTCTAAAGGCAGGACCTTTAACCTATGAGGAGTATGAAGTGGTCAAAAAACATGCAGAAACCAGCTATCAGATTATCAAATCCTTAGAAGAATACGGGTATCTGGCTGAAGATGTTTTATATCATCATGAACGTTTTGACGGAAAGGGGTATCCTGAAGGCTTGAAGGGGGATGAAATTCCTCTGCATTCAAGAATTCTGAACATTGCAGATGCATATGAGGCTATGACACATGAAAGGACATACAGCAGGAAGAAAAGCCTGGAAGAAGCTGCGGAAGAACTGAGAGCCCATAGTGGAACGCAGTTTGATCCTCAAATCGTTGATATCTTTATCAGACAGGTGCTGAAAATAGAAAAGAACTGACAGGCAACAAGAGCATTTTCTCAACAAAGACCATGAAGGCAGAAGCAGTGAATCCCAGCTTTTGTTTGACAGGGCAAAATACTTAGGGTAATATGATTAGATGTACAGAAATGCAAAGTTAGAAAAAAGAGGTGAAGTAAATGGCAAAACCCATCGTAGCCATCGTCGGGAGACCGAATGTTGGTAAATCGACCTTATTCAATAAATTGGCAGGTCATAGAATTGCCATCGTAGACGACACACCTGGCGTAACAAGAGATCGGATTTATGCAGATGCAGACTGGCTGCATCATGAATTTAAATTAATTGATACAGGTGGAATTGAGCCAAAGAGTGATGATATTATTCTGGCTCAGATGAAAAGACAGGCACAAATCGCCATTGATACTGCAGATGTGATTATTTTTGTGGTAGATGGAAAACAAGGACTTACGGATTCAGACAATGAAGTAGCTACAATGCTCAGAATCAGCCAGAAGCCCATTGTTCTTGCAGTGAACAAAGTGGATAATCTGAAAGATGAAGCCAATGCGTATGAGTTCTACAATCTTGGTATTGGAAATCCCTTTGCCATCTCTGCAGGACAAGGCCTTGGTTTAGGGGATCTATTGGATGAAGTGGTCAGTCACTTTAAAGATTATGAAAAAGAAGAGGACGACGAGTTCATACGGGTTGCATTTGTAGGAAGACCGAATGTTGGCAAATCCTCTCTCATCAACAAACTTCTTGGAGAAGAGAGATCCATAGTCACAGACATTGCGGGCACAACCAGAGATGCGGTGGACAGTTATCTGGAGACCAAGGAAGGAAAGTTTGTCCTGGTGGATACGGCTGGACTTCGCAGAAAGTCTAAGGTTAAAGAAGAGATTGAAAGATATTCTGTAGTCAGAACCCTTACAGCCATTGAAAGGGCTGATGTGGTTGTACTGATGATTGATGCTGAGGAAGGCATTGCCGATCAGGATGAAAAAATCATCGGATATGCCCATGACATGAAAAAAGCCATCATGGTCATTGTCAATAAATGGGATCTCATCGAAAAAGATGACAAAACCATGGATAAGTATATGAATGATTACAAGATGAGCTTAAAGTTCATGCAGTATGCGCCATTCCTGTTTATTTCTGCGCTGACAGGGCAAAGAACCCATAAGGTGCTTCAGATGATCAGGATGTGCTATGACAACTATAATAAAAAAATAGCGACTGGAGTTCTTAATGATGTGATTGGCAAGGCACTTCTTCAGAAAGAGCCGCCTATGATAGGAACCAAGAGACTGAAAGTGTTTTACGGAACACAGACAGGTGTAAAACCGCCTACATTTGTGTTCTTCATCAATGATGAATCAGCACTTCATTTCTCCTATTCCCGATATATCGAGAACCAGCTGAGAGATGCCTTTGATTTCACAGGTACCGGATTAAAAATCGAATACAGGGAAAAGAAAAAAGATTCATAGTAAATAAAGCGCCAAGTCCTGTTGTGGACTTGGCGCTTTATTTATTGTGTTTTGCAGCTGTTTTGTATGGCATGCTGAAAAGCATACTTGTCCCGAAGAAGGGAAAGAAGGTTTTCCAGTGGCCTGTAGAGGAAAATTCCAAGAATGAAATTTGACGCTCCGTGGACCACATCAAATGGAATACCTCTCAGCCAATAGACGACTCCATAAGAGACTCCATAAAAAACGGATTCAATTAGGGCGAAGAAAAGGCCGAAACAAAGTCCAAAAGTCAGAGCCAGAAAAGCAAATGGCCACTCAGACTGTGTTTTCTTGTACAACATTGAACTGAGAAAGATCAGCAGCGGCCATAGGAGATAGTATCCAATGAGCCATGTCTGGAGACCATATAAGAAGATCTCGATGGTTGAAAATATTATGGAAACCAGAAATGTCTTTTTAAAGCCGAAAACTGAAGCATATACCATAAACAGCAACGTTACGATCTCAACATTGGGGATAAAGGAAAGAGCCATCTTTCCTGCTGTAAGCGAAGCGCTGAGCAGGGGGATGAGAACAATGTCATGGACACTGAGATTAGAAACCTTGAACTTCAAAGGTGTATTCATCTCCATCATTTACTGGTATTTCCTTAATGCCGACCATGGCATCTTCCCCATTGATTTTAATACTGTAAAACTCTTTCGTAGCATCCGCTTTGTAATCAAGAAGACCTACGAGCATTGGCCCATATTGCGTATCTTCTGTTACGACTTTCAGTTCCTCTGTATTTTCATTGAGAAGTTCTTCCACATAAAGAGCGTCTGTTTTGAAAGATTTTGTGTAGTCAATATTCTCATTGGCAACAATAATGTTTACGGTGACTTCTTTTGTGCCTTCTTCTCCTTTAGGAAAGAGCAGCTTTGAAAGACCAAAACCACCTAATGCTAGAAGTATGATAACGAGAACGGCAACGAGTTTTTTGTTCATGTTTTCCTCCTTGTGTACGAAACCGTACAATATTATGTAAGAATCACTTTAAGAAAAACCTTGAAAGGTGTACAAGGGGAAAATAAAAAGCACCCTTGAAGGTGCGTGAAAGCATCTGCTGGAGATCAGCCAGCAAAGCAAAGTGACACCTCATGACCCGTGAGGGGAGTCTAAAATAATACAGGCAGGTCTTCCGGCTTGACTATGTAAAAGAATTCACCTTCCCAGATCATATCCAGTGGCGTAGGAATTCTTAAGAGTCTTACGGCGGCGGGACCGCACAGGCTTTTCCTGTTTCCCTCTTCGTGCAAAGCGCATACTTTGCAACCTATATCATTAAAATATTAAATTTTCTTAAAATGTATTCTTATAAGCCCATTATATCACATAACGTGAAAAGTTCTAGATGAAGGTAAGATTTCTTTTTCTGAGATAAACCCAATGAATACCAACCAGAAGGAAATAACTGACTTTGACACTCCCACAGCTAAAGCAATGGGATTCTTGGGTGATTAAACGCCAGTCTGTTTCCAGTAGGCGAGTATGACCCCAAGCTGAGG
>RCMY010001039.1_pt1 | contig 39439 bp, 37 predicted proteins | sample 2041341 | NCBI WGS metagenome assembly RCMY01 (sample SAMN09708234, study PRJNA481090) | Marine sediment metagenome, whole genome shotgun sequencing project. | reverse complement strand
TTGCCATCGTCCGCGAGTGCGCAGCCCGCACGGACACGCCCGTCGAAGCGTTCGTCGCCGCCTTGGCCACGCACTCCGGCATCGAGATCAGCTGAGGAGGTGAACGGTCTCAGCGTTCGAGCCCCCGGGCTGCTGGGCGACGGATGAGTTGTTCGAGGCGACGCCTTGCTGCGGCAATCCGCTCTCCTTCGGGATCGTTCCCCCGATCACCGACCACTGAACCGACCGACGAGCGATCCAACTCGGCTCCCTCTGTCCGATTCGAGAGTTCTCGCAACGTCCGGCGCCGCTCGATGGCGCTCGTGTCGTCTGGCTGTCGCACGAGAGCGGTGACCACGGCGCCAGTCGCTGACCACTCATCTGTGGGACCAGCGGGGCCGTGCTGGTCGGGGTCGAAGGCCGGCGGTGCGGTGTGGACGTGGTTGACGTTCCGACCGCGGGTCATGCCGACGTAGAGCTGTTTGGCGTTCGTGCGCTCGTCGACGATGAGGTGGGCTTCGTCGACCGTTGAGCCTTGTGCTCGGTTGATGGTAGATGCGTAGTCGACAGTGAGGTTACCGGCTTCGACATAGGCGGCGGGGATGGCGTGGCGGTCTCCGTTGTCGAGATTGGTGAGGTACAGCTCGTCGCGGGTGCCGGCGTTGACGGTCCATCGGTCACCGTTGCGCACCCACTCCCCGCCGCCCGGGCCGTAGGTGAGGAGGCGGTCGTTCGAGCGAGTGACGACTGGCTCGCCAGGATAGAAGACGCGGCTGCCGATCTCGATCCGCTCGTCGGGGTCGAGCCAGCCGGCGCGTGCGAGCCGGTCGGTCAGGGTGACGTTCAGTTCGTTGACAACCTTGTTGGTCGGTGCCATCACGAGCACGTTGCGTCCGTCGATGATCCCGGTGAATGCTTGGTCGGCGACTGCCTCGATCGCTGCGGACTGATCGGCGTGGCCATGGATGCGACCATGCCGGTCGTAGACGCCGACGACCTTCGGGTCGCTGTTGCGGAGGTCGAGTGAGGCGGCGGCTTCCCAGTGCTGTTCGAATCGGTGGAGCGTGTCGAGTTCAACCGTTGCGACTTCGGGGTCGCTGATGAGTTCGGCGAACATGCCGCCGGCATCGACGGCGTCGAGCTGGCGGTGATCGCCGACGAGAATCGTTCGCCAGTTCTTGGCTTCGGCGATCTGGGCGTATTGGTGGAGGGTTCGGGTGTCGACCATGCCTGCTTCGTCGATCACCACGACCGAACGTTCCGGCAGCTCCCATCGTGCGCTCGCAGGCCCGCGGCCGTCTCGCTGTCTGGGCGAGTGCTCGTAGACGAGCTTGTGCAACGTGTCCGACTCAAGCCCGGCACCCTCTTGCAGAGCCTGCGCCGCGGACGCTGACGGCCCGGCACCGAACACGGCGATACCGGCCGAGTTCCAGGCGGTGACTGCTGCGGCGAGCATCCGGGTCTTGCCGGAACCGGCGGGACCGACGACCGTGATGACCGGACGAGGCTCGGTCAGCATCGCAGTCACCGCTGCCGCTTGCGAAGCATCGAGGCCAACAACCGTGTCAGCACCGACCGCGATTGCTCGATGTCGTCCATCGGCGGCGGAGCGTGCCCAGTCGACGATGCCGTGCTCGCGCAAGAGATGGCGGCTCGTCGTGTACCGGACTGCCGACGGAGGCATCTGCACCGGCCGTCCGTCCGAGGCTCGCAGCATGTCGCCCGGCTCGCCGGGTGGTGTGAGGTCGACGACACCAGCTGATGCCGTTGCCTCGGACAGCACTTCTTCGATCGTTGCGGCGATGGTCGCCGGGTCGGGTCCGGTGACGCGCATCGCGATCTGCTCGATCAGCTGCGGCTCCGCCCACTCCGCATGCCGTGTCTCGACGGCTTCGAGGACCTCGTCGATCGACGGGCGAACCACCGGCAGTGGCCTCGGCGAGCCCGCCAACACCGACGCCAACATCTGATCGACATCAACGATCGCGTCGGCACGCGCCCGCCACCGATCCCGCAGTGTCGACGTCGGCAAACCAGCATCCGATGGCTTCGCCTGACGGGTGGCGAGGGTGATCATCTTGTGGGCCTTGCCGACCTCGGCCGGTGTCGGATCGCGGCCTTCACGGTCGACGAACCCGGCGACCCAGTGCTCGAGTTCAGTTTCGATGTCGACACTGCGCTGGGAGAACTCGACCAACACGTCGGCGTCGATGCCGATGATGTCGGCCTGACCGTTCGCATCGACGTCGCCGAACTCGACACCCAGTTCCGAACACAACACCGTCCGAAAATGCGTCTGATACTGAACACCGGCTGCCTTGGCCTGCCGATACAAGCCACGGGCGTCGAGTGTCCGCCACTGCCCATCCGACAACGTCTGCACTGCGTTCGCGATCAACACATGATCATGGAGCTGCGGGTCGAGCGCCCGACTGGTGCGGCGCCGATACCGGACCCCGAACACACCCTCGGTATCCACCACGGCTGCGCCGGCATGCCCTGTTCGCGTGTACGCGATCCGTGGTGACAGTGACGCGATTGCCTGTTCGACCGCAGCGGTGTGTGCAGCCTCGACCGCCGCTGCAACGGCGGGGTCGCCGAGGGCGTGGAGGACGCTGGCCGACTTCGGTGCTGAGAACGTCAGGTCGAACGCCGTCACCGAACGTTCCGTCACATTGGTCTTACCGAGCAGGGTTCCGTCCGGTGCGCACCTTGCTTCCAACAACAATCCGGCGTCAACGGCAGTCGCCAGACTGCCGGCGACAGCACCACCCAGATCCGCACGACCGAGCCAGACACCCGGCGCATCACCATCACCCGCGTAGTAATCCTCCACACCGGCCACGACAGCCGACTCGTAGTACCCGGCGTTCCCCGGGCGGACTTTGCCGACGCTCAACATGACACGACACGCGCACGATCACCGTGGTGCAAATGTCTGAACCCACTTCCACAACACGCGGCGCAACGACGACGCCCCACGGCGGGGATGCACGCCACACCGACCGGACCAGCACCACCCGGCCGCCGGGGCCGGAGCACACAGCGCTCCCCGACCGACCGCCCGCAACGCACGCCCGGAGCGCCGACCCGGCAGGGTGCCGCAACCAACCGCTCGAAGGCGTGGCCGAGGGCGTTGTCGCAGGACAACGAGAGAAGGAGAGAGCTCACTACTGACGTAAAGGCCGCTCCGAGCGGAGAACGGGACAAGACTTTTCAGCATCCGGCGTGCGCACGACGCCTCGCCCGATCGTGTCTCCGCATGCGACGTGGTCGTGTTCCATCCGCACCCGTGCGTCGATGTCCCTTGTCGGGCTCCACTCGGCCTTTACACGAGCATGACCACAGCACCGACCAACCCATCCGCCACAGCCCGAGCCACCGTGTCCGAGCGTCCGCTTCTCATCACGGTGGTCGAAGCCGCCGAGGCTCTCGCGCTCAGCCGCTCATCGATCTACCAGTTGATCTGGTCTGAACAGCTCGTCCCGATCCGAATCGGCCGGAGCGTTCGGTTCTCGATGCAGCAGATCGAGCAATTCGTTGCCGACCGATCGACGCTCTCGTGACGAATGGCCCGGAGCCTTGCCCTGACAAATCGTGGCCGTTGCAGAAACAGTACCGTTTTGGTACTGTTTCTGTGTGCCGGGAAAGTACTGGAGTGACGTAATGGACGCCGCCGTCGACAACGGTGGCTACGTCACGCCTGCACTCGTCGACATCCCGTCGGTCGAGCTTCGCAAGATGGTCGCCCGCGGCACGCTCGACTCCGCCGGCCACGGTGTGTATCGAGTCCCCGCACTCCCACTCGACCGCAACGACGAGTTCATCCTCGCTCGGCTCTGGGCGGCCGGTCGCGGCGTCGTGTCCCACGACTCGGCACTGCTCGTTCACGAACTCTGCGACATCAACCCCTCTGCGGTTCACCTCACGATTCCGACGAGCTATCGCATCAGTCGTGCCGGCGGGGAGCGCTACCACCTTCATCGAGCCGACCTGCTGGATCGAGACGTGACACGGCTCGACGCCGTCGTGCTCACAACGGTCCAACGGACCCTCAACGACTCGGTGGGCTACGTCGAGGACTACCTCGTTCGACAAGCAATCGAGACAGCCAGCCAACGCGGGGCCATCACGGCAGCCGACCGAGATCGACTCACGATCACGTTGACCGCGGGAGCATCATCGTGACGCAACGGCCTCGCAGCTCGAAGGAGTTCCAACGACTTCTTCAACGCCACGCTGCGGAGATCAATCAGCTTCCCCAGCGTGTCATGCACCTCGTTCGCGTCGGGGTCGTCTGCGCCATGCTCGACCAAGTTCGCCACGACGATGGCGGGCACCTGTTCATCGTCAAAGGTGGAACTGCAATGCAGCTTCGGCTCGGTGTCGGAGCCCGAGCGACCACCGATCTCGATGTGGCCTTCCGCGGCCACTTCGACGAGTGGCTCGTGCGGTTCGACGACGCCACCAGAGCGACAACATGGAACGGCTTCTCGCTGGCGCGCAAGTCGGAGCCGGCGCCGATCGAGATTCCCGGGATGGGATACACACCATGGCGGGTTCCGCTCCAGGTGCGCTACGAAGGCCGGGACTTCGGCTCGATCGCATTCGAGGTCACGATCGACGAGACCTCAGGTGACCATCACGAACTCGTCGAGCCCGACGACATTCCGCTCACAGTGTTCTCGATCCAGCCTCCGCACGTCGTCCCATGTCTGGACGTCCCCTATCAGATCGCACAGAAGCTCCACGCGTGCACCGAACCACGACCGGGCGGCAACGACCGAGTGAGAGATGTGATCGACATCTGGCTCCTTGAAGCCCTCCTCGACCCGACCGAACTGCCCCACGTCAAGACAGCAGCCGTGGAGACGTTTGCCCGCCGCCAGCTCCATGCGTGGCCGCCTCTCGTCGATCCATCACCGTCGTGGAGTCGCGACTACCCGCGTCTCGCTGAGGCGCATCCCGACGCACCCGGCGACGTCGACGAAGCGGTTCAATACCTGCGCGACCTCATCGGCCGAATCGACGGCACCCCCTGAGTCACACCCGCCGTCGGCTCAGCCGAGCGTCGGGTCGAGGAGTTGCGCCGCCTTGCGGGCCGTGTCGGACGGACGGTGGCCGAGGCTGCGGACGTAGCCGGCCGTCGTCGACGGGTCGGCGTGACCGACGTGGCGGGCAACGTCACCCAGGTCCATTCCGCCGTTGGCATAGAGCGCGGTGACGACGGTGCGTCTTCCGCTGTGCGTGGCGAGCCCGGTCGGGTCGAGCCCGGCGGCTTTTGCCGCACGCGCGATCTCCTTCGTCACCGACTGCCGATTCGGAAGACCACCATGTGTGGACGTGAAGACTGGAGACACGACTTCGCCGTCGTAGCGATGCTCGGGCCAGTCGTCGTCCATCCGTTCTCGCTCCGCACGTTGCTCGTCTCGCCGCTGCCGCAATCGCTCTATCGAGACCGGTGCGAGGTAGTGGACGCCTTCGGCGCCCGACGTCTTGGTGGAGGTCAAGGCGTTGCCCGTCGACGTCGAGTACGACATGCCGCGACGGATCGTGGCCGTGCCAGCATCCAGGTCGAGGTCTTCCCACGCCAGACCCAACACCTCGCTCACCCGCCAGCCCTGACAGAACAGCAACGTCACCGCAGCACCGAGCCGCAGCGGCTCGGCGGCACGCACGAGCGCCTTGGCCTCATCCGGCGTCAACGCTCGGCCCGCATTCACTCGCTTCGCCTTCGGTGCCTTGACGAGGTCGAACGGGTTCGATGCGATCAGCCCGAACTTCACTGCCTCACTGAACGACTGTTGGCAGACCTTGCGGCAGTTGAGCACCGTGAACGGCGCGTACCGGTCGAGCAGTTTGGACTGCCACGCCGTGATCGTCTCGGCGCCGACCTCGACGACAGCGAGCCCTCCGATGTCGTCGGCCAGGTAGCCGGCGAACCGGCGGTAGCTGTCGAAGGTCGAGGTCTTCACCTGGTGGCGCGCAACCGAGTCGAGCCACCATTCGATCAACTCGTCGACGGTGGTGTCTCGTGAGAACCGACTGCCGACCTTGGGTGCGTCTTCGATCTCGGCGAGCTTCTCGCTTCGCCGCACCTCGGCCTGGACTCGTGTGGGAGCCGAGACTCGCTTGACCTTGCCCGCAGCATCCCGATACGTGGCTCGCCACTTGCCCTTGCGGACTCGGCCGTCCTTCTCGGTCCGGCCAGGCTCGAAATAGACCGATCCGTCGCCGTTGGAGTTCTTGGACACCACGGCGAATTCGTGGTCGTCGGACCCGATTCGCTTGCCCCGAGGCTGCTTCGGCATGGCGTCACTCCCCCTCTGCTGCGTTACTCCACCACGAACGCAAAGCGGTGGGTGGTGGAGTAACCGGTGGAGTAACGGTACCTCATGGTGGAGTAACCGGGGGCGTAACACTCCAGCAACGGTGGAGCACGTCGACGCATCTCAGCGGACGTTTCCCCTGGTCAGAGACCTACATTCTGGACTTTCGCGGATTTCAGCGAACTTCCAGAAACCGGGTTGTGGAGCTAAGGGGAATTGAACCCCTGACCTCGTCATTGCGAACGACGCGCTCTACCAACTGAGCTATAGCCCCGGAACTTGCAGAGCGCAGTGTAGCGCTCGGAACCGCTGATCGACCTGGCCGCGAGGACCGGCAATGGTCAGCGGTGATCGAGCCAACCGTCGTGCGGCTCGTTCTCGCGCAGCTGTGCCAGCACGTACAGGTATCCACACGTCGCCAGGAACGACACGCCGAAGATCCACAGCATCGCAGCGGAGTCGGTGGTGGCGGCGAGGAACATCGTGCATGCCGACGTCACGACGAGGATGAACAAGACGTTGGTTCGACGACGCTTCGCGATCGCAGCGTCGTCCAACAGTCGGCGAGTGCCGTTCGTGTGATCGTGCGAGCGCTGCGCCGGCGACGCATCGGCTGGGCGACGGCGGGCCTGGGCATCCTGCGGCCGCCGGTGACCCTGACTCTGGTCAGGACGACGCTGACCGCGGCTCTGGTCGGGACGACGCTGGTCCCGGTTCTGCTCGGGCCGTCGTTGGCCACCCGACGGATCACCGTGACTGCGCATGCGAGGCGACTGAGCGGTGCGGTCGCGCACGGCGGTCCCACCGTTGCGAGCAGTTGACTGACGTGCCGGCGCCGGCTGACCGGGACGACCCAGGGCGGCTTGACGCTGCAGGGGCGACTGTGCGAGCGGGCGACCCATCGCACGCGCAGCTCCGCGCGGTGGCGTTGCAGTGCTCTGCAGACGGTTGAGCTGCCTACGGAAGTCGGTGACCGACGAGTTCGGTCGGTTGTCGACACGAGAACGGAGCATCGGCGGGATGAGCACGGCGGCCCAAGCAGCGGCGACGACGAGAAGTACGAGTTTTGCCATGATGAGAAAAGATGTTCCTGTCGAGTCGGTGACCACCCGTTCGGGCGGTCCTCTCAGAAGTGTGACGATTCTACGACATTTGTAACGTTCCGGACAACAAGGGGCGTGTTGCCCGTCACAAGATTGTTGCACACGCTGTCAGCCGAGCGCGGATGGTCAGCAGCGACTGTTCAACCGGAATCCGTTGCCTGGCCCGGCGCACGGGCGCTCGCCGGACGCTCCCCGAGGGCGGTTCAGCGCCTATTCTTCGGCGCCCGCACGGCGGTAGGAACCGGAACGGCCACCCGTCTTTTCCCAGAGTGCGAGGTCGGTGACCGTCATTCCCCGATCGGCGGACTTGCACATGTCGTAGATCGTCAGTGCTGCGACGCTGCATGCGTGGAGTGCTTCCATCTCGACGCCGGTGCGTTCGTAACAATCGACGTGCGCCTCGATGGCGATGTGATCATCACCGACCTCGAAGTTGACCGAGACGCTGGAGATCATCAGCGGATGGCACAGCGGGATCGTGTCGGCGGTGCGTTTGGCCGCCATGATCCCCGCCACCCGAGCCACGGCGAGGACGTCGCCCTTCTTCACGTCCTGGTTGACGATTGCCGACGTCGTCTCCGGCTGCATCAACACCTTGCAACGCGCCACGGCGCGGCGAAGCGTCGGTTCCTTCGGGCTGACGTCGACCATCCGTGCATGTCCGGCCGAATCGAGATGGGTGAATTCGAGGTCGCTCATCACGTCGAACCGTACTCGCCGACCCGTCACGAGCTCGGCGTGGACCTGGAGTGGGTGCCGCCGGCAGTGGTGGTGTGCGTGTCGGCGTGACTGCCGGTGTGGCCTCGCTACGGTGGCGGCCATGAACAGCCCGGCACCGCTCCCCTACGACGCGATCGAGCACCTTCGCCTGGACGGAACCGAGTTCATCCGGGTCGTCAGCCAAGCCGATCCGACGCTGGCCGTGACGAGTTGCGGTGACTGGCGAGTCGCCGACCTGGCGTTCCACGTCGCCGAATCGTGGCACTTCTGGGCCGAGGTCGTCACCGACGGAATCACCGATCGCACCGAGATCCGCGACATCGCCAAGCTCGTCCGTCCCGAGGACCACGGTGCGGTCGTCGACCTGCTGTTCGATGCCCACGTGCGGTTGTGTACCGCCCTCCACGCCGCCGACCCCGCACTGCGGGTGTGGACCTGGACCGGCTCGACCCAGCCGGTTGCGTGGGTGGCGCGCCGGATGGTCCTCGAGACCATGGTGCACCTCTGGGACGCCGGCCTGACGCAGGGATACGAGCTGGAGTTCGACTCGGTCGTCGCTGCCGACGGCATCGATGAATGGCTCACGTGGTTCGCCGCCCTGGAACGCGCCGAAGGCGAGATGAAGGTCGGCGGCACCGTCCACCTCCACTGCACTGACGACGACCTGCCCGACGGAACCGGCGAATGGTTCATCTCGTCCATGAAGGAACCCAAGGCGACCTTCACGCGCGAACATCGCAAGGGTGACGTGGCGATCCGTGGCGAAGCCCACGACATCTTCATGTTCCTGTGGCGTCGCATCGACATGCGGTCCGAGTCGACCCTCAAGTTCATCGGTGACGAGGTCGTCGCTCGGAGGTTCCAGGCCTTCACCGACCTGAACTGACTCATCCTGAGCCAACGCTCGGAGTGTCGAGTGCCCGCAGGTCTGCGGCCGAGTACCGCCAGGTCTAATGTGCGAGAGGCCGGTGGCATCGACCGGTACGAGTGGGCCGTCGTTGCACGAGACCGGAGCGAAAGACGTGGCGAAAGAAGTCGCTGACACCAGCAAGCATCGAGACTCGCGCGACGCCACGTCGGAGCTGGACACGCTCGAGGCCCTGGAACGCACGGTGTTCGATCTACGCTCCGCCCAGCGAATGGCTCGTCTCGCCAGTTGGCAATGGGACCCGGCGACCGATCGCGTGGTGTGGTCCAAGGAGCTGTACGAGATGTTCGGTCTCGACCCCGAAGGGCCGCCGCCCGACTTCGCCGAGCAGACTGCGCTGTACGGCGCAGACAGCCTGCGGGAGCTGAGTGCAGCCGTCGAGGTGGCCACGAACACGGGGGCGTCCTATGACCTCGAGATCGAGTTCTTCCGCGCCGACTCGACTCGGGGCTGGATGCGGTCGTGGGGCGAGGCCGTGCACGACGACGACGGGAACGTCGTCGAAGTGCGCGGTTACGCGCAGGAGATCACTGAGCACGTGGAAGCCCGTCGACTGCTGGAGCGCAGCGAACACGCCCTGCGTGCAACGCAACGGATGGCGGGTCTCGGGAGCTGGGAGTGGGAGATCGCGACCGATCGGGTGGTGTGGTCGGACGAGTTGTTCGAGCTGTTCGGCTTCGATCCAGCGCACTCGCCTCCGGGCTTCGCTGATCATGCTCGTTTGTTCGGGGCGGAGACGTGGGAGCGGCTCGCCGATGCCGTCGATGAGACCATGCGGATGGGTGTCCCGTACCTCATGGAAGGCGACATCGTCCGTGCCGACGGCGGTCGCAGATCGGTACAGATACGAGGTGAGGCCGTTCGTGACGAGGGCGATTCGCTCGTCGGCCTACGTGGCTTCGTCCTGGACATCACCGAGTTGAAGCTGCTCCAGTCGGAGGTGTCGCGCACCGCTCGACTCGAAATGATCGGTCGATTGGCCGGCGGTATCGCGCACGACTTCAACAACGTCTTGAGCGTCATCCTGGGACGGGCTGAGCTCGCCATGTCCGCAGTTCACCCGGACAGTGAGGTCATGAACGACCTGGCCGAGATCTCTGCAGCAGCAGAGCGTTCCGCTCAGCTGACGACACAGTTGCTCACCTTTGCCCGTCAACAGGCAGTCGAGCCGGTCGTACTCGACCTGAACCAGCAGATCGCCGGCGCACTCTCGTTGCTCGAGCGGCTGATCGGCGACACCGTCACGATCACCTGGGAACCAGCCAGCGACCTCTGGTCGGTCTGCTCGGATCCGTCGCAGGTCGATCAGGTCGTCAACAACCTGGGAATGAACGCCCGTGACGCGATCGGTTCTCGGCCCGGCGGCAGGATCGCGATCTCGACCTCGAACGTGGTCATCGACCGCTCGTACGTCAAACAGCACCCCGACGCGAGGCCTGGCGAGTTCGTCCGGATCACGGTTCGCGACAACGGTGCGGGCATCGACACTCGGCAACTCGACCAGATCTTCGAACCGTTCTTCACGACGAAAGGCTTCGCCGTCAACCACGGGCTCGGTCTGGCGACAGTGATGGGAGCCATCCGCCAGAACGAAGGATTCATCATCGTCGCCTCCGGAGAAGGCCAAGGCTCCCGCTTCGAGGTACACCTCCCCCGCCACAGTGGTGCCCCCGAGGTCCGCCCGACAGACGAACCATCGAGTCGCGAACCGAGTCGCGCAACAGTGCTCGTTGTCGACGACAACCCCGACGTGCTCGCAACTGTCGCCGAAACGCTTGCCAGAACCGGCTACACCGTGCTCAGAGCCACTGACGCAACTGCAGCGCTCCGAATCGTCGAGTCGCCACCCGGCCACATCGAGCTGTTGATCACCGATGTCAGCATGCCGAACATGAACGGATTCGAACTCGCCGCCGAGGTGGCCGAACACGACCGGACGATCCGCAGTCTCTTCATCTCCGGCTACCACGCCGAAGACACAGCACCGCTCGACACGCTGGACCGCGCTCGATACCTGCAGAAACCGTTCACCCACGACGACCTGCTCGCCGCCGTCCACGCAGCCCTCATGGAAACCAACTGACGACGACCGCTCCGTGCCGGGCGTTGGTGTTCAGCAACGCCGAGACGGGCGCGTCAGCCGCCGAGCTGGCTCATCGACTTCGACGGCCGGGTGAAGTTCACCTGGTTGATCTGGTGGCCGGCCCACTTCGTGCCCACCGCCGACTCGATCCGCTCCGCCAGTTCGTCGTCGGACTCACCTGCCCGAAGCCCTGCCAGCAGACCGAACTCCTTGGTGGCGAACAAGCACGTCCGGAAGTCGCCCTCAGCAGTGAGTCGAACCCGGTCGCAGTCGCCGCAGAACGGCTTGGTCACCGACGGGATGATGCCGATCATGCTGCCGGGGCTGCCGGCGCCGTGGAGGCCGTCGTCGAGGAATCGGAAACGGTCGGCAGGCGCTGCACCGCGGGCGGGCATCACCTCGATCGGGTAGACGGCGCTGATCGTCTCGACGATCTCGTCCTGGCCGACCACCTGATTGTTCATCCAGTGCGCTTCGGCATCGAGCGGCATGAACTCGATGAAGCGGACCTCGACGTCCTGCTCGCGACCGAACGTGACCAGGTCGACGATCTCGTCGTCGTTGGTGCCCCGCTCGATGACAGCATTGATCTTGACGCGATCGAACCCGGCTTCCTGCGCCGCTTTGATCCCGTCGAGCACGTTGTCCAATTCGTCGCGCCGCGTCATCTGGAAGAACTTCTCGCGGTCGAGTGTGTCCAGACTGATGTTGACCCGCTTGAGGCCTGCTGCACGCAGGCGAGGGGCGACCAGCCGCATCGTTGCGCCATTGGTGGTCATCGCCAGGTCGATCGGACCGTTCGGTCCCTCCAGCTTGGCGAGCTTGCCGACGAGAGTGTCGAGCTGGGCACGCACGGTCGGCTCGCCACCGGTGAGACGGATGCTCTTGACGCCGTAACGCTCGACGAAGATCCGGGCGAGGTGTTCGATCTCCTCGAACGACATCACCTTGTCGCGACCGAGCCACTCCATCCCCTCCTCGGGCATGCAGTACGTGCACCGGAAGTTGCACCGATCGGTGACGGAGATGCGCAGGTCCTCGATGTGTCGACCGAACGGATCGATCAGTTGCTCGAAGTCACCAGCCATGCAGACAGTGTACGAGACCTCGCCACACAGCTGTCAGCGGCCGAGATCAGCGCAGGAGGAGAACAGCGACTTCCCCGCCGACGTCGATGCCGTTGCCATCGGGGACGACGGCCATGGCGTCGGCACTCGCGGTCGCCGCGAGTTGGTGGCTGCCCTGGGCGTTGACGGGGGCGATGTGCAGCCGGCCATCGTCGGCGAAGTGACCGTTCACGCGCATGAAGTGGACCTTGCCGTCCGGATGGCGCCTGAGTTCGTGGTCGGCGATCCCCACGACACTTGGCCGCGCGAGCTGGGTGTGGCCCATCATTCGACGGAGCGCTGGGCGCGCCATCAGCTCGAAGCTGACCATCGAGCTGACCGGGTTGCCGGGCAGACCGAACACCGGCACCCCGTCGAGCTTGCCGAAGGCGAAGGGCTTGGCCGGCTTGATCGACATCTGCATCCAGGTCATGTCGGCAATGCGCCCGAGCACCGCTTTCACGACGTCGTAGTCACCCATCGACACACCACCGCTCGACACGATCGCGTCGCAGTCGGTCGCAGCAGCACGCAGCACTCGTTCGAGTTCTGCTTCGTCGTCACGGACGACGCCGAGGTCGACGACCTCGCATCCCGCTTCGGCGAGCATGCCGGCAAGCATCGTCTTGTTGCTCTCGCGGATCTGACCCGGCTGAAGCGGTGAGCCGTCGGTGACCAGCTCGTCGCCGGTCGACAGGACGGCCACCCGCACGCGGGGGTACACGCTGACCTGCTGTGCATTGACACTGGCGAGCACGCCTTCGATCGCCGGGGTGATCTGGGTGCCGGCGAAGAACAGTTCCTCACCGATCATCACGTCGTCCCCGGCGCGGCGGATCGCGGTTCCTGCGGTGACCGACTCGCTCAGTCGCACCCGCTCGACACCCGATGCGTCCGTCCCGAGCCGTTCGGAGCACTCGACCATCACCACCGCATCGGCGCCGGGAGGCATCGGCGCTCCCGTCATGATCCGAATCGCCTCGCCTGCACCGACGGGCCGATCGGGCGCTGCACCAGCTGCGATCTCGCCCACGACGATCAGCTCCACGGGAACCGTGGCGACATCGACCGAACGGACTGCGTAACCGTCGACGGCAGTGTTGTCGAACGGCGGAACGATCTCGGTGGACTCGACGACGTCGGCGAGCACCAGGCCACCGGCCCGCTCCCGCGGCAGCATGACCGGCTCGCCCGGCGGGCAGGATTCGAGGACGAAGGCCTGGGCATCTTCCAACGGCGTCATGGTCTCGATCGTACGGACTCCCTGGGTTGCAGGTCTCGTTCGCGGGTCGATTCTGCAGCAACGCTCATGCAGAATCGAGCCGCAAACAAGCCACCCGTAGGCTGGAACCGTGACCACTGTACTGACCGCATTCCCTGCCGACGGGTTCACCGCTCGCTGGAACCGTGTCGACGGCGACGGCACCGAGCAGGTCGACCTGCGCTGGGAGAACGAGGGCTGGACCGTCACGAGCGAGGTGGGCGGTCCGAACATCTCCTACGTCCTGCGTCTCTCCGCCACGTGGTCGGTCCGACAGTTCCTGCTGTTCCGCGACCTGGATGACCCGGACCTGTGGCTCGGAACCGACGGCAGCGGACGCTGGGGCGAGATGAACGGCGCACACCGCACCGACCTGGACGGCTGCCACGACATCGATCTCCCGATCACCCCGTTCACCAACACGCTGCCGATCCGGCGGCTCGCCCTCGACGTCGGTGACGCTGCGGACATCATCGTTGCCGTGGTCGACACCGAGACGCTCGGCATCGTGCCCGTCAGGCAGCGCTACCACCGCGTCGCCCAGCACCGATTCGCCTACACCAACCTCGACTCAGGCTTCGAGACGGAGTTCGACATCGACCCGTACGGCCTCGTCCACGACTACCCCGGACACTTCACCCGGTCGTAGCGTTCACGTCAGGCGTCGAGGCGGTCGAGGAATGCGCGGAGATCCTTGCGCAGCGCCGGATTGGTGAGGCCGAGCTCGATCGATGCCGTGAGGAACCCGAGCGGATTGCCGGTGTCGTGGCGACTGACATCGGACACCACGCCGTGAAACGGCGAACGCGCCGCCTGCGCCTTGAGGGCATCGGTCAACTGCAGTTCACCACCGCGACCGGGCTGGAGTGCATCGATCTCGCCCCAGGCGTCCGCAGTGAGCACGTAGCGCCCGGTGATGATGAAATTGCTCGGCGCGTCCTCGACGGCGGGCTTCTCGACGAGGTCCTTCACCGGGATCACGCCGTCGGCGGACAGCTCGCCGGACGGATCGATGACGCCGTAGGAACTGACCTGTTCACGCGGGACACTCGCCACGGCGACGACACTGCCGCCGGTCGACGAACAGACACCGTTCATCTGAGCGAGCAGACTCGACGATCCCATCAGCTCGTCGGGCAGCATGACGGCGAAGGGTTCCTCACCGATCGCCTCACGGGCACAGCCGACAGCGTGGCCGAGGCCCTTCGGGTCGTCCTGGTACACGACGGTGACGCGCCAGTCGCGGCCGATCGACCGCAACCGTTCGGCCAGATCCGTCTTGCCGTCGTCGTCGAGCTTGGCGAGCAGGGTCTCGTTGGGCGCGAAGTACTCCTCGATGGCGGGTTTGTCCCGGCTGCTGACCACCACGATGTGATCGATACCCGCGCCGAGTGCTTCGTCGATGACGATCTGCAACGCGGGTTGATCGCCGATCGGGAACAGCTCCTTCGGGACGGCCTTCGTGGCCGGGAGAAAGCGAGTTCCCATGCCAGCGGCGGGAATGACGGCACTACGCACCTGCATGGCCGACACCATACTGATCTCTCCAGATTCACCCTCGGACTGACCTTCCCGGACCGATCTCCCCGCAGACTGGTCCGTGAGATCGCGACGTCCTGAATCGAGGGAGCGGACCCGGGCCTCGGTAATCTGTGCGCTGTTATGCCTACGTACGTCTACAAATTCGTCGAGACCGGCGAGACCATCGAAGTGCAGCAATCGTTTCAGGACGACACGCTGACCAAGCTCGCACACCCGGATTCCGGTGATGTGCTGGCGGTCAAGAAGGTGTTCCAGCCGGTCGGCGTCACCTTCAAGGGCAGCGGATTCTTCAAGAACGACAATCGGGGCAAGACGTCGACGACGACCCCGGCCGGCTCGACGAGCGACAGCTCCTCCGGTGGATCGTCGGATTCGGGCTCGTCGTCGGATTCGGGCTCGTCGTCGGACTCGAAGGGATCGTCCGACTCGAAGACTTCCAAGGGCTCGTCCGATTCGGGCGGCTCGTCGACGACCTCGACCAAGAGCGAGAAGTCGACACCCAAGAAGTCGACCACGTCGACCAGCTCGACCTGACCCACCCCGGGGTACGTTGCGGCATGTTGATTCCCCTCGACGATCGAGCATCCGAACTCGGCGCCGAGATCGGCGTGTTCGGCGGATCCGGCTTCTACGAACTCCTGGACGACGCCACCGACATCGAGGTCACGACGCCGTACGGGCCTGCGGCTGCCCCGATCGCTGTCGGCACACTCGCCGGTCGTCGGATCGCCTTCCTGGCCCGACACGGTCGAAAACACGACTACGCCGCACATCGTGTGCCTTACCAGGCGAACGTGTGGGCGCTCGCGTCGCTCGGCGTCCGTTCGATCATCGCTCCGTGTTCGGTCGGCTCGCTCCAGCCCGACATGCATCCCGGTGAACTCGTCGTCCTCGACCAGGTCGTCGATCGCACCAACGGACGCGCCGACACCTTCCATGACGTCGGCGCCGACGACGACACCCCCGGCTCAGACGGCCCGGTGCACCATCAGACCTTCGCCGAGCCGTACGACCGCGAGCTGCGCGCTGCGCTGATCACGGCGGGCGCCACGCTCGACGACGTGCGGGTCCGTCGGTCGGGGACCATGGTCGTCATCAACGGGCCGCGTTTCTCGACCAAGGCCGAGAGTGTCTGGTTCCGCCAGATGGGGTGGCACGTCGTCAACATGACCGGCTACCCAGAGGCCGTCCTCGCCGCCGAGGCCGGCATCCCGTACGCGTCGGTCGCGCTCGTCACCGACTACGACGCCGGCGTCGACGGCCATGCCGCCGTCACGATGGATGCCGTGTTCGCGATGGTCCAGCAGAACGTGCACAACGTGCAACGGTTGATCACCGCGGCCATCCCGCACCTCCCAGCCTGAGGTATCCTGATCTGACCGACTCTCCCCTCCGCATCAGCGTTCGAGGGAGCATCCATGTACGTCGTCAGCCAGGCCCTTGCACGGGCCCGCATCTTCTCCGCCCGCCACGGCTGGCTCCGCTGGAGCTTCGTCGCGCTCCTCACCGTGACCGCCGGGTTCGCGACCCATCGTCAGCTCTCACTCGTCGATGCCGAACGCAACGCCTGGGGTCAAACGGTCGACGTGCTGGTCGCCACGGACGACCTGACACCGGACGGAGTCATTGCGGTCGAGGTCATGCAGGTGCCGCTCGCAATGGTGCCACCTGCCGCACTCTCGACGCTTCCCGACGGGGTGCGCCTGCGGCAGCGGGTGTCGGCCGGGGAGATCGTCACCGATGCCGACATCACGCCATCACCGGGTCCCGCCGCCGCAGCGGAGCAGGGAACCGCGGTCGTGCCGATCGTCGATCCACTGGCGCAAGGCCTCGTGGCAGGTCTCGCTGTCCGAGTCAGCTCCGAAGGAATCGTGCTCGCGGAACAGGCCACGGTCGTGGGAGTCGTCGACGACATCGCGTTCGTCGCTGTCCCAGAAGGAGATGCGCCGATGGTCGCCGCCGCGGCTCACGTCGGCCTCGCGTCGTTGATCTTCCTGCCCTGACAGCGGGGAGCACCGGTTCAGACGGCGACGTTGTCGCGCCAGCCGGCGGCGAGAATCACGAGCATCAGGATGCCGATGGCGATGCGGTAGACGACGAACGGCATCAGGTTGCGGGTACTGACCAGCTTGATGGTGCCCCACACGGCGATCAGTCCGGCGATGCACGACGTGACGATGCCGACCGCCATGGGGATGAGCAGGTCCCCGTAGCCGCCGTCGCTCAACATCTTGAGCAACTTGAAGACGACGGCACCGAAGATCACCGGCAACGACATCACGAAGCTGATGCGCACTGCAGCGACCCGGTCGAAGCCAAGCCAGCGGGCAGCGGTCATCGTGATGCCGGAGCGGCTCGTGCCCGGGTTCAAGGCAAGAGCCTGTGCGATGCCGACCTTCAGTGCGTCAGGAGCGCGGAAGTCTTCGACCTGCCGCTTGCCGGCAGCACGGTCGGCCCAGCCGAGCAGGACGCCGAAGCCGATGAGCGACAGTGCGATGATGAAGGGCGTACCGAGGACGTTGTCGATCTTGGACTCGAACAGCGCTCCGATCGCAGCGGCCGGGAGTGTGGCGAGCACGAAGAGCCAGGCGAGCCGACCGTCGACGGTCGTCGGCTTGGCCCGGCTGAACACCAGCTTGGTGCCTTCGACGACGTACCTCTTGACGTCGTTGCGGAAGTATCCGAGCACGGCGACGAAGGTGCCGAGGTGGAGGGCGACGTCGAAGGCCTTCTTCAGCTCCGCCCCGTTCGACCCGGAGAAGTCGTCCCAACCGAGCAGCCAGGGGACGAGGAGCAGGTGCCCACTCGACGAGATCGGAAGGAACTCGGAGAAACCCTGGACGACTCCGAGGACGATGGCGTGGATGATCGGCACCCCGATGTTCTACCGCCCTCGGCGGCCTCGTCACTGCCACTGCCCTCGAGTGGTCTTGATACGCGACGCCAGCACGACCCCGATCCGCTGGATCGAGGCCGCGCTCAGGTCATGGTTCTCAGGTCAGTGCCGTGGTCAGGAACCGATCAGCATCTCGGCGGTGTTGCCGTACTTCTGGGTCATGCCCATCGCGTGCCGCGAGGCCTCCATCATGGACGGGTCGCCCATCGCCTCGTTCATGTCGTCCTGGGAATCCCAGACGCCGTGGAACATCACGAAGTACGGAGCCTCGCCGCCACGCGGCGTGCCCGAGAAGACGGTCGTCGAGTGGCTGGACATCTTCGGGAACTTCTGGGCGATCGGAACGTGATCGTTCTTGTACTCGTCGACGAAGGCGTCGGCGTCGGACTCGGGCTTGGTGTAGAGAACGGTGAGGCTGGGCATGTGGGGGTACTCCTGTTGTTGGACTTCTGGTTGGACTTCGTTGAGCATGTCCGGCGGGTTCTCCGTCGAAGCATCGAGATCACGATACGCAGATCGCCTGTCGGAGATCACTTTCTGCTCGGGCGGACAGGAAGATCTAGGGTCGACGAATGATGCTGCGACGTCGACGACGGAGGCTGATGCTGGTCACCGGCGGCTCGGGTTTCCTGGGTCGCCATCTGGTCAACGGGCCCGCCAGCGATCGGTGGGAGCTGATTGCGCCGTCGTCGTCGGCCATGGACATCCGTCGCCGAGATTCCACGATCGACGAGATCACCGAGTGGAAGCCGTCGGCGGTCGTGCACCTCGCGTATCGCAAGGGCGACCGTCGGTCGATCGTCGACGGCAGCCGTAACGTCGCCGAGGCGGCCGCGGCCTGCGGTGCCCGACTCGTCCACATGTCGACCGATGTGGTGTTCGCCGGACGCGCTGCGCCGTATGCCGAGTCGGACCATCCGTTCCCGACGATCGACTACGGGCGTGACAAGGCCGACGCCGAGCAGGCCGTGATCGATGCCTGCCCTGGCGCGGTCATGGTCCGCACGTCACTGCTGTACGGGACTGCTCATCTCGGACACGTGCAGTTGGACGTGCAGCGGGCCCTCCATGCCGGTCACCGCACGACTCCGATGACGTTCTTCACCGACGAGTATCGAAACCCGGTGCACGCCGACGACCTCGCCGCCGCCATCGCCGAGCTCGCCGGGCGCGACGACGTGACCGGCCCGCTCAACGTCGCCGGACCCGACGCCATCAGTCGCGCCGAGTTCGCCCGGGCCACGGCACGGTGGATGGGTCTCGACCCGAACCGGCTCCGCACCGGAACGATCGCCGAAGCCGGTCTCGTCCGCCCGGGGCGCATCGTCCTCGACACGACCAAGGCCGCGTCACTCGGTATCCGATGCCGGCCGGTCACCGAGTGGTACGGATCGTCGGACGATCCTGACGCTCGCCCGACGCGCCCGTGACACCCCGCCGAGCATCGATTCGTGTTGCGGCCAGTCAGCTGCCGGACAGCGTGACGTCGCGGATGACGAGCGACATGCCCGATGCACGCATCGGCAGCCAGTCGATGTCGCCGCCGATCTCCACGATGTCGAGCAGCATGCGCTGCAGCGTCGAAGCAATGGTGAACTCTCGCACCGGCGCACCGACCTGACCGTTGGAGATCAGCAGACCCGCCGCACCTGTCGAGAAGTCGCCGCTGATCGGATTCACTCCCGAGTGCAGTCCCTGCACGGACTGGACGAGCAGACCATCGTCGACGTCGGCGATCAGCTCGGCCTGGGACCGCGTGCCGGGCACGAGTGAGAGGGCGAGGCACCCGACACCCGGCGTGCCGGTGAATCCGCCACGCGTCGCATTGCCGGTCGACACCGTGCCGGCCCGACGTGCGCTGTAGGAGTTGTGCACGAACTGCTGGAGCACGCCGTTCTGGATCAAGACGTTCCGACGCGCAGCAAGACCTTCACCATCGACATCGGTGGCGCTGTATGCCTTCGGATTGGTCGGGTCGTCGACGAGGGTGAAACTCGTTGCCGCCACGTCGTCACCGATGCGGTCAGCGAAGAGCGAGCGGCCCTTCACGACGGCTTCACCGTTCAGCGTCGAGGAGATGATGCCCAGGAACTGCGCGGCGACCATCGGGTCGAGGACGACCGTGGTGCGCTTGCTGGCCGGCTTGGTCGCGCCGAGCAGCCGAGTCGCACGCTCGGACGCTTCGCGGGCGGCCTTGTCCAGGTCGAACTCGAGCGGGCTGCGGCCGACGGAGAAGCCGAACCCGGTCTGGGTCTCGGCGTCGTCACCATCACCGTCGTCGGCAAGTGTCGAAACAGACACGTAGCACCCGTTCTCGCGACCCGACATGCGGATACCCGTCGTCGAGGCAACGGCCGATTCGCCGTACCCGTCGGAGTAGTTCGCATCGTCGACACGCACACGCGGGTCCTGCCCGGATGCGAGCTTCTCGAGTTGCTTCGCCAGGTCGATCTTGCCGTCGGTCGGATACTCGGCGAGGTCTTCGCTCCACAGTGACTGCTCGGTGATCGCCACACCATCGGGCTCCGCGAGTCCCGAGAACTCGTCGGGCTCACCGAACTGCACGTTGTCACGCGCCTCTGCCAGGACCTCGGCGATCGCCGCCTCGTCGAGCGTGCCGGCGTATGCGAAGCCGGTCCGCCCCTCGGAGATGACACGGATACCGACGCCCTCGCTCTGTGCGGACACGAAGTGCTCGACAGCACTCTGGTAGATCCGGACGTCGGTGTCGCCACCCCGGGTCACGAATGCCTCGACCTGTTCACCGGCCTTGGCCTGCGCGACCACGCGGTCGGCGATCACCTGCAGATCGGATTCGAAGGCGCTCATGCGGCGGTGCCGCCGACAGTGAGTTCCTTCACGCGCAGCGTTGGCTGGCCGTCGCCGACCGGTACGCCCTGGCCGTCCTTGCCGCACGTGCCCGGGTTGCCCATCGCGAAGTCGTTGCCGAGCATGTCGATGTCCTGCAGAACCTTCGGGCCGTTCCCGATCAGGTTGCCCTCACGCAACGGCTCGGTGATCTTGCCGTCCTCGATCAGGTACGCCTCGGTCATGCCGAACACGAAGTCGCCAGTGGCGGTGTTGACACTGCCACCGCCAAGCTTCGCGACGTACACGCCGTTCGGCGTCGAGGAGATGATGTCGTCAGGATCGTCGGGGCCATCGAGCACGAACGTGTTCGTCATGCGGACCATCGGCAGGTGCTGATAGCTCTGACGGCGGCCGTTGCCGGAAGCGGGTCGGCCCTCCTTGCGGGCACGCAGGTAGTCCCACATGTAGTCGGTGAGGATGCCGTCCTCGATCAGGGTGTTGCGCTGGGTGATGTGGCCCTCGTCGTCGTAGCCGAGCGTGCCCCACTCACCCGCCATCGTGCCATCGTCGACGAGCGTGACGAGTGGGTTGGCGACGAGCTGGCCGACCTTGCCCGCGTAGACGCTGGAGTCCTTGGCGACGAGATCGGCTTCGAGACCGTGACCGCACGCCTCGTGGAACAGCACGCCGCCCGAACCGTTCTTGATGACGACCGGCATCGACCCGGACGGCGCAGGCCGAGCCAGCAGTTTGGTGATCGCTTGGCGGGCAGCATCGCGAGCGAGTTCCTCGACGTCGACCGTGTCGAAGATCTCGAAACCGACGGTGTGACCCATCGACTGGTAGCCGGTCTGCATGCCAGCGTCGCCATCGGCCACGGCGCTGATGCGAATCAGTGTGCGGATGATCTCGTCGTCGGCGAGTACGCCGTCGGTGTTGGCGACGAGCGTCCGCTTCGAGCTGTCCCCGTACCCGGCGGACACCTGGACGATCTCGGGACCGTAGGAACGGGCAGCCTCATTCATCCGCTGCAGCAGTTCGACCTTGCGTGCCTTGGCGATCGACGACGGCTGATACTCGATCATGTTGGGGCGGTGATGCGGCGCGCGAGTCAGCGACACGTTCCGCACGCCGCCGCCTCCCTGAGTCGCAGCAGCCGCCGCCGCCGTTGCTGCAGCAGCGAGACCGGCCTCGCTCAGATCGGAGGTGTGGGCGAAGCCCGTGGTGTCGCCAGCGATGACGCGGATCCCGGCGCCACGGTCGCGACCGCTGGTGACCTGTTCGATACGTCCGTCGTCGAGACCGGCCGACGTCGACGACTTGTCTTCGGCATACACCTCCGCAAATTCGGCGCCGGTGCGGACTGCTCCGGCGAGGACTCGTTCGAGGACATCAGCATCGATCACACGTCCAGGATAGGAGGCCTTCGAGAATCAGCCCAGTCGAGCCGAACTCGCGTTAGCGTCCCGCCCGTGGAACTCGACAAGGGACTCCGAGGCGACGCCAAGTTGATGGTGACCGCTGATGACACAGCGAGTGCCCTCGGGTCCGGAACGGTCGATGTGCTCGGCTCGCCCCGCCTCATCGCACTCTGCGAAGAAGCCTGCAAGAACGCCATGGCGAACGAACTCGAACCCGGCACCACCACGGTGGGGATGCGGGTCCAGTTCGATCACCTCCAGCCGACACCCGTCGGCGCCGAGGTGTTCGCCGAGGCGGTGCTCAAGAAGATCGACGGCCGCCGCCTCACCTTCGAGGTCTCGGCCACCGATGCCGGTGGCCTCATCGGCGCCGGCAAGATCATCCGTGTGGTCGTCGGAATCGACGACTTCATGGGCAAATGTTGCGCACCGAACAACTGACCACCGAAGGCTGCCTCCGGGCACGGCCGGACCAGGCGGTCGATCGCCTGTCACCAGACCGTAACGTTCGCCTACGATGACTGCGATGGAGGGCGCCGAGCCAGAGACCGCGCTCGCCTGGGCACCGGAGCGACAGCATCGACTGCTGTGGTGGAAAGAGGCGATCATCGTCGCCGCGTTCTACGCCGTCTACTCCTGGACTCGGAACCTGTTCGGCTCCAACAAGATCGCTGCCGACGGCGTTCCCGAACAGGCCTTCACCAACGCCGAACGCGTGATCCGTCTCGAACGATGGATGGGGCTCTATCACGAGGAGACCATCCAGGACTGGTTCCTCCCGTACCGCACCTTCATCCAGTTCTGGAACGTCTACTACGGCACGCTGCACTTCATCGTGACGATCGGCGTGTTCGTCCTGCTCTACGTCAAACGGGCCGACGTGTTCCCCCAGTGGCGCAACACGCTCGCAGCGATGACCTCGCTCGCGATCATCGGTTTCGCCTGGTTCCCACTCATGCCGCCACGACTGCTCGACAAGCCGTGTCCGGCCGTCGACCCCTCCCAGTACGGAGGCGCCTGCCTGCCGAGCGCGTTCCGCGGCAGCGGAGGGTTCGGATTCGTCGACACGCTCGCCGTCTACGGCGGACCCTGGTCGTTCGACTCCGAGACCATGGCATCGATCTCGAATCAGTACGCCGCGATGCCCAGCTTGCACATCGGGTGGTCGACCTGGTGCGCCATCGCAGTGTGGCCACTGCTCAAGCGTCGCCGGACCAAGGTCGCCGTCCTGCTCTACCCGGCGACGACGCTGTTCTGCATCGTGGTCACCGGCAACCACTACTGGCTCGATGGCGCGGGCGGCTTGCTCGCGTTCGGCATCGGAGCGCTGCTGGGGCTCGGCCTGCACCGCTGGAACCAGGCTCGACTCGACCTGCGCTACGCCGAGGCCCTGAGCGCCGCCGGCGCCTGACCCGGCTGTCGACACCGGCGACACCGGCGACACCGACGACGACACACCGGCGACACAGAGCTCATCGAGCTGTGTCACGCGCCGTGGCACATTCGGTCGTAGCATGGTCGTCCGATGAGCCAGATGCGTCTGAATCCTCTCAACGGGCGATGGGTCACCATCGTTGCGGAGCGAGCCCAACGACCGAGCGACTTCGCGTCGCGTGACAACCCAGCGGATCCAGAGGCCGGGCGACCGTGCCCCTTCTGCCCCGGCAACGAGGAGTCGACACCGCCGGCGCTCGAGACCACCGAGGCCGACGGCAGTTGGTCGATGCGCGTCATCCCGAACAAGTACCCCGCATTCGACGGCGACGAGGGCTTCGCCGTGCGCAACCTCGGTCCCGTCTTCGTCCAAGCCGAGGCGAGCGGTATCCACGAAGTCTTCGTGTACACACCCGACCACGACAGCGGTCTCGATCAGCTCGACGACGAGCACGCCGCGGAGATGATGTTCGCACTGAAGCGGCGCTTCGCCGAGCACGCCGACGTCGACCAGGTGCGCTACACCCAGGCCATCGTCAACCATGGCCGAGAAGCGGGCGCCTCGATCGCCCACCCCCACGGCCAGATTCTCGGGCTGCCGTTCGTGCCGGGCGAAGTCCTCGACGAAGAGCGGGCCTTCGCTCGCTTCGCAGGCGGCTGCCTGCTGTGCACGACCATCGAAGCCGAGATCGCCGCCGCCGAGCGCATCGTGTTCGCGACCGACGACGTCGCGGTCATCACACCGTTCTGGAGTGGGACACCGTACGAGTTGCTGATCGTCCCACGCCGCCACGAAGGTCACCTGCAGGACGCTGACGACGAGAGCTTGCGCGCCGTCGGACTCGCATTGCGCGATGTTCTCGGCCAGCTCAACGCCGTACTCGGCGACGTCGCCTACAACCTCGGGTTCCACACCGCTCCGCACCAGCACACCGGCCAGTACCACTGGCACGCCCACGTCTGGCCGAACCTCGTCACGCAGGCAGGCTTCGAACGCGGCACTGGCGTTCTGATCAACGTGCTGCCTCCCGAAGACGCCTGCGCCTCGTTGGTCCAGACGGTCCAGAACGCCCGATGAGCGACGTCACCGTTTCCATCGATCTCGATGCCACGCCCGCCGAGGTGTGGGCCATCGTCGAACCGATCGAGGATCACACCGATTGGATGGCTGATGCCGTCGCCATCCGTTTCGAGACCGAGCAGACCCGAGGCGTGGGGACCAAGTTCCTGTGCGACACCAAGGTCGGCCCGATCAAGCTCGTCGATCACATGGAGATCACGAAGTGGACGCCGGCGACCGCGACGCAGGACGGAGCGATGGGTGTCAAGCACACCGGCATCGTGACCGGTAGCGGCATCTTCACCATCGAACCACTCGCCGGCGGCAAGCGCTCCAAGTTCACCTGGAAGGAAGACCTCGACTTTCCGTGGTACCTCGGTGGCCGGGTCGGCGAGTTCATCGGCGGCAAGTTCGTGCTCAGCTTCATCTGGAAACGGAATCTGCGGGCCCTGCGGGCCCTCGTCGACGCCCACTGAGCGCACCTGCGGTCAGTCGAGGGGGTGGGCGTTCCTGCCGGCGAGTGCCCTGACGGCGGGAGGCACGTCGGTACTGGCCTGGAGATCGCCGGCGGCAACGGGTTCGCCCCACGTCGCTGTGAGCGGGACGACACCGGCCCAGTGCGGGCCGCCCACGTCTGACTCGTCGTCGATCGGGTCGCCGCCGCGGACCTTTGCCGACGCCTCGGTCATCGGCAACGAGAGGACCAGGGTCTGTTTCAGGTCCACCTCGTTGGGTGGGCGCGCCGTGTCCCAGATCGGAGCGATGTGGTCGTTGATCACCTCGAGGGCTGCGACCTTGTCATCAGGGTCGGTGATCGCTGTCGCAGTGCCGCGGACCACGACCGACCGATAGTTCATCGAGTTGTGGAAAGGGCTCCGGGCGACGACGAGACCGTCGACGATGGTGACGGTCACGCACACGTCGAGGTCGCGTCCCGCTCGCAGCATCGCGTTCGCGACGGAGCCGTGGATGAGGAGCTCGTCGCCGTTTTGGGACCGGCGCACCCCGTAGGCCATCGGCAGCACGATCGGCCCGTGCTCGGTCGACACGCCGACGTGCGCGAGATGACCGGCCTCGAGGATCGAACGGATCGCTGCCGGGGAATACACCGCCCGATTCGCTCCCCGCTTCATCGTGACGCGGGGAGAAGCGGGATCGTGCTGTTCGGTCATGGCCAGAAGCTAGTCAGTGACCGCTGCTCCCGACCCCGAAGTAGTCGGCGTACGTATGGTGCCAGGCACACCACGTACAAACGGTCGCAACCCGAAGCAGGCGTCGTACGTGGTGTGCCTGGCACCATACGTACAGGTGTCAGCCGGGGGTGCGGGCGGCGAGCCAGAGCGTGGAGAGGGGACCGACGTCGACGATCGCCGAACTCGTCTGACCCTGGTGGGGCTCGTCGATCCCGGTGGCGATGTCGACCGGTTGCTCGCCGGCCGCGATCGAGTTGGTGTCGATGCCCCGGTGGCCGCTCCCCCACCACTGTGGTGAATCGGTGTCGAGGACGACCTGCCAGGCGCCGCCCCATGGCAGGCCCACGCGGTACCCCGGCCGGGCGACCGGCGTGAAGTTCGCGATGCACACCATCGCCGATTCACCGTCGACGCCCCAGCGCGTGAACGCGAAGATCGAGTGCTCGGCGTCGTTCGCGTCCAGCCATTGAAAGCCCGCCGGATCGGTGTCGCGCTCCCACAGCCACGTGTCGCTGATCGTGTTCATCGCCTGCAGGAGGTCGTGGACACCGCGATGCGGAGCGTGTTCCAGCAGATGCCACGGCAACTCGGCAGCATCGTTCCACTCCTGCCTGGGAGCCAATTCGGCGCCCATGAAGAGCAGCGGCACGCCGGGCATCGACCACTGCCACGCAAGCAGGTTGCGGAGGTTCGCGAACTGCTGCCAGTCGTCACCGCTCATCTTGGCGAGCAAGCTGCCCTTGCCGTGCACGACCTCGTCGTGACTCATCGGCAGCACGAACCGTTCGTTGTAGGCGTACAGCTGGGAGAAGGTCATCTCGTTGTGATGGAACTGGCGGTATACGGCGTCGTGTTCGAGGTAGCCGAGCGTGTCGTGCATCCAGCCCAGGTTCCACTTGTGGCTGAACCCGAGGCCGCCCTCGGCGATCGGGTGCGTGACACCAGGCCACGCCGTCGACTCCTCGGCGATCATCATCACGTCGGGGAACTCCTCGGCGACGATCCGGTTGGTCTCGCGGAGCATGTCGATCGCTTCGAGATGCTCGTTGCCGCCGTGGATGTTCGGTTCCCATCCGCCGTCCGCACGGGAGTAGTCGAGATACAGCATCGACGCGACGGCGTCGACTCGCAAACCGTCGATGTGGAACTCGTCGAACCAGTAGAGGGCGTTCGCGACGAGGAAGTTGCGAACCTCGTTGCGCCCGAAGTCGAAGACGTAGGTGCCCCAATCGGGGTGCTCGCCTCGACGCGGATCGGGGTGCTCGTAGAGCGCGGTGCCGTCGAAGCGTCCCAGGCTCCACTCGTCCTTCGGGAAGTGCGCCGGAACCCAGTCGACGATCACACCGATACCGCGGGCGTGCAGCGCATCGACGAAGCGACGTAGCCCATCGGGATCACCGAAGCGCGCCGTCGGCGCGTAGTAGCCCGACACCTGGTATCCCCACGACCCGCCGAAGGGATGCTCGGCGATCGGCAGCAGTTCGACGTGCGTGAAGCCGAGCCGGGCGACATGCGCACCGACCTGTTCGGCCAACTCGTCCCAGGTGTCGACACCCCGGCGCCACGACGCGAGATGCAGTTCGTAGATCCGCATCGGGGCCTCGCCCGCCAACACGTCCCCGCGACGGGCGAGCCACGCATCGTCGGCCCACTCGTGGCTCGACGGCAACGGGATCACGCTGGCGTCGCTCGGCGGCTCCTCGGTCTGACGCGCCATCGGATCCGCTTTTCGCACCGTTCGACCCTCGGCCGACACGATCTCGTACTTGTAACACTGCCCGGCGCGAGCGGTCGGGCACACCACGAACCAGATCCCGGTCGGGCCGTCGGCGTCGATCATCGTCATCGGTTCGGGCTGCCAGTCGTTCCAGTCACCGGTCACCGACACGTGTCGGGCGTTCGGCGCCCAGACGGCGAACTGCACTGCGCTGACGCCGGCCGGGCCTGGGCCGATGACCTGCGGACCCAGGACCTCCCAGAGCCGACGGTGGTGGCCCTCACCCAGCAGGTGCAGGTCGAGCTCGCCGATCGGACCCGACGGTGACGCCGGCACGGGGCTCACCTGCGGCGTGCTGCCGGCAGGGTGCTCGATGGAGGGATCGTCCGGCGTAGATGGTGACATCACCCTCCAGAGTAGAGTGCGCGGCCGTGCGCGTGCTGATGTTGTCATGGGACTACCCCCCGAGGGAGACTGGTGGCACCGCGGCGCACGTCGCCGGTCTCAGCCAGGCGCTCGCCGACGACGGCCACGATGTCGTCGTGCTGACGACTGCACACCCCCGGGCCGATCGGGAAGCCGAGGCGCGCGGGCCGGTCCGCGTCGTGCGGGGCGTCGCCGACCTGCCGTGGCTTCCCAAGACCGAGCCGGTGTCGCGCACGGCGTCGGCCAATCACGCCATGGTCAAGCTGGGTGCTCGGCTCCCCGCCACCCTCGACGGGTGGCGGCCCGACGTGGTCCACGGCCACGACTGGCGCATGGGCTGGGCCGCCGACACGCTGTCGTCGATCTTCGAGGTCCCCTTCATCTTGACCATGCACGGCACCGAACGCGTGCGACACGGCGGACAGTTGCCACCCGGTACGCCGTCCGACGTCAACTCGATCGAATGGTGGCTCGCCTTCCAGGCCGACCGTCTCATCTCACCGACCAAGTTCGTGGTCGACCAACTCGTGAGCGGCTTCGAACTGCCACCGGAACTCGTGGTGCGGGTGCCCAACGGCATCGACCCGGATCTGTGGAAACCGTCCACCCGCGCCGATGCCGATGGAGACGGATCCGACCATGCTCCCGTCGCTCGCGAGCAGTTGGTCCTGTCGTGGGGGCGCGTGCAGTTCGAGAAGGGATTCCAGGTCCTGGCCCGTTCGATGTCGACCGTGCGCGCACGGATACCCGGAGTCGAGTGCACGATCGCCGGACGCGGGAGCTACCAACCAGAACTGCAGGCACAGATCGACGTCGAGGGCGTGAGCGACATCGTGCACATCGCCGGGTTCGTCGACGACGACGAACTCCGAATGCTCACCCAGCGCGCCGGCTGCGTCGTCATCCCGTCGCTCTATGAACCCTTCGGCCTCGTCGCCCTCGAGGCCCTCGCTGCGGGTGCACCGCTCATCGTCGCCCGAACCGGTGGCCTGGCCGAACTGATCGAGGGCACCGATGCCGGGTTGACCTTCGAGCCCGGTCGACCCGACGATCTCGCGAACTGCATCGAACGAGTCCTGACCGACCAGTTCCTGGCCGACGAACTGACCCGCAACGCACGGGAACTCATCGAGCGCAAATACTCCTGGCAGGCGATCGCATCGACCACCGCCCGGGTCTACGCCGCAGCCATTGCCGGCACGGCGCACTGAGTCCGGTCACCGCCGTCGATCAGTACGCTCCGCTCGTGCGCCCGCTCCACGAATTCACCGTCGTCAGCCAGATCCCCGAAGCCCTCTCGGCACTGTCCGAACTCGCCGCGAACCTGCACTGGGCCTGGGATCGCGAGCTCGCCGGTGTGTTCGACCGTCTCGACGGCTCCCCCACCGGAGCATCGTGGCGCGTCACCGGTCAGCACCCTGTCGATCTCGTTCGTCGCACGTCGCCGACCTGCTGGGCCGAGCTCGCGGCTGACGACGAATTCGTCGCCGCGGTCGATGCCGCCCGAACGCGCCTGCGCTCTGTGCTCGACGGTTCGCCGTGGTTCGCCGAGCGAGCCGCCGAGTCACCGTTGCAGTCCGTGGCCTACTTCTCCCCGGAGTTCGGCATCACCGAAGCACTCCCGCAGTATTCGGGCGGACTCGGCATCCTCGCCGGCGACCACCTGAAGGCGTCTTCCGACCTCGGCGTGCCGCTCATCGGCGTCGGCCTGCTCTACGCCGAGGGCTACTTCCACCAGCAGCTCAACGGTGACGGCTGGCAGGAGGAGCGCAATGAGCGAATCGACCCGGCTGCGCTCGGCATCCGGAACACCGGTGTCCGTGTCGAGGTCGACCTCGACGGGGTCACCGCCCAGGTCGCCGTGTGGCGCGTGGACGTCGGACGCATCGCGCTCTACCTGCTCGACACGAACCTGCCGGAGAACCCTCCCGAGATCGTGTCGATCACCAACCGTCTCTACGGCGGTGACGAGCAACATCGGCTGCGCCAGGAGATCGTCCTCGGCATCGGCGGCGTGCGTGCGTTGCGAGCCCTCGACATCCACCCGCAGGTCTTTCACACCAACGAGGGCCACGCCGGCTTCCTCGGCCTCGAACGCGTCCGCGAGTGGACCGAGCGCGGTCTGTCGTTCGCCGAGGCGATCGAGGCGGTGCGCGGCGGTGGCGTGTTCACCACGCACACCCCGGTTCCGGCCGGCATCGACCGTTTCCCACGTCAACTGTTCGAGCCGTACTTCACCGAGTTCGCCAGCTCGTGCGGCGTGACCTTCGACGAGCTGTTCGCCATCGGCCGACGAGCCGACGAACCCGACGGAAAGTTCAACATGGCCGTGATGGGCTTGCGCCTCGCGGCACGTTCGAACGGCGTCGCCAAGCTGCACGGCGAGGTCGCGCGTGTCATGTTCGGCGGCATGTGGCCGGCGCTGCCCGACAACGAGACGCCCATCGGCCACATCACCAACGGCGTGCATGCCCGAACCTGGGTGAGCGACCGGACCGACCAGTTGCTCACCGACGTCATCGGCGACGACTGGCACATGGCCGGACCGTCCGAATGGGAGCGCGTCCGCCACATCGACAACGCCGAGATCTGGGCCACACGCAACGCCGGCCGCCAGGAACTGGTCGACATGGTCCGCGACAAGTTGGGCCACGATCTCCTCGACCCGAACGTGCTGACGATCGGCTTCGCCCGCCGCTTCGCAACCTACAAGCGAGCGAATCTCCTGCTCGCCCAGATGGACCGCCTCAAGACGATGCTGCTCGACGCTGAGCGCCCCGTGCAGTTCGTGTTCGCCGGCAAGGCGCACCCCGCTGATCACCCCGGCAAGGGCCTCATCCAGCAGATCGCACAGCTCGCTGCCGATGCCGATGTCCGCCACCGTTTCGTTTTCATCCCCGACTACGACATCGGCATCGCCCGCACGATGTACCACGGCTGCGACGTCTGGCTGAACACCCCGCGCCGCCCGAACGAGGCCTGCGGCACGAGCGGCGAGAAGGCTGCGCTGAACGGTGTGTTGAACTGCTCGATCCTCGACGGCTGGTGGGCCGAGATGAGCACCGGGGACAACGGATTCGACATCCCGTCGTTCGACGACGACCACGACACGGCGCGCCGCGATCACCGCGAGGCTTCGGCCACCTTCGACGTCATCGAAAACCAGATCGTGCCGCTGTTCTACGCCACCGACAGCGTCGGTGTCCCGCACGGTTGGATCGACAAGATCATCGAGAACTGGGCGACCCTGGGCTGGAATGTCGTCGCTGCCCGCATGGTCCGCGACTACGTCACGGCGCTGTACGAACCCGCTGCCGCGACGTCTGACCTCGTCACCGCCGACGACGCTGCCGCCGCACGTGAGCTCGCCGCATGGAAGTCCGGCGTGTCAGTGGCCTGGGACGGCGTCTCCGTCGAACTTCTGGCCGACGGTTCCGACCTGGCCGATGGCATCTCGGGGGCGCAGCGCCACGTTCGTGTGCGTGTCGACAGCGGGAAGCTGCGGATGGATGAACTGGTGGTGCAGGTCATGCACGGGCCACTGCGCCCCGACGGTTCCTTCGACGAGTCCCAGACCGAGGCCGTCACGCTGACACCGACCGACACACCCGGCGTGTTCGCCGGGTCCTTCATGCCGGCTGCCGCCGGACCATGGGGCATGTCGGCACGCGCGCTGCCGACCCACCGTGCGCTGCCGGGGATCTTCGACACCGGCCTCGTCGCCTTCGGCTGAACCGATGCTGCCAGACACGTCCCACGGCGTTCTGGCCGACGAGCCCGACCGAGTCGATCCGCCGTCGGCCCTGAGGCTGCTCGTCGCGTTCGGCGGACTGAGTGCTGCACTCGCTGCGGGTTACGGGGTGCTGTTCACGATCGCTGCGGACTACCGCGACGAGTACGGGATCTCCGCGAACTGGATCGGCGTCATCATCGGGCTCGGCTTCATCGCCGGTTTCCTGTCGCAGATCACGATTGCTCCGTACGCCGACCGGGGGTACGCCAAGCACCTCGTGCTGGTCGGCGTGTTCGTCAACGTGATCGGACTCGTGTTGATGGCGTTCGGGACGTCGCTCGTGCCGATCCTGATCGGTCGCTTCATCTCCGGTATCGGGATCGGCGCCGCCACACCGGCGATCAAACGCATCGTCGTGCTCGCCGACCCGAAGAACCTCGGACAGAACATGGGCCGGTTGCTCGCTGCCGACGTGTTCGGCTTCGCCATCGGCCCGGCCGTGTCCGCCGTGCTCGTCGGCCCATTCGGCATCCCAGCGCCATTCCTCGTCGTCGCCGCGGTCACACTGGTGCTGCTCCCGATGGTCGCTCGCGTCGACGTGGTCGAGGCGGTCGACCCGCCGAAGCGCCGGTTCGCCATCGATCTGCTCAAACGGCGTGAGTTCGCGGGCGCCGTCCTGCTCGGTGCGGTTGCGTTCACGATGATCGGTGCGTTCGACGCACTGTGGGATGTGGTCCACAAGGACTTGGACACGGCCGACTGGATCGCCAACCTCGGCATCACGCTGTTCGGTCTTCCGCTGATCTTCCTCGGCCCGATCGGGGGTCGGTTGGCACAGTCCTGGGGGCCGTTCAAGCTCGGTCCGATCGGCCTGTTCTTCGCCTCCGGCCTGATGGTGATCTACGGGTTCCTGCCGGCCGGAGGGCTCATCTTCGCTGTCGCCATGGTCCACGCAGTTTCCGACGGGTTGACGATCTCGAGTGCGGGTGTCGCCGTCAGCATGATCGTTCCCGCCGACCGTCAGGCTGGCGCGCACGGTGTGGTCGGTGCTGCCCAGGCGGTGTCGGCCGGATTGATGGCGTCAGCGACCGGGGCGATCTATGGGGCATACGGCCAGGCCGCGGCGTACACGGTGGCGGGCGTCGTGATGTTCGTCATGACGAGCACCGCACTCTGGCTTGCACGGCCAGCATGGGATCTGAAGTCGCAGCCGACCCCGATCACTCCACGTACTGAGATCTCGCACACATAGAGATCTCTCACAACGCAGAGAGATGCCTCACGCATGCTCGTCACGCCGTCAGTCGGGGGCGTGGGCGGTACAGACCTGCACCGTGGCAGCGTGCGCCTGACCCATGGTGACTTCACCGTTCGGGGCGATGTCGACCGTGTGACCGATCGTCGTGATCGTGGCGAGCAGCGCCCGTTCGTCGAGGTCGTGATCGACCGCGAGACATCCCTCGGCCGAATGCGGGGCGACGCTGGCGACGCCAGGTGTCGCAGCGATTGCATCGATGACGTCGTTGAAGCAGTTCGGGCAGTTGACGTCGACAGTCACGTAGGTCAGCACGGGTCGGGTTCCTTCAAGGTGGTGTGGGTGGGTGTTCGGGATGTGTTTTCGGGGTGGCGGCGAGGCGCAGCAGGGTCTTCATCGATGTTCCGGGGGACGCCACGTTCCTTTGCCGAGGAACCGTTGCGCCATTGCCCAGGCCATCCCTGTTGCTTTCTTCTTGGCGTGGTCGGCGTGTGGTCCGGTCCAGCCTCCGTCGACGGTGGCGTGGAAGACCTCGAGCCAACGATCGAACAGTTCGGGCGTGAATGCATCGGTCTCGTGCAGCGGACGGTGGGCTTCGATGACGTCGATGTCATAGCCCGGTGCGTACAGGACGACGTGACACCAGTAATCGGCGACGGACTCGATGTGGCCCTGCCAGTCGATGAAGCCGGGCGCGAAGTTGAAGTAGGGCTCGAGGAATTCGTCCTGGACGACGTCGACATACTGACGGGTGACCATTTCGACGACCTCGTCGGTGGTGTCGAGGTCACGCCCCCGGTGACCCCATGGCCCTGAACGGAGCGGCGGGTCGGGTGGGGTCGAGCCGGGGACGAGCGGCGCGTCAGGCGTTCGGTAGAACTGGATGAAGAACGTTGCATCGGTCGCCGGCTCGACGCGATGTTCGACGCCGGGCTCGATCACCGCGGCGTCGCCGGATCCGAGGCCGATGTCACGTGGGTCGTCACCCTGCAGGTCGGTGTACCGGACGGTGCCGGATTGGACGAACAGCTGTGCCCAGACAGTGGTGCGATGGGATTCGGCGAGCTGTTCCGGCAGCGATGCCTCGTCGAACAGCGGGGTCCGTCGGGCTTCGACGAGTCCCGAGGGCAGGGTTGGTTCGCTCATCGGTGTCCATTCTTCATCGTTCGAGTGTTCTGTGAATTGGACCGTACCGCCCAGTCGGAGTCGGCAAGGTCACGCCATGACGACCATCTCGAACGGTCACTGGAGCTGATCCAGGATGGCAGCGAATTCGGTACGGAAGGTGCGCAGCTCACGACGGTGCAGCACGGACAGCGAGTCGAGCACCGCCCGACCCCGATCGGTGATCGAGAGGAGTATTCGGCGCGCATCGCTCGGATCGGGGTCACGTTGCACGAGACCGTTGGCCTCAGCCCGATCGATCAGCTCGCCGACGGAGTGGAGTCGAAGTTGGAGGGCCTCGGCGAGATCACTGGTCGACGGTCGCCCGTCCGGTTCCGACCCGCGTATCGCGAGGAGCAGCTGATGCTGTGCCGGAGTGATGTGGTGCTTGCGAGCAGCACTGTCGGAGAAGGCGAGGAACCGACGCAGCGCGTGACGGAACTCGGCGAGTGAGTGGTAGTCCTCATCGGTGAGCGCCGGTTCATTGCTGGTCATGTTGCGTCGGCACCGACGCCGTGGGCCGTGGTCTCGTAGGCGTCGAAGCGCCGGCGCTGGTTCTCGATCAGGCCGATCGGCGAGGTCAACACGAGGCTGGTCAATGCACCGATGATCGTGACCGGACCGAGTGCGAGGCCGGACATCTCGGTGACGACGAGCGTCGACCCGACGGGGGTCTTCGTGACGGCGACGTTGGCGGCGACCATCGTGGCGGCCACGAACATCCACGTGTGATCGATCGACAGCCAGGTCGCAACGACCCAACCGAGGGCGTATCCGGAAAAGAACAGCGGAATGATGAAACCGCCGCGCCACCCCGTGACCAGCGCGACTGCGGCAGCGGCGAGCTTCACCATCCCGGCGACGAGGAGTGTCGTGGTCACCGGCGAGGTGGTGCCGAGTTCCAAGATCTGCAACTCGCCATTGGTCAGTGCGTACGGACTGATGATGGCGAGTGCACCGAGAACGAGGCCGCCGACCCCCGGGCGGACAGATGCCGGGATCGTCGTCATCACGCGATGGAGCACGTCGACCAGCAGCGTGAACACGACGCCGATCGTCGCGCCGAGCACGCCGGCAGCCACTGCCCACACCAGATCGATGGTCGAGAGCAGATCCGAACCCGGCAGGTTCCAGATGGGCTCCAGGCCGAGTCCGCCGAGTGCCGTGGAGACAGCGAAACCGCTCACGGCGCCGATGATGGCAGGAACGAACGCTTCGTAGTACTCGAGTCCGCGGCGATGCGGAATCTCGAGGGCGAACACCGCAGCGCCGAGGGGCGCGCCGAACAGCACACTGAATCCAGCAGCCATTCCAGTGATCGCCAGCACACGTCGGTCAGCGGCATCCACACCTGCTCGTCGAGCGACGCGCGAGGCGAGCGTGCCGGTCATCGTGACGAGCGGCGCTTCCGGGCCGAGCGTGCCGCCAGCTCCGATGCACACCAGTGAGACCGGGATCAAGGAGCGCAACCGTCCGTCGGCGTCCGACGGGTCACCGTTCGATTCTCGGGCCGCCGCGTCGGTCGCTGTCTCGGGCGCGGCGTCGGGCGCGGTATCGGTCATTCCGGAGACGTGGATGTTGCCGACCAACAGTTCCACGTCGGCGGTATGTCCCAACAGTTTGATCAAGAGCGTCACCACGAAGCCGGTGACGACCAGGACGGCGACCTGACCGCTGCTGCTCCACTGCTCGGGACCGATGAGTTCCGACACCAGGTCGAGCAACCACAGGTACGCAGCCCCCGCTGCCCCGGCACCCAGTCCGATGATCACGATGAGGGCCACCATTCGAGACCTGATCCCGAAGAACTCGTTCAGCCGATCGCGAGTTCGAGGGGGAATGGAGCTCATCACCGTTGAAAGATCGTATCACGATCCATTCTCGACCGGCTGTGAGCGGCGCGAGTCATTCGGGCGTGGTGCTCGAGTGAGCACTGCACCGAACCAGCGGTGGCCGAGCCCGACAGCTGTCGCTGACCAGGCCACGAGAGCTCCGGCAAGGGCGAGCTTCGGGAGCACTTCCAGGACGTCGAGATCGATCGCGGCGCGCATCCGGAAGGTCGCGGCGCTGTACATGCCGATCGGGAAGACGAGCGACCAGTACGACGGGTGATAACGCAGCGGCACGCGCCGCACGATGTGTCGCCACACGCCGATGGCGATCATCAGCGGGAACCAGAACGTGGCGGTCGCCCAGGCGAGCACCGTCATTCCTTCGATGAATCCGGAGAGGCGCGTGAGCCGTTCGGATTCGGGAGCAGCGATGAGCAGGTTCGATCCGGCGAGCACGGTGATCGCGACCGCTCCGGCCGCGATCCACGCCGGCGGGTCGACTTCGGTGGGTTCGAGTTCGTGAAAGGTCCAGCGCAGGAAGACCATCGTCATCACGATCAGATACAGCACGATGCCCACGAGGAAGGCGGCAAGCAGAGTGAACGCGAGTGCATCGCTCGCGTGACGGTCGAAGACGAGCCCGCCGACCACGACGATCGACTGTGTGGACACGGTGAGCAGGAACCAGGTGCCGTTGATGCCGCCGCCGAGCTCCGGCTTGTCGCGGCGGACGACCGTCGAGATGAGCGTCGCGTAGAGGAGGAACAACCAGAGCACGATGCTGACCCACCACAGCACCCACGCCACCGTCCACCAGCCGTGGACGACCACCGAGGCGCTGGCGAGCACGTTGGTTCCCGCGACGGTCGTCAGGAACGCGAAGCCACGGGTATGGGTCTCCAGATCCGAGATGAACGCTTTGGGATACCGCACGACCCGCAGCCCGAGGAGCACGGCGAGTACGACGTAGCCGACGGCGGCGGCGGCGTACAGCACGTCGGCCAACCAGTCGACATTCTGCTGGCCGGCGGCGACGGCGATGATCCCCGTCGCCATCACGAGGGCGAAGTAGCCCGGGAACAGTGTCTCGATCGGCGAGCCCGACGACGACGATGTGTTCGTCACCGATGCCATCGACGAAATCGACGCCTTGTTCATGTGCGCAGGTATCGCAGGAATGCGAATGCCGCACCGGCGACGATGACCGACACGGTGGCCGACGACCAGGCGAGCGATTCGCTGTCGTCGGCGAAGGCCTCGACGGCGATGGTGAGCAGGAAGATCTGGAACGAGACCAGCAGGATCACGTAGATCAGCACCGACGACGAGGTGCGGTTGCCGGGTTGGGAGAGTCTCATGACCGCTCGACCACCCCGAGCGCCCAGATCATGCCGTCATCGCGGACTTCGACATCGATCTTGCCGAGCGGTCGCGTCGGGGGACCCGAGATGACTGCCCCGGTCGCCGCTTCGAAGTTGCCTTCGTGGCACGGGCAGTGCCAGCGATCTTCTTCGGCTTCGAAGTAGATGACGCAGCCGAGATGCGTGCACTTCTGGCTGAAGGCGACGACTTGGTCATCAGACACGCGCAGCAGGACGGCGGGGTCGGCGTCGGTCGGATACCGGAAGAGGTGGATGTCGGAGACATCGAGCGAACTGCTCGCGAGGATCGCCCGGGGCTCGCCGACGTTGATCGAGCGGAGCTGGGTCCAGGCCGCGATGCCGACGTTGGCGGCGGCCATGGCTCCCGCACCGAGCACGAGGTAGCGGGCGAACTCACGTCGCGTCACTTCTTCTTCGCTCGCAGCCTGGTAGGGAAAGTCGCGCTTCCAGGTGGGCGTGATCTCGACCGGCGTCTCGTGATTGTTCGCCCTCCTGTCGTTGCCGAGGTCGTTGCCGAGGTCGTTGTCGGTGTCGGAGGTGGTCATGGCCACACCGGCTGACTGGAGTCGGCAATGGCGAACGGGTCGTCGAGCCAGGTCTGTGTCGTCGCACCGGCGACGTCCAACGGACCCGCCCCGTGGTCGTCGACGACGGTGTACACCTTGGTGCGAACCTCCTGGCTCCCGAAGAAGAAGTCACGCAGCAGTGATCCGCTGCGCTTCGTGTTGAACTCTTCGATGGTGCCGTACCAGAGCGCCTCGCTCGGGCAGACCGAAGCGCACATCGGTGGATTGCCTGCCGACGTGCGGTCGACGCACATGTCGCACTTCATCATCTGGTCGAACTCGGCCTTGTATTTGGGGACCCCGAACGGGCAGGCGATCACACAGTTCGAACAGCCGATGCAGCGCGGCTTCAACGCCGACTGCACGATGCCGTCCTCGTTCTGTTTGATCGCGTCGGCCGGACAGACCTGCGCGCACGTCGGGTCCTCGCAGTGCATGCACACCATCGGAGCGGTCTGTGTTGTCGTGCCCCGGTCGAGATGGTCGAGGTGGATGAGCGACTGGCCACGATGGGTGCCGCATTCCATGCACGCCTGCACACAGGCTTCGCAACCGATGCATCTGCTCTGGTCGATGACGAAGACCGGCGAGTCGTCGATGCCGTACTTGCTCATGTTCACTGCGCTCCTTGCTCGGCTCGTTCGACGCGCACCGCTGACACCTTGAACTCAGGCATCTTCGACACGGGGTCGACGGCACGGTTGGTCAGTTGGTTCGCGGCCTTGCTCCCCGGCCAGTGGTACGGGATGAACACGGTGTCGGGACGGATCGTCGTGACGACCTGAGCGGGCAGGGTGATCGAGCCACGACGGGAGCTGACCGTGACCAGTTCGCCATCAGCGACGCCGACCTGCTCGGCGAGCAGCGGGTGGATCTCGCAGAGCGGCTCGGGGTACTGCTCGACGAGTCCAGCGATGCGGCGGGTCTGGGTTCCGGAGAGGTATTGACTGACGACGCGACCTGTGGTCATCCACACTGGGTAGTCATCGTCGACCACTTCGGCAGATTCGCGGAATGGCACGCCGTGGAAGCGGGCCTTGCCGTCGGGGTGGAAGAACTTCCCCCCTTCGAACAACCGGGGTGTTCCGGGGTGGCCCTCTTCAGGGACGGGCCAGAACAGGCCCATCTCGGATTCGATGCGATCCCAGGTGGCACCGGAGTAGTCGGCGGTGCCGCCTTTGGAGGCGCGTCGGAGTTCTTCGAAGATCTGCTCGGTGTTGTCGTAGTCGAAGTACTTGCCGGCGTCGAGGCGATCGGCGATGTCGCAGAGGATCTCCCAGTCGCGACGAGCTTCGCCGGGCGGATCGACAGCGGCGTTGATCTTGATGATCCGACCCTCCCCACTCGTGCTCGTCCCGTCGTCCTCCTCGTGCAGCGAACCGGGAAGCACGATGTCGGCGTGGTGCGCTGACTCGGACAGGAAGAAGTCGATCACGCCGTAGTACTCGAGCTTGTCGAGCGCTTCGGCGGTGAAGTTCGAATCGGGCGAAGACACCAT
>RCMY010000423.1_pt1 | contig 39459 bp, 43 predicted proteins | sample 2041341 | NCBI WGS metagenome assembly RCMY01 (sample SAMN09708234, study PRJNA481090) | Marine sediment metagenome, whole genome shotgun sequencing project. | reverse complement strand
AACGTTGGCGTGCTGTTGCGTGGCACCAAGCGTGAAGACGTTGAGCGTGGTCAGGTATTGGCCAAGCCGGGTTCGATCAATCCGCACACCACGTTCGAAGCTGAAGTGTACGTGCTGGGCAAAGAAGAAGGCGGCAGGCACACCCCCTTCTTCAAAGGCTATCGCCCACAGTTCTACTTCCGCACCACGGACGTAACAGGTGCCTGTGAGCTGCCTGAAGGGGTGGAAATGGTGATGCCGGGAGACAACATTCAGATGACTGTCACGCTGATCGCCCCGATTGCGATGGAAGACGGGCTGCGTTTTGCTATTCGTGAAGGTGGCCGTACAGTCGGTGCGGGTGTTGTGGCTAAGATTATCGCGTGATCATTAGCTCACATATAGTAGCGGTGATATAGGCTCCTTAAGGAGCCTTTTTTAGCGGCTAAGGTAAGCTAAGAATAGTTTTGGTTTCGTGGCTTAAATAGCTGAAACAAAAACGACAAATAAAAGCGGTTCTCCTTGACAGTATGCAAGGTCGACATTAGAATTCCGCTTCCTTTTTGCACGACACGTTTCGTGCAACCAAGATTCAAAGTTTAAAACTGTATTGGAATAGTAGTCAAATGCAAAATCAACGTATTCGCATTCGTTTAAAAGCGTTTGACCATCGGCTTATCGACGGCTCCACGCAAGAAATTGTAGAGACAGCCCGCCGCACCGGTGCGCAGGTCAAGGGGCCGATTCCGCTACCGACTCGAAAAGAACGCTTTACAGTGCTGATTTCACCGCACGTTAATAAAGACGCGCGTGATCAGTACGAGATCCGCACGCACAAGCGCTTGCTGGATATCATTGAGCCAACGGAGAAAACCGTTGACGCTCTAATGAAGCTTGATTTAGCGGCTGGCGTAGAAGTGCAAATCAGCCTCGGCTGAACACCACTGCGGTTATTGCCCGGTTCCGCACCGGAGCATCGTGTAACGCTCTGCGATGGGCGGCCATAGCGGGTTACAGCCCCGTACACTAAGAGGAAGAGTAATGACAATTGGTATAGTCGGCCGTAAGAGCGGTATGACTCGCGTATTCACCGAAGAGGGTGAATCCATTCCGGTTACTGTGATTGAGGCGTCGCCCAATCGCATCACCCAAGTCAAAAATATTGAGCGCGATGGTTATGACGCACTGCAGGTTACTGTGGGCGAGCGGCGTGCATCGCGTGTCAATAAGCCGCAGGCAGGTCATTTTGCGAAAGCAGAGGTGGCGGCTGGCAGTGGGCTGTGGGAGATTCGCCTGGCCAAGGCTGATGCTGAACTAGGCGTTGGTGCAAATTTGACTGTCGAGGCTTTTGAGGTTGGCCAAAAAGTCGATGTGACCGGTCAATCGAAGGGCAAGGGCTTTCAAGGCGGTATCAAGCGTTGGAACTTCCATGCCCAGGATATGACTCACGGTAACTCGCTGTCGCATCGGTCAAACGGATCGATAGGTCAGTGTCAAACGCCAGGTCGCGTTTGGAAAGGCAAGAAAATGTCAGGTCATATGGGTTCTGCGCAGGTTACAACGCAAATGCTGGAAGTGGTGCGGGTGGATGCCGAGCGCAACCTGTTATTAATCAAAGGCGCAGTTCCTGGTGCGCCGGGCGGCGATGTTATCGTTCGCCCAGCCGTCAAAACGGCTAACAAGTAATTCGAGCGGAGATACGCAATGGAATTGGCAATTGCGACGCCCGGCAGCGATGCGGCTGGAACCCTTCAGGTTTCAGATGCTACGTTTGCAAAGGAATACAACGAAGATCTGGTTCACCAGGTTGTAGTCGCGTATTTAGCGGGCGCCCGGCAAGGCACTCGTGCACAAAAGAATCGTGCCGCTGTTCGTGGCGGTGGTCGTAAGCCATGGCGTCAGAAAGGTACCGGCAGAGCGCGTGCTGGCACCAGTCGCAGCCCAATTTGGCGCAGCGGTGGTGTGACTTTTGCGGCCAGTCCACAAGACCATAGTAAGAAAGTAAATCGTAAGATGTATCGCGCAGCGATGCGGTCTATTTTTTCAGAGCTGGCGCGTAATGATCGGCTCGTGATTGTCGAAGATTTTGCCATCGATCAGCCCAAGACGAAACTCTTGGCACAAAAGTTGGCCGAAATGCAGCTCGACAACGTTCTTATCGTTGGTGAAGAGGTGTCGGAGAATCTGTATTTATCGGCGCGTAATCTGCACCACGTGGCGGTCACCGATGTTGCTGGCGTGGATCCGGTAAGCTTGATTGCTTGCGATAAGGTGTTGATGACAGTGCCGGCGGTTAAAAAGTTTGAGGAGCTGCTGGGATGAATTCAGAACGCATCTTTACCGTGCTGCGTATGCCGCATGTGTCGGAAAAATCTACTCTGCGTACTGAGATGGATAATCAGTATGTATTTAAAGTAGCTGGTACTGCAACCAAAGCGCAAGTCAAAACGGCAGTAGAGCAGTTGTTTAAAGTTAAGGTGACAGGCGTACAAACATTAAACGTAAAGGGTAAATTGAAACGCAACCGCCACGGCTTTAATCGTAAGCCGAGCTGGAAAAAGGCCTATGTGTCTTTGCAGCAGGGCGATTCAATTGACTTTACAGTTGCAAGTTAGGGTTTAAGGAAGCGGAATGGCCATAGTTAAAGCTAAACCTACGTCAGCCGGTCGGCGCTTCGTCGTCAAGGTCGTCAACCCGGATTTGTACAAGGGCGAGCCCTATAAGCCGCTATTGGAAAAAAAGTCAAAATCGGGTGGGCGTAATAACCGGGGCCGCATTACAACTCGCCATATTGGTGGTGGGCATAAGCAGCATTACCGCGTCATTGACTTTAAGCGCTACAAAGACGGAGTCGTAGCAAAGGTAGAGCGGCTCGAATACGACCCTAATCGCAGTGCGTTTATAGCCTTGTTGCTGTACGCAGATGGTGAGCGGCGCTATATTATCGCGCCAAAAGGTGTAAAGGCAGGTCAAGAGTTGATCTCGGGCGCGACCGCGCCGATAAAGACCGGTAACAGCCTGCCGTTGCGTAACATACCGCTAGGTAGCGTGGTGCATTGCGTTGAAATGAAGCCTGGTAAAGGCGCGCAGATTGCGCGCAGTGCTGGTACATCTGCTCAGCTGGTAGCGCGCGAAGGTCACTATGCTACCCTGCGGCTGCGCTCTGGTGAGACGCGTAAGATTCTGTCGGAGTGCCGCGCAACATTGGGTGAAGTATGTAATTCAGAGCACAGCTTACGCTCTCTCGGTAAGGCGGGCGCAGCTCGCTGGCGCGGTGTTAGGCCGACTGTGCGCGGTGTCGCTATGAACCCTGTGGATCACCCGCACGGTGGTGGCGAGGGTCGTACGTCGGGTGGCCGACATCCTGTGTCTCCCTGGGGTACGCCTACCAAGGGTTACAAAACACGCAAAAACAAACGCACCGACAGTTTGGTCGTTAGACGGCGCGGCAAGAAGTAGCGCGCTTGGCTACTCAGTAAAGAGGAATCGATTTTGCCAAGATCATTAAAGAAAGGCCCGTTCATAGACTTACACTTGATGAAGAAAGTCGAAACGGCGTCTGAGAAAAACGATAAGCGCCCGATCAAAACCTGGTCGCGACGCTCTATGGTTAGCCCGAGCATGGTGGGATTAACCATTGCGATCCACAACGGTCGCCAACACGTGCCTGTATTTGTCAGCGAAGATATGGTTGGGCACAAGCTTGGAGAATTTGCGACGACTCGTACCTTCCGTGGCCATGTGGCCGATAGGAAAGTGAAGCGTTAGAGAACATAGAGGGTAGAGAGATGGAAGTGTCAGCCAAATTATCGGGGGCAAATATAGCAGCCCAAAAAACGCGCCTGGTGGCTGACCAGATTCGTGGTAAGTCGGTAGAGCAGGCGCTTGATATTCTGGCGTTTAGTCCGAAGAAGGCGGCGGTGATAGTTAAGAAGGTTCTGAATTCTGCCATTGCCAATGCTGAGCACAACGAAGGTGCGGACATCGATGAGCTACGAGTAGCGACAATTTTTGTTGACGAGTCGACGACGATGAAACGTATTCGGCCGCGGGCCAAAGGGCGAGCGGATCGTATACTGAAGCGTACTTGTCATATCACGATTAAAGTAGCGGACAGCTAACAGCGTCAGGAGCGACCAGATGGGTCAAAAAGTACACCCGACAGGCATTCGGCTAGGCATTACTAAAAAGCACACCTCGGTGTGGTATGCCGAGCAGAAGAACTATGCCAAGCAACTTATAACCGATATACGGGTGCGTGAATATCTTGAGAAAAAGCTGGATCATGCATCTGTCAGCCGCATTGACATTGAGCGGCCAGCACAGACAGCACGCATCACCATACATACTGCGCGGCCTGGTATCGTTATTGGCAAGAAGGGTGAGGACGTAGAGAAATTACGACGTGACCTGACTCAGCGACTGGGTGTGCCAGTGAGCATTAACATCGAAGAGATTCGTAGACCGGATGTTGATGCAAAACTGGTTGCGCAAAACGTAGGCCAACAGTTGGAGCGGCGAGTGATGTTTCGCCGAGCGATGAAGCGCGTTGTACAAAATGCTATGCGCCAGGGTGCGCTCGGCATTAAAGTTCAGGTTGGTGGCCGCTTGGGTGGTGCTGAGATTGCACGCAGCGAATGGTATAGAGAAGGGCGTGTGCCGCTGCATACGTTGAGAGCTGATGTTGACTATGGCACCCATGAGGCGCTAACCACCTACGGGATAATTGGTGTCAAGGTGTGGATCTTTAAAGGCGAAGTGCTGGACATCGAGCAAGACGCACCAGTGGCTAAAAAATCAGCGACTAGCTAGCACGTAAGATAAGCAAGGGTAATTGGCATGCTACAGCCGAAGCGAACCAAGTTTCGAAAACAACATAAAGGCCGTAATCGCGGTCTGGCGAACCGCGGCAGCGCGGTGTCGTTTGGCGAATATGGCTTAAAGTCCCTCACTCGGGGTCGGTTAACAGCGCGGCAAATTGAGGCGGCGCGGCGAGCAATGACTCGACACATTAAACGTGGCGGGAAGATTTGGATCCGGGTGTTTCCAGATAAGCCAATTACGCAGAAGCCATTGGAAGTTCGCCAGGGTAAAGGTAAGGGTAACGTTGAATATTGGGTTGCTCAGATTCAACCGGGCCGCGTACTGTATGAGGTCGAAGGAGTGACTGAGGAGTTGGCGCGTGAAGCGTTTGCCTTGGCGGCAGCTAAGCTGCCTTTGGGTACCGCATTTGTGAAACGGTCGGTGATGTAATGAAAGCAAGTGAGTTGCGAGAGAAGTCCGTCGAAGAGCTCAATCAAGAGCTGCTAAAAGTACGGGAAGAACAGTTTCGTCTGCGTATGCAAGACGCAACAGGGCAGCTGGGCCAGACACACCTATTGAAACAAGCGCAACGAGACGTGGCACGTGTTAAAACGGTGCTCACGCAGAAAGCGGAAAATTAATATGTCGGAAACACAAACAATCGATCGAATGGTGACTGGAAGAGTCGTCAGTGACAAAATGAATAAAACGATTACGGTTTTATTCGAACGACGAGTTAAGCATCCTGTGTATGGAAAGTTTATTACTAAGTCGTCGAAACTACACGCGCACGATGAGAACAACGATTGCGGCATTGGTGACAAGGTCACTATAAAGTCGTCTCGGCCACTGTCAAAGACGAAGTCATGGACATTGGTACGGGTCGAAGAGCGCGCAGAGCAGATATAGCGCTGCGAAGCGGAATGCTGGAAAACACGGCTGGATTTAAAGAGAAGCTCCAATGATTCAAACAGAGACATATTTGGATATTGCCGATAACAGCGGTGCACGGAGAGTCATGTGTATCAAAGTGTTAGGCGGTTCGCATCGTCGCTACGCACGTGTCGGTGATCTAATAAAAGTGACTGTGAAGGAAGCTATACCGCGCGGTAAGGTGAAAAAAGGTCAGGTGATGAACGCCGTCGTAGTACGTACTAAGAAAGGCGTACGTCGGCCTGACGGGTCGTTGATAAAATTTGACGACAACGCAGCTGTACTGTTGAATGCGCAGCATGCGCCGATAGGCACTCGGATATTCGGCCCGGTGACTCGTGAGTTACGCAACGAAAAATTTATGAAGATTATTTCTTTAGCGCCAGAAGTGCTGTAGGCACGAGGTACTGTAGGGTATGCAAAAGATAAAGCAAAACGATGAAGTGATTGTCCTTAAAGGCAGGGATCGCGGCAAGCGCGGCAAAGTACTGCGCATACGGGACGACGGTCGCGCGTTGGTGGGTGGTATCAATATGGTGAAACGCCATACCAAGCCAAACCCCAATCTTGGTGTCGCGGGCGGTATTGTGGCAAAAGAAGCACCGATACAGCGGTCGAATCTGGCTATTTATAATGCCGCGTCCGATAAAGCAGATCGCGTGGGGTTTAAAGTACTTGAAGACGGTAAGAAAGTTCGGGTCTTCAAGTCTAATCAAGAATTGATCGACGCTTAGGGCGCTGGACAACGACGATGGCGAGACTACAAGACTTATATAGCGAAGAGATACGGCCGAAGCTGCAGCAGGAGCTTGGTCTGAAGAATATTATGGAAGTCCCGAGGATCACCAAGGTGACCCTCAATATGGGGTTAGGCGATGCCGTTGGCGACAAAAAAATTATCGAGCACGCGCTTGGCGATCTGGCGCAGATTACTGGCCAGCGAGCTGTGGTAACTAAGTCAAGAAAGTCTATTGCCGGTTTCAAGATTCGCGATAATTGGCCGATTGGTGCCAAGCTGACATTGCGTCGTGAACGTATGTATGAGTTTCTGGACAGGTTAGTCAACATTGCGATTCCACGTGTCCGTGACTTTAGGGGTTTAAGCCCTAAATCATTCGATGGCCGCGGCAACTTTGCGATGGGCGTAACCGAGCAAATTATTTTTCCGGAAATCGATTACGACAAGATTGATAAGATCCGCGGTATGGATATCGTGATCACAACTAGCGCACGCGATAACGAGCAGGGTCGTGCGCTTCTGAAAGCATTTAACTTTCCGTTTAGAGGCTAAGCAACACGATGGCGAAGAAATCCATGATTGCGCGCGAGAAGAAACGGCAACAAACCGTGGCTAAATATGCGGTAAAGCGCGCCGAGCTGAAGGCGATTATTAATGATCCTGAGGTAGTGGATGAGGAGCAGTGGAATGCGCTGGTCGCATTACAGAAATTGCCCCGCGACGCTAGCCCTACACGCATGCGCCGCCGCTGCCAGATTACCGGTCGGCCGCACGGTGTGTACCGTAAATTTGGTATGTGCCGTAATAAGCTGCGTGAACACGCAATGAAAGGTGATGTGCCTGGCTTGGTTAAGGCCAGTTGGTAAAGGTATAAGTCTATGAGTATGCAAGATCCGATCGCTGATATGCTAACGCGCATTCGTAATGCCCAAATGGCTGCCAAAGTAAACGTTGTAATGCCGGCGTCGAAAGTTAAGTCGGCTATCGCAAAAGTCTTGGCTGATGAAGGTTATATTGGCGAATACGCGGTCTCGTCGGACGGCGCAAAAGCGCAGCTGACAATAGAGCTGAAGTATTTTGAGGGTAAACCCGTGATCGCGGAAATTGACCGCGCCAGCCGCCCTGGGCTGCGCCGCTATACGAGAGCGTCTGCATTGCCGCGTATTCGTGGTGGACTTGGTATCGCCGTTGTTTCGACCAGTCAGGGCGTGATGTCAGAGCGAGCAGCACGCAACGCCGGCATCGGCGGTGAAGTATTGTGTACAGTGTTCTAAAGAATAGAGAATTTGTATTATGTCCAGAATTGCAAGTAGTCCAGTTGAAATTCCTAAGGGGGTAGAAGTAACCCTTCAACGGAACGAAATTGCAGTCAAAGGCGGTAACGGCAATCTACAGTTAAAGCTTCACGATTCGGTTGAGGTGAAGCAGGAAGATAATGCACTGACGTTCGCGGCTCGCGGTAACGCAAAAGCAGCAGCGGCTATGACTGGCACGACGCGCTCGCTGGTCAACAACATGGTTGTAGGCGTTAGTCAGGGTTTTGAAAAAAGGTTGCAGCTGCAAGGCGTCGGTTATCGTGCCGCTGCGAAAGGCAAGATATTGAACCTGGTGTTAGGGTTTTCGCATCCGATCGACTATGAGCTGCCGGATGGCGTCTCTGCCGAAACACCTAGTCAGACAGAAATTGTGCTGAAGTGCGCTGACAAACAGCGTCTAGGTCACACAGCAGCTGAAATCAGGTCTTTCCGTCCACCGGAGCCTTACAAAGGCAAAGGCGTGCGCTACGTGGACGAGCATGTGCGCCGCAAAGAAGCGAAGAAAAAGTAGGTTGAGACTATGAGTGTTAAAAACGTATCAAGATTGCGAAGAGCCAAACGTGGTCGCATGCACATCCGCGAGCTTGACGTTACCCGTTTGAGTATTCACCGCACGCCACGCCACATGTATGCCCAGGTATTAACTGCGCAAGGCGACCAAGTGCTGGCAAGTGCGTCCACGCTTGACAAAAGTCTGTCGCTTGAAAAGACAGGCAATAGCGATGCGGCCAGCGCCGTAGGTAAGTTGATCGCTGAGCGTGCAAAAGCTGCGGGCGTAGATAAAGTCGCGTTTGATCGTGGCGGGTTTAAATATCACGGGCGCGTAAAAGCGCTAGCCGATGCCGCACGCGAAGGTGGACTGGAGTTTTAAACAATGGCTTACAATGATTCAAAGGACAAGAATAACGAAGGTCTGCAAGAGAAATTGGTGCAGGTCAACCGGGTTGCGAAGGTAGTTAAGGGTGGTCGTATTTTCGGTTTCACCGCGCTAACGGTAGTTGGCGACGGGAACGGCAAAGTGGGTTACGGTCGTGGCAAGGCTAGAGAAGTGCCGGTAGCCATTCAAAAGGCAATGGAATCGGCGCGCCGCAATATGATCCAGGTAGATCTGGACGGCTCAACGATACAGTATGCGATGAAAGCACAGCATGGCGCCTCGAAGGTGTACATGCAGCCTGCTCAGGAAGGTACTGGCGTAATAGCAGGTGGAGCTATGCGAGCCGTGCTAGAGTTAGCGGGCGTGCATAACGTGCTGGCGAAATGCTATGGTTCTACTAATCCGGTAAACGTAGTGCGCGCAACCTTCAATGGTTTGCAAGCCATGCGCTCTCCGGAAGATATCGCCGCTAAGCGCGGTAAAACAGTAGAAGAAATACTGAACTAATAGATGGTTGTTGGTATGGCGAAGACTAAATCCATAAAGCTAACTCTGCTGCGCAGCGTTAGTGGCCGCCTACAGGCGCATAGAGCGTGTGTGGTCGGGCTAGGGCTGCGTAGAATAGGTCACAGCGTTGCGGTAGAAGACACTCCCTCGACACGCGGCATGATAAACAAAGTGCAGTATATGTTGCGCATTGAGGAAAATACACATGGTGGATGACAGCATGCGGTTGAACACATTGCAGCCGGCCGAAGGCAGCAGAAGCGCCGCTAAGCGGGTCGGTCGAGGTATCGGCAGTGGCTTAGGTAAAACGGCTGGGCGAGGCCATAAGGGCCAAAAATCGCGTACCGGTGGCACCGTTAGGCCTGGCTTTGAGGGCGGTCAAATGCCGCTGCAAAAGCGGTTGCCGAAATATGGCTTCACCTCACGGATGGCGCGAGTGACGGCCCAGGTGCGCTTGGCGGAGTTGAATAAAATTGAGGCCGACGTTATTGATTTAGATGCTTTGAAAAAGGCAGACCTGGTGAATCAGAATATCGAGCGCGCCAAAGTGTTTCTGTCTGGCGAGCTCACCAAGGCCGTGACGATTAAGGGGCTGCGTATCACCAAAGGGGCGCGCGCCGCACTTGAGCAGGCTGGCGGCAAAGTCGAGGAATAGAGAAAACTGATGGCGCCGAAATTGCCGGGAGGCACAGCAAATAAAGCGGGTGCGGGCGAGCTAATGGCTCGCCTTCGTTTTCTGTTGATCGCTATCATTATTTATCGTGTGGGTACGCACATTCCGGTACCGGGCATCAATCCGGACCGTCTGGCAGCGATGTTTGATCAGAACCAGGGCACTATTCTGGGCCTGTTCAACATGTTTTCTGGTGGTGCGTTGGAGCGCATGAGTATTTTGGCGCTGGGCATTATGCCTTATATTTCTGCGTCAATTATTATGCAGTTGCTCAGCGCGGTTTCTCCGCAACTTGAACAGCTGCGTAAAGAAGGCGAGTCCGGGCGTCGCAAGATTACCCAATACACTCGCTATTTCACCGTTGTTTTAGCTACCATCCAGGGTATCGGTATGTCGGTTGGTATGGCGGGGCAAGGGCTGGCATTCGCGCCTGGCTTGAGCTTCTACTTCGTGGCTGTCGTGTCACTTGTTACTGGCGCAGTTTTCATGATGTGGCTGGGTGAACAGGTCACAGAGCGCGGTGTCGGTAACGGTATCTCTATGCTGATATTTGCTGGTATTGTCGCTGGTTTGCCCGGGGCGATAGGTCAATCGCTCGAACAAGCGCGGCAGGGCGAGCTTAATATATTGGTACTACTGCTGATTCTGGCGCTAGCGATTGCGGTCATTTATCTCATCGTTCGAATCGAGCGTGGTCAGCGGCGAATAACGATCAACTACGCTAAGCGGCAGCAAGGACGGCGCGTAATGCAGGCGCAATCAAGCCATTTACCGCTTAAGGTCAACATGTCCGGCGTTATCCCGGCCATTTTTGCCAGCAGTATTTTGCTATTCCCGGCTTCCATTGCACAGTGGTTTGGGCAGTCGGCCAGTAATATGGATTGGCTACAAGAGTTTGCGCGAATGATCGGCCCTGGCCAGCCGTTAAATATTATTTTATTTTCGGCATTGATTATATTTTTCTGCTTTTTCTACACGGCGTTGGTTTTTAATCCCAAAGACGTGGCAGACAACCTTAAGCGCTCAGGAGCGTTCCTGCCGGGTATACGCCCGGGTGCGCAGACGGCCACTTATATCGATAATGTATTAACTCGGTTGACGCTGTTCGGCGCCATTTATATGGCGCTGGTGTGTTTGTTACCGCAGTTTCTCGTTGTATTTTGGAACGTACCATTCTACCTGGGCGGCACATCGTTGCTGATTGTGGTAGTGGTAGTAATGGACTTTATGTCGCAAGTGCAGTCACATCTTATGTCAACTCAGTATGACTCACTTATGCGTAAATCAAATTTGAAAAACGTCGGCCGTTAGGCCTTTACATAGCAATGGTTAAGTTATGAAAGTCAGAGCGTCAGTGAAAAAGATGTGTCGCAACTGCAAGATCATAAAACGCAATGGCGTTGTTCGCGTGATCTGCAAGACCGAGCCGCGTCATAAGCAACGACAAGGATAGTGCACGCTCGCTTGCGAGCTTTACCTTGATTTTTAGCGAATGCAGCGATATTATATCGCGCCTTTTTTGGGTGGGTACGCCTGCTCGCATCCCGATTGGAGAAATTTGAATGGCACGTATAGCCGGTGTCAACATTCCAGATCATAAGCACGCTGTTATTGCTCTGACCTATATATTTGGTGTGGGGCGGACCACCGCAAGAAAGCTGTGTGCGTCAACTGGTATTGCTGAGCACACCAAAGTGGCAGAACTGTCCGAGGGCGAGATGGACAAGTTGCGCCAGGAAGTCACCAGTTTGATGGTGGAAGGCGATTTACGCCGAGCGGTATCGATGAATATTAAGCGCCTGCTGGACCTCGGCTGTAATCGTGGTCAGCGGCACAGGCGGAGTCTGCCATTGCGCGGCCAACGCACTAAAACCAACGCGCGCACCCGTAAGGGCCCACGTAAACCGATCCGTAAGTAATTGACGGCCGTTTAAGGTACTAAAGAGTATGGCGAAGCCCGCTGCAAAGAGCACCAAGAAAAAAGTTAGAAGATCCGTCGTCGACGGTATTGCGCATGTACACGCGTCTTTTAACAATACAATTATCACAATCACTGACCGTCAGGGTAACGCGCTTTCATGGGCAACCTCTGGTGGTTCCGGCTTTCGCGGTTCACGTAAGAGCACCCCGTTTGCCGCCCAGGTAGCTGCCGAGCGCGCTGGTAATGCGGCGCAAGAATACGGTCTGCAAAACCTGGATGTTGAAGTCAAGGGCCCGGGTCCGGGCCGTGAATCTGCAGTGCGTGCACTGAATAATTGTGGTTTCAATATCAGCAACATCACCGATGTTACTCCGATTCCACACAATGGTTGTCGTCCCGCGAAGAAACGTCGCGTCTAACTAGTAGAAATTTGTATGGCAAGGTATCTAGGTCCCACCTGTAAACTCGCGCGCCGAGAAGGCACTGATCTTTTTCTGAAAAGCGGTGTGCGCCCTATCGACTCGAAGTGCAAGATTGAAACTGCACCGGGTCAACACGGCGTGCGGCGTGGTCGGCTCTCGGATTACGGAGTACAGCTGCGTGAAAAGCAAAAAGTGCGGCGTTTGTACGGAGTGCTTGAGAAACAGTTCAGCAACTATTACAAAGAGGCTGCGCGGAAAAAAGGCGCAACCGGCGAGAATTTGCTGAAACTGTTAGAAAGCCGCCTTGATAACGTGGTCTACAGGCTTGGTTTTGGCTCTACTCGGTCAGAGTCGCGTCAATTGATCGCGCACAAAGCGATTTTAGTTAACGGCAAGGTTGTTAACATAGCGTCCTATACTGTCAGCGCCGGCGATACTGTCGCCGTTCGTGAAAAGGCTCAAAAGCAGTTGCGTGTGCAGGCTGCAATGGCACTCTCTGCGCAGCGCGGTCAGCCAGGCTGGCTGGAAATCGATGCTAACAAAATGACAGGAACATTTAAGAATGTACCTGATCGTGAAGACCTGCCCGCAGAAATCAACGAAAATCTTATTGTCGAACTTTATTCGAAGTAAGCTCCGCTCGTCTTAATTGGATTAAGCTCCACAGGTATACCCTATGCAAATGGCTGTTACAGAATTTTTGACTCCCCGAGTCATTGATGTGCAAGACTTCGGCGACGCGCGAGCAAAAGTCGTGCTTGAGCCGCTGGAGCGTGGCTTCGGGCATACGCTGGGCAATGCGTTGCGGCGCATACTGCTGTCTTCCATGCCGGGTTGTGCCGTCACCGAAGTAGAGATTGATGGCGTACTGCACGAGTACAGTACGCTGGATGGTGTGCAGGAAGACGTCATCGACATCTTATTGAACTTAAAAGGTGTCGCAGTTGAATTGCACGGCAAAGAGGAGGCTCATCTCACTTTAAGTAAGAAAGGGCCTGGACCCGTCACCGCTGGCGATATCCAACGTGATCATGAAACGGAAATTAAGAATCCGGAACATGTTATTGCCCATTTGAATGCTAATGGTGAGCTCAATATGCGTCTCACTGTTGAGCGCGGCCGCGGCTACACGCCGGCTGATTCGCATGAACTTGCTGAAGATGAAACGCGCACTATCGGACGTTTGCAGTTAGACGCATCCTTTAGCCCGATTGAAAAAGTATCATACGTCGTAGAAAGTGCGCGGGTTGAGCAGCGTACCGATCTGGACAAGCTAGTTCTAGATTTGAAAACCGACGGCACGATTGATCCTGAAGAGGCCATCCGCCGCGCCGCAACTATCTTGCAGCAGCAGCTTGCCGTGTTTGTCGACCTTGAAAGCGACAGTGCCGACGAGCCGCTGGAAGAGGAAGATTCAATCGATCCCATTCTTTTGCGGCCGGTCGATGATCTTGAGCTTACAGTGCGTTCGGCAAATTGCCTGAAAGCGGAGAGCATTTACTATATCGGCGATTTGGTGCAACGCACTGAAGTGGAGCTACTAAAAACGCCGAATCTCGGCAAGAAATCGCTAACTGAAATCAAAGATGTGCTGGCATCGCGTGGTTTATCGCTTGGTTTGCGGTTGGAGAGCTGGCCGCCTGCTAGCTTGAAAAACGACGAACGAGTGCTGGCGTCTTAATAAGGAACGATCATGCGACATCTACATACTGGCCGCCAATTAAACCGTAATAGCTCGCACCGTAAGGCGATGTTTCGCAATATGACTGCGTCGCTGGTTGATCGGGAGTTAATCAAAACCACGGTGCCAAAGGCTAAAGAATTGCGCCGCGTCGCGGAGCCGTTAATCACGTTGGCAAAGCAGGACTCGGTTGCGAACCGGAGACTGGCGTTCGCTCGCCTTCGTGATAAAAGTGCTGTCGGTAAACTGTTTAGCGAGCTGGGTCCGCGCTATGCGAATCGTCCTGGCGGCTATTTACGCATCTTAAAATGCGGCCCGCGCTCCGGGGATAAAGCGCCGATGGCATACGTCGAGCTGGTCGATAGACCGCAGGCAGACGTTGTTGCCGACCCTGACGATTAGCTAACGCCAGACGACTGCGAATATTAAACGCCGGGCTTGCCCGGCGTTTTTTGTAGATTGCGCCGTGCACACGCATTCTATTTGTGAGCAAAGCGCGACTTACTAGCTGGCTTTGGAATGCTGCGCGCGTGCGTTTAAAATTGGCGCCAAATACTGCCCTGTATATGACACCTCGTTGGCTGCCACCTGCTCTGGCGTGCCAGTCGCTATGATCTGCCCGCCGCCTGATCCACCTTCAGGGCCAAGGTCCACAATCCAGTCTGCGGTCTTAACCACGTCCAGATTGTGCTCGATTACCACAATAGTATTACCGTGATCACGCAAGCGGTGCAGCACGTTAAGCAGCTGCTGGATGTCATGAAAATGCAATCCCGTGGTTGGCTCGTCAAGAATGTATAGGGTTCTACCGGTATCGCGTTTAGACAGTTCGCGCGACAGCTTAACCCGCTGCGCCTCGCCGCCTGACAAGGTTGTTGCTGCCTGGCCCAGGCAGATATACGAGAGTCCTACATCCAGCAGCGTTTGCAGCTTTTTGGCAACCACGGGTATATTTATAAAGAAAACCGCCGCATCTTCAACTGTCATTCGCAACACGTCGTCGATGTTTTTACCCTTATAGCGAATCTCCAGGGTCTCACGATTGTAGCGCTTGCCTTTGCAGACATCGCAAGGCACATAGATGTCGGGTAAAAAGTGCATTTCTACTTTAGTAACGCCGTCGCCCTGACACGCCTCGCAGCGCCCACCCTTGACGTTAAAGCTGAAGCGTCCGGGTTTGTAGCCGCGCGATCTCGCTTCGGGTGTGCCGGCAAATAATTCTCGCACCGGCGTGAAGATGCCGGTATAGGTGGCGGGGTTGGAGCGGGGAGTGCGCCCGATAGGGCTTTGATCGATGTCTATACACTTGTCGATCAATTGCAGCCCTTCTACAGTGTCGTAGGGTGCCGGCTGCAGTGTGGTTGCGCCGTTTAGGGCGGTCGCCGCAATCGGGTATAAGGTATGGTTGATCAACGTGGATTTTCCGGAGCCGGATACGCCGGTAACGCAGGTCATCAAGCCGAGTGGAATTTCCAGATCGACGTTGCGTAAGTTGTGTCCGCTGGCACCATGCAAGCGCAGCATTGAGCTGGCGTCGACCGGGGTCCGCTTAGCCGGAATCGCAATGGCTTTCTTACCTGACAGATATTGGCCGGTGAGTGACTCTTTGGCGGCGAGAATCTGCTTGACTTTACCTTGTGCGACAATTTTGCCGCCATGCACACCGGCACCAGGGCCAATATCAACCACGTAGTCGGCGTGGCGGATGGCTTCTTCATCGTGTTCTACCACAATGACTGTGTTGCCCAAATCGCGCAGATGGAGCAATGTCTTAAGTAGGCGGTCATTGTCGCGCTGATGCAAACCTATCGACGGTTCGTCCAGAATGTACATCACGCCGACCAGGCCGGCACCGATTTGACTGGCGAGTCGAATGCGCTGCGCTTCTCCGCCCGAGAGAGTTTCCGCGCTGCGATCCAGGCTCAGATAATTCAAGCCCACATCAACCAGAAAGCCCAGCCGTGCGCGCAGTTCTTTTAAAATCTTATCGGCGATTTCGCCTTTACGGCCTTCCAGCTTCAGGTTTGAAAAATACTCATAGGCATCGGCAACCGGTTTGGATGTAATGCTGGGCAAATTATAGTCGTCTACAAATACATGCCTGACTGATTCATTCAGGCGCGCACCCTGGCAGCCCGGGCAGTGTTTGCTGCTCACGTATTTGTTCAATTCTTCACGTACGCTTTGCGACTCGGTGTCACGAAAGCGACGCTCGAGATTGGGAATTATGCCCTCGAACGGATGGGTGCGCTGAAATACATCGCCACGGTCATTGATATAACTGAACTCAATTTCCTCATCGCCGCTGCCCCCCAAAATGACTCTTTGATCCTTCTTTCTTAGCTTCTCATACGGCGTGTCGATGTCGAAACCGTAGTGGTCGGCTAATGAGCTGAGCATATGAAAATAGTACACGCTGCGCCGGTCCCAGCCGCGGATAGCCCCTTCGGCCAGGCTGGCTTCGGGGTGCAGCACAATTCGATTTTCGTCAAAGTACTGTTTTACCCCAAGGCCATCGCATTGCGGACAGGCACCCGCCGGGTTGTTGAAGGAGAACATGCGCGGCTCGAGTTCGCCCATGCTGTGGCCGCAGCTGGGGCAGGCGAAGCGCGCGGAAAACATTATGTCTTCCTGATAATCGTCCATAAAATTGATAATAGCGATGCCGTCGGTGAGCTGCAGGGCAGTTTCAAATGATTCGGCAAGCCGTAAGCCCTGATCGGCGCGCACTTTGAAGCGATCAACCACGACTTCAATGGTGTGTTTCTTGCGTTTGTCCAGTGCTGGAATTTCGTCCAGTTCTATCACAATGCCATCTACGCGTGCTCTAACGAAACCGCTGCTGCGCAACTCGTTGAACACGTGTAGGTGTTCGCCTTTGCGTTCCCGTACTAACGGCGCGAGCAGCATCAGCCGGCTGTCTTCCGGCAGCGCTAGTACTGTGTCGACCATTTGGCTGACGGTTTGTGCTTCCAACGGCAGACCGTGGTCCGGACAGCGCGGCGTGCCGGCACGGGCGAATAGCAGGCGCAAATAGTCGTAGATTTCGGTGATCGTACCGACAGTCGAGCGTGGGTTGTGTGAGGTCGACTTTTGCTCAATAGATATCGCCGGCGACAAGCCTTCGATGTGATCGACGTCGGGCTTCTCCATCATTGACAGAAACTGGCGCGCGTACGTCGACAGCGACTCCACATAACGGCGCTGGCCTTCGGCATATAAGGTATCAAAAGCCAGAGACGACTTGCCGGAGCCGGACAGCCCCGTAATGACCACCAATTTGTCGCGTGGCAGTTCAAGATCGATATTTTGTAGGTTGTGGGTGCGAGCACCGCGTACGATAATTTTGTCCATAACACCTGTTGGATAATGCCGCTACCATTTTGTACGGCCAACCGCGAAGTATAGAACGTTGCTTTCATCCAACGCAAAGGTATTGCTGCGTCATTTTCTGAGGGCAGTGGATCTGTTATGATCGCCGGCTGTTTTTACACCACACACGTTACCACTTTAGTATGAATTCACTCGAAAGACGCGCGGTTGGCTCTATCTCGGCGCTATATGGTTTACGCATGCTCGGCTTGTTTATGGTGCTGCCGGTGCTCAGCCTGTATGCAGCCGACTATGCAAACAGCACACCGGCACTGATTGGCCTGGCGATTGGTGCCTATGGCTTAATGCAAGCATTGTTACAGCTACCTTTGGGGTATTTGTCTGACCGCATTGGCCGCAAGCAAATTATTATTGGCGGTTTGCTGATGTTCTGCGTCGGCAGTTTAGTGGCCGGCAGCGCCGACAATATCTATCAGCTTATTGCCGGCCGTTGTTTGCAGGGCAGTGGGGCTATCGCCAGTGCATTGATGGCGTTGTTGTCAGACGTTACGCGTGATGAGCAACGTACTAAAGCCATGGCAATGGTCGGCGGCAGTATCGGCTTGTCTTTTGCGGTAGCGCTGGTGGCGGGGCCCATCGTCACCGCCGCCTTTGGTTTATCCGGCCTGTTTTATCTTACGGCGGTGCTGGCAGTATCTGGTATTGTGCTGGTGATTTGGGTAGTCCCCTCGGCACCGATCAGCGCTGCGACTGCTGGCGTGTCTATGCGTTCGGCGTGTGCTTACAGCGTTCGCGAGCCGCAGCTGATGCGGCTTAACCTTAGTGCATTTATTCTGCACTTTATTTTAACGGCAAGTTTCTACGTCATACCGCACCTGCTACTTGAACAGCTGGATATGGCGGTGAAAGATCACTGGAAAGTTTACTTCGGTGTGCTGGTAGGGTCTTTGCTGTTGATGTTACCAGTGATGCTGTATGGCGAGAAGCGTCAGCGTACCAAGCAGGTGATGCAGGGCGCGGTCGTGCTATTGGCGCTGGTGGAACTCGGCCTGGCAGCAGGCTTGCAATCGTCGACCGCATTGCTGTTGTTGATTTTGCTGTTTTTTGCAGCTTTTAATTTGTTGGAGGCCAATCTGCCGTCGCAAATTAGCAAGCGGACGCGACCCGAGATGAAAGGCGCGGCGATGGGTCTGTTTGCATCTTTTCAATTCAGCGGTGCTTTCTTCGGTGGCTGGGGCAGTGGCTACATTTATGGCCAGTTCGGGCAAACAGGCGTTTATTTGCTGTGTGCCGCGCTGGCCTTATGTTGGTTAGCGGTTTTGAGTAAGTGGCAGGCCACGTCGGTGAGTGCTCGCGGCGCTACTATTGATGTCAAGGAATACTAGCCGCAAGGCCGATAGATAGAGTATATTTGCGAAGTAATCGCACAAATTATGGAGAGTACGGTATGGCGCGCGGCATCAATAAAGTGATATTAATCGGCAACTGCGGGCAGGACCCCGAGACCAAATTTTTGCCCAGCGGCAGTGCGGTCACCAACCTGTCGGTGGCTACATCCGAAGCATGGAAAGATAAACAGAGCGGTCAACAGCAAGAGCGCACCGAGTGGCATCGCGTGGTATTTTTCAATCGTTTGGCGGAAATTGCCGGAGAGTACCTGCACAAGGGTTCGAAAGTTTATATTGAGGGCAGCTTGCGCACGCGTAAATGGCAGGACAAAAGCGGAGGCGATCGCTATACCACCGAAATAATTGCCAGCGAAATGCAGATGCTCGACAGCCGAGGCTCGGCTGGAGCCGCGATGAGCGGTGGCGACGCGCCGCAGCAAAGGCCAGCCGCCAAGCCGCAGGCCGCCGCCGCACCTGCGCCCGAGAACTTTAACGACTTCGACGACGACATACCATTCTAAGAGACGGTTATCACGCGTAAATTCTGCGCCGCTCTTATCGTGCCGAATGCCAGCTTAATGCTGCGGCGACAGCGGTCCGGAATTTGTGCGCTGAAGGCTTTTATCTCACTGAAATTTGGCACCGCTTGTGACAAATCGAGTTCGAACGGTTCGTCGCAGCGACGGCAGCGCCAGATCTATGCGCTGAAGGCTCCTGAGATTTACCCGCTGAAAGCTCTTGAGATTTATGCGCTAAAGGCTCCTGAGATTTACCCGCTGAAAGCTCTTGAGATTTATGCGCTAAAGGCTCCTGAAAAATTGTGAAACTCTTGCTGGCGGGATGTGAGCATCGGGTAAGCCAGGCGTTGATTCCACGTCTGGACCCAGCCGAATTCGACCTGCTGAAGCTCACGTCTGATGAGCTTGAGCGCACAGAGCTAAAGAGCCTGTTTGTCAATAAGTTGACAAAGCGTCCGGCCGCCATCATCAGCACAATAACGTTTAACTCGACGAATTTGACCTTTCGGCGGCGTTTGCAGCTCACCGATCGTTTTAAAAAACTCTGTGTTTTCGCCAAAGACAACTCACTGCCCATGTTGCACCTAAGCAGTTTACGAGTGTTCGATGGTCTGCAGACGCAGGCCTACACAGAACAAGACAAACCGCAGCCGCCCAGCGTCGAAGCGAAGGTTTGGTTGCGCTGGGAGTCGCTGCTACAAAAGCAGGTTGCCCACCACGTTATCATTCGCCCAAGCTGGGTGTTAACGCCTGAACCTGAGCCATTAGCGGCACAGTTGATGCAGCTTGCAGCGGTAGATCCCAGTGCCGGGCGGTTACTGCCGGTGCGACTGAATCCAACCAGCCCTGAAGACCTGGCCCGGGTGTTGGACGCTGTGCTGCGCCAAGTGCAAGTCGGAGCGCAGGCATGGGGCATTTTTCACTATGGTGGTACGGAAATTACCGATACCAGAACCTTGCTCGGCAACATACAAAAGCACTATCCTGAGCTGCATCATCATGACCTGTTCCAGTCAAATATTGCGGAGCAGGTAAGCGAGCTTAATGCCTGCGTGGATTGCCATAAAATTTTGTATAGCTTTGGTATTCAGCAACACCCCTGGCGCGGCGTGATGCAGCCCAACATCAAAGATCCTGAATGAGGTGAACTATGACTGATAACCAGGTACCTACCGCGCTGACCATCGCCGTATTAACGGTATCGGATACTCGCACCGAAGCGAACGATACGTCCGGTGACTTCCTTGCTGTCGCCGCAACCGAACAGGGTCATAATGTTCAGGCGCGGGCGATTGTTAAAGATGATGTGGTAAAAATTCGCGCGCAAACCTGCGAATGGATCGCCGCTGCGACGGTTGACGTCGTGTTGATCACCGGCGGTACCGGCTTCTCCGGTCGTGATTCTACGCCCGAGGCAGTGGAGCCGCTGTTCGACAAGACCATTCCCGGTTTTGGCGAGCTGTTTCGCTATCTTTCGTGGCAGGAAATTGGCTCGTCAACCGTACAATCGCGAGCCACTGCGGGATTGGCCAATAATACGTTGATTTGCTGTTTGCCGGGCTCCACCGGCGCGTGCAAAACCGCCTGGCAAGGCATTCTGCGCGAACAGCTGGACAGTACGCACAAGCCGTGCAACTTCGTCGCTGTGTTGCAGACCCGCGCTGCCGCCGGTTAACTGATGTCTCTCACCCCTGTAGACGAAGCCCTTGAGCTATTACTCACCGACGCAAAGCCAACGGCAAGCGTTGTCTTATGCAAGCTTAAACATGCCCGGCAGCGCGTGCTCGCCGAGAACATATGTTCAAGCATCAACGTGCCCCCCAGCGACAATAGCGCAATGGATGGCTACGCTGTCCGCAGCAGCGATTTGCGTGCCGACAAGCACGCCGCTCTACCCATAGCGCAACGAGTTCAGACGGGCCAGAAGGCCGCACCCCTGGCCCCCGCAACCGCTGCACGCATTTTTACCGGTGCGACTATTCCAGCCGGCGCTGATGCGGTGGTGATGCAAGAGAACTGCACAACGGTAGCGGGGCGTGTCAAAATCAGCGAAGTCCCTGCAGTGGGTCAAAATATTCGTCGCCAAGGGCAAGACATTGCGGCAGGCAGCGCGGTGCTCAGCGCCGGTACTCGCTTGCGTGCTCAGGAGCTGGGCCTGCTGGCGTCGCTGGGTATTGCCGACGTTCAAATATTTGCACCATTGAAAGTCGCCGTACTGTCAACCGGCGACGAACTGGCGGAACCAGGCACACAGGCTGGCCCCGAACAGCTCTACAATTCCAACCGCTATACCTTGCTTGGCTTGCTTAGTGGGCTAGGCTGCGAGGTCATCGATGCTGGCATTGTCGCGGACGACCTGGACGATACGCAAGCGACGCTTAGCGCGGCAGCAGAACATGCCGATTGCGTAATCTCCAGCGGTGGGGTGTCGGTGGGTGAGGCCGATTACATCAAGCCTGCGATTGAAGCATTGGGCGAGCTGCGCTTTTGGAAGCTGGCGATGAAGCCAGGCAAGCCGCTGGCGTATGGGCACATCACACATACGCCATTCTTCGGTTTGCCGGGCAACCCCGCCGCCGTGTTCGCTACTTTTTGTATTATTGTCAGACCGTATTTGCTGCGCTTGCAGGGTGTTACTGAAGATATTCAACCGCTGCGATTTGCGGTGGCGGCCAATTTTGACTGGCAGCGCGCCGGCTCAAGGCAGGAATATCTGCGTGGCCGTATCGCTTATACCGAGGCTGGCCAGGCAAGCGTCGCTATTTTCGCCAATCAAAGCTCTGGCGTATTAAGCTCGGCCTGTTGGGCCAACTGCTTTGTCGTATTAGCGCCGGGCCAAACCGTGCAACGCGATGATTACGTGACGGTTATCCCATTTGAGGGACTACTAAGCTGACCCTTACCCGGTAAAGCGCTGCATCACCAGGCTGGCATTGGTGCCGCCGAAACCAAAACTGTTGGACATGACCCGGTTCAGCTGTATATCGTCTTTTCGTTCAATCACAATCGGCACGCCTCGCGCCTGTTCGTCCAGGTTTTCAACGTTTGCAGACGCTGCAACGAAATTGTTTTTCAGCATGGCCAAACTGTAGATCGCCTCCTGCACGCCGGCAGCACCCAGAGAATGCCCCGACAGCGATTTGGTTGAGCTAACCATTGGTATGTTCTTGCCAAACGTTTCCTTAATCGCGCTCAACTCAGCAATATCACCGACCGGCGTGCTGGTGCCGTGCGCATTAATGTAGTCAATGTCACCTTCGACCGTTGCCAACGCCTGCTGCATGCAGCGCACCGCGCCTTCGCCCGAAGGCGCAACCATATCGTAGCCATCAGAAGTAGCACCGTAACCGGTGACTTCGGCGTAGATGGTAGCGTTCCGACGGAGTGCGTGCTCGAGCTCCTCAAGCACCAGCATGCCGCCACCACCGGCAATGACGAAGCCGTCTCTGTCCGCGTCGTAGGCACGCGAGGCTTGTGCTGGTGTGTCATTGTATTTGGTCGACAAGGCCCCCATGGCATCGAACAGGCAGCTCATGGACCAATGTTCTTCCTCGCCACCGCCGGCAAACACAACGTCCTGTTTACCGAGCTGAATTTGTTCAACGGCGGTGCCAATGCAGTGCGCGCTGGTAGAGCAGGCCGATGAAATAGAGTAGTTCACGCCCTTAATTTTAAAGGGTGTGGCAATACAGGCCGATACCGTGCTGCCCATCGTCTGCGTCACTCGGTACGGCCCCACTCGGCGCAAACCTTTGCTACGCAATATGTCGGCGGCTTCTACCTGGCTGGCCGACGATGCGCCACCAGAACCTGCAATGATGCCAGTGCGCGGGTTAGATACCAGCTCGGGCGGCAGATTCGAATCGGCGACCGCCTGCTGCATGCTGATAAACGCATAGGCTGCGGCTGCGCCCATAAAACGCAGCGCTTTGCGGTCAATATGTTCGCTAAAGTCGATGCTAGGTCGCGCACCAACAAAGCTACGAAATCCCAGCTCCTGGTATTCGGGTCGAAAACCAATGCCCGACGTACCGTCGCGCAGCGATGCAGTAACAGTTTTTATATCGTTGCCGAGACAAGACACAATGCCCAACCCGGTGATTACAACTCGTTTCATTGTTTACCTCCAGTACGCGCGGTGCGTCGCTTGTTATTTTTGGTTGTCGGTATCGCTAAACAGTCCGACGCGCAAATCCTGCGCCATATAGATCGGTTCGTTATCTACCCGTACTTCGCCGTCGGCAATGCCCATGACAAGTTTACGCTCGATGACGCGTTTTAAGCTTAAATGGTAAGTCACTTTAGTGGCAGTCGGCAAAACCTGGCCAGAAAATTTGATTTCACCGGCACCAAGCGCACGACCGCGACCGGGGTTGCCACGCCAGCCGAGATAAAAGCCCACCAGCTGCCACATGGCGTCTAGCCCCAGGCAGCCCGGCATCACCGGGTCACCCGGAAAGTGACACTGAAAAAACCACAGATCAGGATGAATATCCAGCTCGGCGGTTAAATGTCCCTTGCCGTAACTGCCGCCAGTTTCAGATACTTCAGTGATGCGGTCGAGCATCAGCATATTGTCGACCGGTAATTGCGCGTTCCCCGGGCCGAATAATTTGCCATTGCCACAATCTATAAGGTCGGATTTAGAAAACGCAGTTTGCTCGAGTGCCATATGCAGTTTACCAGCGATTATTTTTAAGCGCTTAGTCCTTGTGAAAGTTCAGAATTGTACACGAATCAGATTTTACATGCTGCAAGCGTCGCTTGAAATACAGGCCGCATGCCAACTTCTGCACAACATCGGGCGATGTTGATTCCGAACAATTGACAGCGAGTATTTTTGCTTTAAATTACCCTGCTCGATTTACGACAATAAATGTTCGTTAACGCATATTGTATTTACCAACAAGGACGAAAAATGCTGATACCAGTGTTGATGAGCGGTGGCGTTGGTAGCCGCCTGTGGCCCGTTTCACGCGAGCTATTTCCAAAACAGTTTTTCCCACTGGTAGACGATGACGCGACCATGCTGCAGGCGACTTACTTGCGCGCCCGGCTGGTGAGCGATGTCGAGCCGATCGTAGTTTGTAACGAAGCCCATCGATTTTTGGTTGCCGAGCAGCTGCGTGAAGCCGGTGCCGAAAAGCCCACCATTATGCTGGAGCCGATGGGACGTAACACGGCGCCAGCTGCCGCACTGGCCGCGCTTAGCGCAATCCAGCGCGATCCGAACGCGCAATTACTGGTGCTGCCGGCCGACCATGCCATTGCCGACACGCAGGCATTCGCTCAAGCCGTGGAGCAGGGGCAGCGTGATGCGGCGCAGGGTAAGCTGGTCACATTCGGCATTAAGCCCAGTGCGGCCGAAACGGGTTATGGCTACATTCAGGCGCAAGCAGCGAGCGACAACGGCAGTTATGCTATCCAAGCATTCGTTGAAAAACCCGACCTCAGCACTGCGCAAGCTTATGTTGACAGCGGAAATTACTACTGGAACAGCGGTATGTTTCTGTTCGGCGCGCAGACCTGGCTTGATGCGCTGGGTCGGCACGCGCCAGACATCTTAAAGCAGGCTCAGAAAGCGTATGCGGCCAGTAACACCGATCTGGATTTTGTGCGCATAGCCAGCGATGAGTTCGCCGCCTGCCCGGCAGATTCAATCGACTATGCCGTTATGGAGCATACCGACCACGGCGTTGTTATTCCATTGCAGTGCGGCTGGAGTGATGTTGGTTCCTGGTCCAGCCTTTGGCAAATGGGCGCACAGGACGCGGCAGACAATGTAACCCATGGCGATGTCGTGCTGCACGATGTGAAAAGCAGCCTGGTGCGCGCCGAATCACGGCTGACCGCAGTGCTGGGAGTTGAGGGTGTCATTGTGATCGAAACCGCCGATGCCGTGTTGGTCGCCGGTCGCGATAAAGTGCAAGATATCAAGTCTATTGTGGCGGAGCTAAAGCGCAACAAGCGCGACGAGGTGGTCAACCACAAAAAAGTATACCGCCCCTGGGGCTCTTACGAGTCGCTGGTCAATGCAGGGCGGTTTCAGGTGAAACGCATTATCGTCAATCCGAAACAAGCGCTATCGTTGCAAATGCACCATCATCGCGCCGAACACTGGATTGTCGTCAGTGGCACAGCCACGGTTACCTGCGGCGGCGACGAGTTTTTACTCGGTGAGGATCAATCGACGTATATTCCGTTAGGCAATAAGCATCGCCTGCAGAATTCCGGCGTTATTCCGCTGGAAATCATCGAAGTACAGACCGGCAGTTACCTTGGTGAAGATGACATTGTGCGTTTTGAAGACATATATGGTCGTTCGAGCTAAAAGCCAGTATTTAAGTACTTCCCCAAACTTTTTTACCAACATCAGGATGTTGTTATGTTAAGAAAATGTTTATTCCCGGTCGCCGGCTACGGCACGCGTTTTTTACCGGCAACCAAATCGATGCCCAAAGAAATGCTTCCCATCGTTAACAAGCCGCTGGTGCAATATGGCGTAGAAGAAGCGATCGAAGCCGGACTAACCGATATTGGATTCGTCACCGGCCGTGGTAAGCGTGCAATTAATGACCACTTTGATACAAGCTACGAGCTTGAGCATCAAATTACCGGCACCAGTAAAGAAAAATACCTGGAGGGCATTCGCTCAGTCCTGGAAAAGGCGACGTTTTCATCGACTCGGCAAAGAGAGATGAAGGGGCTTGGCCACGCTATATTGACGGGCGAAACGCTGGTGGGCAATGAGGCTTTCGGCGTGATTTTGTCAGACGACCTGTGCTTTAACGACGGTCCCGGCGTTATGCAGCAAATGGTTAACTTGTATAAGCAGTTTCGCTGCAGCATCGTTGCCATCGAGGAAGTGCCCGCCGATAAGACCGACAAATACGGTGTTATTGAGGGCGATCTGATCAAAGAGGGTCTGTATACCGTGAGCAATATGGTTGAGAAGCCAGCGCCCGCGGATGCGCCGAGTAATTTGGCGATTATCGGCCGCTACATTCTAACGCCTGACATTTTCGATATTTTGCGCACCATGAAGCCGGGCAAAAACGGCGAGGTGCAAATTACCGATGCGCTGTTGGTGCAAGCGCAGCAGGGCTGCGTCATGGCCTATAAGTTTGAAGGTAAGCGCTTCGATTGTGGCAGCGTGCATGGCTTCGTCGATGCCACTTCGTATTGTTACAATAATATCTACTTGCCCAATAACGGAGAAGACTAAACCTTGCTGTTAAATTGTTTTAAAGCCTACGATGTGCGCGGTCAGGTTCCCTCCGAGCTAAACGAGGATGTGGCTTACCGAATTGGCCGCGCCTATGCTGAAGTAGTAGAGCCGCGTACTGTGGTGGTCGGTTGCGATATCCGCCTTACAAGCCCTGCGTTGAAACAAGCGCTGTCCAATGGTCTGCGCGACGCCGGTGTAGACGTTACCGACATCGGCGTGTGCGGTACCGAGCAGATATATCACGCCACCTTCGCCAAGGGTTTTGACGGCGGTATCGTGGTGACCGCTAGCCACAACCCCAAAGACTACAATGGCATGAAGTTTGTGCGCGAGCAGTCCAAACCGATTAGCGGCGACACGGGTTTGTTGGATATTAAGGCATTGGCTGAGGCAAACAATTTCCCCGCTGTAGATCAGCAAAAAAAACGCGGCTCGCTACAACTGTTAGATGTGGAGCCAGAGTATGTCGAACATTTGCTGACCTATGTTGACGTTAGCAAGCTGCAGCCATTAAAAATAGTGGTCAACGCTGGCAACGGCGGCGCCGGCCGAGTAATCGATTTACTCGAGCCGCATTTACCGTTCGAGTTTATCAAAATTCAGCACGAGCCCGATGGCCATTTTCCCAACGGCGTGCCCAATCCTCTTCTGGTAGAAAACCGCGCGCCAACCATCGCCGCCATCGAAAAACACCAGGCAGACCTGGGCATAGCCTGGGACGGTGATTTCGACCGTTGTTTTTTATTCGACGCAAATGCCCGATTTATCGAAGGCTACTATATTGTCGGCATGCTGGCGCAGGCGTTTTTAGCCAAACACGACGGAGGCGCGCGCATTGTGCATGATCCGCGTTTGACCTGGAACACCGTAGACATCGTTGAGTCTAACGGCGGCGTGGCGGTGCAAAGCAAAACTGGTCACGCTTTTATCAAAGAGCGGATGCGCAAGGAAGATGCTGTCTACGGCGGTGAGATGAGCGCGCATCATTATTTTAAAGATTTCGCCTATTGCGACAGCGGTATGATTCCCTGGCTATTAGTCGCCGCATTAATAAGCGAGCAAGGCGTTTCGCTGGCGGAGCAGGTCGATGCGCGCATTGAAGCGTTTCCTGTCAGCGGAGAAATCAATCGCCGCATTGATGATCCGGCGGCAGTGCTTACAAGCGTTGAGCAACATTACGCTGCTGCAGCTAAGACGGTAGAGCACGTTGACGGCTTAAGTATGGAGTTTGAGCAGTGGCGCTTTAACCTGCGCATGTCTAACACCGAACCCGTGGTGCGCTTGAACGTTGAGTCGCGTGCGGATTACTCCTTGATGGAAAGTAAGCGGGACGAACTTTTAGCATTAATGAGCTGACCCAGAATTCGCGACTAAAGTCACTCGCCACGTCCGTGTGGCTCGCCCTTTGGGCAGCCTGCGGCTGTGCAAATCGGCTATCCTGCCGATTTGTCGCTACTACAAGTTGTGCGTTCTGGTGTGGGAGCGACTTCAGTCGCGAATAAGACCTCAGGTCTTCTCATACTTGGTAATAGTCTTTATACCAGTCAACAAAACGCTCAATACCGGCTTCAATAGGCGTATTAGGCCGATAGCCTACATCCTCAACTAACGCATCGACGTCTGCATAGGTGTGCAATACATCGCCTGGCTGCAGCGGTAGCAGATTCTTCTCCACGGTTTTACCCAGCGCTTCTTCCAGTAACTCAATATAATGCAGCAACTCAACCGGATTATTGCTGCCGATATTGTACAAACGATACGGTGCCAGCGAGGTGGCGGGGTCGGGATGTTCACCAGACCATTGCGCATTCGGCGTCGCTACCGTGTCCAGCGTACGTATAACCCCTTGGACGATATCGTCTATATACGTAAAGTCACGCCGATGCTGACCGTAATTGAACACGTCCAGCGCTTCGCCAGCCAGTATTTTACGAGCAAAAATAAAGGGCGACATATCAGGCCGGCCCCACGGGCCATACACAGTAAAAAATCGCAGCCCGGTGGTAGGCACGTTAAACAAATGGCTGTAAGTATGCGCCATTAGCTCATTGGCTTTCTTCGTCGCCGCATACAGGCTGACAGGGTGGTCAACGTTATTGTGTACCGAAAATGGCATGTTGGTGTTGGCCCCGTACACCGAGCTGCTTGAAGCATACACCAGGTGTTCGACCTTGGTATGGCGGCAGTTTTCCAGAATGTTCATAAAGCCGGTAACGTTCGACTGAATATACGCGCCAGGATTTTGCAGTGAATAGCGCACGCCTGCCTGCGCGGCCAGGTTGATTACCCGCTGGGGCTGTTCGCGTTTAAACAGCTGTTCCAGTGCGGGTGCATCCTCCAGATTGAGGCGTTCATCGGTGAAATTGTCATAATGCAGCAGACGCTTCAGCCGGTCGTGCTTTAACTGCACATCGTAGTAGTCGTTAATGTTGTCGACGCCGATGACTTCGTCGCCGCGTGCCAGCAACTGTTCGGCTACGGCGGCTCCAATAAAGCCGGCTGTGCCTGTGATCAGAATTTTCATAAGGCGCTTCTATCCATTACAGGCGATCATCGACTTCATCTTTGCCCAACACATACTTAACGTCGTAAAGTATGTGTGGGTCGGCACCGAGACGGCGTATGCCTGCTGCCCCCATCTCCTTAAACTGATCGTGCGCGACGCAGAGGATAATCGCGTCGTAATAGTTTTCCTTGGGTTCGTCGATCATTGAAATATTGTACGTTGCCTCGACCTCTTGCTTGTCTACCCACGGGTCGTACACATGCACGCGAGCATTGTAAGTGGTCAGCGTTTTTATAATGCTGGTGACGCCGCTATTGCGCACATCCGGGCAGTTTTCCTTGAAAGCCAGTCCCATCACCAACACGCAGGAGTCGACCACGTGAATACGTTTCTGTGTCATCATTTTAATCACGCATTCGCTAACATGCTGGCCCATGCCGTCATTGATGCGCCGGCCCGACAATATGACTTCCGGATGGTAGCCAACTTGCTGTGCTTTATGGGTGAGATAATACGGATCAACGCTGATACAGTGTCCGCCCACCAAGCCGGGCCGAAACGGCAGAAAATTCCACTTGCTGCCGGCCGCTTCCAGCACCTCCAGCGTGTCGATATCCAGCAGGTTAAAAAGTAACGACAATTCATTAACCAGGGCAATATTGACGTCGCGCTGAGTGTTCTCAATGACTTTAGCCGCCTCGGCCACTTTGATGCTGCTGGCGCGATGTGTGCCTACCGTGACAATGGTTTTATATAATGCGTCGACTCGATCGGCGATTTCCGGCGTCGAGCCGGAAGTAATCTTGACGATATTGTTCACGCGATGCTTTTTATCGCCCGGGTTAATACGCTCGGGGCTGTAGCCAGCGAAAAAATCTTCGTTAAAACGCAGTCCAGAAACTTCTTCAATGATGGGTACGCAGGCTTCCTCAGTACAACCGGGGTATACAGTCGATTCAAAAATTGCAATATCGCCGCTTTTAATAACTCGCCCCAGCAGACGGCTGGCGCTCTCCAGTGGTTTCAGGTCTGGCCGCTGGTACGCATCGATGGGAGTAGGCACGGTGACGATATAAATATTGCAATCCTGTAACGCCGCTTCCTCGCTAGTAAACAGCAATTGCTCGGCGCGAGCCAGATCAACTGCGTCGACCTCCAGTGTGCTGTCAACGCCACTTTTCAATTGTTCTACTCGAGCCTCGTTAATATCGAAGCCGACCGTGGGGAAGTGGTGGGAAAATTCGACCGCCAATGGCAGGCCAACGTAGCCGAGGCCAATGATGCCTATTTTTGTTGTATCAGCGGGCATGAAGTATTCCTTTGGCAAAGCCTATGGTTTAAGAAGATAAATTTTTGCAGACTATCGCAAGTTTATGCGGGGTTGCTACTCTTACTATAGTCTACACTCTGAGTGTTACTAGAATTTACACAAAGGCGCTTCGCTTTCAGTTAAACTTCGCGCCAATAATATGGCGCTAAAAGCTACATACAGCCGAAACAGTGTAAAGCAAATACGGCGAGATTTTAATTGAATTAGTAGCGTCAATCGATCCGTAGATAAGTGATTGAGCGTATGATATTGCGCTGCGAGGCGGTGCGGCAAGCGCCACTGTTTAACAACTTACACGCGCTGCAAACCTGGAAATGCGCAAACGACGGCTTACTTACTTTTTGCGTTTATAGCAGTCTGATAAATCGAGACCACAAGGGATATGGGCTATATACGAGTTTTCGACCATTCTTTCCGGCCGCCGCCGTTTTTCCTGATTATTATCGAGTGGGTCGCATTGGCGTTGGCTGCCTACCTGGGCGTGCGCCTTCGATTTATCAATTCCGCCGTGCTCGATGAAAACTTGGTCAATCTCGGGCCAAAGGTGATGATTTTTGCACTTGTGCTATCGCTGTGCACGCTTGCTATGCGGGTCTACGATTCCGGTATGCGCGAAGGTTATGCGGGTATTGTATTGCGTACCACGGTGGCCTACGCATTGCTGGGCTGTGCCGCGTTGACGATATTGTATTACCTGATCCCCTCAATGTATCTGGGCCGCGGTGTATTGGCTATCGCGGTCAGCCTAGCCATGGTGATCATGTTAGCGCTGCGATTCGTCTACTATCGCAACATTGGTGCTGCAAGCGTCAAACGCCGCGTGTTAATTCTTGGTTCCGGTGCACGCGCGCGTCATATCGAAGAAAGTTTGAGCAGCCACCGCGACAGCGTTGAAATCGTCGGTTATTTACAAGACCCGCAAGGCGAGCCGCAATTAAATGCTGCGCGCTTGCTAGTAAAAGATGAGCCACTGATCGATATTGTCACACGGCTCCGAGTGGATGAACTCGTTGTTGCCCTTGATGATCGCAGGGTAGCGGGTGGCGGCTACTTTCCCGCCGATGAGTTGCTGGAGTGTAAGTTAAGTGGCGTTAGCGTGCTGGATGCGATTAACTTTTACGAACGTGAAACTGAAAAGGTAGAATTAAGCATGCTGCGGCCCAGCTGGATGATTTTCTCCGACGGCTTTCGCTTCAGCGCCATCAGAGACATCGTCAAACGTGGGTTCGATATTTTCGCCAGTCTACTCTTGCTACTAGTGACATGGCCTCTAATGCTGTTAACCGCCTTAGCAATTAAATTTGAGGACGGGGTGAGATCACCGGTGATTTACCAGCAGTCACGTACCGGTAGGCTGGGCAAGCCGTTTGGGTTGCTGAAGTTCAGAAGCATGCGCATTGACGCGGAGCAAGGCGGTGCCCAATGGGCGCAGGAAAACGATGATCGAATCACTCGAGTTGGTCGCGTAACTCGCGAACTGCGGCTCGACGAGCTACCACAAATTTACAATGTGCTGCGCGGTGATATGAGTTTCGTCGGCCCGCGGCCCGAGCGCCCCGAGTTTGTTGAGCAATTTGTGCACGACATTCCATTTTACGACGCGCGCCATCGGGTCAAGCCTGGATTAATGGGCTGGGCTCAATTGTGTTACCCCTACGGGGCTTCCATGGAAGATGCCGCGCAAAAATTGCGATACGATCTATACTATATCAAAAATCACAACCTACTGTTCGATCTGCGCATTTTGATTCAAACGATAGAAGTAGTGTTACTGGGAAAGGGCGTCAGATGAGTATAGACTCGCTAGTATTTGTAACTATTTATCAATTTCCTGGAGTATAAGGCGTAAAGTCATGCGTAATCTATTGGTTGTTATATTCGCCATCATCGTACAAGCCTGCGCAACGCCCGATAAGTCAGCAATGCCGGCAGAGGGCGACGCCTACAGTGCAGAAGTGTATCGCATTGGCGTTGGTGATCAGTTACAGATTAGCGTGTGGCGTAATCCTGAACTGTCGGTTGAGGTGCCGGTCAGGCCCGATGGTAAGATTTCCGCGCCATTGGTAGGCGATGTGTTGGCGGCAGGTATTGCGCCGGAGGATCTGGCGCAGAAGCTCACGGAAAAGCTGCAAACGTTTATTCGCAGTCCAAAAGTCACGGTGGTTGTGGTAGATCCTGCCAGTGCAGACTTTCAGCAGCGAGTGCGCGTTACCGGTGCAATTCAAACCCCTACGTCAGTGGCCTATCGCAAAGGTATGACCGTGCTGGACCTGATACTAGTCGGCGGCGGCGCGAATGAGTTCGCGGTGTTGAACAAGGCAAAATTGTATCGAGTGACTGAAGAAGGCACCAAGGTCTATCCGGTGCGACTCAAGGATATTCTGGAGAAAGGCAAACTGGATACCAACTATAACTTGCTACCGTCAGATATTGTTACCGTACCGGAAAGAAGTTTTTAAGCAAAGGATTGAATTGCTATGTTACCAACGCCCCTACTGCAACTGTTAAAAGCATGCCTGCGTGAACTGCAGCTGCATAAAGTCAGTGTTGTGCTTTGTTTCGCCATTGTCAGTTTGGCTGTTTTGATTATTGGCTTGAACTTCCCGAAAACGTACACCTCAAGCGCCTTGTTGTACGCCAATCAGGACAATATTATCGAGCCGCTACTCGAGGATAAAGCCGCGATTACGCAAGTAGACCACGCCAAGATCGCCCAGGATCAGATTCATTCGCGCCGCATATTGGAACCGGTTGCGCGCGAGGCGGGTTTGATAGACAAGGATACTTCGCCTAAACGCGTCGCTAGCGTCATCGGCGAGCTTTCTGCTGCCATTGAATTAGAAAACAGCAGCGAAAATTATATTAACCTGTCCTTCTCTAGCCCGAGTCCAGACAAAAGTTTCAATGTGGCCAGTGCCCTGGTCGAAAGATTCATTACTTACAGCGCGGAAAGCCAGCGGAAGGAAAGCAAAGATGCTTTTTTGTTTATCGATAGTCAGGTAAAAAGTTATAAGACTCAGCTGCTCAACGCCGAAAAAAACCTGAAGCAGTTCCGCGCCAGCAACCGCGATGGTACGCAGGAATCAGTTGATCGCGAAATCGACAGGCTGCGAGATAAAATCCAGCAAATGACGTTAGATCTTGACGAGCTGAAGACTCGTAAAGACTTTTTGAAGGGGCAGGTGAAAGACGAAGGACAGTTAGTGGCGCAGCGTTATAATAATGATGAAAATCGTGAGCGCTTGTCGGCGGCGCGCTCCAAGCTCGATGGTTTATTACTGTCCTATACCGAAACGCATCCGGACGTTGTGCATTTGCGTGAGCAAATAAAGGATCTCAAATCGTCGATTTCCAACAGTAAAGTGAAGAGTATGTCTTCGCTTGCGCGCAGTTCCGACGGCCAGAAGTCAATCGACCCCTTGTATGACAAGCTGCGAGGTAACTTAGCAGACGCCACAGTGGAAATAAGAACGCTGGAAAAACGACTGGCTGCACACGAAAGATTGCTTAGTCAGCAGTACGAGCGTGCCAAGCGCGTTGCCGAACGACAGGCGGAGCGTTCCGAGCTAACGCGTGATTACAACGTCACCAAAAATATTTATGAAGACATGCTGGAACGCAAGGAAAAAGCGCGCCTGTCTATGACGCTTGATCTTGAAGGTCGTGGTGTATCCTATAAAGTACAGGAGCCTCCTATTTATCCAACACTACCCAAAGGCTTGCGTTTTACGCACTTTGCGATGGCAGGGCCGGTGCTGGGTATTGCTATCCCGCTCGGTCTTATTTTTTTATTTATACAGTTGGACCCACGTATCAGAATGTCGCATCTGCTCGAAGATAGCCTGCCGGTGCCGCTGATGGGGGTAGTGCCGCATTTGATTCCTCCTATGCGCAAACGACTATTTTCGAAAGATATTGTCATGCTGAGTATGGTTGTTCTTGCGGTTATTGGCATCTATGCTGCGGCTGCTTGGTCAAAAATAAATGGAGTTCAATAATGATGCCGAGTAAAGACAGTGCAGGAAATATCTTCGAGATTGACGCGACTGACAGCAAAAAAGGCCGTCAACAGATTCGCAGGATGGCAGAAGTCAAGCTGCTGGACAACGACGAGCTGAGTGCGCGTAATATCATCTATCCCGGCATGTCAAATCGTGCAGTATTGAATACCTTTCGTGATTTACGCACCAAGCTGGTAAAGCGCACGCCAAAACAAAACTTCGTGCTGATGGTGACTTCGGTCTCGGAGGAGGGGGGAGCGAGTTTTACGGCGCTAAATATGGCGGCCGCGTTCTCGCTAGACCCCGCCAAGACCTCGGTGTTGATCGACTGTAATTTGTATGACCCCTCGGTCGAGTCGCTGTTAACGATAGCACCCGATTACGGCTTAACCGACTATCTGGAAGATCCAGCGCTCGACATTGATGATGTTATTTACTCATCGGGTATTCCGCGGCTCAGAATTGTGCCTATTGGCGGCCGCGTGGAGTCTGGCTCCGAATTATTCTCCTCCGCGCGTATGGAAGAAATGATAGAGTCGATGAAAGCTCGTTACCACGATCGTTATATCGTTCTTGATGTGCCGTCGCTTAGCACCTCATCTGATGCGCGTATTCTTTCCGATGTATGCGACGTTGCTCTACTGGTAGTTCCATATGGAAAAGTCACGGAGGATCAGGTGATGGCAGGCATCGAAGCAATTGGTGAAGAGAAGTTGGCGGGAGTGGTATTCAATAATTAACAGTCGAGCTTGCTGGTTACAACGAGTTTATGACAACAAAAATATCTAAACGCTGTTGTTTGACCTTGTCGCAGGCCGTGGCAACGCTGGCGCTGTTCAGCTCTTTTGGAGTGGCTGCTGCTATAGACACCACTGTGGGTATCGGTATTGGCGTCGAGCACAGCGATAACATGGCACGCAGCGATGATAACCCTCAATCTGACGTTGAGAGATCATTACGGCTGGATCTTGGCGTCACCGGCAATACTGCGCAGTTTGATACTGAGCTCGCTTATATTTTTACCGCCAGAGACTTCAAGAACAATCTACAGTCGGACGACGAAGTCGTCGATGGCAACGCACGCATATTATGGACGCCGCTGCCAAACCGCTTCTCGTGGGAGCTTACCAATAACGCATCCGACAGCGTAGTCAACGACCGCCTGGCCGATACACCGGATAACCGCCTAAAACGCAATATTGTATCCACTGGGCCAAATTTTATCTTTGCACTTTCACCGGTTGACCGTCTTGACGCCGAGTTACGCTATGTTGACGTTAATGTTGAGGAGGCGGACGATGCTGCTGTCGGCCAGACTCAGCTGGGTAGCGATAGCGAACGCAAGGTCGGCCGGCTGCGCTGGACCCATAGGCTGTCTACCGTTAGCGATTTAATGGTGAGCACCGAGTATGAAGACGTTGCTGCCGATACTGATGTCGTCTACAAACGCTTGCTGTTGGGTTACGGTGCTCGCCTGCGCAATGGCAGCTATGAAACTTTCGTCGGTGCTAATCGGGTGAAGCCGGATTTTCGCGAAGAGTTTGATGCCAGCGTTGTACAAGCGGCCGCTACCTACGATTTCGGCGGCCATGGGTTCAGTATTACCCTGGTCAAAGAGCTTACCGACACCTCGGTGGGTTTAGGAACAAACAGTCTGCGCGGTGAGTCTTTCAATCCGACCGATACCAACTTCGGTGAATTCGATATTCTGGAACGACAGCGCGCCGATGTTACTTATCAAAACTCGTTAATCTGCGGCTCGTGCAACGTACGCATGAGTGCTTATTATGACGAACAGGAATACAAGGACCGCCCGCAAAATCGAAATCCCCTGGGCCAGCCTGGTGACCAAAAACGCTATGGGTTGACGCTCGGTTTGGTGTACTCGTTAACTGACAATATCGATTTACTGGTCGATACACTCTTTGAAGTCAGTGAATTCGTCGATGATGCCGATGGACTTGAATACGAATTGTCCGAACACCGGCTGGGCGTCGACTATAGCGTTGTTAGAAACCTGTTTATTGGCTTGCATATAATTCAAACAACACGCGACGCCAATGTCGAAGGTTCCTTTGACGAGCTGCGTGGCGGCCTGAATCTCAGATATATTTTTTAAAGAATAAGAATACGTAGCTATACTGAAATAGTGATTGCGCCGCTACGACTAATCGTTGACGGCTGAAATCTCCATTAGCGTTCGCGTCATAGCGAGTATGAGGCGGCTATTTCTATTTCCGTATTGACTAAGAAAACGACGGTGCGCAAGCGCCAAGCGGGTGCTAAAAAATGGAAAACGTGAGCGAACGAGTGGTTGCAGGTCGCGGCTGTGTAGTATTGGGCGAACAGTCGCTGGTGGTGCAGTGCTGCGAGCTGCTTTTAGAGCGGGATTATCAGATAGAAGCCGTCGCAACGGAAAACCGCGCGGTGATCGATTGGTGCGCCGAACATGCAATTAAGCACGTCGCGAGCTTTAGCCACCTGGTGGCCGCTACGAAAAATAATCCCATCGCCTATTTGTTCAGCATCACTAATTTGAAAATGCTGCCGGCGGAACTATTGGCACTGCCGTCGCGTTTGGCCATCAACTTCCATGACGCACCATTGCCGGCTTATGCCGGGCTGAATGCGCCGGTGTGGGCCTTAATCAACGGCGAATTACAGCACGGCGTCAGTTGGCATGTGATGACTGAAGCGGTAGACCGCGGTGACCTGCTGGCGCAAAAGCTGTTTCCTGTCGTGCCTGGCGAAACGGTTTTTACCCTCAATACCAAATGCTATCAGGCGGCCATAGAGTCGTTCACGGAGCTGTTGAGCAAACTAGGCAGCGACGACCTTGACCCGCAAGCGCAAGATCAATCGCAACATTCCTATTTTGGTTTAACCGACAGGCCCGCCGCCGCAGCGACGATCGATTGGACCCTTAGCTACCAGAAGATTGATCGATTAGTGCGGGCGTTGGATTTCGGCCCTTACCCCAACCCGGTGATTTTGCCGCGCGTCAATCTGGGTCAACAACAGTTATTGGTGCGTGCAGCGGAGTATGCAGAGGTGGCTGCAGACTTGCCGGCCGGCACGCTGGTAGCCTGCAGCAGCAGCGATATGACAATCGCTACTGGCGAGGGGGGTATTCGGCTAAGCCGGCTAATCGACTTGCACGGTACCGAGGTTGATGTAGCCGCTATAGTTGCGCAGTGTGATCTGGCTGTTGGCGATCGTTTGCCTGCGCTCGATGACGAACTCCAGACCCTGATTACTACAACAGTCCAGTCCGTTTGCCGCTACGAGACTTTTTGGAAAAAAAGGCTGTTAAAGGCTGAACCGCTGGAAGCGCCTTACGCGCAGCAGCAGGCGCGCCAAGCCAGCGACTGGCGTCAGGTCGACCTTAGCTTGTCGGCTACTACCGCCGGCGTTGACTGCATTACCGCAGCGCTGGCGTTATTGTTAGGTCGGTTAGGGTGCAAAAGCGATTATACGTTGGCGTATCGCTCGCTTAGTTTGCAGCGAATTGACACGCGGGTACAAGACTATTTGGCAGCCGTCGTGCCGCTGCCGGTGCAGTTTGACGTTCAAAACGATTTCGGCACCTGGCAGCAGCAGTTTGCTCAGCAAGTGCAACTTACCGAGAAGCGCACTAGTTATCTGGCAGATTTGTGGGCTAGGGAGCCAAGCCTCGCGTCAGTCGCGGACTGCGCTGCCTACCCGGTTCGGCTGGAGCGCGCCGCCAGCCTTGCGGACCATAAACTGCTGACGTCCGATGCTCAGAACAGCCTGATCGCCGTTATAGCTGACGACGGCACAGCGATGCGCTGGCATTACGATGCGCAAAAGATCAGCGAGACTTCCATACAGAAGTTGTTCGAACAATTTACCGGTTTGTTGCAGGAAGTCGTCGCCGATCCTGCTCGAGCGCTTTATCAATACTCAGTCGTGCCTGAAGCAGAATTGCAGCAATTGCAGGCGTGGAATAGTACGGCAGGCGAGGTGGAGCAAGCCGCCTGCGTACACCAGTTGTTCGAACGCCAGGCTGCAGCGCAAAGCGATACGGTCGCGTTTGTATTCGAAGGCGAGCAGCTAAGCTATCAACGGCTAAACAGCCGCGCCAACCAGTTGGCCCGTTATCTATTGGAAAACGGCGCTCAGACTGGCGATTTAATCGGCATTCTGCTGGAACGCTCGCTGGATATGGTCGTGTCGCTGCTGGCAACACTAAAGGCAGGTTGTGCCTATGTGCCGCTGGACCCGGTTTACCCTAAAGATCGGCTCGCCTATATGGTCGCCGACTCATCCCTGCAGTTACTCATCACCCATCGCAACTTCGCCACTATGTTAGGCGGCGACGGCGTCAAACGGATTATGCCCGATGAGCTGCACGGCGAGCTGATTTCCTACGATGACAGCAATCTGGGCTTAAGTATCGACCCGGCTGAGCTCGCGTATATGATTTACACCTCAGGCTCCACCGGCAAGCCCAAGGGGGTTATGGTAGAGCATCGTAACGTGGTCAACTTTTTTTCCGGTATGGACCAGCGGCTCGAGCCGGGCCCCGGCACCTGGCTGGCGGTAACGAGTATTTCCTTCGACATTTCCGTGTTGGAGATCTTTTGGACATTGTCTCGCGGTCTATCCGTTGTGCTGTACGCCGACTCGATTCGACAGAAAGCCAATGCGACCGTGCCGGTTAGCGCTTATCCCGACAAGTCTGTCGAATTTGGCTTGTTTTACTGGAATGTCGCTACCGATGAGAGTCAGTACGACCAGAACAAATACAAACTATTACTGGAAGGCGCTAAGTACGGTGATGCTAACGGCTTCAATTCTATCTGGACGCCAGAGCGTCACTTCGCCGCCTTCGGTGGCTTGTTTCCCAACCCGGCGGTAACCAGCGCCGCGCTGGCGACGATTACCGAGAATCTGTCTATCCGCGCCGGTAGCTGTGTTGTGCCCTTACACAGCCCAATCAGAATCGCCGAAGAGTGGGCGGTGGTGGATAATTTATCTAATGGCCGCGTGGCACTGTCGATTGCCGCCGGCTGGGCACCGCCGGACTTCGCGATTATGCCGGAAAATTTCGCCGACGCGAAAAACATCATGTTCGAGTCGGCTGAAACCGTGCGCAAATTATGGCGCGGTGACACCATTGATTTTCCCGGCCCAGACGGTAAAGACGTCGCCGTTAGAACCCTGCCGCGTCCGCTGCAGGCTGAGTTGCCTCTGTGGGTCACCACCGCCGGCAATATTGACAGCTACACCCGCGCCGGTGAGCTCGGTATGAATGTGCTGACCCATTTACTCGGTCAGACC
>RCMY010000422.1_pt1 | contig 39495 bp, 25 predicted proteins | sample 2041341 | NCBI WGS metagenome assembly RCMY01 (sample SAMN09708234, study PRJNA481090) | Marine sediment metagenome, whole genome shotgun sequencing project. | reverse complement strand
AGCCACTTAACCAAATTTTACGCACTAAGTATTGTTAATATATTCCATTGATACTGAGATAGTTAACTAATTATTTAACGGACTATTGTTAAAAAGCAAGTTAGTATAAAAAAAAGTATATATCTTTGTTGAAAATATAATAAAGACTTAATCGTGACTTATATTTCCCCCGAAAATTAGGCAAAAAACTTTCGGGGGCACTTTATCAACGGCTTTCCCTCTGATACTATCTAAGTATTATTTTACCTTTTTCATCCTTATAACGCATTTCATGCTTTAAACACAGAGTTTTACTTTTTTCATCAAGATACTGTTTTTTTACCAGCCACTGCTTAAGAAAGTCTTTTGACTTTGTTTTTATTATCATAATCTTTCCTTTACGTGGTGCAACAAGATCATAAATAGGACCTTCTTTTATTACATTTACAGAAATCATATCTGTAGGATCTAATTTAGCCATATCATCGTCTGAAATTTCTATTCCATCTACGAAGATAATAGGATACGATAGACTTAAGGAATCAATATTTTGGTTCCATTTAATACGCTCTTGAGCTTGGATATTCAGTAAGAAGAAAAGCGCTCCAATAAATACTTGTAATCGTTTCATAAATATATTTTTAAAAGTGATAAATAAATTTTAGTTATTTTGCATTATCAAGCTGCCATCCACCAATGAAATTACTTCCATCTGTTGTATGATATGCTGCATCTTCAGGATTCCAATACTCATAGTCCCCTGTTTTGTCGTCATGCCCTGTAATCAAGATTGCATGCCCATCATCATTTATTCCATTACCATTCACATAGCCCCGATATAGCCTAAAACGGTATCTCCATCGGCTAAAGCCGATCTATTTATATGCAATACTATCGCATAATTTAACTTTAACAATGGTGCGTGTTATGATATGTTTAGTCAGGCATAGATAATTGAGACTTATCAAATTTGGCATTCCAGTTGCTAATTTAGTTCTGCAAAATTACAAATTTATATATAACTAACAAAAATAAAAAATTTAATTTTATTTAAATGAGCTCGTAGGTAGAACCCCACAAACCCCTTACTCTTATAAAGCCTGTCTGTTTTATTTGTGTTACATCCTATTCAGTATTTCTTGTTCAAACATTTGCAAATTTATGTATTTTTTATTACCTTTGCATGAACTAACCGGTCATGGGAAACGAAAATTCTAAAAATGTTTAGGAAATACCTACATCACCTACATTTGAGGTCTAAATCGCTACTAATCAATACGTTTGCTAATGTATAAGAAGTGCTTTTCCTACATGTTTTATACATTGATCCTACATGATCCTTAACCGATTTCTATGATAAAATAAAAAAAAATAATTAATTAGCGAAATGAAAACATCAATTGCCCGAAAAGAAAAGGGCGAAATATTCTTTACAAGAATAGAACTTACAACCATCTACGAAAACATTATCTCTGGCAAATATGCCGAAGAAGTAAACAAAGTAAGAGAAGATTTTCCTCTAACACTCCTTCACAATGGACCGAAATTCAACGAACTTGATTCTGTGAAAAAAGCAAGACGCGTATGTTTTGCTGCCGAATGGAAAAAGACCGAAGGAAAAATAGTCATTGATAATTTCAACGGACTTATTCTTCTTGAAATTAACCGCCTTGAAAACGATGATCAAGCTAAGAAAATCCGTGACCAAGCTGCACTGATTCCTTACACGCTTATGACGTTCATCGGAATAACAGGATCCTCCGTGAAGATAGTATGCCGGGCAACGCTTCCCGACGGAAAACTGCCTGATGAAAACAGACAGACTTTCATTAACGAAGCTTATCGCAAACTGCATTATATCTACAGTACCCAACTTCAGATGTCGATTGACAACATTCCGCCAACGCTGGAAACATCTTGCTGTGTGTCTGTTGACTTTGATGCGATTATTCATGAAGATGCAATACCTCTATCTATAAAGGATAACGAACACACACCTAGTCTCAAACCGCTTGTAATGCCCCAAAAGGCAGACGAACTGCCTATCTTTATGGGAAGAACAAAGTCGCAGACCAATCAGATGCTATTTCATTATTGTTTTATGGATGCGCTTAACAATACACGTCTTGATGAAGATGAATATAAGGTTCATGATTTTCTGAATACTCTTGCCCAATACTGTCACGAATCAGGGCTGCCGATGGGAATGTGCATCAAACTCATAAAGTATAACTCTGAATTTGGTAGCGATGAACTACTTGTAGAAAACATCTTTGTAGAAGCGTACCATAAGGAAATGGAAAAGTACTACCCTGAAAAACATCTTTCCAATGTGCAGCTTATGGCTTTCAAGCAGGAAGCGTTTATGACTACATTCTATGAATTTCGCAAGAATGTTATTTCAGGGAAAAACGAATTCAGATATAAAAACGGTTACGACTATTCTTTCCGACCAATGGAAAAAGAGGATCGGTACACCATGACACTGAAAGCATTGAAAATGGGACTGGAGTCATGGGACAAGGACTTGGACCGTTACCTTGATTCTACCCTTATCCCTGCTTATGATCCGATAAACGACTATCTTGATAACTTGCCGAAATGGGATGGCAAAGACCGTGTGAGTGAATTTGCAAGAAGAGTGCCGACAGGCAATGCCGACTTTGTTCACAACTTCCATGTATGGATGCTCTCAATGGTAGCGCATTGGATGGGACGTACCCAGAAACAGGCAAATGCAATCGTTCCGCTTTTCATTGGTAAGCAGGGTTGTGGAAAAAGTTCATTCTGTGCTATTATCCTGCCTCCCGAACTTCAGGAATTCTACAACGACCGTATCAGCTTTAAAAACGATACGTCAATGTTTATGGGATTGACCAATACTGCTTTGATCAATATCGACGAATTTGATTCTGTCAGTTCGGGTAAACAACCACTGTTGAAGTACCTTATTTCTACTCCTACGGTAAGAATGAGAATGCCTTATCAGGCTAGTTTTTCCAACCGCCGACGCTATGCTAGTTTTGTAGCAACGACAAATACAGTGAAACCGCTAAAGGATCTAACTGGTAGCCGTCGTTATCTGTGTATTGAGATAGATGGTAACATAGACTTCACAAGTGAGGTGGAATACGAACAGCTTTATGCTCAACTTGTTGCTGAGATCGCTGCTGGTGAAAGATATTTTTTCAACGACGAGGAAACAATGAAGATCATGCAGGACAACAAACAGTTTATCGAAATTTCAGATATTGAACCAATAATCGACAGTCTGTTCCGTGTACCAAAGCCTTACGAAACACCGCAAGAATTGACATTGCCAGAGATGGTTGATATCATTAGGAAGTATTATAAGTTGATAACCTACGACCGCCAGGCACTAATAAGTCTTGGACGATTGTTGACTAACCGTGGATTTGAATCAAAAAGACTAGCTGTAGGCATGAAATACAAGGTTATAGTCACTGCATAATCACGAAGCGCAGCGAGAATAAAATCACCTTTTTCGTTGCGCCTTTGAGTGATTAGACCCTAATCACTCTGAAAAGCATGTAGAACAATCGAGTGATTAAGCCCTAATCACTCTGTTTAGTGTATAACAACGGATTCATATACACTAGCTAACGTGTTGTATAACAATGCGTTTCGTAAAAACATGTAGGAAACGACCTTAAAAAACAAAATAAAAAAATATTATTATGGCAATACAATGCACATTGGAGAAATCCAGAACAGAAGAAAAATACTTCGCAAGAACAAGAAAAACTGGAAAAATCGGCATGAATGAAATCGCTGAGGAGATACAAAGGAACTGTTCAGCCACGTGTGGTGATGTTACTTTGGTCCTTACTGAGTTGATGGATGTAATTCGTGACCACCTTCTTAATGGTGAGGAGGTAACGATTGATGGCCTCGGCAGTTTCCATGTAGGAGTTACAAGTGACTCTGTGGTAAATCCTGCCGACTTCAAACATTCTAACATTCATGGTGTACACCTTAAGTTCCGAGAGGATGCCAAGCGAGATGCAATGACATGGAAACTTACTCACAGTTTAACTGACGATGCCATTATCGAAATTCGATAGTGGGTAAATTTAATATTTCTAATTACCCTAATATTAATATGGAAATCCCTACTTACTAATATGGAAATTCCTCGTGGCATTTATTGATTTGGCATTACCTTTGCATTAGTTAAGATAAGCTGCACTCAGCATAACATTCAAGTAAACTTGATGCTTCTGCTCTTGTTGGCATAATCTTTGCAATAGACAAAATGATATTAGTCGCCATAATGATTTCGAATATATAAATATCAAAAGCAAAAATTGACAAAGTAGATAGTTTTATAAGGTAAAAAGAACAGGATATAAGGTATTAGGTTAAAGTAAAAAGAGTTATTAATAAAAATCAGGTAAAAGCTGGACAGCCGGTTTCCGTGTGGAGATCGGCTGTCATCTTTTTATTCGTGTCTAAAGTGTTTCCCTATCAAAGGAAGTCTTGATAAAGGAAAATCTTTCTTCACAATGTATGCTCCGAAAATTACAATTAAGACAGTGTTGACTGCTATTGCACCTGCATCAGGGATGTACTTGTTTGAAAAATACATACCTACATTTAATACTATTGATAATCCTAAATACTTCGCCATTTCGGCAATCGGATAATTTATGCGGTACATTTTTTGTCCCACAAAATATGATATTAACATAGCCGTGCCATATCCTGTGACGCCAGACCATGCACATGCCATGTAGCCGAAGCGTGGTACAAAGATGATGTTGCTGATGATAAGTACAGCACAGCCTATTCCTGAGAAGTAAGCTCCCCATATCGTCTTGTCGATAAGCTTGTACCAGAATGACAGATTGAAATATATACCATACATCATCGTTCCTATCATAACAATAGGTACTACACGCAGTCCGTCCCAATAGTCTCTACCAATGATGTGCTTGAGAATATCGATATAACCAATTACAACCAGATAAGCAAAGAGCGTGAAGATAACAAAATACTTCATTACCTTTGCATAGGTCTCACGATTGTCGTTTTCCTTAGCTTTTCCAAATACAAACGGTTCGTAGGCATATCTGAAAGCTTGAGTTATTAGTGCCATGATCATGGCAATCTTACTTGCTGCTCCATAAATACCAAGTTGCATATTCATGTCTGAACCCTTATATATATAAGGGAAGATAATTCTGTCAGCAGTCTGGTTTAATATTCCGGCTATACCAAGTATAAGGATAGGCCAACTGTAAGACATCATACGCTTCATTAAAGCTTTGTCGAATACATATTTAAAACCAGTGAATTCCTTGATGAAACAGAATGTAATTGAACCTGTACAGAATAAGTTGATATAGAAAGCATATCCGGCTCCAACTGTAGGATCATAGATCTTACCGATAATCTCAGGATAATCCTTATACAGTGCAGGGAGAACAATGAAGTAGACAATATTGAGTCCAATGTTCAATGCGATAAAAAGTAACTTTAAAGTAGCAAACTTAATTGGGCGCTTTTTGTATCTTAAATATGCGAACGGTATACATTGGAATGAGTCTATTGCTACCGTCATGGCCATTACCCAAACATATGATGGATGGTCGCTGTATCCCATGAAACCTGATATTTGAGGTAGGAATAGGAATATGAGAGCTACGAAGAGTAATGACGTGAATCCAACGGATATTAATATAGTTGAATAAACTTTTTCAGGATTCTCATTAGGTTTGTTGGCATAGCGGAAAAATGTTGTTTCCATACCATAAGTGAGAATCACAAGCAGAAGTGCTGTGTAGGCGTACAGATTGGTGATAACACCATATCCTCCGCTTGCTGCAGAAAGTTTTGCCGTATAAATCGGCACAAGAAGATAATTCAAGAAACGTCCTAAGATACTTGACATGCCATAAATGGCCGTATCTTTAGCTAGCGATTTTAAATTTGCCATATAGTTATTTTATTTTTTTCTTAATTTCCGAAGAACGTGTAGGCAATGGCTATTGCTGCAAGTACTCCGGCCAGGTCTGCAAGCAAACCGCAGGCTACTGCGTGACGTGTGTACTTTACGCTCACTGAGCCAAAGTAAACAGCTAGAATATAGAATGTGGTGTCAGTAGAGCCTTGGAAAATGCAGCTTAGTCTACCAACAAAAGAATCAGGACCATAATTTTTCATTGATTCAAGCATCAATCCTCGCGCTCCGCTTCCTGATAATGGTTTCATGAAGGCGGTAGGGAGTGCACCCACGAAATCGGTGTTAAGTCCGCATTGTTGCATGCACCATGAAATGCCATGGATAAGCATGTCCATAGCTCCAGAGGCGCGGAATACTCCAACGCCTACCAAGATAGCTACTAAATATGGAATGATGCGCACTGCAGTGGTAAATCCTTCTTTTGCCCCTTCTATAAATGCGTCATAGACGTTAATCTTCTTTATAAATCCAGCTACGATAAAAGTTAGAATCACGCTAAACAGAATAAGGTTTCCCGATAGATTGGTAACTTTTGCCATCGTGTCTTTGTCCATGTTACCAAATCCCCATATAACCAAGCCCACAAAGGCACATAGACCAAATATGAAGGTGAGGAGCACGGGCTGAAAAAGATTTATCTTCTGCCATAATGACGTGATGATGATACCTGTAAGAGTAGCAACAGTCGTTGCGAGTAGGATAGGAATGAATACATCAGTTGGCGAAGCAGCACCGTAAGTAGCTCGGAAAGCCAGTATTGTTGTAGGTATTATGGTTAGTCCACTCGTGTTGAGCACAAGGAACATAATCATTGGATTGGTTGCAGTGTCCTTCTTTGGGTTCAGTTCCTGCATCTGACTCATGGCCTTCAGACCGGTAGGGGTGGCAGCGTTGTCGAGTCCCAACATGTTAGAGGCAATATTCATAAAAATACTTCCCATAACTGGGTGATTCTTAGGAATGTCAGGGAAAAGCTTCGTGAAAACAGGACTTAATGCTCTTGCAAGGACATTAACCATTCCAGCTTTCTCTCCAATCTTCATAATGCCCAGCCATAATGAAAGAACACCGGTAAGACCGATAGAGGTTTCAAATGCTGTCTTGGAGGAATCGAATGTCGAGTCTACCATAGCTTTGAAGATAGTGGTGTCGCCCATCACTAACTGTATTGCTCCAAAGATGAAAGCGATTACAAAGAATGCAATCCAAATATAATTCAATACCATAATGGGTGCAAAAATACTAATAATTTTCCAATCGTTGCAAATAAAATGTGAAAATAATGCATAACATATTTTACATTATTATATAAAGCATTTTTATGATTTTCTCTCTTGATAACTCACCTGGATTACTTCCCGGAGCCCCTTCTGGTACGTTCATGCCAGCCTTTGAGTAGTAATTTCTCCAAAAAGCGGTGATTTCACCGCTGTCATTATGAAAACTCATAGGTATTGTGTGAAATAATAATTTGCCTTTGTGATCTACAAAAGAGATCTGTACAAGTTCGCTGCAATAGATTGCACTGTCGCCTGGTTCAAAATAAAAATCGTATGGCCTTCCTATATATTTTAGCGCATTGCTAATGCTCTTCGAAATATCGATGGAATCGTGATTTATTCTACCAACGAGTATCTGCTGATTGCTGCTTCTTCCTTTGTTCTCGTTTAGAAAACTGTCAATCGGAGTTATGCACACACCCTTGTGAATGGCTTCAATGGCGTAGCAACCTTTTTTGTCTTTATGGAATATGGCTACGTGATTTATGCCCATTTCATCGATTCCGTGTGTGACGTCAGTAATAGCATTAGGTTTCCCACTAGCGCAAAACATCAGGTCTCCATCTTTCAATAGTAAAGTATTTGAGATGTGACGTAATGTGATTTGTGAAAATCCCTGCATCACCATAAAGGTGAGCAGGGAAATGATAAGATTTCTTTTCATTATATATTCATATTGATGCTAGCTCCAGCCATAATCCAGAAGCCCGGCTGCTTTAATCTGCCGAAATCTCTGTAGCCTTTGCTGAAAAGATTGTTGCCTTTTATATAAATACTGTATTTTGGCATATCCCATGACAAGCGCGCATCCATAATGCCATACGTGGCATATTTAGCATAAGTGTATTCCTTTGTTTTTGGATCTTGACTCACTACATACGAGCCATTCCTGTTTTGAACACGATAGTTTATGCTTAAATTCAATTGTTTCCAGACGTTCATCTGCAAGTTTGCCACAAATTTGTTTCTAAGATATTCCAACACATATTGACTCACTATACCTTCATACTTCTTCTGGTCCTGATGAGCATAGGCATAGGCGATATTCAACTTTTTGAATAATCGCTGTCCAGAAATCAGGTTCAGTAAATCGAAGTCCATGTTAGCTTCAACTCCTATAGAGTTTATTACTCCGAAATTTGTTGTTGTAAGAGTTTGTGTTTCAGAATTTGTATCCACAATCCAGTCGATAAGGTTTTTCATGTGGTTGTAGTATCCGCTCACTGTGGCGTTTACACTCTGTGAATGATATTTCACTCCAAATTCAGTTGCGGCAAGTTCCTCTGGTTTTAGTTCCTTGTTGGCATTATAACCTTTGGAATTATAGTACAGGTCAGTGAATGAAGGCATGCGCAGTGATGTGTTATAGCTGGCATACAGCTTCCAATTGTTTGTGATGTTATAACTAGCATCAACGCTTGGATAAACCTTCATGTTCATCTCTGCCCATGAATTCTTTACAGCGACAAGTCCCGCAGAAAGTGTAAAGCGTTTTAATAAAATGTTATGTTCAATGACAAACTGAATATTTGTTCGGTTTAACCCATGTGTGTAGTCAACATTTGTTCCATGGATGTGTCGGGGCTCGGCTAGAAGTTCACCAAGATTAGTGCTAACAATGTCTTCGTTTCTGAGCTCTGCACCAATAGCAGTGCGCCCAGCTGCCCAGTCAAAATATCCGTTAAGATTTACGCCATAAACATCAGTTCGGTGATAGTTGAATGGATATGCATCTGCATTGTCACGGAACAGTTCCCATTTATCCATTGTGCGATTCCAGTAAATTGAAGGTCGCATGTGAATCTTTCCGTTTCTATTTTCCGCCTGAATGGCAGTATAAGTTTTTAGAATACGTTCGTATTGTTCATCAGAATACGCACTGTAGAAAGTGTTGGAACCAAATCCCTTTGTACTCATTCCTGCATGCCATTTTACAATCATGTCATTATCACTGTAGTTACCCTGATAAAACGCCTTTAAACCGTCAAAGTCGCTATTCAGGTTTCCTTTCTTACTACGAGTGTAGCCATCACTGCGCGTGTAGTTGGCAGAAAAAGAATTGTTCCAGTTTCCCTTAACAATGTTAGCTCTGGCTCCTTCTGAAGAATATCCATAGCTTCCTCCTTCCACATGTGCGGAAAGGCTGCTTTGTGAAGGAGTCTTTGTAACAATATTGATTGCACCAAGTAGTGAAGATGTGCCATAGACACGTGCTGCCGGACCTTCTAAAATTTCAATACGTTCGATTTCACTTATATCAACTGGGAAATCAAAAGCATTGTGTCCTGTCTGCGGATCGAAGATGTTGATGCCGTTAAGGAGAATTGTGATTTGCTCGTCGTTGCCGCCACGTAAGCTGATATCAGTCTGGGCACCAATTGGTCCCCTTTGTCTTACGTCTACGCCTACAGCGTATTTAAGCAAATCGTTTACACTTTGTACAGGAGCCGCCTGAATATCTTCGCGGCTCAGTACAGTTACCATTCTCGTCTGCTGACTTCTTGTCAGCGGAGCTCTCGATCCGGTGACGTTCACCTCGTCGAGCACAACTTCTTTGCCGTTCTTGTAGAAAGAGGTATCAATCTTGGCAACATCTGTGCTTACGCCGTTAGCTCTCGCATTAGTGAGCGAAGCCACGCTAAGTGTGCCAACAATTACCTCTTTGCCCAAGCAAGAGAAGAGTGCATAGCCTTTGTTACTGAAATGAGTAAACTTAAAGCTACTGCGCTTGTTGAAAATTGTTTTGTACATTAATTGTATCTTATTCACCTTGCTTCGTTGCAAGGCGAGTGCAAAGGTAATAAAAAACTTATAAAAAGGAAGAAAATAGATAGTAAAGGCAGAAAATGCTGTGTTCTGACAAATGATTACGGCGTGATTTCAAATGATGAAATCACGCCGTAATATATAGTCTGCCATTTTATCAATGGCTACAATAAAGTTAGATCTTACTTTATATTTGTCTGTCGTTCTCTGATAAGTTTTAATTGTCTGAGAATATCATTGTAATGAACCTTGTTTATGCCTGTAGCTTTAGCTGCCTGCAACTTGACATAGCTCTCAACTTTATCAAGATGTTGAGAGGCATATAGTATAGCATCGCTGTTATAGTAGCCATTGTCGCTCTTTTTAGCCTTCTCGTCAGGATTTAGCAATGAATTAAGGCTGTCGATATAGCTTCTTTGCAATGAACGGCGTGCGTTATTCTTAATGCTGTTCTCATTGTCAATAGGTTTCCATACAGTAGAAAATAGCTTATTGAGGTATGTATCCAACTGCAAAGCATCCTTTGATGAGAAAGAGTCATCATATATGATATTCAATATTCTAGCAGATAGCGCTATGTTTATCAACTTATCTTGTCGGTCCTTAATATCCTTAGCGACGTTAGTTCCTGTTTTTGAAACAATATCTTGAGGATAAAGCCACATCGGAGCGTTGAAAATCTGACGGTCTAGATAGTCGAGAACTTCCAATTCCTTTGATGCAGGAGCAATCTCCACAGGAGCTTTTCCTGGAAGGTTATTCAGATAATGTCCACCAAGATTTTTCATCACATGATTCATATAACGACGGAATTGATCGCATACGCTTCCGTACATTTCCTCAAGGTCTTCGTATTGATAATTGTCCTGATGAGTCCATTTTGGTAGATTTGCCATTACTCGCTTGAGATTCTTGATACCATATTCGCTGGCTTTCACGTTGTCATCGCCAAGATCCTCAGACTGTGAACGTGGGTCTTCATCGCGTCCTTCTCCTGCAAACCAAAGACGAGGGTTATTCTTCAGAATTTCTGTTGTTTCCTTCATGAGTCCTTTTTTCTCCTCAATCTCATCCTTAAAATCAGGACGGTATTGATATCCCCATTTTATCGCCCATTTGTCATAGTCGTTGATACGTGGGAATAATCCTTTTGGAGAGATGTTGTCTTCTGGCTGAGCAACATAGTTGAAACGTGCATAGTCCATGATAGAAACTGTGTGACCATGGGCTTCAACCCAAGCTTTATTACGTAGATTTTCTACTGGAGTAGCATTGCTGGCTCCCATGTTGTGGCGTAAGCCAAGCGTGTGTCCAACTTCATGACTAGACACAAAACGAATGAGCTGTCCCATAAGTTCGTCGTCGAAGTGCATTGTCTGAGCTCGCTTGTCAAGAGGACCGCATTGTGTCATATACCATTTTGTGAGGAGATTCATCACATTATGATACCAGCAGATGTGGCTCTCGATGATTTCACCGCTTCGTGGGTCAATGATATGAGGACCGTACGCATTCTCGATTTCGGCTGGAAGATATCTTAGTACACAGAAACGAGCATCGTCAACACTCATATCTTTGTCATTTGGCCATTCTTTCGCTACAATTGCATTCTTGAAGCCTGCAGCTTCAAATGCTACGTTCCAGTCATTGATACCCTGAATCAAATAGGGTACCCATTTCTTTGGTGTAGCAGGGTCTATATAATATACAATCTGCTTAACAGGTTCAACAAGTTTACCTTTAGCATAAGCTTTCTTGTCTTTTGGCACAAGATTATAGCGAGCAACAATCTGTTCACGGTCAGTCTTGTGCTGATCGTCATCAAAATATGTGATACGGGTGGTGAAATATCCAACTCTTTCATCCCATAAACGCTTACGCATAGGTTCACTAGGTAGAAGAACGATACTCGTGTTGAGTCCTATCGTGACACTTCCTGTGAAAGAAGCTGGAGGGAATGATCTGCGTATAGAAGCGTCATCACTGCTAGAATCAACTCCACCAGAAGTTGCAGCAGAGTATGTACGTGTAGATGCAATCTCAACATTTATTGGGAATACTTTCATCGTATCAATGAATGTACGATCACTTTGCAGTCCGCTTACTCCGTAAGTACGTGAATTATTTTTTGGAATACTTACGACATCATTGTCTTTAAGGAATAAATTTGTCACATCAATAAGATACATGTGCTTATCCTTGTTCTTGCCAATAATCTTAAACGAAGCTATAATAGGATCGGTTGTTGAGGCCTTGAGAGTTTTTGATATGTTAGTATCTTCTCCTGCGAACTGACTAAGTACGTAAGCTCTCAAAAGTAGAGTAGCGTCGTCTCTCTTTTCAAAGTAAAGCGTATTCTCGTTGACTTCCTCACCGCTGAACTTGCCCAATCCTTGAGGAACTGCTGTAAGTCTTGTTACAGCAAGCAGGTATCTTCCTATAATAGAGTCAGGTACTTCAAAATACCATTTATCTTCAATGTGTCTGACAGTGAACAAACCTTTCTTAACAGTTCCGCCTTTCTTTATGAGTTCGTCATATTCATTTTTCTTTTCAGGCTTCTTTCCATCATCCTTTTTCTTTTTCTTCAGGTCCTTATTGTCATCTTGTGACTGAGTATGGACACCCTGCTTTGTTGAGTCAGCCATAAATGTATTTGCTGCATATCCACTTGTGCTAAGTATGAATGTGCAGATGCTGATTACTAATTTTGCCTTAATGTTCATATTACTTATTATTTTATTTAAATATATTCAATCAAATCTCTGAAATCGTCAATGATATAATCGGCTCCGGCATCCAAAAGTTCCTTTCGGCTTCCATTGCCGTAGGTCACACCGCAGGTAAACGTGCCTGCATTTCTGCCCATTAAGATATCAAATTTGGTGTCACCAACAACAATTGTTTTGGTAGAGTCTTCACCAAGATGACTGAGAGTATTTAATACAGGTTCTGGATCTGGTTTAGCTTTTTTAGTATCGTCTGCACCTAGTACGTACGTGATATACTCTTCTAATTCAAGTTCTTTTACGAAATTCTCCAATGAATGGTGACTTCTGCTACTTGCTATCGTAATGGTGTGCCCCTTTTCGTGTAATTTCTTAAGAGTTTCTATAACACCTGGAAATGGTGTTACTGCTCCTGGAATATTGTTCTCGTTAAATATGCGACGGTATGTCTCTGCACATTTTTGCCCCATTTCATCGCTCATAGGAATGATGCTTGTGAAACATTCTAATAAAGGAAGCCCAATTGTTTTTGCACATTCCTCTGGTGAGCGATATTCAAGTCCTAACTCTGCAATTGTCTGCATCATCGTCTTGGTTATGATGTTGTATGAGTCACCAAGAGTACCATCAAAATCAAGAATTACGGTTTTAATACTTTTGTTCACGTTGCGTTTTTATAAATAAATGTTGAAATACTAGTGATAGTTTGTTGCGAAGGTAACAAAAAATATTGGAAAACCAGCATCTTATTCTAAATAAGATAATAAGCTACATATCCATGCCAATCTCTTTTACTTTCTGTTCAAACTCGTCTCTGTTGCACAAAGCCTTGCTCTTTATTCTTGCTCGATAGTTATATATTGAGTTTGGGGAATATCGAAGGAATTCTGCTATTCTTGAGCTCTCTTCAATGCCGAGTCTTATTAATGCAAATATACGCAGGTCAGTTGTGAGTTGCGTTTTTGAAGGTGGGGTTATGCGATGCTGAGGCTGAAGAAGAAGATTGAAGTCGGTAACGAAGTTTGGGAAAATATTAAGAAACACGGAATCGAAATTGTCGAAAAGTTCTTTTATTTCGTCTTGTTTCAGTTGATCAGAACTTGTCATCTTTATCAAATCAGACATCTGGTTAGTTCTTAGTTTGCGATTTATCTTTATTCTATAATTGTCGATTTTATCGATATATTCGGAACATGCACTTAAGAATTTTCCTATGTATTCATCTTTAAGACGATTCGTTTCGCTCAGTTTTGTATTTAATGATGATAGCTCTTCATTTTTACCGCTTAGTTTTGAGTTTAGACTCTCTAGTTTCCAGTTTATTGTTTTAAGTTCGTTTCTTGCAATGGAAAGTTGTCGTTTCTTGTGGCAAACATATATATATGAAGCCAACAGAAATATAGAAAGTAGACTCACCGCACCGATAAGCGTTTTAAGCTGGTAGTTTGCTTTTCTAAGATTTGTTTTATAGGTGTCACTTATAACTCCTAAAACAGGAGAAATAAGCCAACTCCTAAGATGGGTGTTGTATCTCTGTGTGCAGTTCCATGAATATTCAACATATCTGTTTGAACGCTCCAAGTTTCCCTCTCGGCTCAATATGTTAGCAAGACTCCATAACGATGCTTGGTCCATAACGGCATCGCGTATGTCGCAAAGTGCAGATATAGCCAACCAATATTTACAAAGCGGAATATTGTGCATCCCTTTATAAATCTCAGATCTAAAGAAAGCCATATTCGCATAGTCATGAGTGTTAGGCTTGACTTGTTTCATCCATTTATCGCACTCTTTCATGGCCTCATTAAATTTGTTGTCGGTAGTGAGCTCTGAAACTTTACGCCACAAGTATATGTTTGAATTTGGAGACGCTTTGCTATATAGCGAATCACGAAAGATGCCTGAAAGCCTGAAACATCGATTCTTTAGTTTCGCATCTTTAGAATAACAGCCCATTTCACCGTATAAATGGTTGCAGCAAGCATAATAATCAATAAGTTGTTGTCCTTTCAGTTTGCTACCATCTATATATTTAAGATATTCCAAAGCCTCATTATAAAATCCGGTTGCTGCATATTGATGAATAAGGGCAATATAGTCACTTACAAGCAACTTCTGTTGTTTGGTTTTAGAGGCAATATCTATACAGTAATTAAGATAATGAATTGCAGAATCATTCATATATGCCTGATATTCTCTGAAAAGATTCCATGAAAGACGATGACGGTCCAACATTGCCGAAGTATTGGAGAGTTTAGCTTTTATCTTGTCAATACGTAGTTCTCTCTGTTGTATATATTTCTCTGACTTCGTTATTTCATTGTCTAGACAATTGTATAAAGAATCAAGGTTTACTCTTTGTGCCTGAGAGCATAAAGCAAAGGATAAAAAGATAAGGGTTGGTAACAATCTGCGTTTCATGAATTTTGGTTTAGTATTCAGAGACAAAGATATATATAAAAATGATATAATGAAAATAAATATGCGATATCCCTTCATATAACCTCTATATAATCACGATAAAAATCTATATCAAAATATAGCCTTATTTTTATTTAAGTTATTGAATATCATAAACTTATAATTTGCATGGTAATATAAAAGTCCACATTTTATGCTTTGCGTCACACACACATATTTAAAAAGATGCTAACTTTGCCAACGACAAGTGAAAAACTTGCCTTGAATCTAAACAATTATTATTAACGTAGTTTATGCAATGAAAGCAAACAACAATTTATTATCGATGAAAAGATTATCAATTCTGTTCTTCGTGTTACTTTTGTCCATATCGGCTTTTTCACAGAAAGTCAGTTTTTCGGGCGAAGTTATCGACAAACAGAATGAGCCTGTCATTGGTGCCACAGTAAAGGAACATGGTACAACAAATGGTGTTGTTACTGATATTGATGGCAAGTTTTCTATCCAAGCAGGAAAGAATGCTGTGTTCGATATTTCGTATGTTGGATACAAGACAAAAAGCGTTAGGGCAACTCAAGGAATGAAGATTGTTCTTGAAGAAGAGACAAATCTTCTTGAAGAAGTTGTCTCTATTGGCTATGGATCAGTGAAACGTAAAGATGTGACAACAGCCGTTTCAAGCGTTTCAACAGAAGATTTGGACACACGTCCAATTGTTTCTGCCGCAGCAGGAATGCAGGGTAAGGCTGCCGGGCTTCAGATAAGTCAGGCCAGCGGTCAGCCAGGAGCAAGTCCTACGGTGCGTGTTCGTGGAACAACTTCGTTAAACGGTTCAAACTCTCCTTTATATGTTGTTGACGGAGTGCCATTGACAAGTATAGATTTCCTATCTGCCGATGATATCGCTGATATGCAGATATTGAAGGATGCATCAAGTGCGGCAATATACGGAAGTCGTGCCGCTAACGGTGTCATCATTATTAATACCAAACAGGGTAAGAATGGTGTTGCAAAGATATCATTTAATGCTCACTACGCTTGGAATAAAGTGCGTAATCATGGCAAAGTGCTAAATACATGGGAATATAAAGACCTTATGAATGACATCGGAACGGTAAAACTCCCTGACGGATTAACTGATCATACAGATTGGGCAGATGAGGTATATCGCACTGGTAATGTTCAAGACTATCAGTTATCTGTAACAAATGGTAATGATAAGTTGAGATATTATGTTTCTGGTGGTTACGTAGGAGAGAACGGCGTGTTGAAAATGTCTAATTTCAAACGTTATAATTTCAGGGCTTCTATTGAAAATGAAATCAAGAGTTGGTTGAAATTCAACGGAAATCTTACTTATTCTGATTATACATATTTAGGAACAGGTATAACAACAGGTGCAGGTGCAAATCGTGGCGGTGTGATTCCTGCAATCGTAAACACTCCAACTTATGCTCCTGTTTGGGATCCTGAGCATCCTGGGCAGTATTATAATAATTTTTATGGTGTTAATATAACAAGTCCTGCGGAAAACCTTGCACGTTCAAAAGACAACAAGAGTCGCTATGACAAGATGCTCGCTACAGGAAAAATTACGGTTACCCCTATCAAGGAATTAAACTTCACAAGTACGCTCACATTTGATCGTGAGAATGGTAATACTTTTAATTTCCTTGACCCTCATGAAATACAGTATGGACGCGACACTTATGGAACAGGATACGATGAAAGATATTCTACAACTGTATTTGTCTGGGATAATGTGTTGGATTGGAACAAACAGATAGGTAAGCATCATTTTGATGCTATGGCTGGTAGTTCTTTCACTCAAAGTAAATATAGCCACAGTTACATAAATGGAAGCAACTATGCTGACTCTGACATAAAAACTCTTAATGCAGCAAACAAGATATCTTGGACCGGAACAGGAACAAGTGCTTCAGAATGGGCTATACTATCTTATTTCGCACGTTTGCAGTATAACTGGAACGATACTTATATGTTTACAGCCAATATGCGTGCTGACGGAAGTTCAAAACTAGCACCAGGACATCGATGGGGTATATTCCCTTCTTTCTCTGGAGCATGGAGGATTTCTAATGAGAAGTTTATGAAGAATATTAAATGGATAGATGATTTGAAACTTCGTGGTGGCTGGGGACAAACAGGTAACCAGAGTGGACTTGGAGATTATAGCTATCTTGCTGAATATAGTATAAATCGTATTCAATGGTTTGGTGAAGGACATAATGAAAATTCTCTCCCTACACGTTTACAGACAACCCTTTCTAATCCTGAGTTAACTTGGGAAACTACAAATCAGACAGATATAGGCCTAGACCTTACTGTACTTGGCGGTCGTCTTACTTTCTATGCCGACTACTATTATAAACTTACTAAAGATATGCTCATGACAATTACTTTGCCGCCTGGAAGTGCTCCTGCACGTGATCTGCGTTATAATGGTGGAGAAATAGAAAACAAGGGCTTTGAGTTTAGTGTAAGTTCAAAGAATCTAGTAGGCAACTTAAAATGGAATACAGATTTCAATATATCATTTAACAGAAATAAGTTGAAGAAACTCATGCTTACACAGGTTTATTATTCTGCAAACACCACGGATTATGTTAATCAGCCTGTAGTACGCAATATGCCAGGTAAGCCTCTCGGCACATTCTGGGGATATATATCAGACGGAGTAAATCCAGAAACAGGTGAACTTAAATATCGTGATGTAAATCACGACGGTGTGATTTCAGCAAGCGACCGTACCGATATAGGTGATCCAAATCCAGACTTTACTTTTGGTATGACAAATACATTATCATATAAAGGATTTAACCTAAGTGTTCTGATACAGGGAAGTTATGGGAATGATATTTACAATGTGTCAAGAATGGAAACAGAAGGAATGTATGATGGTAAGAACCAAACAACAACGGTGCTTGAAAGATGGCGCGTTCCAGGACAGATTACAAGTGTGCCAAAAGCAAAGTTCCAGATGTTTAATTCTACCTATTTCCTTGAGGATGGAAGCTATTTGCGTGTAAAAGATATCTCATTGTCATACGATGTGCCAAAATATATTATCTCTAAGTTTGGTATCTCTCGTCTGCAACCATATATTTCTGCAACAAATTTGATTACTTTGACAAATTATTCAGGTAATGACCCTGAAGTAAATCAATATGGAGACAGCGGTTCTGTACAGGGAATAGATTGGGGAACCTATCCAATGAGTAGATCATTTGTCGTAGGGCTTAAAGTAGAATTCTAAATATTGCATTACTATGAAATCAATATATAAATCAATAATAATAGGTGTTTCGGCATTATCTTTTACAGCTTGTTCATTAGATTATGATCCGATATCTACACCAACAGAATTGACACAGGGTGTATCGTCTGATACCGCAACTGCCGTGCTCAAGGATCGTCAAGCTGCTATAGATCAGCGTACCAACTTATATGAACTCCTAAAAAATCGTCAGGAACATTGGCATCTTGATTATCTACTTGTTGGCGATAGCCATACAGATAATGCTTATGCCGGAACAACTGGTGCAGAGGTTGAACCTTATGAGACAAATGGCATAGATGCCAGCAATTCTGTGCTTGGCCGTGACTGGTCGCGCTATCTTGAAGACATTGCTAAAGCAAATGTGCTTATAAATGGACTTGATGAACTTAAAACGAAAGGATTGGTCAGCGATAATGAATGCCATCAGTGGAAAGCAGAAGGCGAACTGTTTCGTTCTTTGATTATGTTTAATATGGCACGTTTATGGGGATCATTTCCTATCATAACAAAGGTCGCAAAAACGATTACTGCGGAGAACGTAAAAGATGTGTATCCAACATATTTCCCTCCTCGTTCAACAGCTAAGGAATGTTACCAGCAAATCATAAGTGACCTTACGGATGCAGAACAGTATGCGCCTGATTTTAATTCTGCCGACAGAACTATATTGAGTAAGGTCGTTGCTCAGGCAATGCTTGCAAAGGTATATGCAGAGAAACCGGTTCAGGACTATTCAAAGGTGATAGAATATGCTGATAAGGTGCGTGGTGCAGCAGGTATGGCACTAGAATCTGATTATTCTACACTATGGGGATATGACACGGATAAAAAGGACTGCGTGAAACGCAATACCAGTGAGGGTATTCTTGAAGTACATTGGACAACAGGTAATGCAAACTGGGAAAGTTGGATGTACGGCCGTAGTCTTGAAAATTATGATTATTATTTCTCTTGGGCAAAATGGATAACTCCATCACGCGATCTTATAAAAGATTTTGAGAGCGAGAATGATACTACACGTATGAATCAGACCTTAGTGTATTATGCATGTAAATGGAGTAACTATTATCCTGCAAGCAAATATCCGTTTATGTATAAATGTCGTTCAGGTTACAATAATCAGTATAAGTTAAGACTTGCTGATATCATACTTCTTGAAGCAGAAGCTTATGCATATAAGGGCGATAATTCAAATAGTGCTGCTCTTGTGGATTTAATTCGTAACAGAGCAAAACTGCCAAATCTTACAGCCGATAAGACCGCAACAAAAGATGCAATGATAGAAGCTGTGTTGCATGAGCGTCGTCTTGAACTAGCCCTTGAGGGAGAACGATGGTACGACCTATGCAGAAATAACAAGGTAGAGGAATATCTGAATGGGCTAAACAACCGTGATTCTGGACGCTTGATACAGAGAAAGCCATACGATGCTAACTCTTATCTTCTGCCAATACCTCAAAGTGCTCTCGACGAGAATAGTAATCTACAACAGAACCCTGGTTATTAATATTTACAACAATGAAAAATAATAAAACTATGATATTATCAATGGCAAGTGCATTGCTTATTTCCTTGTCTGCATGTGGCAATATGGAAACCATCGATAACACTCCAAATCCAAATGCGGTAGAAGAGAACTTATCAGGAAATTTAGCCACACTATATACAACAACGGCAAACGGTAGCGCAACATTAAAGAAGACCTTCAGTCAGGTGGCTTCAACTGTAAACATGGCGCCAACAACCATTCAAGTAGATCCTTCTAAGACATATCAGTCTATGGATGGATTTGGTTTTGCCATTACATACTCTACTTGTTATAATCTTATGAAGATGGATGCTGCATCTCGTGAGAAGTTCCTGAAGCAAACTTATTCTACAACTGACGGATATGGCGTTAGCTATGCTCGTATATCTATAGGCTGCAATGATTTCTCAAGCACAGAATACTCATTGTGCGATACAAAGGGATTAGAGCATTTCGCACTTTATAAGGATGAAACATCATATGTGATTCCTGTGCTAAAAGAGATACTTGCAATAAACCCAAATCTTAAGATTATTGCATCTCCTTGGACTTGTCCTAAATGGATGAAGGTTTCTGATATTAATACAAAGGTTCCTTTTGATTCATGGACAGACGGACATCTTAATCCAGATTATCGTCAGGACTATGCACAGTATTTTGTGAAGTTTGTGAATATAATGAAAGATAACGGCATCAACATTTATGCTGTCAGTCCTCAAAACGAACCTCTGAATCGTGCTAACTGTGCATCTCTTTATATGCCTTGGGATGAGGAGGCTGCATTTGTGAAAGAACTGGCTTCTGCATTTAAAAAGAATAATATCAATACAAAAATATACGTTTATGATCATAATTATAATTATGACAATGGGGGAGATCAACAGGATTACCCAATAAAAGTATATAATGCGTTAGGACAGAACTACGATGGTTCGGAACTTGTTGTAGGTGCAGCTTTCCATGATTATGGAGGTTCAAACACAGAACTTACAAATGTTCATAATAAGGCTACAGACAAAGATCTTATTTTCTCAGAAAGTAGTATTGGTACATGGAATGATGGACGCAATCTATCAAAGCGCCTTGTAGAAGACATGAAGAATATTACTCTTGGAACTGTTAATCAATGGTGTAAGGCTGTTCTTGTGTGGAACCTGATGCTTGATGAAAAGATGGGACCTAATCTTGATGGTGGTTGCCAGACATGTTATGGTGCTGTAGATGTATATAATAACTACACTACATTGAAATATAATTCTCACTATTATGTGATTTCACAGATGTCATCAGTTGTCCGTCCTGGTGCAGTGCGCATAGGTACTGCTTCACGAAGTATCTCTGATAAAAACATTATCTATTCAGCATTCCTTAATCCAGACGGAACTAAAGCTTTGGTTGTACTAAACTCTGGTGATACAGATGTTACTGCAACTATTGGTGACGCAAGTGAAAACTTTAAGGCGGTAGTTCCGGCACAGGGAGTGGTGTCATGTTCATGGAAATAAATACGTGTCAATATGAAATTAATTAAGTATATATCAGCAATTTTATTGCTGTTGCCGTTTTTGTCATCATGTCATGATTATGACTATGAGAATATTGTGGCATCAGGAAACCCTGTTATAAAGGCTTCTGTTCCTGCTAGTGCTATGATGGGTGATTCTATTGATGTTGTAGTAAACTGCAGTGATGCTCAAGGCGAAGCATTGTCTACGCTGAAAGCTGAATTGTGCTTTAGTGATGAGGTGGTTGAGCATGCTACTATTCGTACGGCAAAAGAAGGTGAATATAAAGTACGCTTATTGGTGCCTTATCTGCAATATATTCCTAATGGAAAGGCTGTTGTTCGTCTTACATTGCAGAATGTAACAACAAAGTCTACCGTTGAAAATGTGAATTTGGATGTTACCAGACCTCATCTTGATGGAATGCGCTTTATCACCTCGGATAAAGTGATATACAATATGGTTGAAGGTGCTGATTATAATTACTCTACAACTGTTCCTGCAAGCGTAAATGCTTTTAAGGGACATTTTGAAACAGCTGACGGAAAGTATGTGTTTGGATCTTCTGACGATGGCGTGAAGCTAGGAACAAACGGGCTTATTGGCTTTCAGACTGCAAATCTAGGAAATGTAAACGTGACATTCAACACCCGTGATTATACGTTTAGTCCTTTTGAAAAACTCCCTATTCAACCTTTGGAATTCATAAACGCTGATAAACAGAATGTTTATACAGGTGTACTTACTCAAGGTAAACTGTATAGTTTTATTGGTGATAATGCTCTTGCTTTAGATAGTTGGTTCTATGATACCGACTTCTTTACCAAGAATTCTGATGGAACGTATACGTTTAATGCCCTTACCGGAACGTATAATATCAAAGCTGCTTTTGACCGCAAAGGTTTCAGTATTTATGCAATGAATGGAAGTAATCCCGCAACGATGAATCCTGATGGAACTGGCGCTATTTGGATTCTTGGTGATGCAATATTCGGTAAGCCCGATTTCACACAAGCACAAGGTTGGTGGACTGGTACTGATTATTCACTATGTATGTCGCCAATTGCTCCAAAGATTTATCAGTTGACCTTAACAGTAGGAAAACAGTTGAAAGCTGGCAGCGACGTTAACTTTAAGTTCTTTGGTCAACCCGGTTGGGGTATTGAGTTCAAGGCCGCAGGCGATTATGCAATTTCAACATCCAATCCTTGGTTTAGGGTTAATCAAAGTGATGGCAATATTCGTCTAAATGATGGGGTGTCTATACATGATGGTGAAACATATGTGTTTAATGTAGACTGCACAAAGGGTGTTAATGCTGCTGTATTGACAGTGACAAAGAAGTAGGTTATTAATCAAATGATGATATAAGTGAAAAGAACGATTCTATTATCAATATCCGTATTACTGGCTCTGGGCTTAAAAGCCCAGAAGCCAGTATATCTGGATGAGTCTAAACCGTTGGAAATGCGTGTTGAAGACGCATTGTCACGTATGACTTTAAATGAGAAGATTGCTGTGATACATGCACAAAGCAAGTTTTCTGCAGCAGGAGTTAAACGACTTGGATTTCCTGATTTCTGGACAGATGATGGTCCTCATGGAGTTCGCCCAGACGTACTTTGGGATGAATGGGAACAAGCAGGGCAGACGAATGATTCCTGTGTAGCTTTTCCTGCTCTTACATGTCTTGCCGCTACATGGAATCAGTCTTTGGCTTATCTCTATGGTCACAGTTTAGGAGAGGAAGCTCTATATCGTGGTAAAGATATGATACTTGGTCCAGGTGTAAATATCTATCGTACACCACTTGGAGGAAGAAACTTTGAATATCTAGGCGAAGATCCATATTTGTCTTCACGTATGGTTGTACCATATATTCATGGATTGCAGAATATGGGTGTTGCCGCATGTGTGAAGCATTATGCTCTTAACAATGACGAAGAAAATCGTCATCAGGTGAATGTCGTAGTAGATGACCGAACTCTGCATGAGATATATCTTCCAGCTTTCAAGGCGGCTGTTATAGAAGGTGGAGCATGGGGCATCATGGGCGCTTATAATCTCTACCATAATCAGCATAACTGTCATAACGAGATTTTATTGAATAAAATTCTGAAGCACGATTGGAAGTTTGATGGCGTAGTGGTGTCTGACTGGGGCGGAGTTCATGATACAGATGAGGCTGTGAAGAATGGCCTTGATATGGAGTTTGGAACTGGTACTGACGGATTAAGAGCAGGAACAAAGAATGCTTATGAAAACTATTATATGGCTTATCCATATCTAATGGGTATTCGTGAAGGGAAGTATTCTGAAAAAGAACTTAATGACAAGGTTCGCAGAGTATTGAGGTTATATTATCGTACGACAATGAATCGTAACCGTCCTAATGGTTTTCTGTGTTCTGAAGCTCATTATGATGCTGCAAGAAAAATTGGTGATGAAGGTGTTGTTCTTTTGAAGAATGATAGAAATACATTGCCTATTGATACTCTCGCAACACGTAAAGTTCTTGTGGTGGGAGAGAATGCGATCAAGATGATGACTGTAGGTGGCGGATCTTCTTCATTAAAGGCTCAACGCGAAATATCTCCATTGCAAGGTTTGCAAGATGCACTATTATGCCACAATATCAAGGTGGATTATGAACGTGGTTATGTAGGCGATGTAACAGGTTCTTATAATGGTGTAACTACTGGACAGAATCTTAATGATAAACGCTCTGCAGCAAAACTTATTGAGGACGCTGTAGAGAAAGCACGTAAGGCTGATTACGTTATTCTATTTGGTGGATTGAATAAGAGTGATTATCAGGATTGTGAAGGTCATGACAGAAAGGAGTATGGTTTGCCTTATGGACAAGATAAACTTGTTGAAGCTCTTGCAAAGGTAAACAAAAAGCTTGTCTTTGTGAATATATCTGGAAATGCAGTTGCAATGCCTTGGAAGAATAAGGTTAATGCGATAGTACAAGGATGGTTTGTAGGTTCTGAATCAGGTGAAGTGCTTGCTGATATTATCACAGGTAAGGCAAATCCATCAGGTAAGTTACCTTTTACTTGGCCAGCTTCTCTTAATGATGTTCCTGCACACAGACTGAATGCATATCCAGGAGTGTGGCGTGCTGATCATAAGATTATAGATGAAGAATATAAAGAAGGACTTTATGTAGGATATAGAGGTGTTGACAAATTCAAGACTAAACCACTATTTGCTTTTGGACATGGATTAAGTTATACATCTTTCAAAATTACTAATCTCCGTGCAGATAAACATGAGATGACACGTGACGGTAAGATTACATTCACAGTGAATGTGAAAAATACCGGAAAGCGTAAAGGCTCAGAAGTTGTCGAGTTGTATGTAAATGATGTGAAGTCATCTTTGCCACGTCCATTCAAGGAGCTTAAAGGCTTTACAAAGGTTGCCTTAAATCCTGGAGAGTCAAAGGATGTATCTATAACAATAGATAATGCTTCGCTGAGTTTCTATGATGACAAAAAATCGGAATGGTTTTCAGAATCAGGCGCATTCAAGGCTTTGATAGGAAATTCGTCAGATCATATTATTGGTGAAATAGGTTTTGTTTTAAGATAATATCTTTTATTTTTAGGTTAAAGTATCAAAATTGTTTTTTGAGCTGCATCATTACTGAATGGTGCAGCTTTTTTTGTATAATTGCTTTTTTTAGGTAATGTGTAATCTTGTGTAGCGATTTGTTTGGATTAGTCATAATGAAGTTTTACTTTTGCAGTGTCATGACAAACAAAATATTAATAATCAAATAAATAATAATTATGAAAAAGTTATTTCTTATTATGATCCTAGCTGTAATATCATTTACGACAGCTGGTGCACAGAATAAGGCTGAAGCTAATTCTGGTAAAGTTTATGAAACGTCAGAAGTAATGCCTGAATATCCAGGCGGTGTACCAAAACTGATGGAGTTCCTTTCTGCAAATGTGAGATATCCAGTTGAAGCTCAAAGAAGCAAGATAGAAGGTCGAAGTGTTATCGGATTTGTTGTTGAGAGGGATGGATCAATATCCAATGTAAGTGTAACGAAGGGATCGTATCCTTTACTTGATGATGAAGCTATTAGGGTAGTGAAAGAAATGCCTAAATGGAAACCTGGTATGATAAATGGAAAGCCAGTGCGCGTGAAATTCAATTTGCCAATATATTTCAGGCTGAAATAGAATTTTTTATGAGGAAACCACTAATATACATCATAATTATTTCTCTTATGATTGCGGGATGTGCCGAAGAAAGGCATACCCGCAATCCACAGCTTATTGCTTTGGATAGTCTACAACGAGTATCTCCAGATTCAGCCTTTAGTATGCTTGATAAACTGAACGCTGTTTTCTTACCTGATGATTCTATTTATAATAATCTGATCTACACAGAGACTATACTTAACAAAACGGTGTCTTATGCCTCAGATTCAGCGATTAACAATCTCGTTAATTATTACAAGAATAAAGAAGAATATGGGTTGCTTGGACGTGCGTATCTTTGTCGTAGTATAAATAGATATAAGAACGGACGATATTCTCCTGCGATTTCAGATGCTATGCTGGCAGAAAAATTGCTACCATCTGATGATAAGTTTTATGGATGTAAAGTGCAGTTGTTGTTGGGACAAATTAATCTTGATGCAAAATGTTACAGATTATCTTTAGAACGACTTAAAAGAGCTGCCCGTTATGCCGATGAATTCGGTAAAAATCCTACATTGATTGCCCAAAGTTATAACTATATGGCTGAAGCTTATGATAGATGTGGAGCTAGGGATAGTTTTATGCTGTGTATTAAACATATCAAACCGCTTCTGAGCAAACTGGATAACTATACCAAAGCGGATATTAATGTCAATATCGGTGATATGTATATGCGTGCTGGCAAATATAAAAAGGCATTAAGTTATCTTCGTGAGGGAGAGACTTATGATTTTTCGTATAAGGTTTTGTATATTATGGGCGAAGTCTATTATAAGATGGGCGATCTTAAAAAAGCCAATTTACATTGGGTTGATGCAGCTAATTGTGGTTCTATGCCAATACGCTTGGTTTCTTTAGCTGCTTTGATAAAACTACATCCAAACGATGTAGTTCTTTATCAGCGCTTTTATTCTTTATACAAACAAATTCCTCATGTAAACAGCGATGAGTTGTCTGCCTTCCAAATGCGTCTTTATCAACAGGAAATGCAACGCGAAACCTATGTGCGTACAATAACATGGCTTTGCATTGTCGTTGGTATCTTATTTATTCTAATTTTATCTTATCTATATTATCATTATAAGATTAAGGCTGTAAGAAGAAGGCTCAGTGATATTAACACCAAATATCTGCAATATCTTGAAGATTATCATAATGCAAAGTGCGACATTGAAGAATTAAAGAATAAAATAGTGAAATATCAGGAAGACAAAGATGCTCCTGAAAAATGGAATATTGAAAACATGTTGCTCAATGCTGATGCAGTGATATCATTACATAGAATTGCCTCAAAGGGACAAACTGCAAACGAAGTTAATTGGTATCAACTAAATCAACTGATTTCTGAATGCGACAAAAATCTAGCCATATCACTGAATAATCTTAAACTAAGTGAGCGTGAAGAGCACGTGATCATGCTTATTCGTCTGAGATTTATTCCTAGTGAAATATCTGTCTTGATGGATATTAGTGCTCAAAGTGTAACAAATATGCGTCAACGACTGATGCTTAAGATATTTGGAGATAAGGGTGGAGCGCGTGACTTTGATCGTCGTATACGTGAATTGTAAATGTGATGGTCTTCATTAAAAGAATTATATAATATAGTTATTCCCCAATTTGTTGATAATCTGATAATTTCAGATAATAATGAATACCCAAATATAGTATAATAGCTATCACTTCGTCGTAGATTTATGATACTAGAAAACAGGTTATTCCTCACGGAAAAACCTGTCTTAATTAAAAAAATTAATCTATCATGAAAAACTTGTCTAATTTTACTAGACTATCTAAATTGCGAATTAATACATAATAACAATTAAAGACATTTATCATGCAAAGATATGAATATATGGGCAAAAATACTGATACTATTTTGTCATAATCTTTGCATTTCTTGCAATACGCAACTTTTTTATAGAATAGTAAATTGAAATATGTATATAAGCGTTGGCTGATTTAGAACAATGAAATATAAAATTAGCTGCGTTCTATAATAAAATCATATCTAAGTTTATTCAAGTAAGGCGTACCATTACTGGCACGCCTTACGTTTTGACGGATAAAACATTATAAATGTTTTGGATTATATGTTCAAATTCATTTAAATCTTATTTGCTGGAGCACCAATATATCTGTTGTCAGCAGAAAGAGTTTCATTTTTCATCAGTACAGACAATGGGTCAAGTATGGCATTTTTCTCCATCTTGGAATCGTAAAGAACGACAGACATACCACCGACAGAACAATTCTCTTCTAGCGTGACATAAGACATCTTCATTATGCGGTCTTCAAACAGATGGGTTTGCATTGTGCAATTGTCGTTAAGGGCAGCATAATCATCGACATGTATTAGGTCGAATTCTGTTATCTGTGTCGTAAATATACATGTACGCTTGCCAATTTTAGAACCTAACAGCCTGAGTGGATATTTTATAAATGGTGTACCTGTAAGGATGTTGATGCAAAACAGTACTAAGAAATTCTCGTATAGACCAGTCATAAGTTCACTACGCCATACAAAACCACTCCACAAAGGTTTGTTTTGCGGCACATACTTTCCAACAATTATCCATTTTAGCAGCGCAGTGATAAATATACCAATTATTGATGCACCTATATAGAGAAGCGGGAACCATAATATTAGTTCACTAAGATCTCTATCAATCTGCATACGAGAAGTTACATCGGTGATAATTCCAGCCATGAAAATAAAGAAGGTTGATGGTAGAACAACACGGAAGAACTCAATAAAATAGCGGTAGCAAAATAATTTTCTAGAAGGCTTGTAAGTGCGTTCTGACGAAAAATCGTGGTTTATGTCTCTTCGTGGAAGAAACACCGCTGGTGATCCAAACCAGTTTGTTCCGTCTTTTACAGGTAGGTCTTCTTCCTTCATCTTTGAAAGAACACCAACGAGAACATCGTCTCCTATTTTGGTACCAGGGCTCAGTACAGCACTGTTGCCTACGAATGTGCGGTTTCCTATATATGTTTTTGCGATCTCAATATAACCGTTACGTACATACGACGCACCAACCGATACAGAGTCTGCTAGGAAACATTCGTCTCCAGTAACCAATAAGTCAGGAGAGATAAACTCAACTGTGGATATCTCCACGCGTTTACCCATCTTTACACCAAGCATTTTGAACCATTTTTGTAGATATAGCGTCGTGTAAAGAGTGCCAATAACCTGCAAACTTAGTTTCATCAGTTGGTCAAAAAACCATTTCTTATAATAGAAGAGACTGTTAACTTTGTAGCGTCCTTCTTTTATATTTCCAAGAAGTACCCATTTGAATAATGCGATAATTACTGTTAGTAGCACTACAAATGATACACCGATTAATAGTGTTATCCATGCGAAACTCCAGATGCTTGATACATAGTTGATGTGGGCTACAGCCAACATGCCAGGGAAGAATGCCACCATAGTGACAAGCGGTATGATGAATACACACGCCAATGAGAGTAATGTAAATTTAGGAGACCAGAGTTTTATGGTTTCTTTCTTTTCGTTTATTCCGATTTTTGTAGGAGGAGAACCACCCCAATTTTCGTTTTCAGGTATAGTTGTGCCTTCTGGTACCAAAGTAAGATCTTCTATAGAACTGTTTTTACTCATTTTAGAATTATGAGCTAGGCAGCAACGAGTACCAACAAAAGCATTGTCTTCAAGTTCTATTGAACCTATTTTGAGCCAACCGTCCTCTATCGTATATCCTCTAAGGTGTGTGTCAGTGCAAATGCTCACATTGTCACCGATCTTTACTAAATCGAAAGCATTGATGGCTGAGGTGTTGATATAGCAGTTGTTTCCAACCTTTGCGCCCATAAATCTCAGGAACCAGTTCATAATAGATGTGCCTGTGAAGTATATTACAGGACAGATTGATGTAACTTTGTCTACAATCCAGAAACGGAAGTAATAACTACCCCAAAGCTTGTATTTTCCTGGACGGATTTTGCCGAGTACAATCCATTTGAATAGTATAGAAAAGACCGTGAGACAAGGCAGTATAAGGAAATAGGAGAACAGACTCACATATATTGAGTATGATACACCGTAATCTGCAGCATAGAAATATGAATAGATGAAGAAAGGCCCCAGCCATTCAAGTCCAAATAGCAATGTTAGAAATACAAGTGATATGCCCTGACATAGTGAACAAAAATAATATTTCAATGTTGGAACTTTGTATATATCACGTTCCTCTTTCTTCTCGTCTTTTGTAGGACGCTTCTTTTCAAGTTCTTTTGCTAGGTCTGAGAGTATTGGATATTTATATACATCAGCAACTGACATGTTTTCAAACATCTTCTGCTCTCTCATCTCAGACACAACAATGGCTGCAAGTAGTGAATGTCCTCCCAAGTCATTGAAGAAATGGTCGTCCATAGAGATGTCATCGCGGTTTATGTTTTTGGCTATTATTTTAACCATCGCCTTCTCTAGAGGTGTTGAAGGCTGAATGATGTTTCTGTCGCTAGAAAAACTCAGTGGTATCTTGGGTGATGGTAAACGTTTGCGGTCTATCTTCTGACTTGATGTCATAGGAAGTTTATCTATTTCATCAAGTGTAGATGGAATCATGTAATATGGTAGCAATAGTCTGAATTGCTTTGCTATCGCAGCACGATCTATAGTTTTTCCTGCACGCAGCACAACGAAGGCTGCTAGCTGCTGTGTATCTTTGTCAAGTGTTACTGCTGCTGCTTGAACGGCCTCGTCCTGCATAAGCAGTCCTTCTATCTCTGCGAGTTCTACACGGAATCCACGTACTTTAACTTGGGCATCCGCACGACCGATGAAAAGAAATTCCTTGTCTTCGTTATATTTAGCTAAATCGCCTGTGCGATAATATCGCTTCATTTCTCCGCAGTAGCGTTCTGTAGTGATAAACTTCTTTTCAGTGAGGTCGTCTCGATTTAAGTAACCTCTGGCTATGCTATCACCACCAATTAAGATTTCGCCTTCTTTGTCTATTTCGTTGATAACATTCATGTCATCATCTACTAAAAGAACGTCATATCCGTCTAGCGCTTTGCCAATCGTTACTTCCTGGGATGGTTGTAGAATGGAATAGGTGGCAATGACCGTAGCTTCTGTAGGACCGTAAGTGTTGTACACCATACGTCCCTCTTTACACCATCGATTGGCTATGTCTCGAGAACACACCTCACCACCAAATATCAACATCTTGAGATTTGGAATATCATCTTTTACCATTGATAACAGCGTAGGTGCACATGATAGGAATGTGATGTCAAGACCTTGAAGTATTGATGAGAATCTGTCGCCAGAACGCATAATGTCGAAAGTTCCAATCACAAGTGTGGCTCCTGCTGATAATGGTACCCATATTTCTTCAACTGATGCGTCGAAAGATACAGAAAATCCTTGTAAGGCTCTATCTGTTTCATTTATTGGGTATATTTTCCGTGCTCCGTTTACGTATGTCACTGCGTTTTTGTGCATCAGTAACACACCTTTAGGTTTTCCTGTTGTTCCTGAGGTGTAAATGATATAGCACAGATTATCTTCACTACGTCCTTCCACAATAGGTTTTGTGTCGGGGAAGTTATCAAGTTCTGCAGTTTGTTTGTCAATATTAAATATTCGAAATGGCGAAAGTTGTCCTCCTATTCTATCAAGGATTTCATTGGATGTGATTAATAGTTTGGAGTTAGCATCCTCCATGATAAAGTTAACTCTGTCCGCAGGAATTTCTGGATCTAGCGGAATATATGCTGCGCCAGATTTTAATATTCCAAGCATTGCGATTGTTACTTCTGCACAACGTGGCAATAATATTGTAACTTTATCTTCTGGACCTATAGACAGTCCCTTCAGATAGTTAGCCAGTTTGTTCGCTTTCTTTTCAGCCTCAAGATAGGTATACTGTTTTTCACCTTCTTCAATAGCTGTATTGTTAGGGAAAGTCTTTACCGAGCTTTCAAAAAAATTCTCTAAAAACATAAAGTAAGATTCTTTTCAATTATTTCGATTGTATGTAACCATATTTGTATAGTCACGGCATAAATTTGTAATATCGATTTACTAAAATCACAATGATGAGATTTGAATTGACGCAAAGATAAGAATAAATATTAGAAAGCATGATTCGTAATATATATTTTTGAATAAATTTATCAGAAGAAACATTTTTATACTTTCTTTGTATGTTTGAAATATTTCCATCGACAAAGCTCAAGATAAAACTGATAGGGGGGCATATTAAATCCGTAATCATGTATCCAGCTCTAATTTGAAGTAATCTTATACATAAGGTGGCTGCATTTTCTAAAAAAAAACAAAGCTTTGCTTTAACTATTTAAGAGTGTTTGGTTTAATCATTTTTAATTATTATATTTGCAAGCATATAACATATATAATTAAATATTATGATAATATCAACAACTCCGTCCCTAGAAGGGAAACGCATTACCAACTATTATGGTGTGGTGACTGGTGAAACAATTATTGGTGCAAATTTATTTCGTGACTTTTTTGCAGGAATAAGAGATATAGTAGGTGGACGTGCCTCTTCGTATGAAGAAGTGCTTCGTGAGGCAAAAGATGCTGCTTTAAAAGAAATGAGTGAGCGTGCTGAAGCTATGGGTGCAAATGCTATTGTAGGTGTGGATCTTGATTACGAGACTGTTGGGTCAAATAGTAGTATGTTAATGGTTACTGCTAGTGGGACAGCTGTAAAAATAGAAACAATATAAAGTTCACTGATTTCAGTGAACTTTTTTTCTTTAACAAACTACTTCCTTATTAAACCAAATTACTCGCTAATTTATAGAAAATAGTAATATAACATCTATTTTCTGGCCTTTTCATCGCATATTCTATTCACTTTATTTTGTGTTTATCATTGATGTAAAAAATGTTCGATCTATATCTACATTGTATGCAAGTAGATAGTAACCATTTTTAGAATCTTTTATTAAAATAATGAAAACTAGTTCTTTAATAATAGTTTTTTAGTTACCTTTGTAAAATTAAAGATTCCCAAGGATTATGATAAAGAATATAATTGCTAAAATGTTGTGGTTATCAACAACATTTATGTTGATTTCATGCGATGATGTTTTTGATGTTCATCCCTACGATGTGAATATTAAGGGTGAAACTCATATTAATAATTCTAACATAAGCAAGATCGAAAAGCTTTGTAAGGATAAGGATACATTGAAGATTGCTTTCATTAGTGATACTCATGGTTGGTATTCTGATTTTAAAGATGAAATAGCTGATATTAACAAACGAAATGATATAGATTTTGTTATTCATTGCGGTGATATTACCGATACTGGTACGACAAAGGAATACGAATGGGCTCGAAGTATTTTTGACAAGCTTAATGTCCTGCATGTGGCATTGATAGGAAATCATGATTTCTTAGGAACAGGTGATCAAGCCTATCATGTGATGTTTGGTGATAATGATTTTAGTTTTATTGCTGGAAGGGTGAAATTCGTATGTCTAAATACGAATGCTACGGAATATGATTATCTAGCATCAGTACCTAATTTTGATTTTATGGAGAATGAACAAAAATCGCGATCTTCTGATTTTGACCGTACCATAATTGTGATGCATGCTCGCCCTGGCAGTGAGCAGTTTAATAATAATGTCAGTAAGGCGTTTAATTACTTTGTTCATTTGTTCCCCGGAATTATGTTTTGTGTTTCAGGACATGAACATGCAACTCAGGCTGACGAGTTGTTTAATGACAAACTTATGTGGTATGGTGTTGATTGTGCACAACATCGTAAATATGATTTATTCACAATAACAAAGGAAGGGTATAAATATGAAGTCGTTAATTTTTAGTGCCTTACTGTTGCTAATCTCAATACATTCTTTCGCGGGTGAGTTTACTGCAGAGATAGATAGTTTAAGTTTGAAAGATTCATTATCTTATTTTGGTTCAAGTGAGAACCCGAATGTGTATAAAGAAAGTGCGCATGAGAGTTCTTATGATCGCAGAGCTCATTATTTTAGGAAATATTGGGCAGCTCTTATTCCAACTCAGGTAATGATTCAGAATGCAGGTAATATGGGCATTGTATCAATAGGATTTGGCTGGGACTATGGTAAGCATCGCCAATGGGAAACACATTTACTTTGGGGATATATACCAAAATATGATAGCACTCGTGGAAAGTTAACGATGACACTTAAAGAAAATTATATCCCTTGGAGTATATATTTAGGTAAAGGTTGGGGCTTAGAGCCATTTGAAACAGGTTTGTATATTAATACTGTTTATGGTCATGAGTTCTGGCGTAGCCAACCACAACGCTATCCAGATAAGTATTATGATGCATTGTCAACGAAATTTAGGCTTAATGTCTTCATTGGGCAGCGTGTTACCAAAGTTATTCCAAATAATCGACGTATGTTTGTGAAGAGTATTACTGCATTTTATGAAATAAGTACTTGTGATCTTTATATACGTTCTATGTTTAGAGACGACGAAGTAAAACTAAAAGATATTATTGGATTATCTTTAGGACTAAAATTTCAGCTATTATAATGCTATGTAACATTATGCAAAGTTTCTGATACAAATATTATGATATGTGTATGAATTATTGATTATTTTTGCAAAAATAAATGATTTATACAGCATATAACCATGAGAAATGTAAAAAACATCTTATTATCAATTATCATTGCGTGTCCGGTACTTTGTGCGAATGCAGCAACACCGGTCACGCAAACTCATTTGGTGCCATGGGATAAAGGTGCATTCCAAACAAACCGTTATAGAAACTTGTTTGTTGAAATGGGATATAACAACAAACAAGTTGATGACAAGTTGAAAGATGTATTTAATGAAGTCTTTTACGGATCACACAAAATTTATTTTGAGGTAGGTGACAGTATGGCATACATCACTGATATAAAGAATCATGATGTTCGTACCGAGGGTATGTCTTATGGTATGATGATTGCCGTGCAGTTTAATCGAAAGGATATTTTTGACAGAATATGGCGCTGGAGTAAGAAATATATGCAACATCAGAATGGACCAAGTGAAGGATATTTCGCCTGGAGTTGTAGTGTTGATGGGAAACCTAATTCGGAAGGCTCTGCATCAGATGGTGAGTTGTATTATATAACATCTTTGATTTTTGCAGCTAACAGATGGGGAAATGATACTGGCATAAATTATAGAAAAGAGGCGCAACGTATCATAAACAGTTCTTTCTTGAAGAATGGCGAGCATGGCGTTATGCCACTGATAGATAAAGAAACTCATCTTATCACATTCACTCCAGATAAATTTGGAAGTAGGTTTACTGATCCATCATATCATATTCCTGCATTTTATGAGGTATGGAGTCGCTGGGCTTATGATGGAAGAACAGATTTCTGGCAAAAGGCTGCGGTTGCGTCAAGAGAATATCTTCATAAAGTAGTGAATAATGTGACAGGATTGAGTCCCGATATAAGTAATTATGATGGAACACCTTTAAAGATAAAAGATTATGTCATGAATACATTTAGATATGACTCATGGCGTGTTCCTGCAAATATTGCATTGGATTATCAATGGTCATGCAATGATTTGAAATGGCAGAGGGAGTATGGGGAGAAAATACAAAATTTCTTTTATTCAAAAGGAATTAACACCTTTGTAGACCAATATAACACAGATGGTACTTTGCCAAACGAGAAAGAAATACTTGCCGCTGGTGATTATCCAAAAGCATTGCGTCATTCAATAGGACTTTTAGCAACTACTGCTACAGCATCTTTAATGTGTCGTCATGATATAAGTAAAGAATTTGTTAACGCATTATGGAATGCTAAACACGAACCTAATAAAGATGGATATTTTGATGCTTATTATGATGGATTGCTAAGATTATTTGCATATATGCAGCTTAGTGGACATTATAGAATCATTCCACCTCTACACGATGGGAAAGAACCATTGCTTGAAGCGTATTTCTCAAAAAATAAGACAAAAGAAACAACTCCTGATGAAGATGGATTCATAAGAAGCTGGACACTTCTTGAACCCATTGACAAACCTAATGTAAGTAATGCGGGATTTACAGACAGTTATCTTCGTGACGCGTTCTATCATGAGTATTTCAAAAATCAACAGACTCTTATACCTAAGGATGGTAGTGTTGTTAAGGTTGGTAATAATAAGTTGAAATGGCATTCTATGGACAGTAAGCAATATAATGTGAAACTTTTTAGATTGGCTTCTGGTCTAGGTAAGCAAACTTATGGAGTCTTGTTTTGGGCTGTTACAATAATTGATTGTCAGGAAGATATTCCAAACGCTAGACTTTCTGTAGGATCTAATTCTGCATCAATGTGGTGGGTGAATGGAAACGAAACATTGTTGCTTTCAGGAGACCGAAGAATGGTTAAAGACGATTGTGCTTCGCAACGACTCACATTACATAAAGGTAGAAACATTATTCGTGGGGTAGTTATTAATGGACCAGGAATGAGCAATTTCTGTGCACGCTTTTTAGATGAAAGCGGTAGACCAATTAAAAACTATACCATAATAAATAATAAGTAAACTAAAAACAGAAACAATGACATCTTTTCATAATATATTCATCGCACTTTCAGCAATGCTGACTTTATCACAGTCGGCCAATGCACAAGTTGGTCAACCATATATTCACGACCCATCAACCATAATGGAATGTAATGGTAAGTATTATACATTTGGAACCGGCGGGGGAGGTCTGATTTCTGAAGACGGTTGTACATGGATTACAAGGCCCTGAGACATCAAAGTATCGTAAGTTGTGGGCTTGTGCAAAACATTATGCAGTACATAGTGGCCCTGAATACACACGACATACAGCAAATCTAAATGATGTTAGTCCACGTGATCTCTGGGAGACATATCTTCCTGCATTCAAAACTCTAGTTGAAGATGCTAAGGTTCGTGAGGTGATGTGTGCATATCAAAGCTTAGATGATGAGCCGTGTTGTGGTAATAATCGTCTTTTGCAACAAATATTACGTGATGAATGGGGATTTAAATATCTAGTGGTTTCTGATTGTGGAGCAGTTACAGATATTTATGAAAGCCACAAAACATCTTCGGATGCAGTTCATGCCACTGCAAAGGCTGCTTTGGCAGGTACTGATGTTGAGTGTGGATTTAATTATACATATAAAAGTATTCCTGATGCTGTGAAACGTGGGCTGATATCAGAAGCAGAAGTTAATAAGCATGTTATGAGACTTCTTGAAGGTCGTTTTGAACTCGGTGAGATGGATGATCCAAGTCTTGTTGAATGGTCAAAAATTCCTTATTCAGTAATGGACTGCAAGAAACATAGACAAACAGCTCTTGAGATGGCTCGTCAAACAATAGTATTATTGCAGAATAATGACAATGTACTTCCTTTGAAGAAAGGTGCTGAAAAGATAGCTGTTATTGGTCCTAATGCTGATAATACTCCGATGATGTGGGGCAATTATAATGGTACGCCAAATCATACTGTTAACATTCTAGACGGCATAAAGGCTAAACAAAAGAATATATTATATATTAAAGGTTGTGACCTTACAGACAATAAAATTGTAAATTCCCTCTTTGCACAATGTTCTTTCAATGGAAAATCTGGACTTCGAGGAACTTTTTGGAATAATACTGAAATGAGCGGCACTCCTGTCACTACACAGTATTATAATAATATGGTGGCAGTAACTACTGCCGGTATGCATAACTTTGCTCCTAATGTAAAGGTTGAAGATTTTTCTGCTAAATACGAGACGACGTTACATCCGCAAAAAAGTGGTGAGGTTGTAGTTAATGTTGAGGGATGTGGCGATTTTGAGGTGCTTGTAAATGGGAAGCAAATGCAGAAACATCACACATGGCGCACAACTTCTACACGCACACCGATAGAAGTAGAGGCAGGAAAAAATTATAATATAGAAATAAAGTATAAGTTTGTAAAAACTTGGGGTGCTAATATGAAGATTAATATTGGCACAGAAAGTACTATTGACTATAATGCTATAATAGCAAAGTTGAAAGGTATTAATAAAGTCATTTTTGTTGGTGGTATTTCTCCTGCTCTTGAAGGTGAGGAAATGCCTGTTAATATTGATGGTTTTAAGGGCGGTGATCGCACAAACATTGAACTCCCAAGTGTACAACGTAATTTTCTTAAAGCTTTGCATAATGCCGGTAAAACCGTTGTTTATGTAAATTGTTCAGGTTCGGCTATTGCTCTAGAACCAGAAACGAAGACTTGTAATGCTATTCTTCAAGCGTGGTATGCAGGACAAGAAGGTGGAACCGCAGTTGCTGATGTCCTATTTGGAGATTATAATCCGTCAGGTAAGTTGCCTGTTACATTTTATAAGAGTACAAATCAGCTCCCTGCTTTTGAGGATTATAGCATGAAAGGTCGTACATATCGTTATTTTAGCGATCCTTTATTTGCTTTTGGTTATGGTGAGAGTTACACTAAATTCAATATTGGTAAGGCTGATATAGAGCATGAAGGTGATTCTGTATTGGTAAAGATACCTGTAGAGAATGTTGGTAGTAAAGAAGGTACAGAAATTTTGCAAGTTTACATTCATGATTTGCAAGACGAGAATGGACCAATAAAATCATTGCGTGGTTTCTGTCGTGTAAACTTGAAAGCTGGTCAGAAACAAGTTGCAAAAATATGTCTCAATAAGAAATCATTTGAGTTCTTTGATGAGTCAACTAATACAATGCGAACACGTAATGGTAGTTTTGAAATCATGTACGGAAGTAGTTCATTAGATAAAGATTTGCAAAAAGAGACAATTAAATTTTAGCAAAAATTCATATTTGAAATTGGTTACGTGCCGGCTGATATTTTTCAGTTCGGCACGCTTTTTGTTCATAGATTGTTTCAAAAACATTAGATTTCATGCTGTTTTATAGTTTATGTTACATAAAATAAAGTGTTCGTTACAATTTATGATATTTATTTAATATGTATTAAATATATTTGCAGTCGCGAATTAAAATTCTAAACCTAATAATTAAAAGATGAAACAAGTACTCAGACTTTTTCAAATCGTTTCTCTTGTTGTTGTGTTTATGTCAATGTCGGCAACACCGTCATTGGCTCAAGGCACATTGAGAGGAAGCGTATCCGACTCGCAAGGTGAACCGTTGATTGGTGCGACTGTCGTAATGAAGGGAAAAACTTCTGTGGCTACAGTTACCGATTTTGACGGTAATTTTGTGTTGAACACTCCGGCTAAGAAAGCTACATTGTTAGTTTCTTATGTTGGTATGGTTTCGCAAGAAGTAATTGCCACTGAAGGTAGAGTTGTCAAGGTTGTCTTGAAAGATGACGACCACACGTTACAGGAAACCGTGATTATCGGTTATGGTCAGCAGAAAAAGGCCAGCGTTGTGGGATCAATCACTCAAGCAGATGCCAAAGTGTTATCACGTACAGGTGGTATTTCCAGCTTAGGTGCTGCATTGACAGGTAATCTTCCCGGTGTAATCACTATGTCAAGTTCTGGTATGCCAGGTGATGAGGACCCAAAAATCCTTATTCGTGGTGTGAATACATGGAACAACAGTGAACCTCTTGTATTGGTAGATGGTATTGAGCGCCCTATGGGTTCAATTGACATTGCTTCAGTACAGAACATTTCTGTGTTGAAAGATGCCAGTGCTACAGCCGTTTATGGTGTGCGTGGTGCTAATGGTGTTATCCTTATTACAACAAAACGTGGTGAAGAGGGTAAGGCTAAAAT
>RCMY010000421.1_pt1 | contig 39497 bp, 34 predicted proteins | sample 2041341 | NCBI WGS metagenome assembly RCMY01 (sample SAMN09708234, study PRJNA481090) | Marine sediment metagenome, whole genome shotgun sequencing project. | reverse complement strand
CTCACTTACCACTAGTATGGAAAAAAGAGGTGGTGGCATAAGTGATATCGTTTTAAAAAATAAGACATCTGAACTAAAAAATTATTACCAACTACATGCTACCTTTCAGACTAAGGACGCAATGGGGGCAAATTTCATAAATAGTTGTTTAGAGCAATTTGCAGCAACTCTGAAAAAAGAAGCTGCTTCTTACAATGGTTTTTCTGAAGAGGAAAAAAATGTTGAAATAATCATGAGCATTTTGTCTAATTATGTTCCAAATTGTACGGTACGCGCTCAAGTTAGCTGTCCTATAGAAGAGCTACAATTAAGCGCAGAATTATCTCCTCAACATACGGCAGAGAAAATAATACAAGCCATTAAAATAGCCCAGATTGAACCTTACCGTGCAGTTACCCACAACAAGGGCATCATGAATGGTGTCGATTCCGTAGTTTTGGCAACCGGTAATGACTTTAGGGCCGTGGAAGCAGGTGTTCATGCCTATGCATGTAGAAATGGCAAATACAGCAGTCTAACGTATGCAGAAATTGACAATGGTATTTTCACATTTTGGATAGAACTACCATTGGCATTAGGAACAGTCGGCGGACTAACCAACCTACACCCACTGGTTAAATTAAATTTAGAAATACTTCAAAATCCTTCATCAGAAGAACTCATGCAAATAATTGCCGTTGCTGGTCTTGCACAGAATTTTGCCGCAGTTAGCTCATTAATAACAACAGGTATTCAAAAAGGTCATATGAAAATGCACCTATTAAACATCTTAAATCAACTTGGAGCATCAGATCTTGAAAAAGGGAAGCTAGTTACTTATTTTAAAACGAATATCGTTACACATCACGAAGTTGAGCTACAGCTGAATGCATTAAGAAAATAAGTATCGTAAAATGACTAAGGAACTCTATAGCAATGGAAAATTACTGCTCACTGCAGAGTATGCCATTTTAGATGGTGCTAAAGGGTTGGCCTTACCCACCAAATTCGGACAGTCATTAAAATTAGAAACATCGAACTCAGAAAAAATCGAATGGAAGAGTTTAGATGAAAATGGTACTGTCTGGTTTGATGCTCAATTTTCTAAAATTGAACTAAAAACCATTAATACTTCAGATACTGATATTTCTCAAAGATTAGCACAAATATTATTAGAAGCAAAACAATTAAACCCTTCCTTTTTATCAAATAAAAACGATTATAATTCAATAGAAGCAAAAATTACTTTTCCTAGAGATTGGGGCCTTGGCTCCTCATCTACTTTAATCGCAAATATTGCGCAATGGGCAAACGTTAACTCTTTCCATTTATTAGATGCTACATTTGGTGGTAGTGGATATGATATTGCTTGCGCGCAACACAATAGCCCTATTCTATATCAAAGAAATGAATACACACCATTAGTGAGTGAAGTTAATTTTCAACCCAACTTTTCTGACCATCTATTTTTTGTTTATCTCAACCAAAAGAAAAATAGTCGTGATGCCATCAACAGTTACAGAAATCTAGATTTTGATAAAGCTGATTTAGTCTCAAAAATTGATGCTATTACAAATAAAATTATAAAGTGTCATGATTTAAAAGAATTTGTTGCGCTCTTAAATAAACATGAAGCAATTTTATCGAAAACTCTAAAAATACCTACGGTTAAAGAAACTCTATTTTCAGATTATTCAGGTACTATAAAAAGCTTAGGAGCATGGGGAGGCGATTTTGTTTTAGTTTCAGGAACAACATCTGAAATGACTTACTTTAAAAACAAAGGGTATTCAACTATTCTACCCTACAAAGAAATGATACTATAAAAAAAGAGCATCCAAAAATGGATGCTCTTTTTATAACTATTACAAACTTCTTCTAGTAAAAAGTAGCTCTCTTATCTTCAATTTTCGCAGCATCTTTTAACGCATTATATACTGAAGTATTAACACGACTTGAAGCACTAGTCTTTAATTGATTTGCATAAACACTGTAATTATCTAGTTTCGGAGCTTCTGTCTTCTTAACGATTTCGATTTTGAAAACCCCTGTATTTCCTTCAATCAATCCTGAAGTCGCTCCTTGAGCCATGCCATATGCTGTACCTACAACAACTGGCTCGCTACCTGCACCAGGAATAGTTGGTGACTTCACAGTAAGCGCTGACGCATTAGAAATAGAAACACTATTATCTGAAGCAATAGTACTCATGTCTTTACCTTTATTAGCTGCAAGAATTTTAGCTGCCTTACGCTCTTTTCTAATAATAGGCAAAGCTAATATAGACGCATCTTCTACACTCATAACACCTTCTGCATATCTACCTGTCAATTGAACAACAGCATAACCATTGTTGATATTGAAACGCTTAACATCTCCTACCTCAGTATCTCCATTAAAAGCCCACTGAACAATATTTCTCTGATTAGTTAACCCAGGAAGGTTTTCATCTAAAGCTTTAATTTTATTTACAGGACGAACAATAAACTCTTCTTTTTTAGCAATTGCTGAAAAAGCACTTTCATCATCAGTAGTTTCCATTTCAAATTTTGTCGCCTCTGTAAACAATGTGTTTATTGTTTGTTCGGATGCAACAATTTCTCTAGAAATAGTAGCTATCTGAACTACGTCTTCCTTATCATCAACTTTAATAACATGAAATCCGAAATCAGTCTCTACTAAACCGATAGTACCTACGTTATTATTAAATGCAAAATCATTGAATTCAGGAACCATTACTCCTCTTTGGAAATACCCTAAATCACCTCCTTGTGGTGCTGAAGGACCATCTGAATTATCTCTAGCCAATTCTGAAAACACAACTCCAGATTTTTTAGCTTCCTTAAGTAATTCTTTAGCTTTAACTTCTGCCTCTTCTTTAGTTCTTGTTACTTCAGGGTTAGCTCTAGTTGCACCTGCATATTGCATAAGAATATGACTAGCTTTTACAGATCCGTTCGACTTTCGAGCAATCATTTTTGAAAGCTTATAAGAACCACCGTCTTTATAAGGACCATAAATTTGACCTACATTCAAGCTCATTAAAGTATCTGCAACACTAGTAGGTAAATTTTTCTTAGCCTTAAAAATAGTATCAAACTTCGTATCTGAGTTTCTGTCCAAAAAGGACGATACATCTCTAGTGTTTCTGAAACCACGAATAGTATCGTTACGATCTGTTTGAGAGTTATACTCTACAGTGTCATCTAAAAGTTTTGAAATCGCATCTTCAATCTCATTCTCATCTGCTTCCGATGGCTTTTCTTCAAAGTACACATATTGTAAATCTCTTGCTGGATCTTGCTTATAATCCTCTTTATGATCATTTATATAATCAGCAATCTCACTTTTAGTAACCGTAATAGTACTATCTGGAATTGTAGAGTAAGGTATTCTTACATATTTAATATCCATTTTCTCGTTTGCCAACTTATAATCTAGCTCACCTTCTTTTAACGTTGCGCCAACACCAGCCTTTACCATATTAAAGTAAGTCTGTTCTTTAGCCAATTGAATGATTTCGTTTTCAGTTTGTAACCAAGCTTCATATTGTGCTGGGTTATTAACTTTCCAATCTGCAACTGTCTGCTTAAAGATATTAGGGTCGAACTGACCATTTTGGTTTTGAAATTCAGGATTTTGTGCATATCCAGTAGTACGAAGAAAATCAACAATCTGATCTTGCTCAATACCGATACCTAAATCTTCGAATTGCTCTCCTAAAACATTCTTTCTAATTGTGTTCTCCCAAACTTGGTTAACAACCTGCATAGATGAAGTAGTTGGGCCAACTCTTCTTGAAGCTGTCTCGACCTCTTGTCTAAACTCATCTATAGATATATCCTCACCATTAATCTCGGCAATGGATGAACCTACTTTTTCACCTCCAAAATTGCTACTGGTAAAAACACCAGAAATAACAAATGCAAAAAGCGCTAAACCTATAATCAAGATCAACACTGTTGTACGTTTCCTTATATTTTCTAATACTGCCATTCTAATTAACGTTTAAAATAATCGTTTGTGGTTATTGGGAGGCAAAACTACCATTTTTAATTGAAATAATAAAAACAAAAAAGACTCCTAATTTATTGGTTGATTAACGGTTATTGTTCTTCTAAAAGTTCAATTGATACTAAATCAATTTTTGTGTTCGAAACCTCTAAAACAGTAAACTTGTAAGGCTCTATGATTAACTCTACATCTTTTTCTGGTATTTCTCCTAATGTATGCACTAAAAGACCTCCTAAGGTTTCAAATTCATCTGAAACCGGCAGCTCTAACTTATAATTTTCATTAATATAATCTACTTCTAAACGAGCTGAAAAAAGAAAATTACGCTCATCTACACGTTCTTCACGCAAATCGGTCGTATCATGTTCATCTTCAATTTCACCGAAAAGCTCCTCAACAATATCTTCAACGGTAACTAAACCAGAGGTGCCCCCATATTCATCTAAGACTACGGCTATACTTTTTCGTTTCTTCATAAGGGTATTTAGAATATCTTGAATAAGCATTGTTTCTGGCACGAACTCAACAGGAAGTAGAATACTTTTTAATGTCTTGGGTTTTTTGAAAAGCTCATAAGAATGCACATAACCAATTACATTATCTACAGTATCATTGTAAATCAATATTTTAGAGTACCCTGTTTCCGTAAAAATTTTAGCAAGGTTTTTGGGAGTTTCATGCATTTCAACAGCAACAATCTCAGTTCTAGGAACCATAACTTCACGAGCCTTAACAGCTGCAAATTCTAAGGCATTCTGAAAAATTTGAATTTCAGTATCTACATCGTCTTCCGCTTCAACAGTTTCCATCTGCTCAGTAATATAATCACCGAGCTCTAACTTGCTAAATGCCAATTGTACTTCATCTCCTGAAGTTCGAAAAATATACTTTAAGATTAAATCTGAAATCCAGATAATAAAATCTGAAATAAATGAAAATAACAGGTAGAAAATAATCGCAGGTATAGCTAATAATTTCAACAAGCTATTAGCATAAATCTGAAACATGACTTTCGGTAAAAACTCTGCCGTTATCAAAATGATAAAAGTGGAAATCAAAGTTTGAGTTAATAGACTAAAATCTGTAATTAAAATCTTTAAAACAGCATTTTCAGGGGTCATGCCCGTAAACCAATTCATGAGAATTTCTCCCATAAAAAGACCATAAATAACTAAAGCTATATTGTTTCCAATTAGCATAGTTGCAATAAACTTCGATGGTTTTTTTGTTAGCCTAGTGAGCACCATAGCCAAAAAGCCACCTTGCTTTTTCTCAATTTCGATATGTATTTTATTTGCAGAAATAAATGCAATCTCCATACCTGAGAAAAATGCCGAAAAAACTAGCGAAAGAATAATGATAATACCAGCTGTACCCACTACTCTTTAGTATTATTATCTCGCTTACGCTGTTCAAACTTTTTTCTATAACTTCTTCTAAATAAAAACATACCAATAGATACTATAGCAAAAAATATAAACAAATACGCCATACTTCGGTCCGAATTCCAATCTGTGAAAATTCTAAAAATAGAAAAACCCGCTACTATAATATATAGGTATTCAGTATATCTTAAAATATTAATCATCCTTTACTTCTTTTATCAACATTAGACCATAGGTTTTATGTGCATTCAAAAACTGAAGGTCTTTTTGAATATCCATACCCTCTCCATCCATCACCGTACCATCGTCTGGGTTGGTAAATGTAAACTTCTCTTGCGTAAACGCCCATTCATTTGCACGGTCATAATACAATTGAGAGGTTTCCAACTTTTTACCATCATCCCCTTTTATTAGTACATTTCCACGCAAATCTACAATAGAAGTTGCAGAATACAACACTCCGTAATCTGCCTCTATTGTTGTTTTTTCATTTTTTTCATTAAATATTTCAACTAACAAGCCCTCTGGAAAGGTTTGATATGGAAATGAAAGCTGGTCAAAATCATTACGGATAGGACCTGATAAAATTGCAAGAACTTTAGAAGTGCCTTCATCTTCAGAGCTTAATTTTTCTGGAGACTCAGTATAAGTAAGGACAAAATCTTCAACAACACCTCTAGGATAAACTTTTTTAGCAGCCTCGTCGCCCACTCTTTTATAATTATCCGTACAAGATAAAAAAAGCATTGCCATGGTACATACCATGGCAATGCCTCTATAATTGAAAATTTGTATCATTTTTACTATAACGATGGAACCTTTACACTACCACCAGCCCAACATGAGAAGGTCACAGTTTTACCAGCCATACCTGAACTAAATATCATTTCTTTGGTCGGTGCCTTAGCTTGGTAACTATTTGCAGATTGACTTGCAGAACCACTTAAAGATGGATCTACTCTACCTGCTTGTCTTGCCATATCTGCAGCTTTCCAATAGATTGCTCTTTTCTCGAATGTAGTACTACCACAATCATTTGCACTTGTTGCGTATAAATTGGCAATCAATAAATAAGCACGGCCATTAGATGGGTTTGCATCAATTGCCTTTTGAGCGTAGCTACGTGCTGTAGACTTACTACCTTTTCTCTTATTTATCACAGCAACCTTATAAGCTATCTTAGATTTCTTATCATTGTTCGTCTCTAAAGATAAAGCTTTATCGAAATCGGCAAGTGCACCTGAAGTATCACCATTCTTCATTTTCAAAGTACCACCGTATACATATGCATCAGCAGATGGATCTAGCTTTAACTGCGCTTCAAATAATTTCTGGAACATTGGGTCGTCAGTACATTCTTTGTTGAACATAAGACCTACCGCTCGTTTCACCCAAACAACATCTCCTTTTTTCTCTTCAAAACTCTTCTCGTATAAAGGAATCAAGTTACTACAATCTGCTAAAGGACCTAATTTAGAATCGATACTACCAGCAATTTTACCGTAAACCTCAGAATAGGAGTTATAAGACTTTAAACGAGACTTTTCTTTAGATGTCAACGTACCAGCTTCTTCTTTTGGTAATAACTTAGAAATTTTTCCAGTAATTTGTTCGTTTTCTAATTCAATCTTCTCTGTAACTGCATCATAAATATCAAAAACTTCTTGCAAATCTTTTCTACCAGCTTTATGCTCATCAACCAGACTAGAAAAATAGATATATAATGCCTTTGGATTCGTAAAATTTTCTTGATCTTTAGTAAAAGCTTCACTTAACAAGCTATACATCTTAGTATCGTCGGCCATTTTATTATCATACATCACCATCGCCTTATCTACATCAGTTTCACCTAAAGAAGTTTTTGATGCAAAATGCTTTAATTTGTTATCATAAAGACCCATTAAGTCATTAGCAAATTTTTCTTTATCTGCCCCTGTAGCTTTTTCCAATTTATCTTTAAGAATACGTTCTCCATAAACATAAATTGCATTATTTAATTGAGGGCATGTTTCATAAACCATTTTCCATGGCTCATAAGCAGCATCATAATTTTTAACTTTCGCATGTTCTGAAAAGATAGACAGATTCGTCATACATTCAGGGTTCTGAGCCTGTGCATTACTTACCCCCATCATCCCAAGGAACATGATTGCAGTGATGTAAAGTGTCGATTTCATTTTTTCTCTTTTTAAAGTGGTTAATGTACTAAATTTTTATTAATTGATTTTTCTTTTCTGGAACCAGCGATCATTTAATGAAAGACCTACGTTAAATTTAAAATAGCTCTCTGCTATTAGATTCGCTCTAGTGGTTCCCCTTCTTCCAAATTCAAATCCTAAATTAAGATTAGAGAAACTTCTACCCAGTGGTAAACCTAATCCAAAAGTTATGCCAAAGTTATTGATATCAACATCATTGACTATCATTCCGGTCTTATCTAAACGCAAACCTGCTCTGTAAGTTACTCGTTTTAAGTAACTTGTAAAAGAATCGTGATCAGGTGTAATAAAAGCCCCAAGTGCAATTGAACTTGCATCATTATAACGTATACTATCTGCCCCTAGAAATACATTTTCAAAAGAACTCATTGCTTGTAAACTATACTCAGCACCTACAAACCATTTATAATCCTCCCCATAACCAAGACCTAAAGTGGTGGTGGTGGGTATTTTTAATTCTGTATTTTTTAAATTTTGGGCATCTAAATTAACTTCAATCTCTTCAATATTACCCCCCGTAGCTACAGAAAACGAACCAATTTGCCTATCGTTCTTAGACACCAGATTACCCTGAGTGTTTACACGTATAGATGAATGTAGCCTATATCTATCTTTTATTAAAGGCGAATAATTTAACGCATAATTAAAATCGAAACCATTTACCCTAGAACTACGCCTGTCGAATGTTCCGAATTGTATAACATTTATCTGCTGTAGGCGTTCATTTTTTAAAGTACCATAATTATAGTTAACGGTAGCCCCAATGCTTACATCTTTTAAAACTTCATAACCAATTGAATAAAAAACACGATTTAAACCACCTTCGCCAGTATAAATATTCGTTAACGAACTACTTGCATTAGTTTGTTCGTTCACTAGATTGTACCCCACAGAAGAATAAGGCATAATACCAAAACCCATTCCTAAACCTTTACCTAGACTGAAGCCTAAAGCCAAATAATCTAAACTGGTTATTGAACTTTTCTGCTCTTCCGTAAAACTTTTAAGGCGATATTGTTTATTTGAAACTCCGGCAGTATAGGTCACAAGACCTTCTCTATCCATTACCTCTAAACCTAATTTACCGTAAGCAGCAGGGTTTTTTAGGTTAAGATGAATACTATCTGCATAAATGCCAATACCTCCCATCATTTGATTTTCTACCGTACTGGCATTCTTTAAATCACCGATTCCAAAAAAAGAATAAGGAGAAACAGTACCATCTTGAGCGTACATACCAATAGTGAATATGTATACAATTGCAATTACAATTTTTCTGATCATTTAGTGCTTGTTGTATTCTAGCAAATAATTAAGCCCTTTCAGGAGAAATTTAGAATCCGCAAATATGGTATTTTTTAATCGTTTAGACAAAAATAGTGTATCACCCCCTGTTAAAATAATTGTTAAATCTTCAAAACGGCTCTTATATAGGTCAATGACGCCGTCAATTTCTAGAGTTATCCCATTTACGACCCCACTATGCATACAGTTTTCAGTAGTATTCCCAATATAATCTATGAGCTCTTCTTTCTCTAATAAAGGTAACTTTGCCGTTTGATCATGCATAGCATTATATCTCATTTGCACGCCAGGAGATATGGCACCACCTAAATATTCATCAAAATCATTCAACATATCATATGTTATACAAGTTCCTGCATCGATTATTAGATTATTATGGTGCGGATTAAAATAAAAAGCGGCTGTAGTAAGCGCCATTCGATCAACACCAAGAGTTTGAGGAGAAGCATAAGAGTTCTTAAAAGGTACTTTTGAGGCATTAGAAAGCTCATGTACCTCACAAAAAACAGCTAGAACGTTCATTTGTTCCTTAGAAAGTACCCCAACGCTAGAAATAATTGCAAATTGAATTTTCGAATAATTCTTGAAAATTATTTTTACGGCCACCACAAAATCATGGGTAGCAACAGACTCTAAATGAATGATTTCCGTCTTTTTAAATATCGCCATCTTTACACGTGTATTGCCGGCATCAATGATTAAATTCATGTTACAAAGATTATAAATTAAAAAAACAAATCGCTTTTTTTATGAATTAGTTTGTAAATCATAAAATTGAAATTATATTTGCAGCCGCTTATAGCGACATGGTGCCTTAGCTCAGTTGGTAGAGCAATGGACTGAAAATCCATGTGTCCCTGGTTCGATTCCTGGAGGCACCACAATAAATCCTTACTTAACGGTAAGGATTTTTTTGTTTTAATACCTATCTTCATTTGCTATAAAAGAAACGATTTTGACACAATTTAGCGAAGACAGCTCTTTTAGTTCTTTAGAAAACTATCTAACAAACAAGCACTGGATAGAAGAAAAGGAACATATCACCAAAATCACCAAGGCTGGTGAAGGCAATATGAACGTGGTACTTCGAGTGACTACTAGTACACGAACTATAATCATAAAACAATCTAGACCTTACGTTCAGAAATACAAAGATATACCGGCCCCTATAGAAAGAATTGCAGTCGAAAAATCTTTTTATGAAGCTATAGGTACAGGAGCTATCAAAGAAAATATTCCCACAATTATCGGGTTTGACCCTGAATCTTACATTTTAATGATGGAAGATTTAGGTAATTGCGACGATATGAGTTTTATTTACCACCAACGTACTATCAGTAATTATCAATTTGAAAAACTTATTGAAATAAGCTATCAGATACATAACACTGCGACACCAATCGATTTTCCTGCTAATATGAAAATGCGTGAGTTGAACCATCAGCATATTTTTGTTCTGCCTTTTCTTACAGAAAATGGTTTCTCATTAGACGATATTCAGATAGGGCTACAAGAACTATCAATGCCTTTTAAAGAAAATGAAAATCTTAAAAAGCAAATGACCCAAATTGGAGAAAAATATTTATCGAAAGGAAATACGCTTTTACATGGAGATTACTATCCAGGAAGTTGGATGTCTAAAAACAACCATCTCTATGTTATTGACCCCGAATTTGGCTTTATTGGTTTTCCTGAATTTGATCTTGGGGTAATGGCAGCGCATTTAATCATAGCCACTCATGACCCCAGTTACATTGAAAAAATTATAAAAACATATCCTAAATACATTGATATAGAACTTTATAAGAAAATTGCTGGTATTGAAATTATGCGAAGATTAATAGGTTTGGCACAATTACCTTTAAGCAGAACCCTTGCCGAAAAAGAACAATTATTACTCATGAGCAAAAACATGATACTATCATGAAAAATGTATATCTACTTATCTTAATTTGTATTGTTGGATGCAAAAACGAAAATGAACAATTAGATATTCCCTCACCTACCAACATCACATATGCTGGCGATAAATTGCAATTAGCAGATTCTGTTTATTACGATAAAGTTTTAGGTGCACTTGTGGGATCTGCAATTGGTGATGCCATGGGAGCTTCTACAGAGATGTGGCACAGAAAGGACATTCAACTGAGTTATGGATATATAAATGGATTAACACCTGCGGTACGAGAACAATCTCCCGAAGGCACTTGGGAACATAACTTATTGGCTGGGGCAACTACAGACGATACGCGATGGAAGAGTCTAATGGTTCATTATTTTAAAGCCAATCAATATTCTATAAACCCAGATAATTTTTCCCAATATATTATAGAATACTACCAAAATCTTACGAAGCCTCTTGCTAATAATGATATTCAGACTAGCACTGATTTACTCGATACACAGATTGAAAAAATAGATTGGATTAAGGAATGGGCAAGGGTGGCAATGGCCTACAAAAAGGATAACCAAGATTACCTTCAAGCTCTAAATCGTTTTTATGGCGGTGAAATGTCTTGTGCCGGGCAATTATACTCGCCCATGATTGGACTTATTTCTAAATCTCCTTTAGAGGCTTATCAAAAAGCCTATGACTTAAGCCTTTTTGATATTGGTTACGCTAAAGATATAACTGCTTTAGTTTCAGCAATGACCAACATGGCCATGAAAACGCAAGAATTAGATTCTATCATGAGCGCGCCCAAATTTATAGACCCTATTCGGTATGCGGATAGTCGGTTGGTTGGTCGTATTCCTCTAGCAATTTTAGATGGTGCGCAAAAAAATGTACGTCGCATAAACGATATTGTTTTTATCGATTCTTTACTTTTAAATAATACTACTGTATTTAAAGTACCTACAAGTTACCCTGGAACAAAAAAAGATTGGATTCGTCAAGAAATGCTTTATCAAATACTAGAAAAGGATAAGCGTGGCATTGCATTTCACTCCGCAGAAATTTGGCAAATATTAGTAACAGGCCTTGAGTTTGGAAAAGGTGATTTTGATAAAACAATGCAATTCATAGTCAATTACGGTCGTGATAATGACACCGTTGCCGCAGTTGCCGGCATGATTTTAGGGGCGAAATTAGGCTACAAAACACTTCCGAAAGAATTGCGAGAAAAGATTCTTAAAGTCAATAAAGAAAATTTAGGGATAGACTTAGAAGCTTTAGCAAAAGAAATGACTTATTGATAGATCTAATCCCAAATACGCTTCATCTCACGCTCGCTAAAATCGATTATTATTAATTCATCATTTGAATTATTCTCAAGAGTTAAAGCCGTATAGAATTCATTTGGAAATATTTGATTGGTCATAACATACTGCCCTCCGTTAATAAAAAGCTCCATAGAAGAATGATCTAATAGAATTTTCACCTCAACTGGTTCTTCAGGCAAATTTGACATATCCATCTTTTGTAAACCACCATCAAATTTTTCGCTAAAATCGACTTTGCCCGATTTTCCACGGTTAAAAGTCAATATTTTGCTTTTTATATCGATTACTATGTCTAAGTTATCACCGGCTTCATTACTGAAATACAATGTCATCTCAGGATTCTTGACCGTGAATCTAATTTCAGATTGATTTCCGTATTTCAACGGAATCATTTCCTTCTGATTTTTCGTTAACTCAAATTGACTATCTGAAAAAGTCTCATCCACTATACCCTTCATATTGTCTAAAGGATAATTCACCAAGAAAACCTCGCCTTCAATTTTACGTAATGTCAATTTTCTAGGCACCGTCATAGCACTTCGCCATTTCTCGGTTGGCGTATCTCGTGCATAATCCCAGTTACTCATCCAACCAATAAAAATTCGTTCATTGTTCGGGGCATCGTTATAGGTAACTCCTGCATAATTATCTCGGCCTAAATCTATCCATCGAGATTCAGTTTGTTCTGTTGTAAATGTTGTTCCATCAAAATCACCAATAAAATACTGTGTACCGCTACCTCTGTTTGGCGCGCCCGGGTTAATACTTATTAAAAGCACCCATTTCTCTTCATCGCTTCCATCAATTTTCAAACGAAATAAATCAGGGCATTCCCATACTCCACCATGCGCTCCTTTGTCCTTTCCAAACTCACTTACTTTTTTCCATTCCTTTAAATTTGGCGAGTTCCAAATCTGCAAATGGTCTCCTGCTACTAATAGCATCGTCCAATTTTCCTCTTTATCATTCCAAAAAACTTTTGGATCCCTAAAATCTTTAATTCCAACATTACCGATTACAGGGTTACCCTCATATTTCGTCCAACTCTCTCCATCATCTAAACTGTAAGCAATACCCTGTGTTTGAAAATTCTTTTTACCAGACTGTTCTCCTTCCATATCATGATACGTGAAAATCGCAACCATTGCAGGCTTTTCTTTTGTACCAAAACCAGATGTATTCTCTTTATCAATTACGGCACTACCAGAAAATATTAACCCGTGTTTATCGGGAAACAACGCTATGGGTTTGTGCTCCCACTCCAATAAGTCTTTACTAATGGCATGGCCCCAATGCATAGGACCCCAAACAGTGCTGTCTGGATAGTATTGATAGAACAAATGATATTTACCATTGCTATAAACAAGTCCGTTAGGATCATTCATCCATTTTTCTTCTGGGGTAAAATGAAACTGCGGTCGATATGATTCCGTATAAAAATCAGATGGTTCTGGCTCTGTAGTAATCTCTTGAGTTTTCGCATCCTGCTTACAGCTAAAATTGCACATGACAAGCATAATTAATCCCGATTTAAAAAATACCTTTTGCAAAATTTTAACCATAAACTCGTCTTTTAAACTATAAACCTTGGAGACTAAAAATAGTACCTTTACAGCAATGAAGTTAATCAAATATCTACAAGTTTTTAGTTTATTTTCCCTTCTATGCTTTTCAAACGTTGTAGTTGGGCAAGATGATATTGATCGCGCTTTAAAGACGTGGAATAAAGAAAGCATACCCTATGCCTATCCTGAAAATTTATCTATGTCAGATTCAATTCTGTTTTTAGATACTCGAGAAAAGGAAGAGTTTGATGTTAGCCATTTAAAGAATGCCATTTGGGTAGGTTATAAAGATTTTGACGAACAAAAAATTCTTGAAACTATCCCTAACACTTCTCAATCCATTATTGTTTATTGCTCAATTGGTGTACGTTCAGAAAATATTGGTGAAAAGTTGAAGAAGCTTGGTTATACCAAAATACTTAATCTTCATGGTGGTATTTTTGAATGGAAAAATAAAGGTGGCGAAGTATTTAACGACAAAGAAAAAGCAACCGATAGTGTTCATGCATTTAGCAAGCATTGGGGTAAGCTTTTACATGAAGGAATAAAGGTTTATTAGGTAGGAGTTTGGACAATCAATAAAATTTACTTTGGGAATAATACAAGACAACAAAGCTGAGCGAGATGAAAAGGTAATTGATTTTACACTGGCGAGCTCTAATAATTTACTGCTGATTTTCACAAGAAATCCTGAGCTGGGTAAAGGAAAAAGGCGATTGGCGGCAACGGTTGGTGACGAGTCGGCCTTGAATATTTATCAATTTCTTCTTAATCATACCGTTAAAATCACCAGTAACTTATACGCTGAAAAGCTCGTATATTACACTGAAGAGATTTGGGAGAATGACATTTGGGACAACAAGCGTTTTGGTAAGAAACTACAAACAGGTATCGATTTAGGTGCTCGTATGGCCAATGCTTTTCAAGAAGGATTTCAAAACGAATTTCAAAAAATCATAATCATTGGCAGTGATATGTTCGATTTATCGCAGGAAGATATAGAACAAGCATTTAGAGCTCTCGATAAAAACGATTTTGTTGTTGGGCCAGCAGAAGATGGTGGTTATTATTTACTTGGGATGAAAAATTATTTGCCAGAACTTTTTAAAAACAAAGATTGGGGCACCGAAACGGTTTTAAGGGATACTCTTGCCGACCTTAAGGATAGAAAAACTGTTCTTTTAGAAACAAGAAACGACGTAGATTATTACGAGGACATAAAGGATATTGAAGCCTTTCAACCCTTTTTAAAACATATAAATTCATGATTAAAGAACAATTATTAGAATCTGTAGCATACCTTAAAAATAAAGGTTTTGACAATCCTGAAATAGGAATCGTATTAGGTACGGGATTAGGTAAATTGGTAGATAGTATCGAAGACCCCATAGACGCCCATTACAATCACATTCCATTTTTTCCTTTGGCAACTGTAGAGTTTCATACGGGCAAATTAGTTTACGGCACTATCTCAGGAAAAAAAGTAGTGGTTATGCAAGGTCGTTTTCATTTATATGAAGGCTATGACTTTTTAGATATTACTTATCCTATTCGCGTTATGCACATGCTGGGCATTTCTAAACTATTTATTTCAAATGCTGCTGGCGCTGTTAATCTTGACTATAAAAAAGGTGATATGATGCTTATTGAAGACCATATTAATTTACAAGGTGGTTCGCCATTGGCCTTTAAAAATGTTGGAGAATTTGGAGAGCGTTTTGCTGACATGTCTGAACCTTATGATTTAGATATGCGCACTAAATTATTAGCCATCGCTAAAGCCCAAAATATATCTTTAAAAACAGGAGTATATGCTTCTGTAGTCGGACCTCAACTTGAAACGAAGGCTGAATACAGAATGATTAAGTTAATTGGGGCCGATGCCGTTGGTATGAGTACCGTGCCAGAAGTAATTGTGGCCAACCATTTATCATTGCCGATTGTAGCTGTTTCAGTTTTAACCGACGAATGCGACCCAGATAATCTTAAGCCTGTAGACATTAGTGAAATTATTGCTATAGCTGAAAAAACAGAACCTAAAATGGTAAAATTATTTCAAGAATTAATAAAGCAACTGTAAGTTAGGTTGTTATTTTACTACCATAAGAAAGCAAATAGGTGTTTATGAGTAGTTACCAGCCCACAATTAGTATCATTATTCCAGTATTGAACGAGGCAAATTATATTAAGAAGGTGCTTTTGGCCATTTCAAATAATGCGGGCTCTAATCGCATTAAAGAAATACTGGTCGTTGATGGTGGAAGCAATGACGAAACACCTTCTAATGCACGTGATTATGGTGCTACCGTGATTAACAGTAAAAAAGGAAGGGCAGCCCAAATGAATGTTGGTGCTGCAATAGCGACCGGAGAAATTCTTTATTTTTTACATGTAGATTCATTACCACCAAAAAACTTTGACTTGGCTATATTTCAAGCTTTAAAAGAAGATCATGAAGTAGGTTGTTTTCAAATGCGATTTAATAGCGATAGTAATTTTCTGAAATTTTTTGCTTGGTGCACCAAAATCAACCATCAGATTTGTCGGGGCGGAGACCAATCTCTGTTTATCACCAACAAGCTATTTCATAAAAATAACGGTTTTAATGAAAACTATATTATATATGAGGATAATGAGTTTATTGGCCGCATGTATAAATTAAAACCTTTCAAAATAATACCTGCAGCAGTAACAACTTCTGCTCGCCGTTATGAGGAACGTGGAATGGTAATGTTACAATGGCATTTTGCAATGATTCATTTAAAGCATTATTTAGGGGCTAGACCTAATGAATTACATCAATACTATTTGAAATATATTACCGTATAGTTATTATTTATCCTCGAAATCTAATAATACCCCTTCACTAATCCATTTTGCCAATGCTTGGCGATTATCGGGATCGACGATTCTAACTTGGTCCTTAGCATTACGAATATTACCTATTTCAATAAACGTCATTGCTGGGTGTGTTTTCTTAACCAAATAAAGCGAGGTTCTATCTTCAAAAGTACCTGCATAGCTTCTATTAGGTTGGTATTTTTTGTACTTAGCTTCAAAAGTTTTGTGAATACTTTCTGCTAATTTTTTCCCATTCTTACTATGCTCATGATGATAGAAGAAAACGTCTATATTTTGACTTACGCTTCTACTATCAACATGTGTGACAATTAAACGCTGGTACTTACCCTTATTCGACTTGTAAAGGTCATTAACGATTTCTACACGTTGCTTTAGTCTTGCTACTTGATTTAGAGGAATTGTTTTATCAAGATAAGCAACCTCATCATGGTCAATTTCAAGAATACGCTCATCTCTAATTCCGTCGTTTTCATCTTGTATAATAATGTAGACCATTGCACCATGAGCTAACAGTTCTTTCGCTAATCGTAATGTTATATCATACGCATATTCATCTTCTGATATGGTCTTACCAGCATAGACACCCATTGCACCAGGATCTGGACCGCCATGACCCGAAACCAAGTAATAAATATTCCCTTTTAGTCTGTCACTTTTGGTAATAACCGTCTTATGCTTTTCACCGAAAATGGCGTAAGATGCGCTTGCTAACTTTTTTACATCGGTAGATTGCTTTTCTAAAGAATCAACAATTGGCACTGTTTCTAATATGAACTTCGGTATCACATAGGTTTTACCTGCGATAAGGTGCACACTATCTCTTAAATCATGATTATTTAAAGCTACAAATTCATCAAATATCTCATAGGGGTTAACCCCTTGCTTCCTTAAAAGGGAAAGAATACCATCACCAGGCTCGGCCGTCACTGTTTTCAACGAATCTTGACCAATTGCGGCTTGAGTAATAAATACTACTAAAATTAAATACCTAAACATATGATAAGGGAAACAAAGTTTGTGCCATCTTTCGAAACTGATAACGGCCTACAAAATTGAAACTATTCACTATACTTTTTATAATTATCGCTGATTATTTTTAACGATGGTTTATTCTGGGGTGTAAATCTGTTGTCATTTAAACCACCGGCCGTATCATGGTTTGGAAACCATTTCCAAACATAACCACCTGCAAACCATTTCTCCCCCCAAAATTCAGAGAAAATAGCTTCTTTACAATTTGCTTGAGATATCATATTCGGCCTTTCTTCGGTACGGTCTACAAGCCAAGGCTTCTTCGCAGAATAGTCCATACTTCTATATCCATATTCCGTGAAAAGAATTGGCTTCTGAGTTTGATTTGACAACGTTGATATCTTAGACTTCCAAGGTTGCCAACCGGCTACAAGCTCCTCAACTGATGGTGTTTTTGATTCTGATAGTGGGAAATAGGCATCAACGCCAATATAATCTAATTGCTTCCAAAAGGGTACTCGGTCAAACTCATCCCAATTCGCTGCATAAGTGAGCTTCCCCTTATATACTTGACGTATTTCAGAAATTAATCCATTCCAATACGCTGGTCTATTCTGAACAAATTGCTCTAATTCGGTACCGATACAAAACACATCAACATTACTATCCTCTGCTAATTGAGCGAATGTCATAATAAAATCACAGTATGATTCTTCCAATTGTTTCCAATGGTCTTCGCTGTCCATTTTTAGCACTCCGGTAAAAACACCTTTAGAAATCCAGATTTGTGGCTTCATCATTACTGAAATACCATTTTCATGCAGCATTTCTATATATTGTTTTGCTCCGCTCTTCGTTTCACCAAACCATTGTCGTTCGGTATTGAATATAATTTGTGGATTATTCACTTCTCTGATGAATCCAAAAGGCATAACGGCAGCACTATTTGCATTTACCTGCACTATAGCCTCAACTTGTTCTTGAACCACCTTTTCCTTCGAGGCAACAAAGCTCACCCCATTAATTTTCTTATTTCCCTGACAAAAACATGAAAATTGAATGGCAAAAAAAAACAAAAGACTTAATTTTTTCATTTTAAAATTCCTTAATCCCCTAAAAATATACTATTTACAGCATGTTGCAATAGGGTACACACATAACTATTTGTTAAGAAATACCAGCTAATCGCTAACAATCTATTGATAATGTAAGAAGTAATTCAACTATTTGGCATTTAAGGTCCAATCGTAAGGGTAATAACCCAATTGGACTGCCTCAGGAAGTTTTGAAGTTTTATACTTATTGATGAATGCAACTATACCCCCTGCCCTTTCGAAATCCTCTTTATACCATTCAAAGATTTGAGAAACATTAACGTTATTACCTTCGACCCGAATAAAATTTGGGTCGTTCAACGCCTTTGTAGTCTGTCGTTGCAATTGAGTTTCTAACTTTTTTGGAGTATACGCTTCATTTGTTATCGGTGGACAACCTAAACCTGCACAAACTAACACAAAATGAAATCTAGCTTCGGTTTTAAATTTAGCACGCAACATTTTGTTTTCTATGTCATTAAGGCTTAATGTCTCACCACCGACACTATGCTTAACTTTATCAAAAAACCCATCAACATCTAAAGGTGATTTTAATGGATAGTTTTTAACGACTCCATCTATCACAATAAGGTTATATGCATTGATCCAGAAAGCTTGGTAGTTCATAGCCTCTGACTCTGAAACAGATATATCTTTTGCTAAATCTAAAATAGATTTCAAAGTTTCTGGAGTTTCTTTAATAGCATTATACTTAACCCGACCATCCATAACATTAGCTTTCAAAAAGCTATCGGTTTCGTTAAAAAAATTATTTAATTCTTGCGCTGATGAACCGGTCACAATCAATAAGAAAAATAGTGTTTGTATGATATGTCGTTTCATGAAACTTTAAATTTAGTATTGTTATCGAGTTGCTTTAAGTCGTGCTTTTAATCATAATCATACACTTAAAGCATATTTATTTTACTTTTCTCAATAACCTTCAATTAAATAGTAGCCTGATTACATGCCTATTACCAACCCATTTAAAGATATTTAAGCGCAGATACATTAAAAAAGTAATACAGATTCATTGCGAGTTTATAATCTTTCTAAATAATAAAGTAGCTGTTAAGTTATTACCTTTATTACCGACACAACCATCAACAAAAACATTTATGAATCATATTGTAATTATTGGCAATGGTATTTCTGGGGTTACGTTAGCCAGACACATTCGGAAATTATCGGATAATAAAATCACCATTATATCTGCAGAAAGCGATTATTTTTTCTCTAGAACCGCATTGATGTATGTGTATATGGGTCACATGAAATTTAAACACACCCAACCATACGAGAACTGGTTCTGGAAAAAGAATCGAATAGATTTAGTAAATGGTTTTGTAGAAAAAGTAGAAACAGATTCAAAAAAGCTAAGCTTTAAGGATGGATCTACTATTACATATGACAAACTTGTAATTGCAACAGGTTCTAAACCGAATAAATTTGGCTGGCCAGGTCAAGATTTAAAAGGTGTTCAAGGTATGTATTCGAAACAAGATTTAGAACTACTTGAGAAAAATGCACCTAATAATACGGTTTGTAAGCGAGCGGTTATTGTTGGTGGCGGACTCATCGGTATTGAAATGGCAGAAATGCTTCGTTCTAGAAAAATACCAGTAACCTTTCTTGTTCGTGAAAAAAGTTTTTGGAACGGAGTCTTACCAGAAGGCGAATCTGTTATGATTAACGAGCACATTTTAGAACATCATATTGACTTACGTTTAGACACCAATCTAGAAGAGATTATATCTGATGAAAATGGAAGAGCAAAAGCGGTAGTTACCGATAAAGGTGACACTATAGAATGCACTGTAGTTGGTTTAACTGCAGGCGTTGCTCCAAATATTGATTTTCTAAAGGAATCTGGTATCGAATTAGGAAGAGGTGTAAAAGTTAATCGTTTTTTAGAGACCAGCGCAAAAGATGTTTACGCTATTGGTGATTGCGCCGAACAGCACGAAGGCATTGGCAGCAGAAGGCCCATTGAAGCTGTTTGGTATACAGGCCGCATGATGGGGGAAGCTTTAGCCCAAACCCTTTGCGGTAAACCTAGAGAATATAATCCTGGTCATTGGTTTAATTCAGCCAAGTTTTTAGATATAGAATATCAAACCTACGGATGGGTTTTTAGCGAACATAGTAAGAGCGATGACGAACATCATTTTCACTGGCGCCACCCAAAAGAAAAAATCTGTATTACCATTGCATTTCACAAAGACACTATGAAATTCTTAGGCATCAATACCTTTGGTATTCGTATGCGACATGAAATTTTTGACCAATGGTTAACCGAAAACAAAAATGTAGACCATGTAATGACTTACCTCAAAGACGCAAATTTCGACCCTGAGTTTTACAAACTATATGAGGAAGAAATAGTCGCCAGATACAATGCGGATTTTAATAAAAATATCCGTCCCGAAAAGAAAAGTTGGAAACGAATTTTTAGCAAAGCTTAACGAACATTATAAATGAAAGTACTTCAAAATATAGGAATAATTATTTTTTTGGTAGGTCTAAGCACATTTGCTGCCTTACCACTTCTTGGAACGTTCAAAGTGGACAAAACCATCGTTGAAGAAATTGTGGCCGATAATTCAATTAAAAGTGAATTGTTCATTCAAGATTTAGAAACCAAAATTCAAGGTAAAGAATTTAAAGGAGTACAGAGTTTGTCTCCCATAATTGTGAAAGCATTAGATAATGCAAATGCAACGCATAGAAAAAATAAAGAGTACAAAAAGGTTATTTACACAAAGGGTAGAGACATGGCAGGGTCTATTGCCAAAAAATCTGGAGTTGGCTTTATGGTAGAAAACAAAGGTCTTATGTGGTTTCTAACCTTTGGATTAGGTATTATTGGCGCGCTACTTTTCATTATTCCACAAGTGGTTCTTTTGGGACCAAAAGGAATAAAAAATGATGGAATCTATCATCAAAGTTCTACTAATAAAGGTTGGATAGCTTGGTTTGTCTTTATCTTCTTGGTTTCATTTTATTTGATCTTATATTTCCGCCCAGAGTATGCAACAAACTGGACCTACCTAGTAGACCCTATTAGCGAAAGTTTAAGCGGCAACCCTGCCGGTCATTGGTTCGTGTATGGCTTTATGTATTGTACTGTAATGTCGGTAATGGCAGTACGTATGTATATAAAGTATCGCAACAACATATACCAAGTAGTAAGAACAACATCTGTATTGTTCTTTCAAATTGTTTTTGCCTTTCTTATTCCAGAAATTATGGTGCGTTTACAAATGCCCTATTATGATTTCAAGAATGCTTTTCCTTTAGATTATGACTTCTTTTTTCAATGGAATCTAAAAACGCTTTTAAATAGTGGTGGTATCGGAATTTTCATTCTTTTTTGGGGTGTTATTCTAACCTTAGTTATCGTTCCTGTAATGGTCTATTTCTTTGGAAAGAGATGGTACTGCTCTTGGGTTTGCGGTTGTGGCGGTCTAGCGGAAACATTAGGTGATCCATATAGACAACATTCAGATAAATCACTTTTCGCATGGAAAGTTGAACGTTGGTTAATTCACGGGGTACTACTTTTTGCTGTTGTAATGACAGGTATGACCCTTTACAGCTTCTTTTCAGAAACAGGTACTGTTCTAGGTATTAAAACCCAGAGCGTACAAAATGTATATAGCTTGGCAGTAGGTTCCATTTTTGCAGGAGTTATTGGTACAGGTTTTTATCCGATTTTTGGAAATAGAGTATGGTGTAGGTTTGGTTGCCCTTTAGCAGCTTATTTAGGGTTTGTACAACGCTTCAAGTCTCGCTTCAGAATTACAACAAATGGTGGGCAGTGTATTTCATGTGGTAACTGTTCTACCTATTGTGAACAAGGTATTGATGTTAGGGCATATGCCCAAAAGGGTGAAAATATAGTACGTTCTAGTTGTGTAGGTTGTGGTATTTGCTCTGCAGTGTGTCCAAGAGGTGTTTTAAAGTTAGAAAACGGACCAGAAGAAGGCCGTATCAACCCTAAAGATGTGCTTTTAGGAAATGATGTTGATTTAATGGATTTGGTGAATAATAAATAGATTCTTTATTATTACTTAGTATATCATAATTTCGCTTCATGTCGTATAGCGGCATGTAAACTTAAAAATAGGCCCGCATTTGTGAAAGATTGGTTTTAACTTTTCTTAAATGATTTGAATTGGCTAAAACAACATCAAATTTTAAAATGATACGTTATTTTCTATTACTTTTTATTATTGTTCTTCCTATTCAAGCACAAACGGAAGTTAATTATCCTGAAGTAATATACGGCACCGAAAATATACATGCCAGCTGGGTAAGCCACCCAGATATTTTGGGTGGTGAAGACCGTGTGGTACTTTTTCGAAATACGTTTGAAGTAGAGGATAGTAGCCCAGATTTCATTATAAACATCTCTGCAGACAACCATTATTTTCTGTATGTAAATGGAAAATTTGTTACTCATGGTCCGCAGTTAAGCGATATTCGGCATTATAAATATGAAACTTTAAACCTTAAAGACTACCTGCAAAAAGGTAAAAATATATTAGCGGTAAAGGTGATTAATTTCGGAAAAAGAAGATTTCTGGGGATGCAGTCTATCTTCACAAGTTTAATGGTGAACGGTGTTACTGAAAATGCAGTAGAACTGAACACGACCGGAAAGCAAGATACTTGGGTGTGTACTTTAGATGATTCCTATAAAGCCAATGAAGTTGTTTGGCGAGGTGATGGAGAAAAGGCAATTGTAGGCGGCTTTTACGCAAATAACCCTACAGATATTGTTGATTTAAACACCTACCCTACCGGATGGGAATTACTAAATTTCAATGATACCAATTGGCAAAATTCAGAATTTTTCGAGAATGCAAGTAGTATGGGCGGTTCAATAGCGTATTTGCTAGAACCTCGAAATTTACCCTTACTTTCTTGGGATGAAGAACAAATAGGAAGTATTGTTAGATCATCAAAACCTATTACCACAAAGTTTCCTGCAAACGATGAACTTAATATTCCTGCAAATACAAAAACTACTTTTCTAATAGACCAAGAATATGTTACCAATGGCTTTCCTGAATTAGTGTTTAGCAAAGGAAAAAATACAACAATCCTCATAAATTATGCTGAGAATCTTTTCGGCCCTAATAATGAAAAAGGAGACCGAAACGACCTTGAAGGAAAACAGCTTTTAGGATATTACGACCTTATTACATCTAACGGAAAAGACCAACAGAAATTCATTCCGAATTGGATGCGGACATTTCGTTTCATTGAATTTGAAATAGAAACAAAAGAGCAGCCATTAGTTTTAAATTCTTTCAAAAATCATAGATCACGAACTACCATACCATCTATAGCCACCTTCACTTCAGACAATGAACTATACAATCAGATTTTCGACATCTGCAAACGTACTATCGATATCTGTACACAAGACTATTTTTTAAGTGATGCCTACTATGAAACTATGCAGTACGTAGGGGATACTAAAATTCAAGGATTAATTTGGCAAGCCATGAGCGGTAATGCTGAGCATACTAAAAATGCTATTCGCCAATTTGACCATTCTAGAGATTCAGACGGTAATATTCTTGGAGCGTACCCGCTTCGTTCTACATTTATTTACCCTACTTATTCATTGGTATGGGTCGATATGATTGCCGACTACTACAATGTATCAAACGATAAAGAATTTATACATACCTATAAAGATGGTATTGTAAACACATTGGCAGGGTTTGAAAAGAATATGAACAAGTTGAATTTGGTCAACAAAACACCCTATCGTTATTTTATAGACTGGTATACTGGCCCAAATAACGGTAGTGGTACAGCAACAAAGAATGATGGTGAAAACTCTGCGGTAGTAAGTTTACATTATGTACATGCATTACAAAATGCTGCTATGCTTTTTAAAGAAATCGGTGATGACCAAACTTCGTTAGAATATCAAAACCGTGCAGAAGAAATTAAAAGATCGGTCTATGACCTTTGTTTTGATACGGAAAGAAACATTTTTGCCGAACGGCCAGACAAGACTATTTACGACCAGCATACCAATATCATGGCGATATTGACAAATGCTATCCCCGAAAGCGATCAAGGATCACTTCTTGATAAAATATTGAACGATAAAGATTTATTACAGGCGACCTACTATTATCGTTTTTACCTTTTTGTGGCGATTAAGAAAGTTGGGGCACCAGAATTGTTCAATATTGCTCTAAAACCATGGGAGAAAATGATTGCCAATAATATGACCACCACTTTAGAGCGTTTTGAAAGTATTGAGAAACCTACACGTTCAGAAGTACACCCTTGGAGTGCATCACCTGCCTACTTCTATTTTAATTATCTAGCCGGAATTCAATCTGTAAAAAATGATTTTGAAGAGGTACGTATTGCTCCAGCTTTTGGCAAATTGGAAACTATGAAGGGCCTATTACCTACCCCTAAAGGAAATATAGAATTTCAACTTAAAAAAATAAAGAATAAATTATTGGCCGAAATAACAATACCTGATAACATGGCAGGAATTTTGTCTTGGCAAGGCACTGAAATTCCGCTGATAAAAGGAAAAAACACATACAGTATAAAGAACGAAATCAACTAATGTATTTAGTGATCAATACATTAAGGGTTTTCACAAATTCTTTGAATAAAAATTTACCCGATCTTTGGTAATAGATTTGGGCACAGATTTTAATTGGTTAAATAAATGAACATGAAGTTATTAAAATTCGTTTACACCATTCTAATAAGCTTTGTACTATTAGCTTTTACAAAGTCTGAAGGCAAACGCTATGAACGTACTTATTTTGAGGATGGCACCTTAGCTAGCGAAGGGTGGATGCGTTTTAATGTAAAGACCGATTATTGGTCCTTTTATCATCCGAATGGTAAAATAGCTGAGAAAGGATATTTTGAATATGGTAAAAAAGAAAAATATTGGTTTTTCTATGATGAAAATCGAATTCGAACGAAAGAAGGAAAATATCTTAAAAACGAACAAATAGGCTGGTGGCTGTTCTATGATAAAAAAGGACGTATAAATCACAAATGCCAAATAAATAAAGGCGTTAAAGATGGCTACTGCTTAAAATACAAAGACTCTAAAATGATATCTGCAGAAAAATATAACAACGGTGCAAAGATAAAAGAGTGGTCAACATTCAAGGCCTTTACACATGAAAACAATTTATCCGATTTAAAATAATGGCCGATATAAAAGTGATTATTCCGGCTTTTAACGAAGCAAATTCTATTGTCCATGTTATTAATGAACTACCAAAATCAGTTTCTGAAGTAATCGTTGTTAATAATAATTCCTCCGATGATACGGTAAAAAATGCTGAAGCCGCTGGGGCTACAGTCCTTACCGAAACGAACAAAGGATATGGGTATGCTTGCCTTAAGGGACTAGAATACGTTGCATCGAAATCCAAACACCCAGATATTATCGTATTTATTGATGGAGACTATTCTGATTATCCTGAAGAGTTAGATAAGGTGGTAGCCCCCATTTTAGAAGATGATATTGATTTTGTTGTCGGCGCCAGAAGAAAAAATTTGCGTGAAGAGGGGTCAATGACTCCACAACAAGTATTCGGTAACTGGTTAGCGACATTTTTAATGCGATTATTTTTTGGCGCGAAGTTCACAGACTTAGGCCCTTTTAGAGCCATCAAGTACGAAAAGCTCAAAGAATTGAACATGGAAGACAAAACCTATGGATGGACAGTAGAAATGCAATTGAAAATTTTAAAGAAGAAAATGACATATACCGAAGTACCAGTACGTTACAAACGAAGAATAGGTATCTCAAAAGTTTCAGGAACCGTAAAAGGTAGTATATTTGCAGGCATAAAAATTTTGGGGTGGATCTTCAAATACAGTATAAAATAATATGGAATTAGCACTAGCGTATTTTATCATAGCAATTTATAGTTTATCATTACTATTGATTTTCTTCTATAGCTTGGCGCAGCTAAATCTTTTATTCAACTATTTGTCTCAAAAAAGACAGAACCAAACAGCGCCTAAATTTAATCTTCTTGATCCAAAGGAAATTCCGTACGTTACCATTCAACTTCCTGTTTTTAATGAGGAGTATGTAATGGACCGTTTATTGGAGAATATCGCTAAAATAGAATACCCAAAAAGCAAATTAGAAATTCAGGTATTAGATGATTCTACAGATGATACCGTAATTGCTACTGCTGCTACTATTGCTAAATTGCAAGAAACTGGTTTAGATATTCAGCATATTCGCAGAACAGATAGATCTGGCTTTAAAGCAGGTGCATTAAAAGAAGGATTGAAAATAGCAAAGGGAGAATTCATCGCCATTTTTGATGCTGATTTTATGCCAGCTTCAGATTGGTTAAAAAAAACCGTTATTTACTTTAAGGATGAAGAGATAGGAGTAGTACAGACCCGTTGGGGCCATTTGAACCGCGATTATTCAACGTTGACAAAAATACAGGCATTTGCCTTAGATGCTCACTTTACATTAGAACAAGTAGGCCGTAATAGCAAAGGGCATTTTATAAACTTTAACGGTACCGCAGGTATCTGGCGTAAAGAATGCATCATTGACGCAGGTAATTGGGAAGGCGATACACTAACCGAAGATTTAGACCTTAGCTACCGAGCACAATTAAAAAATTGGAAATTCAAGTATTTAGAAGATGTTGAGACACCCGCAGAACTTCCTGTAGTAATTAGTGCAGCACGTTCACAACAGTTTCGTTGGAACAAAGGTGGAGCAGAGAACTTTAGAAAGACCGTTTGGAGTGTTGTTACCGCTAAAAACATACCGTTTAAAACTAAATTTCATGGGGTAATGCATTTGCTTAATAGCTCTATGTTCTTATGTGTATTCTTAGTAGCTATATTAAGCATACCCTCTTTATACATCAAGAACATCTATGGTCATTTAGACTGGGTTTTCTCACTACTAAGTTTATTCGCCATAAGTACCATCATTTTATTTGTCTGCTATTGGTTTACTTACAAGAGTATACAGGGCAGCGGCTTTAACAATTTTGTAGATTATATTCGTATATTCTTTACATTTTTCTCGGTAGCCTTAGGCTTCTCTTTACACAATACTATTGCTGTAATAGAAGGCCATATGGGTAAGCGAAGTGAATTCGTTCGTACACCAAAATTCAACATTAGTACGTTGAAACAAAGTTGGAAAGGCAATAAGTACTTGGCTAAAAAATTGTCTCCAAATATGATTTTAGAATTTGCCTTAATGGTCTATTTCATGTTCGGCATGTACAGCGCCATACCTTTAAATGATTTCGGTTTGTTCCCATTCCACTTCATGCTATTCTTAGGCTTTGGCTTTGTTTTCTTTAAATCGTTGACTTCAAGGGCATAGATTTTCGATAATACACTTTAATTAAAAGGATAGCCAATGGCTATCCTTTTTTTATTCTAGTATTATCAAATAGCAATGAATAAGAAATATTTAGGCGATGATATTTAATCTCCTTTAAATTTCTAAGAAAACGACACATTCTTAAAAGCTATCGCCAACTTTAGTTTTTATAATCTTTGTCTTTCAGATAAAAAGCAAAATAATAATTGATGTATCTGCAACAATATTAGTATTGAGTCAATCTAGTTTTATATTTTTGACCCACATTAAAAGCAGTTATGGAATACGCAAAAAATATACTAGAAACTATTGGTAACACCCCTCTTATTAAAATCAATAAGATTACTGAAGAGTTACCTTGTTTAGTATTAGCTAAATACGAGACTTTTAATCCTGGAAACTCGGTTAAGGATCGTATGGCGTTAAAAATGATTGAAGATGCAGAGGCAGATGGAAGACTAAAACCAGGCGGGACAATTATTGAAGGTACTTCAGGAAATACAGGCATGGGTTTGGCTTTAGCAGCGATTGTAAAAGGCTATAAATGCATTTTTGTTTTAGCAGACAAACAATCAAAAGAAAAGTGCGATATATTAAAAGCGGTAGGTGCTGAAGTCGTTGTTTGCCCAACTGCAGTAGAACCTACAGACCCAAGGTCTTATTATTCGGTTTCTAAACGATTAGCTGAAGAAACACCTAACAGTTGGTACGTAAATCAGTATGATAATCCCAGTAATACAAAAGCACATTACGAAAGTACCGGACCAGAGATTTGGAAACAAACCGATGGAAAAATAACACATTTTGTTGTTGGAGTGGGAACAGGAGGAACAATTTCGGGCGTAGGCAAATATTTAAAAGAACAAAACCCAAACATTAAAATTTGGGGAATTGATACCTACGGAAGTGTGTTTAAAAAATACCATGAAACAGGTATTTTTGATGACAAGGAAATTTACCCATATGTAACCGAAGGGATAGGTGAAGATATTTTACCAAAAAATGTTGACTTCAGCATCATCGATGGTTTCACCAAGGTAACCGATAAAGATGGAGCGGTTTACACGCAACGTTTAGCCAAAGAGGAAGGCATGTTTTTAGGTAACTCTGCAGGATCTGCAATAAAAGGAGTTTTGCAACTAAAAGAGCATTTCACCAAAGACGATGTGGTCATAGTATTGTTCCATGACCACGGTAGTCGTTATATAGGTAAAATGTACAATGATGATTGGATGCGTAAGCAAGGTTATATAGATTAGTATTTCCTATAACAGCCTTTACATACTTTCAACAAACTGTAAGAAGACTTTTTTGTGAAGTTCCACATCCATATTTGGAGAAATTGACACACGGGCTATATAATCCTTGTCATCTTCTTTAGTTGTCCCTTGAGTAGATGTTGCCGGTATCGTCCAATAACAGCCATTTAACTGTCCGTAGCTTACACAGTATTTGCTCTCATTTGGGATTTCACTAATCATCAGACGAATCAATTTATGATTGAGGTCTCTTTTATAAGCCTCTCTTTCTTCTTCGGTATTCCCTTTTGCGGGAAGATCTAATGAAAAAACAGAAGGGGTAAATCCTTCTTTTGCTAATTCTTCTGAAACAAAATTGATTTTAGCCGCTGGCAAAGTTGCCTTTATATAGTTTACAAATTCAATTGTATTCAAATAAGCTTCTTGAATTCTTTGTTTCATTGAGGGCATTTGTTTTGCCAATATTTCCATTTGCAGATCCGTAGCTTCATTATCGCAAAGTTGTAGATGCAATGCTATTTTATCCATCAATGCTTCGCCTTTTTTATTGGCTACACAATAGCCTGCTGTACATTTACCGCCACTCGGGAATTTTGACCCACTAGCAAATGAAATTGTTCTAACTGTTGAAAGCACATCGGCTTCACCTAAAAAATGAACATTAGGGCAGAATGTTTGATCTAAAATAAAAACTGGATCGATTGCTTCATTACCACTTGCGGTTATACGTTTTGCACTTAAAACATCTCTTAATTTATGAAGATCCGGAACTTCAACTCTAGGATTTGTTGGAATTTCAGCGATGATATAAGGGATAGCATCTTCGTTAGCAATTTTATCTAAAACGATATCAATACTTTGAACCATATCATTATCACCATCTACTGGCAAATCGACTATTTCAATAGCATCATTACAAGCAGCAACACGCCTTGCTTGATCGTTAGTTCCGCCATAACAATTTGGAGGAACAATAATTTTAATTGCCTTTCCTTTATGGTTTTCTAAAGCATTGTGTACTAACCCCATTAATATGGCATATTGAACCGATAGTCCGCTTGAGGCAACAAGTGGGGTTGTATTGGCTCCACTAACCTCTTTTATAGAATCTAACACAGTCGCTTTATTCTCTGTTACATTCGTTTGATGAGTATTAGAAGTAGGTTGTTTTATTAAAGACTTCAAGGCACTAAGACAATTGTCTGGTGTCATTGCAACGGTCTCTCTCCTTCTAACATGCTGAATATCTGAAATATAACTTTTATTCTGCTCACCATTTACTAATAGAACACTTCCAAAGTCAGGGTGAAGATTTATATAAAAGTCAATATTTGGATTGAGGTTAACAGAAGAAATTTCATTTCGTTGTGATACGAAAATTGTACTACCATTAAATTCTAATATGTCCGATGCTTTTTTTACCTGCTTTAATTCAAACGTATAACCATAAATTGTACTTAAGGTCTCAATATCAAAAGAATTGGGTAGTTCATCCGTATAGGTGATTTGAGTGTTTCTATTGTCTAACAAATTCTTTCTTAAAATTGCCAAAATAGGACTTGTCTTTGACAAAAAACTTATTACTTGTTCTGGTGAAAGGTGGTTTAATTTAGCAATTACCCATTCTAATACACAAGACAATGGGTGTCCCAAGCGGATATAGTCGTAAGCAGTTGGTAATTTATTGAGTGCCGATGAATCGGAGTTGTTATCATTTGCTAAGATTTCAAACTGATTTAGAAATTCAACCTTAGCCAATTTTTCATCATAAATATCTAATCGATGTGTTGTTAGCCTCAACCAGCCAGTTGGCATATTTTCTAAAACATCTTTAATATAATCTAGCATTTTATCAGCTTCCATAGTTATTGCGTTTAGACAGGTCGAAAGTACATAATATTAGATGTATTCTAAAGTATTACAACACGTATTGATGTAGCGTTTATATTCGAGCTCTTATCCCTTATTTAACAACATTTTACCACCCTTACCTATCTTAAGATGAAAAATGTTTAATAATTTTCTTTTTGAAGAAAAAGTAAACATGTCAAGACTAAATACCTTTTTTGGAATTTCTTGCTTTTTGTTTACTTTCTTAATTCCAAATTCCATCTTCGGTCAAGAAAAATTAATTGCAGGTCAAGTAGTAAATCTTAATAATGACGTCGCAAATGTCTTGGTTGTAAACCTAAACTCTAACAAATCTACCATTACAGATTCGCTAGGATTGTTTTCAATTGAGGTTAAATTGAAAGATTCAATTCGATTTACTGCCGTTCAGTATCAGACAAAGGCAATTATTATTAGCGATTTAATCCTTCTTAAAAACTCGCTAGTTGTGAATCTTATAGATAACATTATCAATTTAAATGAAGTTACGGTTACACCTTATAATCTAACAGGTAAAATAGAACTTGATATTGATAGACTTGGTATTAAACCCGTTATAACTTCATCTTCATTGGGCTTACCTAATGCTGATATTAATAAAATGACCCAAAGTGAACGGTTACTCTTAGAAGCAGATAGAGGGAAATATGTAAGACTAGCAACAATTGAAGACCAAGGAAAACTACTTCAGGTACTTGGTTATGCTACATTAAGTGTAGTCATAAACACCCATAAAATAATGAACAAAGTCTCTGGAAGAACAAACTCACTAGAAGGTAGAGTTACTCGTGATGAAAATATGGAATTGGAGAGAGAAATAATCACTAAGTTTTCAAAGAAAACAATATCAGAAAGTTTCGATATTCCAGAACCAAACATTGACGGATTTCTTACCTATTGCATGTCTCAAAACGATTTTTTAGAATTATCACAAACAGAAAGTACAGTGGAGATTTGGGAATATCTAAAGGCTACAAGCATAGCGTTTAAAAACACGGATCTATTAAGAGAATAATGCTGTTTTGAAAATCTGCCCAAAAAATAAGAGTTTACATCACCTACAATGAAAATGAGCTTCGGGCTTAATTAAAAGGTTTGTAGATTCCTGCTGGCAGGTGTATGAAGACTTCAATTATATAAAAACTGGAGAAAATATTACTTTGTACAGGAAAAATATCAACATGAAGAAACCAAACTTAACAGTCTACTTTGCCTTAATTGTAGTGGTGGATTAATTTTTCAATTTATAGAAATGGGACTGTTTGGAGAAAATCTGATTCCTGGAATTACTAAATATCATCAAATATTATTTTGGGGAGGAATTGCCATTTGGGCTATTGGCTATATGAAGAAAGAGTCATCAGATACAAAATAAAAACAGCTACAAGTTTTCTGCATTGGTTCATCTCTAATGTCCTTTGCAAATTACTTGTAACTGTTTCAATAACAGACTACCATTATAAACCCTGTTATTATTAAATTAAGTTCTTAAATTCTATTTAAAAAAATGCACGTAAGATTCCTTAAGATTTAAGTTCGCTGGTTGTGGAAATTCAGCATGTACAATTAACGTATTCTCATGATGCTGTTCTAGATTATTTAAAACCTTTCTGTTCAATAATAAAATAGTTGAGTGACCATGGTTATCCAATTTATCTAGAACTGTTTTTCCATTAAACTCACATATCCAATGAGTTTCAGCCATATTTTCTTCGTAAAATAATTCTATCGTTGGGGTTTGATAATACTTGAAATCCTCTATTGCTTCAAAATCAAAAACTAAACGAAGTAAACCGCCATCAACATTTACATCTTCATCTTTAATTCCTAATTCAGCAAATGATAATTTACCAGAATTTGACTCATTAAATTTCACTTTTATTTCTCCTTGGTTTATTTCTACCTTGCTCATTTAATTTTATTTTTAGTATACAACCAAAGCTAAGCAAGCGATATAAGATATAATATGATAATTATCAGATAGACTAATTTTTTATTCTAAAAATTCGCTAGATTATAAATTACGCCGTTAAAAAAGTCGGTACATCGTAGTGACAATAACTCCCTTGTTTTTTTCTAAATTGACATATAATAACTGTTTTACTTCTTTAGCTTTTAAATTAAATGGCGAAGCTAAAAGGTCAACTCCGCTTTGCTTATTTAGCCGAATTCCCTGTCCTGAAATAATATCTTTATTGGGTATAAAATCACCTTCAGGCAGATGTTCTGTTAGAATAACATACTCAAAAGCAGGTAGCTTATGTACAACACTTTCAATTTCTGCATTCGACAAGTGTTGTAACACCTGTCTCAATACAATACAATCGGCAGATGGCAAATCACCGACTGCAATATCTAAACATTGAAACTCTAGATTATCCTGTTTAAACTTTTTCTTGTTATATGCTATTAGGCCTTCTACAATATCTACAGCAACATATTTCGCTGTATATTTTACCAGCTCTTTTGCAACGTTAAAATCTCCACACCCTAAATCGCATACAGTTATAGGTCTTTCAAAGGAGGTTAAAAATGAGGTAACAACGTCGATATAAGGGTTTACAATTTCAGGTTGATGTGATCCATCCCCAGAATAAAAATCAGTATCATTCTTCCCCCACAGTTGCATGGTATATATCTGCTTCATAGCATCTTTAGTTGGCCAAGGTTTCTTCATGGTTTTAATTTTATTCTCTTTCTTCTTTACAAAGAACTATTAGATTTTTGCAGACAATAATTATAATTTAAGGGACTTTATTAAATACAAAGTGCAGCAAGATAAATTTACCGTACTGCACTTTGGTTTCGAAAGCTATTATTTACTTCTGTGTGTTAATCCAAGCTTTTACCCTACGTTCTAATAATTCTAATGGTAAGGCACCACCACCTAAAATAATATCATGAAATCCTTTAATATCAAATTTATCGCCCAATTCCGTTTCGGCCATTTTGCGTAATTCTTGAATCTTAAGCATTCCTATTTTATACGAAGTTGCTTGACCTGGCATAACCATATAACGTTGTACTTCTGCCTTAATAGCACCTTGAGATATAGACGAATTTTCAGTGAAATATTTAATGGCATCAGCTTCTGTCCATCCTTTAGCATGTATTCCTGTATCGACTACCAATCGTATAGCTCTCCAAATTTCGTTCACTAAACGACCAAAATCGTAATACGGATTTTGGTAACCACCCATTTCTTTTGCCAAGGCTTCTGAATATAATCCCCAACCTTCACTGTACACACTAAAACCTGCTTGTGTTCTAAACTTAGGCACCGACTCTAACTCTTGCGCAATTGAAATTTGCATGTGATGACCAGGGTTTCCTTCATGATAAGCAACACCTTCCATAGTAGATTTTGGCATCGCATTCATATCAGATAAATGCACATAATATGTTCCTGCTCTAGAACCATCTGGTGTACCACCAGAATAATGTTGTGGGGCGCCATCTTGCTCACGAAATGCTTCCACTCTTTTTACTTCTAATTTTGCCTTTGGTAAGATTCCGAAATAGTCTGGCAACTTCTTTGTCAAATCATCTAAATACTTCGTTGACTCATCTAAATAACCTTGTCTTCCTTCATCCGTATTCGGAAAGAAAAATTGTTTATCGGTATTCACAAATTTGAAAAACGCATTTAAATCACCCTTAAACTCTACTTTTTCTTTAATGGCCATCATCTCGCCTTTAATTCTAGCAACCTCTTTTAATCCTATTTCATGAATTTCATCAGCAGTTAATCCTGTTGTTGTAAAAACCTTTAATCTATAATTATAAAAATCTTTTCCATTCTCATGGCGACTTACGCCCGTTGGTGTCGCTTCAGCATTATCCACTTCACTCTCTAACCAAGTTAAGAGATTGGCATAAGCGGGTTTAAAATAATCGTTTATTGCTTTTTCAGACTGCTCTTTAAGGGATGCAGCTTCATCAGAAGTTATTTTTTCGGAAGTTACCAGAGCATCAATTTTTCCGTTCATATCATTTAATACCGGCGTACCATCTTTCAATGCTTTTGTTTGGATAATAACAGTTTCAAAAGCAAATTTTGGAGGCAATATACCGGCAGCAGCCTGCTCCTTTGCTCTTACTATCAATTGGTCTATACCCCTGGCTGTTTCCTTAATTCTAGATACATATGCATTCAAATCTGAAAGGCTATCTACCTTATGAAAATTGATTAAGTAACTTGGCAGTCGTGTATGTAAGCCACGCATTTGGTCAAACACATAATCCATATTTTCGAAAGCTGCACCTTCTTTCATAATTTCGTACTGATACACCCATAAATCATAAGAAGTTTTGTCTGCATTATTTAGTTTATCATAGTCAAATTTTTCTTTTAACTCTTTTGTGTTTTCTGCATACCAAGCCAATTCTTTTTCCTCGGCAGCTTTACTTAAATCATCAATTTTATCATACTGGTCCTTTCGTCCTTGGGCGGTGAGCCCCAAGGGACTCATTTGTAGTTGTTCTTCATATTTTTCATCGAACCATTTGTTCAATTCTGCAGTTTGGTCAATTTCTGGTTTCACCTCCTCTTTACACGAAGATAGTAATAGAAAAGCAATTGAAAACGTGGTTGCAACACCTGTGGTAATTAGTTTTTTCATGATTGTTTAGTTTGAATTCTGTCCGTAATCGTTGTGTTAGTAAATGCTAAAGCTAAATAATTTTGGAGGGAGTTTAAAGATATAGCAATTTGTTCAAATCTATTCTTTCATCTAAAAATATCCTTTCAATATGATACATTCTCCCCTAATATTTTTTTACGGATTGATGACTTAACATGATAATGATTATATTCTCCAGCACTTAAAAATCACTCGGTATGTAGTACCTTAGGACTACTGCAGAAAAATTTAATCAAAGCTTTTAGATTTACACCATGAAACATCTTTTCATTCTAATATGTTGCATATCTATAGGATGCAATCAACCTAAGCAAACAGTTATATCAACAGACAAAGGTAAAATTGAAGGCAGTTTCAACATAGATAAAACAGTGCGTGTTTTTAAAGGTATACCCTTTGCTGCACCACCTATAGGTGATTTAAGGTGGAAAGCTCCCCAACCCACAGCATCTTGGGTTGGTATTCTACAATGCACCGAGTTCGGGCCGAGCCCAATTCAAAATGCATCTGAACCTTTCTATGGTTGGACAGAAGAATTCATAGCCAAACCCGAACCTATTAATGAAGATTGTCTATACCTTAACGTATGGACGACCGCAAAATTAGAAAACGAAAAACAGCCGGTTATTGTTTGGATTTATGGCGGCGGATTTACCAGTGAATCTGCCAACTGTGATATTTATGATGGTGAAGAACTGGCAAAAAAAGGCATTGTATTTGTAAGCATCAATTATCGCGTAGGCATACTTGGTTTTATGGCACACCCCGAATTGAGCAAAGAATCTGGATATGACGCATCGGGTAATTATGGCTTTATGGACCAAATAGCAGCACTAAAATGGGTACAGAAAAACATTGAGGCATTTGGTGGAGACCCTAATAATGTAACTATCGCAGGGCAATCTGCAGGTGCATTCAGCGTAAATACCTTAATTGCCTCTCCCCTTGTCGAAAATATCTTTCACAAAGCAATTTTACAAAGTGGCGGATTATTAGGAAGTAGTAGGGCGCAAACCTTAACAGAAGCTGAAGATACAGGATTACGATTAATGGAAAAAGCAGAATCAAAATCTATCGAAGAACTAAGGAAATTACCTGCAAAAGAATTACAAAGTCTAAGCAATGATTCAGAAATAAGTAGCGTCGGAATTACAAAAGACGGCTACGTTATACCGAAAGATTTAATGGCTTATTTTAAAAATGAAGAGCAACATCAAATACCTATAATTAGCGGTTGGGTTACAGGTGATGGAGATTTTTTAGGAGGAAATGAAATGACAGTTGAGGAATATACGGAGGAAGCAATTGCAAATTACGGAGATAACGCAGCCTCTTTTTTAACGATTTTTCCTGCGGATAACAATGAGGAGGTTAAAAAGATAAAAAGCAAATTGGGCATGCTGAATTTTGCTGGAGTGCCTTCACATCTATTGGCAGATTATAATACTCAGCCAAGTTATCTATATCAATTCGGCCATGTACCTCCCGATAAGCAAGATTTTCCAAACTACGGTGCTTTTCACACCTCAGAGGTTCCGTATGCTCTTCATACGTTACATACTTGGAACCGAGATTGGCAACCGATGGATAAAATGATAGAAGATGCGTTATCTTCTTACTGGGTCAATTTTGCAAAAACAGGAAATCCTAATGGTGATAACCTTCCTATTTGGAATACCTACGACAAACAATCTGGCAACATCATGGTCATAGAAGATAGAAGGCTAAGTTCAAAAGAAGGGTATCTGAAAAGTGAATTAGATTTTTTTAGTAAATTATTGAAATTACAAAGCAACTAGAAAAAGACTAAAAACTCAAAACTTATTAGTTACAAAGTATAAACTCATGCGTATTTATTAGTTTTACAATAGCAGTTTTAAAACCATTGGAGAATTTTCTTATAACACATTAATAAGATGGAAAATTGGATTGAAGAGATAATATTAGAGGGGGACAAGGCGAAACTAGTTTCATTAAAGAATTCTCATAAGGAAAGTTTATTAAAAGCCGCATCAGATGGCGAATTGTGGGAGTTATGGTTTACCTCAGTACCCTCAAAACATACTATTGACGCTTATATTGAGAATGCTTTAAAACAAAAACAAAAAGGCTTGGAGTTTCCTTTTGTAGTTATTAATAAGTTAAACAATGAAATAATTGGCTCTACTAGATTTTACAATTTAGAACCTGAGCATAGAAGATTAGAAATAGGGTATACGTGGTATTCTAAAAAGTATCAAAGAACTGGTATAAATACCGAGTGTAAAAAACTTATGTTACAATACGCGTTTGAAAATTTGAGATGTATTGCAGTACAATTTATGACCAACTGGCATAATTTAAGGTCAAGAGCGGCAATTGCCAGACTAGGAGCAAAAGAGGATGGAGTATTAAGAAATCACAAATTAAATGCTGATAAAACTTACAGAGACTCTGTGGTTTTTTCAATCACCGACCAAGAATGGCATGGTGTCAAAAAATCATTGGAATATGAGATAAAAAAACATGCGATTAAATGAGAGTAGCATTCTACAACTTTAATTAATTTCAATAGTTTTCTTTTTCATTTTGCCTCTTTATTATTCAACAAGTATATAATCTAACTCCAAAAAATCCTCAACATATGCAGCCCAGTATTTACGAACGAAAGCGGCATGCTCTGGATGCCCACTATAGGTGTTGTATGTTTCCATAGAATCGAAATCCATTGAAAGTGAATATTCAAAATGGCTTTTAGTGCTAATTTGTCGTAAGCACTCAAAATTTTCAACACCGGGTATTGAACGGAGTTCTTTAGCAGCTGTCAAAAAAATCGATTCTTCCTCAGAACCTTTTGCATACTTTAGTTTAAAGGTTACAGTATGTGTAATCATTTGCATAATTTTAATGTTGGCAAAGTACAGAAAACCGATACATTTATAATTATGAATCTAGAAAAAAACAAAGAAAATGCCATCGCTTTTTACAGAACCGCATACTTGGGGCAACCTAAATTAGCTATCGAAAAATATGTCGGAAAAGAATACATTCAGCACAACCCAGCTGTAGCTAATGACACGCAAGGATTTATTGATTATTTCGAACAAATGCAACTAGAATACCCTGATAAATCTATCGAATTTGTACGATGTATAGGCGAAGGAAATTTGGTTGCGCTACATACTCACCAAACATGGCCCGGCAATGACCAGTATGTCACCATGGATTTTTTTAGATTTGACTCAAATGGAAAAATTTGTGAGCATTGGGATTCCATCCAACAGATACCAAAAAAATCTGAAAACCCGAATACCATGTACTAACTCTTTTTAAAAAAACATTTAAACCAGATGAAAAATATAATAATACAAGGTATTAATTGGGATGCTAAATCTTCGTTTCAAAAGGGTCCAGCAAAAGCACCAGACTTAATTAGAAAAGCACTTTATAGCGACTCAATGAATCTTTGTAATGAGTATGGCGTTTCTATTGATAACGATTCCATTGCAGACAAAGGTGATTTTATCATCAAGGATTATTTTGATATTACCACGACCACGAAAAAACATCTTTCAATTAATTCAAAAGTGCTTACTCTTGGAGGTGATCACTCTATTACTTTTCCTATCATAAAAGCCTATCATAACCACTACCCGAAACTTGATATTTTACATATAGATGCACATGCCGATTTATATCATGATTATGAAGGCGA
>RCMY010000420.1_pt1 | contig 39540 bp, 30 predicted proteins | sample 2041341 | NCBI WGS metagenome assembly RCMY01 (sample SAMN09708234, study PRJNA481090) | Marine sediment metagenome, whole genome shotgun sequencing project. | reverse complement strand
CTTTAAAAGAAGGACAACAGATTTCTTTGGTGAAACGTGGTGGATCTATTGTGAAATCTAGAATTAAAGAACTTTTTATTTTTGAAGGTCTAGGTCGTAAAAAAGTACAAGAAGTTGAAACTGGTGATATTTGTGCATTAGTAGGGGTTGAAGGATTTGAAATTGGTGATACTGTTGCTGATTTAGAAAACCCTGAAGCATTAAAGACGATTACTATTGACGAACCTACAATGAGTATGTTGTTTACCATTAACGATAGTCCGTTTTTTGGACAGGATGGTAAATTTGTAACATCAAGACATATTAAGGATCGTTTGGCAAGAGAATTGGAAAAAAACCTTGCTTTACGTGTAAATGAAACTGATAGTGCTGATAAGTTTTTAGTATTCGGTCGTGGTGTATTACACCTTTCTGTTTTAATTGAAACTATGAGACGTGAAGGTTATGAATTGCAAATTGGACAACCACAAGTAATCATCAAGGAAATTGATGGTGTAAAATGTGAACCAATCGAGCACTTAACTATCGATCTACCTGATGAGGTTTCTGGTAAGGCAGTAGAAATGGTATCTATCCGTAAAGGGGAGATGACTAAAATGGAAGCAAAAGGAAATCGTATGTTGTGCGAGTTTCAAATTCCATCACGTGGTATTATCGGTCTTCGTAACCAATTATTAACGGCAACAGCTGGTGAAGCTATTATGGCGCACCGCTTTTTAGAATATCAACCAATGAAAGGTGATATTCCTCAACGTCAGAATGGTTCTTTGGTTTCTATGGAAAGAGGAAAAGCAATTCCTTATTCCATCGATAAATTACAGGATCGTGGTAAGTTCTTCGTTGATCCGGGTGAAGATATTTACGAAGGTCAAGTAATCGGTGAAAATTCTCGTGGCGATGATATGACCGTGAACATTACGAAAACTAAAAAGATGTCTAACGTACGTTCTTCAGGAGCAGATGATAAGGCTAAAATTGTACCTGCAATTAAGTTTTCTTTAGAGGAAGCTTTAGAATATATTCAGAAAGATGAGTATGTTGAAGTTACTCCAAAACATTTACGCCTTCGTAAGATTTACTTAACGGAGAATGACCGTAAGCGTAACAAAATAGCATAAGTAAAAAAGCTCCTTATATAAGGAGCTTTTTTTTTGATACTATAGCATATAAAAGCCACCTTTATGAGGTGGCTTTTTATTTTCAGATACTCCGTTAGAAATCAAATTGCAGAATAGCGGCGATACTATGCATCTGTTAATGCGGTTATTAGGTGTTTTGTTTAAGAATTATGTAATATTTTGATGTGCATTTTCTCACATTCTTAATAATTTTCGCAAACCCTACTTTTCTTCGTTTTCATATTAAATTTTATCTAATTTAAAGATTAAATTAAACGCAACTCAAACGAAGATAATTATGCAACTAAAGGGTAAAAATGTACTCATTACTGGGGGTACTCGTGGTATTGGCAAATGTATGGTCGAAGAACTTGTTAAGGGTGGTGTTGCCAAAATAGCGGTAATTGCTCGCGACAAGCAAAATCTAAAACAACTATCGGATGAGTTTGAAGATGTAAAGTTTATCAAAATAGCTGGAGATATTGCCAATATTGAAGTTTTACGTGATGCTGCTGCACGTATTGAAGATAAATGGGGTCATTTAGATATATTGATAAATAATGCAGGTATTGTTTCCGCAGGACCTTTAGAGGATATTCAAGATGAGGAATTATATGATCAAGTAGCCATAAACCTAACTGCGGTAATGTTGTTGACAAAGTATTGTGTTCCGCTTTTAAAATTTGCTGAAAATGCCTATATCTTGAATATATCTTCTGGTATGGGATTAATCGGAATGCCTTTTTATGCTGTTTATGGGAGTACCAAAGCTGCAATTCGTCAGTTTTCAGATTCTATGCGTAGAGAACTGGCACCCTTTAAAATATCGGTAACATGTGCATTTCCGACTGCGACAGATACCGACATGATGCAAAAATTTAAAGGGAAAAAAATGGATTCACCAGAGTTTGTGGCCGAACGCTCCATTCAAGGTATGTTGAATAAAGAAATTCAAGTAATTTTTGGTGGTGAGGAACGACTTAAAGAAAATGCCATGAATTTTGAAGCGCCAGAAGAATTTGATATGCTGGTGGCGCAAAATTATGAGCAACGAAAAACTGCTAGTTTAGATCATAAAGCCGTGTGATTTATACTTGATAACAAACAAAAAAGTAATTAACTATGAGATTACATTACAAATTTTCAATTTTAGTACTATTTGCATTTATTTTATCATGTAAGGAAACAACGAAACCTGTACAAAAAGCTGTTGTAAATGAAGAAGCTGAAACTATTCGTATTCCTAAATCATGGGTAGATGGTAGGGTAAATAAGGCTAAGGAAAAGCTCGGTGCATCAGAAGCTGGTAAAGTAGTTTGGAATGCGATGGAAGCCCATGGAGGTTTAGCACAGTGGTATACCAACGGTCCAATTTCTTTTCGATTTAATTATCAGCCTCGTGATGGTAAAACAGCACGTGACAGTTACCAAACTGTAGATACTTGGAGTAATAGGGCAGTACATACCAGTGCAACCGATAGTACGGCTCATTTTGGGTGGACAGGCGAACAAACGTGGGTGAAAGCGAAAGATAGTACTGCATTTGAATATGATACCAAATTTTGGGCACTAACGCCGTTGTATTTTTTAGGTCAACCTTTTGTGTTGAATGGTGAAGGAGTGAATTTAGAGTTGCTTCCAGAAATGACTTATAAAGAACAAAAGCAAGATGTAGTTAAGGTGACTTTTGATGCAGGTACAGGCAATGCGCCCGATGATTATTACATACTTTACTTTGGCAAAGAGTCGCATAAACTTGGTGCTATTCGCTATATTGTTTCTTATCCTGAGTATTTTAAAGATGGTGGGCATGCACCTGAAAAGTTTATGGAAGTGATAGGTGAAAATACAGTGAATGGTATACTTTTTCCAACGGGTTATAAAACTCATTGGTTAACGAAAGATGAAAAACCTGGGGAGTATATCACCCAAATAGATGTTTCTAATGTTTCTTTCGAAAATGATTTACCAAAAGACTTTTTTGGTGTTCCAAAAGATGCCAGAATTCTAAAGGAATAATTAAGACAGTTATTAATAATAAAAAAATCCCAAAGGTATCTTTGGGATTTTTTATATGTTCTATTTTAATAGTTAAGCCTTTTTAACTTTGTATTGTGAAGCTACCGCAGCACCAATAATGCCTGCATGATTTTGTAATTCTGCAGCCATGACTTTGGTTTCAATTTTTATTTGAGATTTAAATTGGTCGAAGTCTTTTGATGCACCACCACCAAGAATAATTAAATCTGGAGATATAATCAATTCAACGTATTCTAAAAATGTATTGAATCGCTTACCCCATTTTTTATAAGATAATTCTTCACGGTCTTTTGCAGATCCTGCAGCCCATAGTTCAATTTTTGAATATTTTTTATAAGGAATTTGACCTAGTTCGAAATTAGGAATCAATCTGCCATCTAAAAAGGCACCGCTTCCTAGCCCGGTACCTATGGTTATCATAACGACCAAACCTTTTTCGCCTTTACCAATTCCATAATTCATAGTGGCGTAACCCGCTGCATCAGCATCATTAATCACGGTAAAATCAAGTCCTGTTTTCTTTTCTAATATTTCTTCAACATTTACACCTAACCAGCTAGGGTCTAAATTGCCCGTTGCTTTGCAGATACCATTTTTAATGATTGTAGGAAAACCACAACCCACTTTACCTTTGTAATCGAAATGGTCAACAATTTCTGCAATAACATCGGTCATTGCTTCTGGTGTTCTAGAATCAGGAGTCGGAATTCGAAAGCGTTCAGAAATCATTTCTCCTGTTTCCGAATCTACTAATGCTCCTTTAGTTCCAGAGCCACCTACATCAATACCAAGTAAAGTCATTTTTATTTTTCTTAAGGAATACAAAGAAACGAAAAAGAATCGGCTCTTTGAAATGGGCTTTTAAAGGGAGTTATATTAATTAGATTCGAAAAAAAATAGGCATAAAAAAAAGGACTTTACGTCCTTTTAGTTTTTATTATTCTGGCATGGTAAGCCCTATAATCGTGCTTACTTGAATTTCTTCATCAAACTCATCCATTTCTGTTTCTACGATGAAAGTGATAATAAATTGTTTACCTATATATGTGTTGTCAGTTAAATTGTATTTCTGGCTAACCTCATCGGTCATATTGGTAAACTCAGCATTGTAGCCGTCTTTATCTGTAAAAACATATACGCCATCTTCATAGCTTGCAAAGGTTCCGTTCATTTTTTCTGCATCTTGGCAGTAAACACTTGATAATGAAGTAAGAGTTACGAATAATACTACTAATATTGATTTCATTTTTTAATTATTTAGTTTAGTTATAATTTTTTTTGATTGTTTTTTAATCATTAAAAGTTGATGCAAATGAACTATAAATAGTTGAATAACGATTTATTTTATCATTTTATTATGAAAGTTTTTTGTATTCTTAAATCCCTGTAAGCCAGTATGGTAATTTTGGTTTGTTGCGATGAAATAATTTGCTAATACATAGGATAATAGCTCAATTTGATACTACCTTTGATGAATAATTCAATACCATTAAATTGAAAAACAATAACACACATTCCTTTTATAGTATTCTTTTTGTCGCACTTTTTACGGCAGTCCAGATTTCTTATTCCCAATCATCAATGTCTGGTGATAATATAAAGACATTGGTTGAAAAGTATAAGAATGATATTCGAGGACCATATAGAGATATTCGTTGGTTTTGTACCGACGGTAGTGTAAGGCAACCAAAAGACCCTTGCCCAGATAATATTGGTCCTGGGGTACAGCATGCAAGGTATAAAGATGAAGTTATCTCTTTAGGTAAAAGCAATCACATCTATTTAGGCCAAATTTTAGCCTATTCAACGAATGATGATTTATGGGATACAGACCATAATCATTCTCGTTTAAAGCAATATCAATTAGATAAATATCTACGTCTTATCGATGATGGCTGGGTGAACCAAAAAGGTCAATTCTATAGAGGCTCTGTTCAGGTAGAAGATGAAGAGGCTTGGGGTATCGGTTTTTATAAGTGGATTTTAGCAAAGGATGTCGTAGTCGCTGACAATTTTTACTTCCTAAGACAATCTTTAAAAGACATACCTCATAATGGTGATGATAATGTAGCACAGTTAATGCGTAGCGAATCGAAAGTTATTTCAGATATCTATTCGCCTTTTATGGATTTGAGAACCAAAATTCATAGCCAGCCTGAAAAATCTGATATTCAAAAAGTACTTGATTTTAAAGCAAAAAATCAGAAATCTTTAACTACCGATTTAAATAAAAAAATTGATGGTCTTGTGGTAACTATGCAAATTTTTTTTAAGCCAGTTGATGTTCAATCTTTATTAAATAAATCGAAATTGGTGAAAGGCACAACCTTTGGAGATAAGGTGCAAGCTTTTATTCAGGGTAAGTCTAGTAATGAAACACCTTCTTATTTGGTGAATGAAGCTGCACAGTTACTTTTAGATATTCGGGAAGGATTATTGGAAGAAAAACGACCAATGGCGCGTTTGCAATTAATGGATATTTCTTTAAAACTAGAAGAACTATTATTTCAAAATGCACCAAATTGGGAGCCAACGACGGTAAGCGGACAATTGGAAAAAATATGTGCGCTAACTACGGCATCAGTTGGTGCCGGATATTTAGAGTTGTGGGAATGGGAGCAAATCTCTGGCACCTTAAGCAAGTTTGGTCAAGATCAATTAAGCTTGGCAGAATTAACCCAAGTTTTAGAAACGGCAAGAGCTGCAGTTGAATGGAGTGCAGCAATGGTAAAAGCGAATTACCAAGAGGTTGTAGATACCTATACAACGTTTGAACCAAAATCGTATGCTTTTATAGATGACCGAATTAGAGGTTCTGTAGCTTTGCATTTGGGTAAAAGTGTTGGTGAATTAGGAGATTTTATTGCTAAGGAATCTGCACTTACCAATATGGTAATGGATATTCCGAACCAGAGTACATTTAGAGGATTGAATCCTGGGTATGCATTCGGTGAACTGGTGGTAGTAGATGGTTCTTCTGAAGATATTGAAGTGTCTTCTGATAAGATTTATATTTTTCATCGTTCACCGTCAGATTTGAAGCCCGTTGCAGGTATTGCAACAGTTGCAGAGGGTAATATGGTTTCTCACGTGCAACTATTGGCACGTAATTTAGGAATACCGAATGCAGCGTTATCTGATGCGAATCTTCAAAGTTTAAAGAAGTATGATGGGGAACGCGTATTTTATGCCGTCTCTAATAAAGGAAATTTGATTATTAAGCCAGAATCAAAAATGACCGATCAAGAGCGCGGACTTTTTGTGAAGAAAGAACGCAATACGGATAAGATTGAAGTGCCTATTGAAAAAATTCAATTGAAGAATACCGATGTTCTGAATATGCGTGATGTAGATGCGAGTGATTCAGGAGCTTTATGCGGACCAAAAGCTGCAAACTTGGGGCAATTGAAAAAAATGTTCCCAGAGCAAGTGGTTGAAGGGTTAGTAATTCCTTTCGGAATTTTTAGAGACCATATGGATCAGCAAATGCCTGGTGCCGATAGTTCGTATTGGGAGTATTTGAATGCAATGTTCGTTGAGGCAGAGCGTATGAGAACTACAGGAGTTTCTGAGCCTGAAGTGGAGAATTATCAATTACGACAATTAGAAACTTTAAGAGATGCTATTAAGAAAATGCCCTTAAAAGCTGATTTTATGAATCAGTTAGAAACGAAGTTTAAAACGGTTTTAGGTTCAGATTTCGGTAAAATCCCGGTGTTCTTGCGTAGTGATACCAACATGGAAGATTTAAAGGATTTTACAGGCGCGGGACTTAACCTTACGTTATTTAATGTGCTGGATAAGGAAAAAATTTTAAATGGAGTAAAAGAGGTATGGGCATCGCCATATACCGAGCGTAGCTTTAAATGGCGCCAAAAGTATTTGTTGAATCCTGAGAATGTGTTTCCTTCTATTTTGGTGATACCAAGTGTAGATGTAGATTATTCCGGAGTATTAATAACTAAAGGAATTAATTCTGGTAATGATAAAGATTTGACAATTGCTTTTAGTAGAGGTGCAGGTGGTGCCGTAGATGGGCAATCGGCAGAAACCTATACTATTTACGATGCTAGTGGTTATAGATTGTTAGCTCCCGCTCGTGAGCCTTTATATAATACGTTACCTGAAACGGGTGGTACTGGCAAGAAAGTTGCAACATTCCAAAATAGGGTGGTAAATGAGAAGAACTTAAATGAAATTAAAATCTTGGCAAACACAATTCGTAAAACCTTACCTGAAGCTACTAATTCAGATTATGAAGGTGCTTATGATGTAGAACTTGGTTTTAAAGATAACAAATTGTGGTTGTTTCAAATACGACCTTTTGTAGAGAATAAAAAAGCAGTGAGTTCTGGATATTTAGAGTCCATAACTCCTAAAATTAACACAGAGAAAGAAATCTCTTTAAGTGCAAAATTATAATGAAGAAAATTTTGGTATTACTGGTTGTAGTTTTTTCTGCTTCCGCATTTACAACATATACTTACTACCCAATTGACGGTTACGAGCGTACAGGCATTAAACGTTTAAAACGTTTAGAACTAATTAAAAGTGGTGAGATAAAAGACGCAACTACTTTGCCTTCTGGGGCATTAAAATCTTACAGTGAAATACACTTGAATTTACTGTCTAGAAAGAATGATAGCGCCATGGGATTAATGCAGGTGAACGAAGACTTTCAGAAAGAAATCAGTACACTATTTCGTGGTTTAGATAAAAGTTATTCGTTAACGGTATTAGATATATCAGACCCTGAAAATGTGCGTTATGCTGAGCGTAATGAAACGGCGGGCTATCAACCAGGTAGTGTAGGTAAATTGGCTGTTTTAGTTGGATTGTTTACTCAGTTAGAAAAAATTTATCCAGATTCTTTTGAAAAAAGAACCGAGCTTTTAAAGAACAAATCTGTAAAAGCAGGCGTATGGGGCTTAACCGACGAGCACACCATTCCTATTTATAATATTGAAAAGAATACGTTAGTAAAGCGCCAAGTAATCGCAAGTGATGTATTTACGCTGTACGAATGGGCGGATCACATGTTATCGGTAAGTAATAACGGTGCGGCAAGTATTGTTTGGCGAGAAGTACTTTTAATGGCAGCTTTCGGTGATAAATATCCTGATTTGACACAAGAAGAAGCCGATGCGTATTTCAAAGAAACACCAAGAAAAGAACTAACTGATTTAGGTAACGATGTGGTGAATTTACCATTACGTGACTTGGGCATTACTACAGACGAATGGCGTTTGGGTAGTTTCTTTACAAAAGGGGCAAATACCTATGTAGGAGACAAAGGTGGTAGTATTGGTTCTCCACAAGGATTAATGAAGTTCTTGGTGCAGTTAGAACAAGGTAAGGTTGTAGACGAAGCTTCTAGTCTTGAAATGAAACGCTTAATGTATATGACCGATCGTAGAATACGCTACGCACAATCGCCTGCTTTAAAAGAAGCAGCCGTGTATTTTAAATCTGGATCATTATATAAATGCGATAGAAGTAAAGGTGAAGCATGCGGAAAATATATGGGCAATGTTACCAATTTTATGAATTCTGTTATAATCGTAGAGCATCCTGATAATTGCCGATATATGGTGGTGTTAATGACCAATGTATTACGTAAAAATTCTGCGAGTGATCATATGTATTTAGCCGGTAATATCGATAAACTGATTAGAAAAGGGTAAGGTAAATACTCTTCATTGACTCATTTTTTAATATTGATACACATCATAAGTACCTATTCGGAAAAATTTCTCTTTTACTTTATACAGTTGATAAATGGGGTTTATGACTTAAACTTCGCATGTAATTTATCGACAATTGTTTCTATTTTTTTGTTTTTGGCAATTCTATCTAATAAAATTGCGGGTTTTTGTCGTTCTGCACAATTTTTTATCGCGCATCGTTGGCAAGTGACCCCTACATTTTGCGTTTTAATTTGAGGGTCATTTAGGAACTTTATTTTACGTTCTAGTTGTTTATTTATTAATAGCCCTATACTAATGCTCCTAAATTGATTTTCTTTAAAAGGGTCTTTTGTGGCTGAAGAAAATACGATATACTTTTTATCCTCACCATCGTAATCAGATATTTGAATATCAAATTCATGTTTGTTTTTACTTTTTTTAATGTCGTTCAACACCTTAAGTGAAACCCACCGTCTACAATAGTGTTCGTTCGTCTCATTAGCTCTCGGTGAATGATGGTGAGATAAGTGAAGTTCTTTTTTTAAATGATACTTTTTACTACCTAACTTATGCGTAAACCTGAGGAAAAACAAATCTTGAATCGTAAAGGAATTTGGTAAAATATTGGTCAAGCGTTGATAGAACGATTCTGGAGAAGCATTGTATGCTTCAGCTATAGTAAGAAACTGTTCTTGGTCAAAAGTTTCTTCCTTAAACAGTTCCTCTAACTGCTGTACCAATTGGTCTTTTGGTATGATCATTGCGCCTGCGAAGTATGATGCATAAAAGTTATTTAAAACTTGGTCGAAATTTTTAAAATTTATCCATGGAAAGGTGTACAATCTATCTGAATAGGCTAAAAAGTTATAGGCAATTTCTTTGGCGTAGATAAAAGCACGTTGTGGTTCGTTAACATAAGCAGATAACAGTAATGTTTTTGTTTCGGGCACAAACAAAGAACGTAAATTGTCTAAAGCTTCATGTTTGCCCAATTCCCCGGTGTTAATAGTGTAATTATATTCTTCAACTAATATTTCTTCAAGATCTTTAGATGAAAGTGATTTTGATAAATCGATATGATATGCTTTTGCAAAGGTTAAAACCTGCTGTTCTATTTCATCAAAATAATTATTATTCGCCTCTTGAAAAGATCTAAGTGATGCCAGAAAAAAGCTTTCCCTACTAAAATTATAGTGCTGTGCGATTCCTATTATCGTACTTATAAAAGCATTGACCTTTACAGGTGCTGAGGCAACAATATCTATTAAATTACTTTCCTTGATACCGAAGAGTTCCAATGGTATTTCTTTTAAGATTTTTGACCTTAAAAGTTCGCCGATCGGTGCTAAATTTTTGTCCAATTTTAACGATACCATTTGATCATAGGGTACGTCTAATTTCTCGGAAAGAAGAAGGATCTTATCTGGCTTAGGGTATTTTTTGCCCTTTTCAATTTCATTTAGATAAGATTTCGATAGTCCGGAAAGTTTAGATAAACCAAATAAGGATAGATTCTTGTCGGTACGTATCTGCTTAAGTTTTAAGCCGAAGATGAGTTTTATATAGTCTTGTTCCATAAATATAGTTTAAAGGTAATAAATTTTGCGGATATAAATTAAATAGCGAATAATATAATTTAGCGAACGTTCGCTTGTTTTGTATAATATTTTGATGTATCATTGTTTCAACAAAAAACTTTTACAATGGAAAACATGCTAGTACAACCTTCGAAAATTCAGTTCGCTAATCAGGTTCAACATTATTATCCTGATATTCTAACAGATAGCGCATTAGAGTTTATTACTACCCTTCATGAAAATTTTAATAACAAACGGTTAAGTCTATTAAAAAACCGTGAAGTGCAGCAAAAAGTCTTTGATAGCGGCAAATATCCTCAGTTTCCTATCGAAACGAAATCCATTCGAGATGGCGTCTGGACAGCCGGTACTATTCCTGAAGATTTAAAAGATAGGCGCGTAGAAATTACAGGTCCTGTAGATCGTAAAATGATTATAAATGCTTTGAATTCCGGCGCCAAAACTTTTATGGCAGATTTAGAGGATAGCAATTCTCCAAGTTGGAAAAATTCTATGGAAGGGCAACAAAACTTAATAGATGCCAATAACAAGTCTATACGTTTAACAGATTCCAAGAGGGGCAAATCATATCGATTAAATGAGAATACAGCTGTGCTTTTAGTTAGGCCTAGAGGCTTGCATCTTAGTGAAAAGCATTTGCTAGTAAATGAAGAAGAGGTTTCTGGTAGTCTGGTAGATTTCGGATTATATGTTTTTCATAATACCAAAACCCTTTTGGAGAATGAAACGGCACCTTATTTTTACCTTCCTAAACTAGAGCACTACACAGAGGCACGTTGGTGGAATGAAGTTTTTGAATTTTCCCAAAATTATTTGAGTGTGCCAAGTGGAACCTTTAAGGCTACAGTTTTAGTGGAAACGATTACGGCAAGTTTTCAATTAGATGAAATCATCTTTGAACTAAAAAATCACATTGTTGGTTTAAACTGTGGCCGATGGGACTACATCTTTTCATACATTAAAAAATTCAGAAATCATCCTGGTTTTGTAGTACCTGATAGAGATCAAGTAACCATGACTACGCCGTTTATGGACGCGTATGCTAAGCTGGTTATACAACGTTGTCATAGGCGAGGTATTCTAGCAATTGGCGGTATGGCCGCTCAAATTCCTATTAAAAATAATGAAAAAGCCAACGCTGAAGCATTGGAAAAAGTGAGAAGGGATAAAGAACGGGAAGTTATTAATGGGCATGATGGTACATGGGTCGCACACCCAGCATTAGTAGCTGTCGCCATGGACGAATTTAATAAGCATATGCCTAAGGCTAACCAATTACATGTTTTACGAAACGATATTAGTGTTACTGAAGAAGATTTAGTACAGCTACCAAGAGGGACTATTACAGAGGCGGGAATACGGAAGAATATCAATGTGGGTATTTTGTATACCGAAGCCTGGCTAAGAGGTCATGGTGCCGTTGCACTTTATAATTTAATGGAAGATGCAGCAACCGCAGAAATTTCTAGAAGCCAACTGTGGCAATGGTTAAAGAATGAAGTCATCTTAGAAGATGGTCGTCAATTACACATCGAATTATATAAAGATATTTTTGATAATGAAGTAGAGAAAATAGTTCGTGAGGTAGGTGAAGAACATCTTAAAAATAGTAAGTTTCAATTGGCCATTAAACTTTTTGACACGTTGGTAACATCAAAGAAGTTTGAAGAATTCTTAACGCTACCGGCCTATACACATATCTAAAAAAACAATCCTGCGATTGCAGTAACAATCAACAGGATCTCATTATCAATAAAAATAACGTATATCAAAATTATGAAAAATTTACAACAAAGCAAGTATCGTTCTGCATTAGAGACCGTAAGAAACCTAAAGCAAAAGTATGGGGCAACCTGGAATGATATAAATGCCGAAAGTGCCGCAAGAATGGCCGCACAGAATCGATTTAAAACCGGATTGGATATCGCTACATATACAGCTGCCATAATGAGAAAAGATATGGCAGAATACGATGTAGATTCCTCAAAATATACCCAATCCCTAGGATGCTGGCATGGTTTTGTGGCCCAACAAAAAATGATTGCCGTTAAGAAACACCATAAAACGACCAACAAAAAATATTTATACCTTTCGGGATGGATGGTCGCTGCCCTGCGATCAGAATTTGGGCCATTACCTGACCAGTCTATGCATGAAAAAACTGCGGTTAGTAGTTTGATAGAAGAAATCTATGACTTTTTAAGGCAAGCAGACGCCATCGAACTTAATGAATTATTTAGAAGGTTGGAAAATGGTGAAAACGTACAAGATCAGATAGATGATTTTGAAACTCACATCGTTCCTATCATCGCTGATATCGATGCAGGTTTTGGAAACGAAGAGGCAACCTATCTGTTAGCAAAGAAAATGATTCTAGCTGGGGCGTGTGCTATTCAAATTGAGAACCAAGTTTCTGATGCCAAACAATGTGGGCATCAAGACGGTAAGGTAACGGTGCCACATGAAGATTTTATCGCCAAATTAAATGCAGTTCGGTATGCTTTTTTAGAATTGGGTATCGATGATGGAATAATTGTGGCAAGAACAGATTCTGAAGGTGCTGGTTTAACTCAAAAACTACCTGTTAGTCAAGTATCTGGTGATTTAGCCTCACAATATCTTGCATTTGTAGAAGCAGAAGAAATTGCTATTACTGACGCAAAAGAAGCTGATGTCCTTTTAAAAAGAGAAGGCAAATTGGTTCGTCCATTAAGGTTAGCGAATGGGTTGTATAAGTTTAGGGATGGCACAAACATAGATAGAGTGGTTTTGGATTGTGTTACCAGCTTACAAAATGGGGCAGACCTTTTATGGATTGAAACCCCTACGCCAGATGTAAAACAGATTGGATTGATGGTAAAGAGAATTCGGGAAGTGGTACCCAATGCAAAATTGGTCTATAATAATTCGCCTTCTTTTAACTGGACATTAAATTTTCGTGCTCAGGCATATGATGAAATGTTGGCTGAAGGGGAGAATATGGCCAAGTACAATCGTAATAATTTGATGGATACGCAATATGATGATTCTGAACTATCGTTTCGTGCCGATAAGAAAATCAAATCTTTTCAAATAGATGGTGCTAGAAATGCAGGTATTTTTCATCACTTAATTACGTTGCCTACCTACCATACAACAGCCCTTCAAATGAATGATCTTACGCAAGGTTATTTTGGGGAGGAAAGTATGTTGGCTTATGTAAAAGGTGTTCAAAGACAAGAAATTCGAAAAGGTGTATCATGTGTAAAACACCAAAGAATGGCTGGTTCTGACTTGGGTGACGACCATAAAACTTTTTTTGCAGGAGATAAGGCACTGAAAGCGGGAGGTAATAAAAACACCTCAAATCAGTTTGATGCAACAACTAAAACCAGTAAAGTTGAAGAAGTAGCTGTTGTATTGAAGGAAGCAATGTAATGGTAATTAAGAGTATTCAATTTAAAATGAGCTAGCCAAATGGTCAGCTCATTTTTTGTAGCATATATGATGCAATCCGTACAATCAATTTAAGCCAATTGTTAATAATTTGATAAAAGCTTTTTTGTAACTAACCGATTGTTTAGTTTTGTCGGGTATTAGAAAAACGATGGCTAGAAAAAAGGCATATATTGAATCAGAGGTTGTTGAAAAGGCGATGAACCTTTTTTGGCGTAATGGTTATGAAGCAACATCTATGCATATGCTTGAAAAAGAAATGGGCATTAATAAGTTTTCTATTTACTCAAGTTTCGGTAATAAACATGGTCTCTTTCTAGAAAGTTTAAAGAGTTATAAGAAAAGGGTGAATTCCATTTTTGAAGATTTTAAAAATGCAAATAATGGTGTTGAAGACATTAAAGAATTTTTCTATGATTCTATTCGTATTTGCGATGAAAATGGAAATCAGAAAGGATGCTTAATTACCAATACCTATAATGAATTTTCCGAAAGTGAAGATGCTTTAATACAAGCGGAAATGGAATCTTTTATGAATGAAGTTAAAAATTTGTTCATTGAAAAGTTAGGAATGGACGATTCTAAAGACAAAGAAACCATATTAAGACAAGCCAACTATTTATTATTGGCCAAACATGGTTTAGCAGCGGCTACAAGAGTAAATAGTCCGCAAGAAATTGAAGACTATATTGAAATGATATTTAAAAACATTTAATCCATTTTTTTACCTAATAACTAAACGATTGTTTAGATATATTTAACATAAATAGTATAATTAAAAAAAAGATAATATGACAACTTTAAAAGTACACAACATTGATTCTGCACCAGAAGGTAGTAAGGCATTATTAGAAAATTCTCAAAAATCATTTGGTATGATTCCTGGTTTACATGGCGTATTAGCTGGGTCACCACAAGCTTTAGAAGCTTACAAGACTTTACATGAGTTATTTACACAATCTTCTTTTAACGAAGAAGAATTAACTGTGGTATGGCAATCAATAAATGTTGAGCATGCATGTCATTACTGTGTACCTGCACATACTGGTATTGCAAAAATGATGAAAGTTGATGATGAAATTACAGAAGCATTACGTAACGAAACTCCGTTAGAGAATGCGAAATTAGAAGCATTGCGTACTATGACTTTAAGCATTGTTCGTAACCGTGGTAATGTAAGTCAAGAAGAGTTAGATGCTTTTTATGCTGCAGGTTATGGCGAAGCACAAATATTGGATATTCTTTTAGGATTGTCTCAAAAGACAATTAGTAACTATGTAAATCATATTGCACATACACCAGTAGATGCACCTTTTCAAAAGTTCGCATGGTCTAAAGATAATGTGGTTTCATAATTTCCCCGAAACCATAGATTGATTGCTTGAGTGCTATAAACCTTCCGATTTTACGGAAGGTTTATTCTCTTTTTAGAGAGCACAACAATTCATTAAAAATAAATATATGAGTATTTCAATAGAAAATAAAGTAGCTTTAGTAACCGGTGCCAATAGAGGTATCGGTAAAGCGATAGTTGAATCATTTATTAATCACGGTGCTAAAAAAGTGTATTTGGCCGTACGTGATACGAATTCAACAAAAGAGCTTGAAGAAAAATACGGTGACAAAGTTGTTACTTTAAAAGCAGATGTATCTAATACTAAATCGATACAAGATTTGGCGCAACAAGCGAATGATGTTGATATTGTTGTGAATAATGCAGGTGTAGGCACCCCTTTTGCAACTATCGGTGATAATGTGGAAAAGAATTTTGCTTTTCAATTAGAGGTGAACGCGTTTGGGTTATTGCGTGTTGCTAATGCATTTGCAAATATATTAATGGAAAAACAAGGAGCTTTAGTACAATTGAATTCTATAGCTTCAATTAAAAATTTCTCACAATTATCTACATATTCTGCATCAAAAGCGGCATCGTATTCATTAACACAAGGTTTAAGAGCCGATTTGGGCTCAAAGGGTGTTAGTGTTTTAAGTGTTCATCCTGGTCCCGTAATGACCGACATGGGTATTGCAGCAGGTTTTGAAGAAGGGGCAGCTACTTCTGTAATTTCAGAAGGTATTGTGAATTCATTGAAAGTAGGCGATTTTCATTTATTCCCAGATGAAATGGCAAAACAATTTGAAGGTGCTTACCAAGGATTTGCTGAGAATATAGTATTGGCAGATTTTAGTGAATAAGTACTGAATACAAAACTTGAGTGATTCTTGAATTTTTAATAATTTAAAAAAATATCAAAATGAAAAAAATAGCAATAAATGGAATGGGGCGTATTGGTCGCGCTTCTTTAAAAGTAATTTTGGATGCTCCAGAATTAGAATTAGTTGCAGTAAACGATATTGTATCTATAGAGAATATTGCTTATTTACTTAAGTACGATTCAGTGTATGGTATTTATGAGAAGGAAGTTTCACATGATGAAAACAACCTGATTATAGATGGTAAAAAAATACAATATAACTCTCAACGTAATCCTGAGGATTTACCTTGGGCAGCCAACGATATTGATGTGGTTATTGAAAGTACAGGATTCTTCACCAAAAGTGAAGATGCCAAAAAGCACATTAAAGCCGGTGCAAAATCTGTGATTATCTCTGCTCCAACTAAGAGTGAAGATATACCGACTGTAGTGCATGGTGTAAATACTGAAGCAGGAGAAACCAAAATTTTTTCCTGTGCTAGTTGTACCACCAATAACATTAGTCCGGTAGTGGAGGTTTTGGGTCGTAGAATTGGTATAAAGAAAGCCATAATGACAACGGTACATGCCTATACCGCATCTCAAGGTATTGTAGATGCCCCATCTAAAAAGAACATGAGAATGGGTCGTGCAGGTGCGGCGAATATAGTTCCTACCACAACAGGTGCTGCAATAGCCACTACTAAAGCATTACCTGAGTTTGCTGGTAAGTTTGATGGTGTTGCGTTACGTGTACCAATTCCGGTTGGGTCTATGTCAGATTTAACTTTTGTAATGGAACGCAATGTTACTATTGAGGAAGTAAATGCAATTTTTAGGGAAGAAGCGGCTACCAAAAGATATAAGAATGTTTTATCTACTACAGATGAACCATTGGTGTCATCGGATATTGTTAAAAATCCGTATGCATCAACGGTAGATTTAGGAATGACCAGAGTGGTAGATGGCGATTTATTAAAAGTGATGACGTGGTATGATAATGAATGGGGTTTTACAAATCAAATGATTCGTCAAATTCTCACAGAAATATAATAACAAATATTTGGGCAGATATTCCTAATTTATAGGGATATCTGCTATAATTTCAAACCTATAAAATTTTAGAAAATGATAAAAGTATCTGTAATGTACCCAAACAGCAAAGATGTAAAGTTCGATGCTGACTATTACCAAAACAAACATTTACCAATGGTTTCTAAATTAGTTGGTAGTGCATTAAAAGGTTTAGAATTAGATTTAGGTATGGCAGGGAGAATTCCTGGTGAGTTAGCACCTTATGTGGCTATTGCACATTTGAAATTTGATGATGTAGCTTCTTTTCAAGCCGCTTTCGGTCCGCATGCAGAAACTATTGCTGCAGATGTAAAAAATTATAGTAACGTACAAGGTGAACTTCAGATTAGTGAACTAATTACATTTTAAATAGTGAAAGAGAAACTAAAAATAGATATCGTCTCAGATGTTGTTTGCCCATGGTGTATCATTGGTTATAAACGACTAGAAAAAGCTATAACTGAACTTGGTATAGAAGATAAAATTGCGATAGAATGGCAACCTTTTGAGTTAAACCCAAATATGCCTGTAGAAGGTCAAGATTTAACTGAACATATTACCGAGAAGTATGGTTCTACTATTGAACAGCAAGATGCCTCGCGACAGAATATGACCGATATCGGTGAAGAAATAGGTTTTAAGTTCGATTATTTTGAGGGTATGAGAATGGCGAATACTTTCGATGCACATATTTTATTAGAATATGCTAAAGTATTCGGAAAACAGACCGATTTGAAAATGCGATTAATGAGTTCTTTTTTTAGTGAACGAAAAGATGTTTCAAATAGGGCTAATTTAAGACAAGCGTTATTAGATGTAGGGTTAAATGCAGCTGAGGCGTTAGCTCAACTAGATAATGAAGAAGCGCGAAAAGAAGTTAGAAGTCAACAAGGGTATTGGCAACAATTAGGCGTAAGGTCTGTCCCTACTATTGTATTTAATAGAAAAAGTGCAGTAACCGGTGCCCAACCAGTAGATACATTTAAGCAAGTATTATCTGAATTAATTTCTGATGAAATACTCTAAAACCGAATACAACGATGACCGATACTTCTAAAAATAATAGTTCAGAAAAAGTTCGTCCAAAAGTTTTATTCTTTGATGTAAACGAAACGCTTCTTGATCTTACTGTTATGAAAAAACAAGTAGGGGAAGCTTTAGGTGGTAGGGTAGACTTACTCTCACTTTGGTTTACAACAATGTTACAGTATTCTTTGGTAACCACGGCAAGCGGACAATATAAACCCTTTGGCCATATCGGTGCTGCTGCCTTGCAAATGGTGGCTGCAAATATTGACCTTATTATTTCAGAAGATGAGGCACGTAAAATTGTTAGTGAGTCTATGGGGAATTTACCACCACATTCTGATGTGAAAGAGGCATTAATTCATTTGAAGAAAGAAGGATATACATTAGTCGCTTTTACAAATTCATCTAAAGAAGATTTGAAAAAACAATTTGAAAGCGCTGGCCTAACCACCTATTTTGATGAATTGTTAAGTGTGGAAGAAACAGGTAAATTCAAACCGTTTACAGATACTTATGCATGGGGTGCTCATAAAATGGGAATACAGCCAGAAGAATGTATGCTTATTGCAGCACATGGCTGGGATGTTGCTGGGGCACTTTGGGCAGGCTGGCGAGCCGCCTTTATCAGTAGACCAGGTCAACAAATATACCCTTTGGCACCAAAAACTGAAATTGTAGCATCTGACTTAAAAAAAGTGGGGGACATTCTTGCGACCTACAACTAACACTTTTAGCAATTACATTTCAAAATTGAATGCTTCTTAGAATAAGTATCTTTGCCGTACCATTAACTAAAGAATTTATTACATGTTTAAAAGAACACTGCTTGTTGCCCTAATTGCTCTTACCCTAACTTCTTGTTGGAAAGATAAAAGCCCTGAAGACCTTATTCGTTTAAAAGACAAATTTAAATCTCAAGTAAACGCATTTGAGAATAAGAAAGAGACCGCCAATAAAAATGTAAACAAAGGCTTAGAATCCTTAAATGCATTGAAAAGCGCCTTAGAGGATACCAAAAATGAAGATAAAGAATTCGCCAAAGTATATGGTGATTGGGAGAAGGTTGATCGTCGCGTTCAGAATTTGAACAAAGAATACGAAGATTTAAAAGAGAAAGCTTCTAACTTGTTTACCGCTATGGAAACCCAGACCAATAGTTTAAGTGACGAAACCAGTAAAAAAACTTTGTTAGGCGCCATTGAAAAAGCCCGCACTAAATATAATGGAACGTTAGAAAACACCTCAAAGGCCATTGATAAGTTGAAACTTTTACATGGGGATGCCGTAGAAGTTGTAAAAGCCTTAGAAGTAGCTGCTGCGCTTAATTCGTTTGATAATATCAACGACCAAATGAAAAGTATAGAAGGCCGCGTAGACGGCATAATGCAAGAACTCAATGTGGCTGTTATAGAGAGTAAAAAACTGTATGAGAAAAAGATTACTGAGCTAGGGGAATAAGATATGTATATTCAAAATAAAAAACTTCAAAACTAATTAATGAACTGAGCTATTTGATGTTAAATAAAAATGCCTGCATAAATTCATATGCAGGCATTTTTATTTTTCGTTACTACTTAAAATGAATGAACTATACTTTGTGTTCTTAACTCAGAACATCAGTAATACCAGGGGTTGGAATTGGATACATTCCGTCTGGTCCTGGGACACTTGGTGGTGTAGAATTCCAAGTAAGTTCACTTGGCATCAATAACTTTTCAGAAGCCATCGCATCTTCCCAAGTGATCACTTTACCAGAATAGGTTGCCATACGGCCCATAATAGCAGTCATGGTACTTTTAGCACCGTTTTCAGCATCACTAATTACTTCTTTGTTACGAATCGATGCAAATAATCTATCATGCTCCACTTGATAAGGATTAGGGTCATTTCGATTACGGTAGTCGAACATTTTTTCACCGTCTAATCCAATAATGCTTGCAGCACCTGCATCATTCATATCAATACTTCCTTTTGTTCCTTGAAAGTTCTCGCCCACTTTAGACCAAGTGCCCGGTTGATGACGACATTGACTTGCAATTACTGCTCCACTTGGGTATGTAAACTCTACAAAATGATGGTCAAAAATCTCACCATGGTCTTTTCCAGTTCGAACCAAGCGACCACCCATACCTTGGGCAGAAATTGGATATTCACCTATAAACCAGTTTGCGACATCTATATTATGTATATGTTGTTCTAGAATGTGATCTCCACATAACCAATTGAAATAATACCAATTACGCATTTGATATTCTAATTCCGTTTGGCCTTCTTGTCGGGGTCTCACCCAAACGCCACCACTATTCCAGTATACTTGTCCAGATACAATTTTACCAACATCCCCTTGCTTGATTTTCTCTGCAATGGCTAAATAATTATTTTGATAATGACGTTGAAGACCTACAACTACATTCAGTTTTTTCTCTTTGGCAATTTTTGCCATTTCAAGAACCTTTCGAATACCAGGTGCATCTGTAGCTACTGGTTTTTCCATGAACACATGTTTGCCATTATTAATAGCGTACTCAAAGTGATATGGTCTAAAACCTGGTGGCGTTGCTAAAATGACAACATCTGCTTGGTCTATTGCTTTTTTATAAGCATCAAATCCCACATATTTATGGGCATCCTTTACATTTACTTTTTTAGTGCCTTCGAATTCTTTCTGTAAGTTTAGTAGACTTTTGTCCAATTGGTCTTGAAAAGCATCCGCCATGGCTACCAACTCTATATTTTCATCTGCTTTTAAGGCTTGGTTGGCTGCGCCACTACCACGACCCCCACAACCTATGACAGCTAATTTCAGTTTTTTATCGTTAAAGACGTTTGCCATTGCGCTCATTTCCAATCCAGGCAATAACATTCCGGCGCCCACGAGGGCCGTGCTTTTACAAAAGTCTCGACGCGAGTTTTCAGGTTTCAACCCGGTTTTGTTGTTTGTGTTGTTCATGTTGTTTGGTTTTAAGGTTTAAGGGACTATTCGCCCCAATAGTTGTTGATTTCAGTTTCTTTTGGCACATTTGGATCTCTTACGATTCTAAAGCCAACATAAGGTGCATCGGTATTCCACCATTTGCTTTTTGGAAATTGGGGGTCTCTCATTTTCCAATTCTCGTTTGATCCTAAACGGGCTGCACTTCTTAAATATTCGGCGTCATCATAATACGAACCACCTCGTACAGAACGTGGGTATTCTTCCTTAGCAATCTCCAAAGGTGATTCAATGACAGAGTTCCTTGTTTCATAAACTTGAGATAGGTATTGATCTAACGTCCATTCAGCCACATTACCATGCATATCATATAGCCCCCACGCGTTGGGTTTCTTTTGACCTACTGGGTGGTAGGTATCATCGCTATTCTCATAAGACCAAGCATACTGTTCAAGCATTTTTGGGTCATCGCCAAAGTGGTAAGCTGTAGAACTTCCTGCACGAGCGCTGTATTCCCATTCCGCCTCGGTGGGTAGCCGATAAAAATGTCCGGTTTTTGCAGAAAGCCATTTGCAAAATTGAGTTGCAGCGTAATGTGTTACATTGCCAACCGGTAAACCTGCGCTTGTTCCCATTCCAAGACTCATATCTACATAGGGTATTGTTGCGCCAGAAATAGCATCAATTTCAATTTCTAAATCATTGGACTTACTGCTAGATTCAATACTATCTATTGCTCTGTTTACGAATAGATTGTATAGTTCCCATGTTATTTCGTACTTAGACATCCAAAAAGAATTTAATTTCACTGTATGTACCGGGCCTTCATCTTCTCCTCTTCTTTCTTCGGATGTTGTGCTCCCCATCGAAAAGCTTCCAGTAGGTATGACAACCATTTCAATGCCTAAATTTGAACCTCCAATAGCTTGTGTGTAATCTTGAAATATTTCTTCTTGTGAATACAAATGATTCATTAAAATAATGCACGGAAGGGTAAATATATGTTTAGATAAAATCATATCTTAAATATAAGATTTTATCAAGAATAAAAACGCTTACAAAACAAGGTTTGTGTAGCGTTTCTTAACTGGTTTCTCTTTCAGATTATGGAGAAACTCCCAAGTTCAATCACTGATTTTATACGCTATCATAATGAAAACTACATATAATTATAACAAATTGATATTCATTATAGTTGTATACTGTTGCTTGTTTAATAGAATAACTTTTAACTTTTAATTCGTTGATAATGTATCATTTATAAATCTAGCGATTAAATAATACGATTCATTTGCTTAGCGCGTTAGTCAATCAAATACTGTATCAAATAGTGTTTTTATTGTTATTTCCGATAGGATATTATAATTTCGCCAACTTTTTAAGGTTCTATACCATAATGGTTTATAGGAGCCTATGTTGAAAAAGATTAAAAGATATAATTTATTAAAGACTGTATGATCCATAAAAATGCTGAGGAAGAAAGATTAGCCGTTGAGGATAATTATAAAAATTGGAAAAGATGGGGCCCATATTTGGCAGAACGGCAATGGGGGACTGTAAGGGAAGATTATAGTGAGAACGGTGATGCTTGGGATTTTGTCGACCATGACAAGGCCCGTAGTAATGCGTATAGGTGGGGAGAAGAAGGTATTGGTGGTTTTTGCGACTCTAGAGAAATACTTTGTATAGCGCCTGCTTTTTGGAACGGTAAAGACCCAATCTTGAAAGAGCGATTATTCGGGTTAACCAACAATGAAGGTAATCATGGTGAAGATGTAAAAGAGCTTTATTTTCATCAGGTTTCTACCCCTACGCATTCATATGCGAAGTATTTGTATAAGTACCCACAAAAGAAATTTCCATATACTGAGATACAAAACAAAAATAAAAATCTTGGAAGAGAACATTCTGAATTTGAATTGCTTGACACCAAAGCTTTTGCCAACAATACATATTTTGATTGCTTTATAGAATATGCCAAAGAAGATATTGGTGATATTCTTATGAAAGTGACTGTAATTAACAGAGGACCAAGAGTAGCCAATATTCACGTATTGCCACACCTTTGGTTTAGAAATTTTTGGAAGCACAATGATCGTTTTGCTCGTCCAGAAATGAAATCTATTTCGACATCTTCAATACAAAGTAGAAGTACCAGAAATGGTAGATATTATTTTTACCACGAAGGAGGCGAACAACTATTCTGTGAGAATGAGACCAATAATAAACGTATTTATGATGTTCCTAACAAAGTAGATTATGTAAAAGACGGCATCAATGATCATGTAGTTAGTGGATTAGATACCGTTAACCCAGCCAAGAAAGGATCTAAACTTGCTATCTGGCATAAATTACGTCTTAAGTCGGGTGAGGAAAAGACAATTAAAGTTCGATTGAGCAAAAAGAAATTAGCTGATCCTTGGAGTAATTACGATGCTATTTTTGATAAAAGAATTGAAGAATGTGAAGAATTTTATGGTAATATATTAGAGAAAGATTTACCAAAAGACCAGCAAGAAATAGCTAAAAAAGCTTTTTCTGGTTTGTTGTGGACAAAGCAGTTCTATTACTATGATGTTCATAAATGGCTGTTTGGTGGGCCAGACGAGGCCAAACCTTATCGTGCCGATTCACGTAATATACATTGGCAGCACCTTACAAATCGTCATGTAATTTCAATGCCAGATAAATGGGAATATCCTTGGTATGCTGCTTGGGATCTAGCATTTCACATGGCTTCATTCGTGGAAATAGACCCTTATTTTGCAAAAGAACAACTGCTATTGGTGTTGCGGGAAGGCTATATGCATCCTAATGGACAAATACCTGCATACGAATGGAATTTTAGTGATGTAAATCCTCCAGTGCATTCTTGGGCGGTTTGGAATGTGTATGAAAAGGATAAGAAACGTACGGGAAAAGGTGATACTAAATTTCTTGAAAAAGCGTATCAAAAGTTGCTAGTCAATTTTACTTGGTGGGTAAATCAAAAAGATAAAAGCGGAACCAACCTTTTTGAAGGCGGATTCTTAGGACTCGATAATATTGGTGTTTTCGACCGTAATCATATGCCAGAAGGTATAACACGCATGCAACAAGCAGATGCTACTAGTTGGATGGCCATGTTTACCTTAAATATGTTTCGAATGACCATAGAGTTGGCTATAATAAACCCTATTTATGAAGATAGTGTGGCGAAATTCTTCAAGCATTTTTTGAATATTGCTTGGGCCATGCACCATATAGGTCAAAAGGAAATTTCATTGTGGGATGATGAGGATAATTTTTACTACGATGTAGTTGAAATGTCAAATGGTACGACAGATCGTTTGAAAGTACGCTCGTTGGTAGGTATTATACCAATGTTTGCAGTAGAAATTATTCATAAAGATTTATTTGAAGAATTAAAGCATTTTAAACAAAGGGCAGCTGACATTGTACGAACACGTCCGGATCTAGCTTCTTTGGTTTCAAATATTGAGGAGTTTAATGAAGATGGTAATTACCTGTTTTCGATTATGCGAGGATTTAGGTTAGAGAAATTACTTGAACGTTTATTAGATGAGGATGAATTTCTTTCCGATTATGGAATTCGTTCTTTGTCAAAATATCATGAAGAGCATCCGTTTGTTTTTCAACATAACGGCCATCATCAAATTCAGTATGAGTCTGGTGAGAGTCGTTCAAATATGTTCGGTGGTAATTCTAACTGGCGTGGACCTATTTGGATGCCGTTGAACTATATGATTATTCAATCGCTTCGAAAATATTACACGTTCTATGGCGAGCAATATGTATATGAATTTCCGACAGGATCTGGTAAGAAATTAAATTTGAATGAGATTGCGAATGAGCTTTCAAAAAGACTCATAAAATTATTTCAACCTAATAAGAACGGTAAATTTCAATACCATTCTGAAGATGCCAATAAGGTGTTTACTAAAAATGAGGAATTTAAAAATCAGCATTTCTTTTATGAGTTTTTTGATGGTGATTCTGGTAAAGGTTTAGGAGCTTCGCATCAAACAGGTTGGACCGCTTTGATTGCAAATTTGATAATAGAGTTAGATGAAAATAGTTAGATTCCTATTCATCTTTCTTCTTTAAGAGTATAAAAAAAGGTCTATCGTTCAGATAGACCTTTTTTGCTTTTTAGTTATAGAGATTTATTATTCGTCAGCATGGGTTTCTGCTTCAAACCTATCTACATATTTTAAATCTTTAAACCAATAATGTGAAGAAATCACATCGATAATTAATTCATTATTGTCATTTTTAGTCAGTTTCAATTGCCAAAGAATATCTTTTGCTTCTTGAAATTTTTCACCTTCAAGTTTATCATCAAAAAGACGATTTATAACGCTGTTATCTGGCAAACCACCTGCAATTAAACGTACTAAGGGAGCTTCTGGATAATCTTCAAAAATAGGAAGACTGTTTTTTGCCATTTCATGAATTTTTACTTGAAATGTTACAGCTTCAGGATGAGGAAAAGTGCCTTCAAAGGCATCGTATAATAATTGATGCACAGCGAAAAATTCTTCATGCAAACTTAAATCTGCATATTCTTCCCATAACTTTTCTTCGAGCATCTCATTTGAAAGGTTATCGATTTGACCTTTGTTAAGTTTGTCACCAAAAACATAGGTGAGTACGATTTTTGCCGCATCTTCGGGTTCATTATCCGTTAAGGACATTAAACACATATCTTTTATTTCAGCCTTATCTAAATCAGTAGGATTATCAAAATCCATCAGTTCTAATAAATCAAGATATTTTGTTTCTGTCCAATATCCAGGTAATTCAAAAATCGTTTTAAACGATACTCGAGTAACAGTAAAAGATTTTTTCATAAAGAGCGTAATTCAAAATTAAAACCAGTTTCTTTTTTTAAAATAAATAAGCATTATCAGGGCCACTAAAATCATAACGGTCCACATGATATAGTAACTATATTGATAATGTAGTTCTGGAACATTATCAAAGTTGGTTCCGTATATACCAGCAATAAAGGTTAAGGGAATAAATATGACCGAGAATATCGTCAAGAATTTCATGATGTCGTTTAGCTTTGTACTCACCGAAGTATGGTATAGATTTAACTGATCGGTTAATATTTCTCGATAACTGTCTGATGAATCTGTAGCTTGATTTATATTATCACGAAGTTCTTGAAAATGAATGTAGGTGGATTCAAATATGAATTCTGATTCTAATTTTGAAAGGGTAAGAATCATTTCTTTTGCAGGTCTAATATTTCTTCTTAGAAAGTTCAATTCCCGTTTGTAATTATTAATTTTCCTAATGGTCGACTTATTTGGCTGATTGCCAATATTCTCTTCTAAAACTTCAATTTTCTCACCTAACACGCCTAATATATAGATGTAGTTGTCAATAACGATATCTAACAGGGCAAAGGTTAAATAGTCTGTCCAGCCATTTCGAATACGCTTTCTGTTTTTTCTAATTCGGTCACGAATGGGTTCAAATACATCACCCTTTTTCTCTTGAAAAGAAATCAATACAGTTTTGGTAAGTATCAAGCTTAAATTTTCGACAGAAAGCCTACCATCTTCTTCATTAAGTTGAAGCATTTTTATAGAGATAAAAATACAATTGTCAAATTCTTGTACCGTAGGTCTAGATGAGGTGTTCATTACATTTGCCAATACGAGTTCATCTAATTGAAACCCTTTTGCTATGTTTAGCATTAGCTCTTTATTATGTAAACCATCTATATTTAACCAAGTAACCGTCTTTTTGTCTTGGTAAGATATGGCTTCGGTAATATCTTTTAAAGGCTGCTCATTTAGATTATTCGCATCAAAATCGATGACTCGAATAAAGATTTCATCTATTTTCTTTTCTCCCCTATAGAAGAGTTCGTCTGGTGCTCTACCAATTTCATCTTTACTTTTCCTTACAAATCTTGCCATGCTATGTTGTTTTTGTAATCAGCTATACCTAATGGCTAATAAGGTACAAGAAAATTAAATAATTGTAAAAACAATCCATTACTGTGAGTCACTTAAAGCAGTAAATGCATCTAATGCGAAACTTCTAATTTTTGGGTCGGCATCGTTAAGATGACTTTCTACGATACTTAAATATCGAGGTTCTTTTTGTTGTGCTATGAGGAATAATACCGCCAACTTAATTTTTAAGTCGTTGCCTTGTAACAGCAATTTAAAACACTCTAATTCTGAGGGAATCTTATGTTTAATTTTTTGAAGCTCTTCTTCTGATGATATGTCAAGGGCAGATTCTTCAATAATAGGCAGCAGCTTGCGCTTTAGCTCACCTGTTAGCAGGTTGTCTAAAAATTCAATGGCATTATGTTGGGCTTCTTGCTTATGGCTTAAAAGACCTTCATATGCAATGGCAACATCTTTTTGTTGGTAGCGTAAACCTAATAATTTAAAGATGCGCTCTAAACCAGAATCTAACCTCCGTTCTAAAAGCTCTAAAAGGCTGGTTCTTGCATCTCTTTCAGCATCACCAATTTCTTTTTTTGACTTGGTACGGTTTCGATAAGAGATAATTATTTGGGTATGCATCGAAGACAATGTTTGATGGTGCAATTTGCACTCATCAAAGATTACAGACACTACTTTATAGCGGTTGAATTTTAACTGCGGATGTGTTGAGCGAATTGCACTTAAAGCTCGTACAACTTCTAACCGAACAGTCAAATCATTATCGGTTAAGATGCCTAGCAATTGATGAACAGCTTCCTTAGAATAAAAAGATTGCATGGCCATAGGAATGAACCGAATTACAGATAAGGGTTGCAGCCTTTCCTGAACATTCTTACGAAGTAAAGGTAAAATTTGAGGACCATATTGTTTAAATGCCCCTATAACCGTAGGTCTATATTTTTTCTGTTCTAAAAATGGAATAATATATTGGCCTAAAGTAGGGTCCATCGTACTTCCGATAGACTTGATGGTGGTCATTACAATTTCTTCATTCTTATGATTTAGAAACTCAATAAGCTTGTTGTAATAATTAGGCATATTGGCAACGCCCAATATGTCTATCACAGTTTCTAAATAGCTTATGTTATTGTCATTATTTTCAATAGAAACGAGCGATTGAGAAATACGTTCAGATAACGAATATCGCTGTTTTAATGTATAATTATGTTTAGCTTCTCTTGCCAAACAAAATAAAGCTGCTGAAGAAATACGCTGACTCGAATTTTCTAAATAAGCATCGAACACAAACGATTTGTCTTTATGTGCAAAACTTAAAACATAGGCTAAGGTCGCAATGGTCAAATCTCTATCTTCAATTTTTAAAAGCTCAGAAACCTCAGAGGTCATACTCTTTGAATTTAAGAAGTATAGATTTTGAATAGCTGAAATTTTTACTTTGTTACTTGGGTGCTCTAGTAATAACTCAACATCATCGGCAAAACGCTTATCGTTAATTTCCATTAATTTATCGAGCATAAAGAGAATTTGTTCTTCGGTGCCATTTTTAAAAACGGTACGCATACCGGTAACCACCGATGTTTTAGAAGCAGTGATTTTTTTTGATTTTTTGAAAGAGTCGGTTAAGACTTCTAAGTTTGTTCTAAAGGTTTTGTAGTATTCTATTCGTACTTTATAAATGAAATACAACCAGAGACAGACAAGTACAATAATTAAAATACCAATGTAAAACGAAGGAAGGTCTAGCCCTCGTACCACGAATATTAAAAGACATCCGGCAATACCTGTGGCCAAACTATCTACAACAACATCAATAAACGATTTAGTTTTATTCTTTAAGTCGAATGGTAGGGGTAAGGTCAATAGCTCAGAGGCACTCTTGTGTATTGACTGTTTAAGTATCCCATCCATAGCCTTTATCACTACCACAGCTGAAAGTTCTGGCAAGAGTAGAAATAAAATACTTCCGCCGAAAATACCTATAGGTAACAGTAGTAATGAAAAACCAACTCCCCAAATACCTACAATTCTATGGGTGAAAAATAACTGTATGACCAGGGATAATAGATTGAATGTTGAAAACCAAAAAGCGAAAAAAGCGGTTAGATCATCGGCATTGGTTATTGAAGAGGATGCGAATTCACTAAAAAGATAATCGACAAGCTTTGCGACAACAACACTTACAGCAACAATACTGGCAATATAAGTTAGATGTTTAGATTTTAGAATAAGTTTAAGGGGTGGCTCTGTATTATTTACCGGATTCTTATGCCTTCTAAATGAACCATTTTTCTTGACCCTAATATTCCAAATTTTTCGAAGTAATGGTATGCAGAAAAATAGGAGTAGGGCAGCCACGAACATCAAATTTTCGTTACCAATAAGTGGAGCAAGAATAGAGGTAAGATAACCACCGAAAATGCCACCAATAATGGCCCCAGAACCTATAAAACCAAATAATCTTTTCGCCTCTCTAATACTGAAAACTAAATTGGCCAAAATCCAAAATTGAGAAGCGGACAAGACAGCATATATTGCCACCCATATATAAAAAAAGTAAAGTAATATTCCGCTAACTACATGTAACGATAAAAGAATACCTAATCCAATAAGAATTATAATAGAGCTTATAATAGTTACCTCAATAACTTTTTTAAGAGAGAACCGAGAAACTGCTTTAGAATAGAAATATGAACTAGTTACGGCCGTAATTGCAACCAATAAAAAAGCAAATGGCAATTGCTCAATACCTAATTCTGATAGAAAAAGGGCATTTACCGTGGGTTTAATAATCAGTAATACAGCAATGACCAAAAAGATATAGGCGAGCATCCAAAGTGATACTTTGAACTCGCCTTCTCTTACGTCAAATATTTTTTTAATTAGTCTTTCTACCATCAAGCAATGGAAATCTAACTTCCAAGACCTAAAGTTCTGGCTTTTTTAGCACCTTTTCTATAGGTTTTACTAAATCTCTTATAATTTGTTCACCATTAGCATCATCTATTAGGGCTACTAAGATATATCTTCTATTGCTATCCTTACCCCAAACTAAGATAGAGTCTGAATGATAAGTTCGCCATGAGCCCGATTTTCTGAAAAGCCGTGCAGCAGGAGCAATTTGATCTAAAGTATTTACAAATTTATGGTGCAATTCTGGGTCTTCCATAATATCAAGCATTTGTTTTGATCTTTTTTGATTGACTAACTTACCATTTGCTAATAAATAATAGTACCTACAAACCTGTGTTACGGTAGCAGCGTGACTTAAATTTTTAAGTGGTTCGCGGTTGGTGTCGCCACCGCCACCATAGCGTTTGCCAACCCAAAGTCCGCCGCCTTTTTGTTCGTCATAAAAAGCATATTTAGGATCTGTCATTACCGCTTCTAATTTATCATAGCCTACACGATCTATCATTCTTGTAGATGCGGCGTTGTCAGACTTACTGATCATTAGGCGCATATCTTTTTTCACTTCTGATGTTTCTTTCAATTCTCCTTTTTCAATAGCATCCATTGCTGCTAATAGAATAGCTATTTTAGGTAGACTTGCAGCGTACATCATATGGTTGCCATTTACACGGGCAAACCGTACATTTTCTGGATCACTGAGGTCAACTAGACCGACAGCCATTTTCTTTTGTACTATAAGGTCATTCCATTCGGGGTGCGACGCTAGTTCATCTCTTAAATTGGTTTGTAATGAACTATCGAGTAGTTTTTGTAAAGGCTTAATCTTCGAATTATCTATTCGTAGGGGTAGCTCATCTTGCGCATTTACTGTAAAACATAATACGATTGTAAAAAGTAAAAAGAATCGGGTTGATTTCATTGATTTATACTTAGTTTAAAATGTAGTCAAAATTAGGTAATGCACTGTTTGAGCTTATGTTAATTTTTATTATTCTACAATAATTAAAAAATCAACAAACACGCCATATCCCTTTAAATACTGTAAAATGCTATGTTAAAATTTTAAATATTTTCATATAAAACAGTACCTATGTATGCATTTTTTTAAAGGAAAAGATTGCCATAGTCAAAAGAAAAATTAAAATAATTACTGTATATTAAAAAATCGAATTTAAAGAAACTTATGAATCTTAAAGACGGCGTTAAAACAGCTGAAAATAAAGTGTCTAATGAAGCTCGAAGATTGAGTGAAATGGTAAAGGATACGAGCAAATCAATAGTTGATCGGCTAGAGTGTTTCGAAGACATTATAAGTTTAGAAGTAGGGGATACGGGATTAAGCCGTGCAAAGACGTTAGAACGTGAGTTTGATGTTCGCCAATTGTACATTAAATATGAAGGAGATAACCCGACAGGTACCCAAAAAGACCGAATCGCATTTGCCCAATTGTATGATGCATTAAGACGAGAGTTTAAAGTGGTGAGTTTAGCTACCTGTGGTAATTATGGTGTGGCTATGGCCTTGGCTGCCGATTTAGCAGGTATTGCTTGCAAAATTTATATACCAGAATCATATCACACAGATCGTATAGCCGAAATGGAAACCTTGAAAGCTGAAATTATACGTATTCCTGGTAGTTACGAAGATGTGGTAACTGAAAGCTCTAAATTAGCGGCTGAACATGGTTGGTACGATGGCAACCCAGGTGGAGCAAATACGCCACTTCAAATATCTGCATACGCTCAAATTGCTCAGGAAATTTTTGAAGATTTAGGTGATGCGCCAAAATACTGTGCTGTTCCAGTTTCAAACGGTACTTTGTTCGCAGGTATTTACAGGGGTTTTGTAAATCTATATAAAAGAGGAAAAACATCGCGGATTCCTAAAATGATTGCTGCGTCATCTTCACGTAAGAATCCTATAGTAGAATCTTTTTTATTGGGGTTAGAGCATTGTAAAGATTTAAATCCGGCAGCAATTAAAGAAACCAAATATAATGAGCCATTAATTAATTGGCATAGTTTTGACGGGGAAGAGGCCTTATATGCTTTACGTGAATCGGAAGGTGAGGCATTTAACATCAGTGATAAAAAATTAAAGGAGATGACCTCCTTATTATATAAAAAAGAAGGATTTCGAATTCTACCTGCTTCAACAGCGGGACTCATAGGACTGCTAGAATTAGATGAGAAATTAAATTTTGAGCCGGATCGTTTTGTTGCCGTGCTCACTGCGAAAAATTAAAATAAATAGATGAAAAAAGTTATTGACGGTAAGGCGCTTGTGTATTGTGAAGGTGCTTTTAATACGCCAAATGGTAAAACAGCACATGGTCTGGTTCGTTTCACGGAACGATATGAAGTAGTAGGTGTTCTTGATGAAAAATATGCTGGCTTAGATGCTGGTGATGTTTTGGATGGAAGGCCAAATGGTATTCCTGTTTTTAAGGATATGGACTCCGCAGTGGCAGCCCTTAAAGCAACTAATAATATGCCGAGTTATATGGTAATAGGCCTAGCTCCTGATGGTGGTAGGTTGCCAAAAGAAGCAAAAGGAGTTATAAAAGCAGCTTTACAACTAGGGTGGAATGTTGATAGTGGTTTACATGATTTTTTAACCAATGACCCTGAATTGGTTGCTTTGGCAAAAGAGAAAAATGTTAAGATTAGAGATATTAGAAAAACTCCGGATCGTGATCAACTTCACTTTTTTACAGGTGATATTGAAAAAGTAGATTGTTTAAAATTAGCGATACTAGGTACTGATTCTGCTTTAGGTAAACGTACTACAGCTTGGATATTGGTTCACGCTTTTAGAAAGGCTGGAAAAAAATCTGAAATGATTGGAACCGGCCAAACAGGTTGGATGCAAGGTGCCAAGTATAGTATGGTCATGGATAGTTGCATTAATGATTTTGTCTCTGGCGAAATTGAACATGCCGTAGTTAGCGCATGGAAAAATGAAGATCCAGATGTTATAGTAATTGAAGGTCAGGGAAGTTTAATGAACCCAGCTTACCCTGGTGGATTCGAAATTTTAGCCGCTGGTAGACCAGATTATGTGATTTTACAACATGCTCCCAAACGTTTAGAGTACGATGGTTTTCCTGGGTATAAAATGCATTCTTTGGCAGAACAAATCAATGCAATACAAGTTATCTCAGGTAAAGAAGTGATTGCTATAACGGTCAATCATGAAGGCATGGAAAAAGATGAAATATTAGATGTTTGTAAGGCAATCACCCTAGAAACCAAATTGCCTGCTTTCGATGTGTTGGAGTATGGCGCAGAAGATTTAATTGAACTATTGATGCCTGAAATTAAATGAGAATAACGAATATTTCTTTTGAGCGTTTAGACCTTAAGTTATCTGATTCTTATACGATTGCTTATGAAACGATAGATCGTACAAGCAATTTTATTTTAAAGATTGAGACCGATGGTAGAATTGTCGGCTATGGTTGCGCAGCACCAGACCCAGTGGTGACAAATGAATCGCCTGGTGATGTAACTGATGCCATTAAAAATATTATCATTCCATATTTACGCGGTAAAGACCCCTTTACCTATGCATTGCTATTGTTAGAACTGAAAGAGTTACTAGGAAGAAGGTCTTCAGCTTTGGCGATGGTAGACATGGCTCTATTTGATTTAATGTCAAAAAAGGCTGAGGTTCCGTTGTATAAATTTTTAGGTGGTTTTCGAACCCATATTGCTACCAGTATTACTATTGGTATTATGGGTTTAGAAGAAACCTTATCTAATGCTAACCAATTCGTTAAACAGGGTTTTACCATTCTAAAAATTAAAGGGGGGTCTAATCTTGAAGAAGATATTGCTAAAATGAGGATGATTCATGAGAGATATCCGAATGTTGAATTACGTTTTGATGGTAACCAAGGTTATTCGGTTAAAGAATCGGTAGATTTTGTAAAAGCTACCGCGGCTATTGGGATCGAGATTTTCGAACAACCTACAAAGATTGAAGCAGAAGAGCGGTTAGGGGAAGTTACTGGTCAAGTAAGTATTCCCGTAATGGCAGATGAAAGTTTAAAAACATTGACAGATGCTTTTCGCTTGGCACAGAATGAACGTGTTGATATGGTCAATATTAAATTACAGAAGGTAGGTGGTATTTGGGTTGGTATGCATATCAACTCAGTGGCAAAAGCGGCAAAATTAGATGCCATGGTGGGTTGTATTGATGAATGCGGGTTAGGTATTGCAGCTGGTTTACATTTTGCACTTTCTAGACCAAACATCGTTTATGCAGATTTAGATGGTCATTTAGATATTATTGATGACCCTTATAATTCTATTTTTAGATTGGAAAAAGGTATTCTGTACCCCACCGAGGAATACGGACTAGGGTATTCTGAAGCTAACTTTTAATTCGTTTACTTATGTATTTAACTTTACTTGCTGTATTTATCGTTGGATATTTATTTATTGCTCTAGAGCATACTGTAAAAATTGATAAGGCTGCTACAGCACTATTGACAGGTACACTTTGTTGGGTGGTTTTTATTTTTGGAAGAGATGTTTTTCTTGCTAATATTCCGGGGGACGAATCGATTCATTTCGTGACCGAAAGTTTAAGAGAGAATTTAGGTGAGATATCTGAAATTCTATTCTTTCTACTGGGTGCCATGACCATTGTAGAGATTATTGATGCCCATGAAGGTTTTTCGGTCATTACAGATAAAATCACTACTACAAATCGAGTAAAGTTATTATGGATTCTTTGTTTGCTTACCTTCTTTTTATCTGCTGCCTTAGATAACTTAACAACAGCAATCGTTATGTCGGCCTTGCTACGTAAACTAATTCATGAGAAAAAGGATTTATGGATGTTTGCCGGACTTTTGATTATTGCAGCAAATGCTGGTGGTGCATGGTCACCAATTGGTGATGTCACTACCATTATGTTATGGATAGGTGGTCAAATAACTGCCATACATATAATCAAAGAAATTTTCTTACCTAGTTTAGTCTGTTTATTGGTACCGTTAGCGATTGTATCGTTTCGATTTAAAGGACATATTACCAAAGCTATTGAGAAGCATAATTTAGTATCACATGATCATGATATAAGCAAATTTGAAAAAAATCTTGTATTTGCAATAGGTATTGGTGCGTTACTTTTTGTGCCTATTTTTAAAACAATTACGCATTTACCGCCTTTTATAGGTATACTTCTAGGACTTAGCGTGGTCTGGATTACGACAGAAATAATACACAGAAATAAAACCATAGAAGAAAAGAAAACACTGGCGATTTCTAATGTGTTACGTAGAATTGATACTCCGAGTATTCTGTTTTTTCTAGGTATACTAGTAGCAGTCGGCGCTTTGCAGTCTGCCGGGCATTTAGCAGATATGTCTCGTTTGTTAGATGCTAATTTCGAAAGTATTTATGCTGTTAATGCTATTATCGGCGTGTTATCATCTATTGTCGATAACGTGCCGTTGGTTGCGGGTACTATGGGGATGTACAGTTTAGAAATCTATCCACCAGATTCTGATTTTTGGGAATTATTAGCTTTCTGTGCTGGTACAGGTGGTAGTATTCTAATCATTGGTTCGGCTGCAGGTGTTGCCATTATGGGTATCCTTAAAATTGACTTTATGTGGTATTTAAAGAATATCTCCTTTTTGGCGATAATAGGATATGCTGCAGGAATCTTGACCTTTATGCTGGTGAATTAAAGGCTGCTAATTCTCTAATTCCTCAATAAGATTAGCTACCAAAGCTGTCCACCCAGTTTGATGTGATGCTCCTAATCCTCTACCGTTTTCGCCGTGGAAATATTCATAGAACAATACTAAATCTTTAAAGTTTGGGTCTTGGTAGAATTTCTCGTAATTCTTGTTAATGGGTCGATTACCTTCAGAATCCTTTTCGAACATTTTAATTAAGCGCTTACTCAATGCATCACTTACTTGTTTTAAGTTTAATAATTTGGTGCTACCTGTTGGGTATTCGAATAAAAAATCATTTCCGCTATAGGTTTGATATTCGCGTAATGCTTGTATGAACAGGTAGTTCATTGGCATCCAAATGGGACCACGCCAATTAGAGTTGCCTCCGAAAAGAGAAACTGTTGATTCTGCAGGTTCGTAATCGATAGAATAATCTATTCCATCTATATGAATCTTGTATGCATTTTCATGAATTTTAGAAAGAGAACGAATACCATATTCACTCAAAAATTCTTTTTCATCTAAAAGCGACATCACTAGTTTTTGCATTCGGTCTTTGGGCACTAATGACAATAATAAATCATCACCGTCTTTAAACTGTTGTATGACCTCATATTTCAAGTTATCTGCTCTGTACTTTTGAAACCAAAGAATACTGGCCTTAAATTTTGGGAATTTATCTAACACACTTTTCTTAATGGTAAGTACGGCTGCCAATGATAACATTCCTGCAATAGAGCGTACTTTTATGGTGGTCGATTGTCCGTCAGGTAAAATTAAACGGTCATAAAAGAATCCCTCTTCATCATCCCAAGTATTTGCTTTGTCGGTATCCATTTTATTTAAAGCTTCCGCGATAAATACAAAATGTCCAAAATATTTAGTCGCCATATCTTCAAATGAATCATCATGTTCGGCGATACGCAAACTCATTTCTAGCATGTTTAAACTATACATTGCCATCCAAGCTGTACCATCTACCTGGTCTAGAAATCCGTTTCCGGGTATACCATGACTACGGTCAAAGACTCCGATATTATCCAGTCCTAAGAATCCACCTTGAAAAACGTTATTGTCATTTCTATCCAATCGGTTTACCCACCAATTAAAATTTAAGGATAGTTTATTGAACATTCGTTTTAAGAATTTGATATCTCCTTCGCCTGTTTTTGCTTTGTCGGTTTTGTAGATCTGTAATGCCGACCATGCTTGTACTGGCGGATTCACATCACTGAAATTCCATTCGTATGCAGGTATTTGTCCGTTGGGCGACATGTACCATTCTTTGGTAAATAATAATAACTGCTCTTTGGCAAAGTCTGGATCTATTGAGGCGAACGATACACAATGAAAAGCGGAATCCCACGCAGCATACCAAGGATATTCCCAGGCATCTGGCATTGAGAGTATATCGTGGTTACGTAATGTTTTCCAATGGGCATTGCGACCATTCAATCTTTCTTTTGGTGGTTGTGCATTTTTTAAATCACCGTTGAGCCATTTTTCAACTTCGTAGTTATAGTATTGTTTTGTCCATAATAACCCTGCGAATGCCTGCTTTAAAATAGCCTTTCGGTCTTCTGTGGCCTTCGGTGCAATGTTATCATAGAATTGCGCACACTCTTTTTGTCTTTTCTTGAAAATATTATCAAAATCAGCGAAGGGCTCTTTCAGATTTTCCACTGTTAAGCGTAATTGAAACGTTTTTGATTCTCCACCTTTTAAAATTTGTTGATAGAGTGGCGCAAATTTGGTGCCTGTATTATTTTTCGTTGCCAATTCAAAATCATTAGTACAAACTGCCGTATGAAACAAATCCTTTTTAAACGGATGCTGATTCTTTTCTTTGTAAACTTTCTCTCTATTGGTTTCGTTTTCGGTGAACAATAATTTGTCTGCCGTCTGAAAATAGAAATTGTACTTACCAACGTACGGGTGGTCGATGAAAACCGAAGTGTTCTTACTTTTTTTCACCGTTGCCATCACTGGTTTTTTCGTCATATCCTTAAACGTCCAATGATTACGCATAACCATTTGAGGCAATAAGGTTATCGGCGCAGGCTCACTGTTTCTATTGGTAATGGTTATTTTTATAAGAATATCGGTATCATCACCTTTTGCGTATTCTGTACTGACATCGAAATAGGTATTGTCATTAAAAATGCCCATGTCCAATACCTCAAATTCCAAATCTTCACGAGAGCGTTTTTTATTTTCCTCAATCAGTTGCTCGTACGGATATTTTTTTTGAGAATACTTGTACAAATACTTCATGTACGAATGTGAGGGTGTATTCTCTAAATAATAATAAAGTTCCTTTACATCTTCGCCATGATTACCTTGCGGACCTGTTAAACCGAATAGACGCTCTTTTAAGATATCATCTTGTCCGTTCCATAATGCAATGCTAAAACACATATTGCAATAGCGGTCGCTAATGCCGGCAATACCGTCTTCGCCCCAACGAAAAGTGCGACTTCTAGCATGATCATGCGTAAAATAATTCCAAGCATCACCATCAGCACTATAATCTTCCCGTACCGTTCCCCATTGGCGCTCACTCAAATAGGGGCCCCATTTTAACCAATCTTTTTCTTCACTTTGGTATTGGGCTAAACGTTCTTTTTCGGGGTTTTTCATATATGAAGCTGTGGTAATTTATATTTATTCTGAAAATATTTCAAAATGCTTTACTTTTTCAGGGAAATCAATAAGGTAGTTTTTATCTTCTGGATAGTATTTTGCTTTTTCATAATCTTCACCAGCAAAGTTTTTTATTACTTCTAGATTTTCCCAGACAGTTATTAGTTTGAAGTAGGCGAATTCGCTATCAGCATTTTTTAAAAACAATAATTTAATGAAACCTGAAGTATTTTTATAGTCAGGTATAGCGCGAACTTTCATAAAGTCCTCATATTCTTTTAGGTGTTCAAGTTTTGTTCTTCCTTCCCAAATTCGTGCAATCATCATTTTCTTTACATTTAATTTTGGTCTGTTTTATTCGCTTCTAAATAAAATATTTACAACTAAAGTTTACTGATATCAATTTTGAAGAGTTCAGCGGCATTTTTCCAAAGGATCAATTCCTTTTTCTCATCTGCTAAATCTAATTGATTCATGAATTTTAAGTAAGATTTCATATTTGAAATAGGCCAATCAGTACCGTAAAGTAGGTATTTTGGGTCACCGGCATAGGTAATCATTTCTTCGATTTCTTTTTTCATGTAGCGTTCAAACTTATCGGAGAAATCACCAAGTACTAAACCTGAAATATCAGCATACACGTTTTTGTTTTTGTAAACGACTTCCATGCAGTCCTTAATCCATGGATTTCCCACATGACAGATTACAATCTTTAGCTCTGGATAATCAACCGCTAAATCATCGATGTGAATAGGGTGGGAGTATTTAATTTTACCGGTAGGAGCATAGGTGTCACCAGAATGAAACATTACGGGAACATCATATTCTATGGCCATTTCATACATCAACTTAAACCGAATATCATTTGGATAAAAAGGCTCATAACCAGGATAGAATTTCAGTCCTTTAATAAATCCATTTTCAAGGTATTCACTAATTTCGCGTACATCTCTATGGTTATAATGCAAATAACTAACACCAGAAACTACGCCTAAGTTGTTATATCCTTTTATTGCCTCCACCACTTGTCTTGTACTCGGTCGATGTTCATTGACCTTATAAGATGTTAATACCAAAGAATAATCGATATTATTGGCTACCATGTTTTCAGAAAGCTTGTCTAAACTTTCGTTTAAAGAAATTACTTTGTCTTCATGGTAATTGTTGATGTGGGTATGTACGTCTATGATCATATGTTTTCTTTGTGAAGGTGTTTTCGATTTCAATAATTTAAGAAT